>Ga0180009_10001294_pt1 | contig 31032 bp, 30 predicted proteins | sample OS_PC_MetaG_FD_123537 | JGI IMG/M metagenome (GOLD analysis project Ga0180009, IMG submission 123537) | Groundwater microbial communities from the Aspo Hard Rock Laboratory (HRL) deep subsurface site, Sweden - OS_PC_MetaG | ecosystem: Environmental > Aquatic > Deep subsurface > Groundwater...
GAACGAGAACCGCGATTCCAGGGCGCCAATGCTGGCCCGGGCCTTGGATACGATATCGATGGCGGCATCGATGGCGTCGATGGCGTCGATGGCGCTGGTCTGGTCGTCCACCGAAAGGCTCGTTTCCGCCGTAGTGGCGGTCAAGCCGAGATCGGTCGCGTCGAGACCGTCGAATGTGTCGATGGTGACGCTGGCGGTGGTACCGGTCGCGGCGCTGGTGAAGGTCAGCGCGCCACCACTGCTGGCGGTCGACGCCGTCACGGCGGTGTTGCTGTCGGCAGTCAGCGCGGTGTTGATGGCGGTCACCAGATCGGCGACGCTGTAGACACCGTCTCCGGAGGTTCCACCCGTAGCCGATAGGGTCACCTTCGTGCCGTTGACCTCGAAGCTGACGTCGTCGCCGGTAACGGTATAGCCGGTGGTGGTGCCAGCGAGGGTCGCCGCGGCGGCGGCGGTGGCAGTGCCCGCGGTGGCAGTCGCAGTCGCAGTGGATGTGCCCGCGATGGTGGACACGGTTCCAACCAAGGCTGTGCCATCAGACGACAGGGCCACCGAACTGGTCGCTCCCGTCGTGGCGCTGGTGATCACGATATTGCCATCGGTGTCGACCGAGGCCGTACCGGTGGTGCCCAGAGCGGTGTTGATGGCGGCGAGGATTGCGGTCTGCGTATAGGCGCCGGTACCGCCAGTACCGCCCGTGGTGGTGAAATTCGCCGTCACGGCGCTTCCGCCGTCGATCGTAATGGTCAGGGTCTCGTCGGTGGCAATGGTGATGCCGCTCGCAATATCGATGCTGCCGGTAGCCGAACCTGCGGTCGTTGCGGGCGTAGCGTCAATCAAGGCTGAGCCATTGGACGTCATGGACACCGTGCTGGACGCTCCCGTCGTAGCGCTGGTGACCACGATATTGCCATTGGTATCGACAGAGGCCGTGCCGGTGGTGCCCAGAGCGGTGTTGATCGTGCTGAGGATTTCGGCTTGCGTATAGGTGCCGCTGGTGCCGCCCGAGGTGGTGAACGCCGCCGTCACGTCGGAGCCGCCGTCAACCGAAATGGTCAGGGTTTCGGCAGCGGCAAAAGTGATGCCGCCCGAAATATCGATGCTGCCGGCAGCTGAACCCGCGGTCGTTGCAGCGGCTGCACCGCTGTCGCTAGCGATCTCGGACGTGGTCAGTCCGAGGCTTTGCGCGGTCAGGGTTTCGATCTGCACAATCACCGTGTCCGAGGCGCTCGAACCGACCATGATGGACGTGCCGTCGGCGAAATCGCTCGAACCGTCCAGAAGGCTCTGGCCATTGTAGCGCGTACCGGTGGCGATGCCGTCGACTTCCTCGATGAGCTGGGCGAATTCCGCTTCGATATAGGCGCGTTCGGTGTCGGTCACCGTACCGGACGATGACTGCGAAGCCAGAGACTTCATGCGCTGAAGGATATCCGAGATGTTGGAGGCGCCGCCATCGGCCGTCTGCAGCACGGAAACACCGTGCGAGGCGTTGGTGGCGGCCTGGGTCAGGGCCGTGACATCGGACGAAATCTTGGTGGAAATCGCGAGACCTGCGGCGTCGTCCGAGGCCTGGGTGATGCGCGAACCGCTGGCCAGCTTGGACAAGGACGCTGTTTGTTCCGCGGAATTGATGTTGAGGTAGCGCACGGCCGAGTTGGCAGCGAGATTGGTTGAAATTACAGGCATGCTTGCTCACTCCTTGAGACGGATACTCCCCCGGAGCTTCGCCGGACGAGAGGAACGCGTGAGGCGCACCTAACCTCTTGAACGTTCGTTCCAACGATATCAGGCGCTATTTCTACATAAAAAAGAATGGGTTGGCGTTAATCCTTTGTAAAGGAATCGACGATCGTTCCTTCGGATTTCCGCAGCAGCTCCCGCAGGTTCTGACGGCCGCGCTTGAGCAGGGACTCCACCGAACTGACCGACTTGTCCATAATCTCGGCGACCTCCGGATTGCTGAGGTCGTCGGTGTAGGACAGGATCAGGGCCGTCCGCTGCTGCTCGGGAAGCTGCTGCATGGCGCATTCCAGAAGCGTCTTGATCTCGTCGCGATGCACCATCGACAGCGCATCCGGCTTGTCGTCGGCCATGTCCGGCGCCTTGTCCATGTCCTCGGTTCTGGGCCGCCGACGCAGGTCGATGCAGCGATTGGTGATCACCCGATAGAGCCAAGTGGTGAACCTGGCCTTGCCTTCCTGCCACCTGCCGCGCGTCGACCAGATTCTGAGCATCACGTCCTGGGCGACATCCTCGGCATCGGCGACATTGCCGAGAAGCCGCAGCGCCAGCGCATAGGACCGGTCGACATGACGTTCGACCAGGACTCGGAACGCCGCCTCGCTGTTTTGAGCGACAAGCCGCAAAAGGAGATCGTCCTCATCGAGCGGACGGGCGGCGGCCTGCCGATTCTCCGCACCTTTGTCCTCATGCCGCTCCTCGCTCACGGTCTGTTTGTCATCCCACTGGTCTGGATTTGCGCTCTGCACACCGCTGGCAGCTGCATGGGCCATTTCACGTTCTCCAAGTCGGATGTCCGGTTTCAGGGAGTTGAACGGCCCGCGTCGTGGATTCAGGCGGAAAAAAAGCTGGAAACGACAAATATTCCAGAAGGTTAATGGGTAGACTTTGCCGCCGGGTAGGCAAATTGTTCCAGCCGGCTCTGCTTGCGCGGGACGCTGGCGAGAGGCAATCGGCCCGGACATCGTGCGGCGCTGCCGGCGCCATGCGTTCCGGCGCCTCGGGCGGCTTGTCCGGGGCCGGACCGGCGATAGGCAATTCTGCGCGGTCGGGGGTCACGGCTGGGATAACCTGTTGCTGGGCGGCTCGGCTCGAGAACCCGGCAAGTTTGGCCGAGCGCCACCCTCTGTTGGTGGATGCGCAAAGGATAACCCGGCAAAAATGACCCCCCAAGTCCTGTATGTTTTCGCATTGTTTCCTGTCCCGGATTGAAAACACCCAGCCACGAACAGCTCAGCCCGAGAAACAATCTTGCCGATTTGTAATGAAGCCGGTGTCCCGTTCCGGGGTGGCGGCGGCTGGAAGCAGCTCGTCCCGCCGTCTGAAGCACCAGGTTTTTGACGCGAACGGCCGGGGTGATTCGGGGCAAGTATTTCTGTCGATTGCGCGCCGGTTCTGGATGCGCATCGTTCGGCGGGCCGAAAGCGCTTCCCGTCCTGTCAGGATGCCGGAGGTGTGGACGCGCCGATCTTCCTCAGGCGGTTCATCGGGCCAACGATGCCGGCAAGAAAGATCGGCACCAAGAAGATGCCCAAGGTCGCAAACGAGATCATGCCGCCCGGGACGACGAAACCCACCGCGTTCTGGGCGCCGGATCCCGCACCGGTTGACAAGGCCAGCGGCAACACGCCCAGCATGAAGGCAAGAGAGGTCATCACAATCGGTCTCAGGCGCAGGCGCGCCGCCTTAAGGGTCGCTTCAAAGAGCGATCGTCCCTGTGCCATCGGATCGCGGGCGAACTCGACGATCAGGATGGCGTTCCTGGTCGCCACGACACTTGCCTTTCTTTTCCGCGACAAGGGCCGGACCGTGGCTATCTGTGAAAATGCCCAAAGCGAGGCAGCAACGCTTCTCGGACGGTCCAGCCGAGGGGAAGGTCGTGACCCGCATGCAGATTGCACCCAGCAGGTACGGGCCGATCCGAGCGCTACAAAACGCCGCAGGCGCCGCCGTCCGTGCCGTCCCGGCGCCGCCCCGTGCATCGCGTCGCGATTGGGTGTATGACGCGCCCAGCAAGATGCCCGCCCGCAAAGGACCTCCCCCATGCCGAAGCGCATCGATCCCGAAACCGTGCCCAAGACCGCCGGGTTCCTCCGGCCGCCGCCGTTCCACCGGTGGGTCGGAACGCGTCGGTGCCGCGCGTTCGGCGCCGCCGGCAAGCACGGCATACCCTTGTTAGCCCGGCGCGACGGCACGCCCTGTTCCCAAAACCCGCGCGGCTGACCGGCTGCGCCGACGCTTCCCTCACACCGGCAAAACGAAAAATGATCGCGACCACTCCCCGCTACGGCATAGCCGCCGTCGTCTTCGACATGGATGGCACCCTGCTCGACACCGAGCCCTTGTATCGCGAAGCCATATTCGCGGCCTGCGCCGAGCTCGGCTACGAAATGACCGAGGCGCTGCACGCCGCCCAGGTCGGTGTGCCCAACGACATGGCGCGCGCCCTGTTCCTGGCCGAATTCGGCACCGCCTTCCCCTTCGACCGCTACCACAGGCGCATGCATGAAAACATGGGCGACATCGAAGCCGAGCGCGGCATTTCCCACAAGCGCGGGGCCCGCGATCTCCTGCTGCTGCTTCGGGCGCGCGGCATTCCGGCGGCGGTCGTCACCTCGACGGCACGGCCGATGGCGCTGAAACGGCTCGACCGTGCCGGCCTGATCGACCTGTTCGAGGTGGTGATCGGCCGCGACGACACCGTGCTGGGCAAGCCGCATCCCGAGCCGTTCCTGACCGCGGCCGAACGGCTCGGCGTCGCGCCCGGCGCCTGCCTCGCCCTCGAGGACAGTCCCAACGGCATCCGTGCCGCCAGCGGCGCCGGCATGATCGCGGTCATGGTGCCCGATCTGATCGCGCCGACGCCGGAAGTGGCGGCGATGTGCAGCGCCATCCATCCCGATCTCGACGCGGTGCGCCTCGCCTATTTCGCCGATGCCGCCGCCTGAACCTTGCAGCCGGCCCGCGGTCGGCCCCGAATCGCTGCGCGCGATGGACCTTCATGGTTAACGCCGCGTTAGCGCCCAGGGTTAACCAAGCGTGAAATAGCGGTTTAAAAGCGTTTGTCTTTTGTCTAGTCTGGCCGGCGAAGACACGCCCATGGGCGTGCGCCGGGGGATTGGCTTTGAAGCGTTTCGGACGGGCAGGCACGAAGCTGGCGGCGGGGCTTTTGCTCGCGCTCGCGCTTCTGGCGTCGGGACCGGCTGCCGCCGAGGATGTCACCGAAGTCGCGGCGCTGACCCCCGAACTGCTCACCTCCTATGTCACGCACCTGCCGACGGCATCGTTCGACCGTAACGGCACCTTCGATCCCCAGACCTGGGTGCAAAGAACCGAGCGGCCGGCGCTGACCGAGGCCCTGCTGGCCGACTACGTCGCCGGTGGCTACGTGCCGACCCTGGCGCGCGTCGAGACTTTGAGGTCCGAGCGTTCCTGCCTCGCCACCGCCATCTATCACGAGGCGCGGGGCGAACCCGAGATCGGGCAATGGGCGGTGGCCGATGTCATTCTCAATCGCGTCGCCTCGTCGCGCTATCCGTCCTCGATCTGTGGCGTCGTTTACCAGAACGCCGACAAGGGCAAATATCGCTGCCAGTTCTCCTTCGCCTGCGACGGCAAGCCGGACGATGGCGGCGACGGCAACCGCATCGTGCGCGAAAGCTGGATCAGGGCCCACATGATCGCCGAGGCGGCCCTCCGGCAGCAGCAGGTCGGCGCCCGCACTGAAATGATCCCGGAAACGGCGCTGTTCTACCATACTGTGTCGGTCAGCCCGCAATGGGCTGGCAAGCTCAAGCGCGTCGCCTCCATCGGCAGCCACGTCTTCTACGCGCCGCTCTGAAGCCGCCCAGACCGGGCATGCCAAGGGCAAAGTCTGCTTGTTTGCGTCGGGCGGCGATCGCCCGCATGAACATTGCGTAACTGGCGGCAGATACCCATCTGCCTTAATATGCGCGCAATTCTGCCGGCCAAACCCATTTCGTGCGGTGCGCGCCGCCGCGCACGGCACAACGCACCCGGTTGGCAAGGAGGGCCTATGCCAAAGATCGCCTTGGTCGACGACGACCGCAACATCCTGACCTCGGTGTCGATGACGCTCGAAGCCGAAGGCTACCAGGTGGCCACCTATACCGACGGCGCCTCGGGCCTTGAAGGGTTGAGCAGGGATCGGCCGGACCTCGCCATTCTCGACATCAAGATGCCGCGCATGGACGGCATGGAACTATTGAGGCGCTTGAGGCAGAAATCCGACATGCCGGTCATCTTCCTCACTTCCAAGGACGAGGAGATCGATGAATTGTTCGGCCTCAAGATGGGCGCCGACGATTTCATCACCAAGCCGTTCAGCCAGCGTCTTCTGGTCGAGCGCGTCCGCGCCATCCTTCGGCGCGTGGCGCCGCGCGATGCGGCCGCGTCGGGCGCTCCCGCCGCCGACGGCTCCCCGGCCGGTGCCGTGCTCGAACGCGGCAATCTCGTCATGGACGAGGAGCGCCACACCTGCACCTGGAAGAGCCAGCGCGTCACCCTGACCGTGACCGAGTTCCTCATCCTGCAGGCGCTGGCGCACCGTCCGGGCGTCGTCAAGTCGCGCAATGCGCTGATGGACGCGGCCTATGACGATCAGGTCTATGTCGACGATCGCACGATCGACAGCCACATCAAGCGCCTGAGAAAGAAGTTCAAGGTGGTCGACGACGATTTCGACATGATCGAAACGCTCTATGGCGTCGGCTACCGCTTCAAGGAGCAGTAGTTGGCGGCAACGACCGAGGCCAGCAAGGCCGACCGGCACGCGAAGGCCGGGTCCGGCGGGCGCGCCGGTCCGGCATCGGCGCGAAAACATGGTCTCGAGCGGCTGACCGGCGCCCTGCGCGAAATCGTTCGCGTGACGATCTTCGCCTCGCTCAGGCGCCGCATCGTCGTTCTCAACCTCGCCGCCCTCGCCGCCCTCGTGATCGGCATCCTGTTTCTCAACCAGTGGCGTGCCGGCCTCATCGACGCCCGCGTCCAGGCCCTGAGGATCCAGGGCGAGATCATCTCCGCCGCCATCGCCGCCTCGGCGACGGTCGAAAGCGATTTGATCACCGTCAATCCCGACCTGCTTTTGAAGATGAGCGGCGGCGATCCCACGACGCCGTTCAGCTTTTTCGATCCCGCCCTCGAATTCCCCATCAGCCCGGAACGCGTCGCACCGCTTTTGCGCAACCTCATCACGCCGACGCGCACCCGCGCCCGCATCTACGACAAGGACGGATTGCTCATTCTCGACAGTTCGAGCCTCTATGTTTCCGGCGAGGTGCTGCGCGCGCCACCGTTGCCGGCCAAGGATGAAACCATTCTGGTCGATTGGTGGAACGCGCTGATGAGCTGGGTGCCGGGCGACAGTTTTTCCATCTACCTGGAATACGGACCCGACGAAGGCAAACGCTATCCGGAGGTCGGCGTCGCCCTCAACGGGTCGGTTGCCGACCTGGTACGCGTCGATTCGACCGGTCGCATGGTCATCACCGTCGCCGTGCCCATCCAGCGCCTGCACACCATTGTCGGGGTGCTGCTGCTCTCGACCCAGCCGGGCGACATCGATTCGATCGTCGCCGCCGAGCGGTTGAGCATCCTGAGGGTCGCGCTGGTGGCGGCGCTGGTGACCACGACGCTGTCCTTCCTGCTCGCCGGCACGATCGCCGGACCGATGCGCAAGCTCTCGGACGCCGCCGAACGGGCCGGCACCTCCATGACCGCCCGCGCCGAAATCCCCGATTTCACCGAGCGCGGCGACGAGATCGGCCACCTGTCGGGCGCCCTCCGGTCGATGACCAATGCGCTTTACGACCGCATCGAGGCCATCGAGCGCTTCGCCGCCGATGTGGCGCATGAGCTGAAGAACCCGCTGACCTCATTGAGAAGCGCCGTCGAGACCCTGCCCCGGACCACCAAGCCCGAGCAGCGGGACCAGCTGACCGCCGTCATCCAGCACGATGTCCGCCGCCTCGACAGGCTCATCTCGGACATCTCCAACGCCTCCCGCCTTGACGCCGAACTGGCGCGCGAGGCGCAACAACAGGTCGATCTTGACCTTTTGCTGTCGGCGCTTGCCTCAATGCATGCCGACATGGCCGCCAAGCGCGATGTTTCGCTGGTCTACGTCAAAAAGACCGGCCGCGTCGCGCCGCGCGTTTTCGGCCACGACAGCCGACTGGCCCAGGTGGTCTCCAACCTTTTCGACAATGCCGTGTCTTTCTCGCCCGAAGGCGGCACCGTCACGGCCGAACTCGGCGTCGAGGGCGACCAGTTCGTCCTGACCGTCACCGACGAGGGTCCAGGCATTCGCGGCGAGACCAGCCGCATTTTCCAGCGCTTCTACACCGACCGGCCGGACACCGAGAGCTTCGGCGACCATTCCGGTCTGGGCCTGTCCATCTCGAAACAGATCGTCGAGGCCCACAAGGGCACGATCGATGCTGAAAACCGCACGGACCGCTCCGGGGCCGTGTTCACCGTGCGCCTGCCGCGCGCCCGCAAATAGGAGGCAAAGATGGTCAATCTGCACGGAACCGGCATCGTTCTGGGGGGCCACGGCCTGATGCTGCGCGGCCGATCCGGCTCCGGCAAGTCGCTGCTCGCCCTGCAACTGCTCGATATCTGGCGCGACCGGGGCGAGGCGGCGTTCCTGGTCGCCGACGACCGGATCGAGATCACAGTCGAAAACGGCCGCCTCGTCATGTCGGCTCCGCCCAACATCGCCGGGCTGATCGAACTGCGCGGGCGCGGCATCGTCGGACGCCCGAGTGTGGCGCGTGCGCCGTTGGATCTTGTCGTCGACATGACCGGCGAGCTCGTCCGTTTTCTCGAGGACGAAGACCTCGAAACCGAGCTCGAAGGCGCCAGACTGGCCCGATGCCCGGTGCCCGAGCGCAGCGTGGTGGACAGCGCCCACCAAGTCCTGCTCGTTTCCGAGGCCGTGGCGCAATTGCCGCCGCCTCGAACCGCCGCCTAAAAAAGGACTTGAAACCGAGCGCGCGCCAGCCGAGACTCGGCGGCGACTGCAAATTTGCCGCCCGGGGAAGAGTATGATCGGCATGGTTCTTGTAACGCATGGCCGGCTTGCGGAGGAATTTCGCGCCGCGCTGCAACATGTGGTGGGTCCGCAGGAGGCGTGCGAGACCATCTCGATCGGCCCCGACGACGACATGGAAGAGCGGCGCAACGACATCGTCTCGGCCGTCGGCCGGGTCGATGCCGGCGAAGGCGTCGTCATCCTGACCGACATGTTCGGCGGCACGCCCTCCAATCTCGCCATTTCGGTGATGCAGAACCGCGAGGTCGAGGTCATCGCCGGCGTCAACCTGCCCATGCTGGTCAAGCTGGCGCGAGTGCGCGGCGAAATGGACATGAAGGCGGCCGTGCGCGAAGCCCAGGACGCGGGGCGCAAGTATATCAACGTCGCCAACGACGTTCTGGGAGGCTGAACCATTGCCCAACTCTGGTGTTGCCGACGCCGGACGCGCGCTGTGCCAGCGCGTGCTGATCTGCAACAAGAAGGGTCTGCACGCCCGCGCCTCGGCGCGTTTCGTGCGCACGGTCGAATGCTTCGACGCCGAGATCAGCGTCGTCAAGGACGGCATCACGGTCGCGGGCACCTCGATCATGGGCCTGATGATGCTCGGTGCCGGCCCGGGCTCGACGATTTTCATCACGGCGCGCGGGCTTCAGGCGCGCGAGGCCCTGGAATCGCTGGTCGACCTGGTCAGCTGCGGTTTCGACGAGGACGCCGAGAGCGGCGGCGACGAATAGGCGCTTCGGCGCGACCGGCCGGCTCGCGCATGCTATTTTTCGGTGTCACGGCGATTCTGGCTTTGGACAATGGATGGATCGGCCGCGCGGACTTCGAACCGGCGGACGGGAGGCAAGGCATATGATCAGGCGGCTGATCTCGGTCCTGGGCGGCGTGGCGATCGGGCTGTCGGCCTCGCAATTCCCCGAATTCGCCCAGCAGTATGAACAGCGCCTCGGCGGCGCCGTCGCCGAGCTGCGCGTCATCGCTGAAAAATTCGACGCCGCGGCGGCGCGGGCAGGTCTATCCCGGCAGGAGGCGCTCGGCACCTATCGAGAGACCGACATCGCGTTCCTTGCCGGGCAGGGCGAGGACATCGGTTCAACGCTCGCGCGCTACGAGCGCCTCGAAACCCAGCTCGACGCCCTCGAAAATGCCAATATCGTCACCCGCGTCACCGGCTTCGCGCGCTATTACGATCCCGAGATCGGTGCCAGCGCCCTTGAAGCCTACAATCCGGCCGTGCCGGTGACGACGGAAGGCTTCGCCTATGCCGGGATCGGCGTGCTTGTCGGCTACGCGCTGTTCGGCTTGCTCGGCTGGGCCGGGGCGCGGCCATTCCGTCGCCGGCGCTCGCGCGTCCGTGTCGAGCGCGACACCTAAAGACATAAACATTTCTTTATATCCTTATTGTCTGCGCAAGGCTGGCCGCGTATAAGGCGGGCTTCGAACCACCCTCTAGAGACACGAAGCGGAGACCGTTGATGTCCCAGGACTATGCCGTCAAGGATATTGCCCTCGCCGATTGGGGCCGCAAGGAACTCGACATGGCCGAGGTCGAAATGCCCGGCCTGATGGCCATTCGTGCCGAATATGCCGCGCGCCAGCCCCTCAAGGGCGCCCGCATCGCCGGCTCGCTGCACATGACCATCCAGACCGCGGTCCTGATCGAGACGCTCGCCGCGCTCGGCGCCGAAGTGCGCTGGGCCTCGTGCAACATCTATTCGACCCAGGATCACGCCGCCGCCGCCATCGCGGCCGCCGGCATCCCGGTCTTCGCCCACAAGGGCGAGACCCTCAAGGAATACTGGCAGTTCGCCGACCGCATTCTCGACTGGGGCAATGGCGAGACCGCCAACATGATCCTTGACGACGGCGGCGACGCGACGCTGCTGGTCACCCTCGGCACCAAGGCCGGAAAGGACCCGTCCGTTCTCGCCCATCCCAAGTCCGAGGAAGAAGAAGAGCTCTTTACGGTCATCAAGGCCCGCCTCGCCCGGGAGCCGGGCTTTTATGCGAAGTGCCAGGCCAACATCAAGGGCGTCTCCGAAGAGACCACCACCGGCGTCATGCGCCTTTATCAGATGGAAAAGCGCGGCGAACTGCCCTTCCCGGCCATCAATGTCAATGACAGCGTCACCAAATCGAAATTCGACAACAAGTACGGCTGCAAGGAATCGCTGGTCGACGCCATCCGCCGCGGCACCGACGTGATGATGGCCGGCAAGGTCGCCATCGTCTGCGGCTATGGCGATGTCGGCAAGGGCTCCGCCGCGTCCCTCAAGGGTGCCGGCGCCCGCGTCCTCGTTACCGAGGTCGATCCGATCTGCGCCCTGCAGGCCGCGATGGACGGGTTCGAGGTCGTAACGCTTAGCGATGCCGCGCACCGCGCCGACATCGTCGTCACCGCCACGGGCAACAAGAGTGTGGTGACGCTCGACGACATGAAGAAGCTCAAGGACATGGCCATTGTCTGCAATATCGGCCATTTCGACAACGAGATCGAAGTCGCCGATCTGCAGAACTTCAAGTGGACCGAAGTCAAGCCGCAGGTCGATATCGTCGAATTGGCCGAAGGTCGCCGCATCGTGCTTTTGTCCAGGGGGCGCCTGGTCAATCTCGGCAATGCCACCGGCCACCCGAGTTTCGTGATGAGCGCCTCGTTCTCCAACCAGACCCTCGCCCAGATCGACTTGTGGACCGGCGGCGCCAAGTACCAGAACAAGGTCTACGTGCTGCCCAAGCATCTCGACGAAAAGGTTGCGGCCCTGCACCTCGCCAAACTCGGCGCCAGGCTGACGGTGCTCAGCGACGAACAGGCCGCCTATATCGGCGTCACGCCGACAGGCCCGTTCAAGACCGATCAGTACCGCTACTAGGACGTTTCATGTCAGTTGGAAACGGGTGCTTTCTTCACCTCTCCCTTGGGGGAGAGGTCGACGCGAAGCGGCGGGTGAGGGGGCCTTGCCGCAAACGCTGAGCCTAGGCCCCCTCACCCGGACCTTCGCTTTGCTACGGTCCGACCTCTCCCCCAAGGGAGAGGTGCAAGCTGTCGGGCGGGCCGTTTCCGTCAAGACGTGAAATAGACTAGGAGCGCCGTTTCGAGCGCGCTCGCGCGGCTCGATATCACGATGCCTTTCGAACCGGCGCTTTCGGGCGCCGGTTTTTGCATGGCATTGCTGCGACTCCATGGCCTCTGTGCAAAATCTCGCCCCTGCCAATTCTCCCCTTCAACCCGATTCCGGCGGCAGTTATTGTACCTGTGATTCGGCGGTAGATGGGGTTGGTGCTTCGCCGGTCTCCTGCGCTCGGGGCGAGCGCGAAAATTGAAACGAGAATTTCGGCGCAAGGGGCACGGCATGCGCAATGCATGGTTCCGTAACAGAGTTGGATTCTGCGCGACAGGCGCAGTCCTTCTCACCCCCTTTGCCACCACCCCCGCCAATGCCCAGAGCCTTGTCTCTGCCTACATGACCGGCGTTGCCCCCATCGCCATCGCGGCCGGCGCCGTGGTTTTCGGTCTTTCGGCCGCCGTCGTGCTCATCCGCGCCCGCCAGCGCGACCGCAAGTCGGCCGAAGCCGCCCGCACCCATCTCGCCCGGCTGCGCGCCGAACTCGACCAGGCCCAGGCCATTCTCGAGGGCATGCCCGAGGTCACCGTGCGCTGGAACGATCTGGCGCCGGGTCCGGCGGTCTTCGGACATCCCGCCGCCATCCTGCCATCCGGTATCGATCGCGACGCCCTGCTCGATTTCACCCGCTGGCTGCCCCGCGACGACGCCGAAGTGCTGATTTTAAGCGTGGCCCGCCTGCGCTCAGCCGGCGAGCCGTTCGATATCGGCATCACCGCCAGTGACGGACGGCGCGTCTGCGCCGTCGGCCGCGCCATCGGCGGCGCCGCCGTGCTGCGCCTGCGCGCCAGCACCGCCGAGACGCATCGGGCCGAGCCGAGCGACAGTCCGAAACCGATCGACTGCCTCGCCGCCGAACGGCTGTTCGCGACGCTCGACGTGCCGGCCCTCGTCTGGTCGGCGGCGGATGGCACCGCCATCGCCAATCCCGCCGCCGTGGTCCTGGCCCGTGTGCTTGGGCGTCCGCACTTGTTCGCCGCGTCCGATCGCACGGCGCATGCAAGGGCGCTGGCACAGGCCGGCGGTGCCACGGTGCTGCGCAACAAGCGTATCGGCGAGGCCAGGTTCGACGTCGCCCTGTCCGCCCTTGTCGACGGCTACGTCGCCTGCCTTGTCCCGGTTGGCGAAGACAGGGCGCCGTCGCCCCTGGTCTCCGCCGCCCCGACCGCTTCCATGGCCGGCGATATCGGCGCCATCATCGATGCCATCGAGCGGCCTATCGCCGTTTTCGACATCCGGGGCAAGCTGGTCAGGGCCAATCGCGCCTATGCCGCGTTCTGGACGCTCGAGGAGAATTACCTCAAGCCCGGCACCTCCGAGCAGGACATGCTCGACCGCCTAAGGACCAAGGGGCAGCTGCCCGCGGTGATCGATTATCGCGAATGGCGCTCCAAGCATCTTGCTTCCTACGCCCTGAGCGCCCCGCGCGAATCGCTCTGGCACCTGCCCGACGGCCGCGCCGTCAGTGTTTCGGCGGTGCCGATGTCGGCCGGCGGCGTCATCTACGTCTTCAACGACCTGACCGAGCGCCTCGCTCTCGAAACCCGCTACAATGCCTTGAACCGCGTGCAGAACGAAACGCTCAACGCCCTCAACGAGGGCGTTGCCGTGTTCGGCACCAATGGCAGGCTGACCCTCGCCAATCCGCGCCTGTCGAGCCTTTGGAAGCTGCCGATCAACCTGATCGCGCGCCATCCCCATATCGACGAGATCGCCTCGACCTGCGACGCGGCCACGCCCGAGGACGGCGCCACCATCTGGGCCGGTCTCAAGCAGGTCGTCATCGACCTCAACCCGACGCGCTCCGACCGATCCGGCCGGCTGCGCCGCGCCGACGGGCGGCTGGTCGACTGGGCCTCTGTGCGCCTGCCGGACGGGCAGACCATGCTCACCTTCGCCGACGTCACCGAGAGCGCCAACTACCAGCAGGTGCTGAAGGAACGCAACGACGCCCTCGTCACCGCCGACCGGCTCAAGGACGCTTTCGTGCAGAACGTATCCTACGAGTTCCGCTCGCCGCTGACATCCATCATCGGTTTCGCCGAAGTGCTCGCCACCGGAGGCCTCGGGGAGCTCAACGATCGCCAGAAGGCCTATGCCGAGTATATAAGGGCCTCGTCCGCGACCCTCGGCGTACTGATCGACAACATCCTCGATCTCGCCACCGTCGATGCCGGCATTGCCGAGCTCGAACTGGCAAGGCAGGACGTTCCGACCCTCATTGAAAAAGCCCGGTCGGGCCTGGCCACGACGCTGGCTGTCGGCAGCGACATCACGCCGCTGAACCTGCGCGTCGAGATCGATCCCGACCTGCCCGTCTTCGTCGCCGACGGCACCCGAATCGTCCAGGCTCTCTACAACCTTTTGTCCAACGCCGTGCGCTATTCGCGCGATGGTGCCGAAATCCACCTCAAGGTGAAATCGCGCGGCAAGGATCGCATCCTGTTCGTCATCGAGGACGAGGGCACGGTCCTGCCGGAGGAGGTCAAGGCGACGCTGACCCAGCGCTATGACGGCACCGCGTCCGAAATCCGCCAGCGCGACGCCGGGCTCGGCCTCACCATCGTGCGCGCCTTCGTCAACCTGCATGGCGGCACGCTCTCGGTCGACGAACTCGAGCCACGCGGCACCCGCATCACCGTCAACCTGCCGGCGCGCGCCGACGCGCTCACCTCCGGCGCGGCGGAATGATCACGGCTTCTGCCGGCGCCTCTGCCATCGCCATCAGCGACGAAGCCGGCACCGCCCGGCTCGGCGCCGCCATCGCCGCGCGTCTCGGGCCCGGCATGCTTGTCCTGCTCGAAGGCGATCTCGGCGCCGGCAAGACGGCGCTGGCCCGTGCCATCGTCCGCACGCTGCTCGGCGACGAGGCGCTCGAGGTACCCTCGCCGAGCTTTGCCCTCGTCCAGCCCTATGACGGCAACGGAATTTCGCTGCTGCATGCCGATTTCTACCGGCTCGCCGATGCCTCCGAGACACAAGAACTCGGCCTGTTCGACGATCCGTCGACCGTTGTCCTCGTCGAATGGCCGGAGCGCGACCCATCGCTCGCCGGCGCGGCCGATCTCGTGGTCGCGTTGCGGCAGGCGGAAAGCGAGACCGGGCGGCTGGCGGTTCTGTCCTCGCCGAGCGGCAGGCTCGATTGCGGCCGGATCGCCGCATCGCTGTAGACGAACCGCCTTCGTCCCGGCCATTGTCTTGTCCCATGACTATCCGATTCCCGCCCGACGCCATCCTTCTTGCCGCCGGCCTCGGCACCCGGCTTAGGCCACTGACCGGGACGCGGCCGAAGCCGCTCGTCGCCGTCGCCGGCCAGCCGCTGATCGAGCGGGTGGTCGCGCCATTGGCGGGCGAGGGGCTCACGCGCTTCGCCGTCAACGCCCACTATCTGGCGGACCAGATGGCGGCGGCCGTCGACGCCCTGCCGCTGCGCTTTCCCGGTTGCCGCTTTTCCCTGTCGCGCGAGGACGAGGTGATGCTCGGCACCGGCGGCGGCGCTCGCGCGGCCCTGCCGCTCATCGAAACCGATCCGGTGCTCGTCGCCAATACCGACGCCTTCTGGCGGCCGGCGGACGATAGGCCGCTCGCCCGCATGGCGGCCCGGTTCGACGCGGATCCCGATAGTGTGGTGCTGCTTTGCGCCCATCCGGCCTGCGCCCTCGGCTTCCGGCGCAGCCATGATTTCTGCCTCGACCCGAAATCGGCGATAACCAAGGATTCCGGCCTGCCGGTCATCTATGCCGGCGTGGTTCTGCTCGGCCGCGTCTGGTTCGCCGGCCGGCCCGACGGCCCGTTTTCCATGAACCGCATTTTCGAGGCGGCGCTGGAGCAGGACCGGCTGCGCGGCGTGCTCCTTGACGCCGAATGGTTCCATATCGGCGACCCCGAGGCGCGCGATGCCGCCGAGCGCCGGCTGCGGGAGGCATAGGCGGTGGCGCGGCCCAAGCTTTGCACCATCGCGCCGCATGCGCCCTTCCTGCCCACTCTGGTGGCCGCCATTCGCGACGGCAGGCTGCCGCGGCCGGCGACGTCCGGGTTCGGACTCGCCGACCTGACGATCCTTGTGCCGACACGCCGCGCCAGACTGGCGCTCGGCGATGCCCTGCTCGACGCCTATGGGTCGGCGCTGCTCCTGCCCGACATCCGCGCCCTGGGCGACACGGACACGGCGGAACTGCCGTTCCTGCCGCCCTATGACAAGGGGGCGCTGCCGGCGCCCGTCAGCCCCGCCGAGCGGCGGCTGGAGCTGGCGACGCTGATCGACCGCTGGGTCAGGACCGAGGACCGGGCCGCCTTCAACGCCGCCGGCTTCGCCTCGCCGCCAAGCCCGGGGGAAATCCTGTCGCTGGCCGATTCGCTCGGTGCCCTCATCGATGCCTGCCATACCGAGGGCGTGGAACCGCAGGCATTTCCGGCGCTGCTCGACGGCAGCGAGCTGTCGCGGCACTGGGAGAACGCGCTGGCGTTTCTCGGCATCGCCCTGTCGGCCTGGCCGGCGCATCTCAATGAAATCGGCAAGGCCGACGCGGCGCGGGTCCGCGACCTGGCGCTCGACCGGCTGACCGAGGCGGTGCCCTGCCTGTTCGGCGACAGGCCGGTGATCGCGGCGGGGTCCACCGGCTCGGTGCCGGCGACGGCGCGCCTGCTCGCGGCCATCGCCCACCTGCCCAACGGCGCCGTCGTCCTGCCCGGCCTCGACACGACGCTTTCGCCCGAAACCCGGAACCAGCTTCTCGATCGCGAAAAGACCCCGCACGGCCATCCGCAATACGGGCTGATGCGCCTGCTCGACCGGCTCGGTGCCGGCGTGGGCGAAGTCGAGGAACTGGCGCCCGCGCCCTTTGAACGCACGCGGCTTGTCCGCCACGCCCTGGCCCTGGCCGAGGACACCGGCCGCTGGTCGGACAACCGCCTGTCCGGACCGGACGCCGAAACGGCCTGCGCCGGCCTTGCCGTCCTTGCCGCGCGCGGCGAAGACGAAGAGGCAAGGGCCATCGCCCTTTGCGCCCGCGACGCCGCCGAAACAGGCCGGACGGTCGGCATCGTCACGCCCGACCGCAATCTCGCCCGCCGCATCGCCGCCGAACTCCGGCGCTATGGCATTTCCGTCGACGACGCCGCCGGCACGCCGCTGCATCAGTCCCGGGCCGGGCGACTGATGCGCAGCGCCATCGCCGCCGTCTCCGAGAATTGGGCGCCGGTACCGCTCGTCGCGCTCTTGCGCAATCGCCACGTTACGCTCGGCCGTCCGCGCCCCGAGATTGCCCGCCTGACCGACAAACTGGAGCTCGCGGTGCTGCGCGGCCAGCGCCCGGCACCCGGCCCCGACGGACTGCGCAAGTCGATCGCCGCCAATCTCGCCGGTCACCTCGACCGTCCGGCGTTGCGCCTGTCCGACGCCGAGGCGGCGAGCCTTTATGCTCTGCTGGCGCAGGTGGAAACGGCGCTGGCGCCGCTGGCACGCTTGTGCACGGTGCCCGGTTTTGCCGCTGCCGAATTGGCATCGGCGCTCGGCGCGGTCTTCGCCGCCCTCACCGGCGCCGGCACGGACCAAGCGGTTTTGCCCGAGGGTGGCGACGAGCTGATGCGCTTTGTCGAGGAGATTGCGGCATTGCCCGGGCTCGGCCCACGCTTTGGCGCCCGCCATATCGCCGAGGCCTTCGAGGGCCTGAGCATCGGCATGTCGGTGCGGGCGCCCCCGCCCGAAACCGTCGGCGTGTCGCTGCTCGGCCTGCTCGAGGCGCGGCTTCTGAGCTTCGATACGGTGATCCTTGCCGGCCTCAACGAAGGCGTCTGGCCCGCCGCCGCCGATCCCGGCCCCTGGCTGTCGCGCAACATGGCCGTCGCCATAGGCCTCGAACCCGAGGAACGGCGGCAGGGCCAGGCGGCGCACGATTTCGAAATGGCCCTCGGCAATCGCGAAATCGTTCTCGCCTATTCTACGCGCATCGGCACCGCCCCGGCGCTGCCCTCGCGGCTGTTGCAGCGGCTCGAAACCTTTCTCGGCGAGAACGCGGCAAGGGCGCCGCGCCAGCGCGGCGCGCGGCTTGTCGCCGCGGCGCGCGCCCTCGATGCGGTGAGCTTGGTTGTCCCCGCGCCGCGACCGATGCCGTCGCCGCCGGCGAAAGACCGGCCGCGCAAGCTGTCGGTCACCGAGATCGAGAAACTGGTCCGCTCACCCTATGATCTTTACGCCAAATACGTTCTCAACCTGTCCCGCCTCGACCCCCTGGGCATGGATGCCGACCTCGCCGAACGCGGCACGCTCATCCACGAAGTGCTCGCCGCAACAATTGGCGACCCGCTGTTCGACCCGACGGCGCCGGAAGCGCTCGACAGGCTGCTCGCCCATGCCGATGCCGTTTTCGTTGGCCTCGAAACCCTGCCGGCCCGCCGCGCCGTCTGGCGGCGGCGGTTGGCGATCCAGGGCGCCAGGGTCCTGGCGTTCGAGGCGGAGCGGGCTCCGGTCCTCGCCTCGCGCCATGTCGAAATCGACGGGCGCTGGAGCTTTGCGGTCGAGGGCGTCGACTTCGTCCTGCGCGGCCGGGCCGACCGCATCGACCGGCGCAATGACGGCCTGAGCGAGATCATCGATTTCAAGACCGGCTCGGTGCCGGACAAGAAGGAGATGAGGCAATTGCTCGCCCCGCAATTGCTGGCCGAAGCGAAAATGCTGGCCGAAGGCGGCTTCGAACCTCGCGTGCCGGCGGGTTCCGTCGCGACGCTGGTCTATCTGAAGCTGCCCGCCGATCCGAACGGCTTCGAGCGAATCGAGGTCGCGACGCCGGAAGGCATGTCGCTCGGCGACGCCGTCGAGGCTCTCAACATGGCCCTGCAGGCCCGCATCGCCGCCTTTTTGTTGCGCGACGACCAGCCGCTCGTAGCCGACATCCTGCCCAAGCCGAACCGGTCCTATCAGGGCGATTACGAGCATTTGTCGCGTCGGGCCGAATGGGCCGCCGTCGAGGACGCGGAGGAAGGGTCGTGACCGAGCGCCCCGTCGCCCCGACCCCGGAGATCACGTCCAGCCAAGCGCGGGCCGCCGATCCGCAAAGTTCGGTCTGGGTCTCGGCCAATGCCGGCGCCGGCAAGACGCATGTCCTGACCAATCGCGTCCTGAGGCTGCTTCTGACCGGGGTGCCGCCGGCCGAAATCCTGTGCCTGACCTATACCAAGGCGGCGGCGGCCGAAATGCGCGCCCGCGTCACCGACAGGCTGGGAAAATGGGCCGTGATCGCGGCCGAAAAGCTCGAAAGCGAGCTCATCGATCTGACCGGCGCGCCGCCGGACGATGCCCTCACGCGCCGGGCGCGAACGCTGTTCGCCCATGCCCTCGACACGCCGGGCGGGCTCAAGATCAACACCATCCACGCCTTTTGCGAAAGCGTCCTGCATCGCTTCCCGCTCGAAGCCGGCGTGCCCTTCGGCTTTTCGGTGATCGAGGACGCCGAGCGCGCGCTTCTGGTGCGCCGGGCCCGCGAGAAGGTCTTCGCCGAAGCGCTCGACGGCGGAGGTCCGTTGAGCGGCGCCGTCGATACCCTGTTCGCGATGCTGTCCGACCGGGCGATGGAAGAGGCGGTAACCGGAGCCCTTTCCGACATGCGCAAGCTCATGCCGGTCCTCGCCGATACCGACGGCGCCAAGGCGCGGCTGAGGCGCCTCGTCGGGGCCGACCAGATCGCCGACCCGGCGGCGCTGCGCCGAGCCGTGACAGCCGAAACGCTGCTGACCCGCGAGAACATCGCGCTGGTGCGCAACGAATGCGCCCCGAAACCGGGCGGCGCCCGTGCCGTCGACAGGCTGGCGGAAATCGCCAATCCGGGAGCGCCGACCGAAGCCGAGCTTATCGGCATTTTCTTCACCACCGAGGGCGGACCGCGAAAGTCGCTTCTCAACAAGCAGCCGTCCGAGCGCTTCCCCGCCCTGCTCGACACGCTCGTTCGCGAGCAGGCGCGGCTCGTGGCAGGTCTTGCCGAGATCGCCCGCGCCGAACTCGTCCTGCGCTCGGAGGCGCTCCTCGACGTGCTCGCCGCCATCGTCGCCGACTACCAGCGCCAGAAGCGCGCCCGCGCCTGGCTCGATTTCGACGATCTGGTCACCCGCACCGCCGCGCTGTTCGGCGACCCCGATCAGGGCGCCTGGGTGCGCTACAAACTCGATGCCGGCATCACCCACATTCTGGTCGACGAAAGCCAGGACACCAATCCCGAACAATGGAAAGTGGTCGACGCGCTGGCCGAAGAGTTCTTCGCCGGCGAGGGCGCCGCCCAAAAGCCGCGTTCGCTGTTCGCCGTCGGCGATCCCAAGCAGTCGATCTTTTCCTTCCAGGGCGCCGAGCCGGCCCTGTTCGGCCGGTCGGGCGAGGCGTATCGGCAAAAGGCAAGGGCCGCCGGACGCAAATTCGATCGCGTGCCGATGGGCGCGAGTTTCCGCACCCTGAAGGCCATACTCGAGGCGGTGGACCTCGTCTTCCACGATACCGGCCTGACCGCTTCGGTCGTGGTGGGTGAAAGCTACGAGCCCCATGTCAGTGCTCGCGTCCATGATGGCGGCCGCGTGGCGCTGTGGCCGCTTGTCGAAGCTGAAAAGGAAGACGAAACAGACCCCTGGCGGATGCCGGCATCGAGCGCCCCGCTCAGGAGCCCGGCGCGGGAGCTGGCCACCCGTATCGCCGGGGCCATCGCCGACTGGATCGCAAGGGGCCGCATGCTGCAAGCGCGCAAGCCGGCGCGCCCGATCACGGCCAGCGACGTGCTCATCCTCGTGCAGTCGCGCAATGCCCTGTTCCACGAGCTCATCCGCGCCCTCAAGAAGGCCGGCCTTTCGACGCCCGGCGCCGACCGGCTCGATGTCGGCAGGCACATTGCCACAAGCGACCTCTTGGCCCTCGGCGACGTGCTGCTCAATGCCGAGGACGACCTGACGCTCGCGGCGCTTTTGCGCTCGCCCTTGTTCGACGTCGACGAGGACGACCTGTTCAGGTTGGCCCACAGGCGCGACGGGAGCCTTTTTGCGGCGATGGCCTCGTGTCCCGTTCCGAGCGTTGTCGAGGCCCATGCGCGGCTCGACGCCTGGCGCCGCCGGCTCGATTTCGAACGGCCCTTCGAATTTTTTGCCGATGTTCTTTATGCCGGGGGCGGCCTCAGGCGCTTCCATGCCCGGCTCGGTAGCGAGGTGGATGACGTCATCGCCGAATTCCTCGCGCTCGCCCTGGCCCATGAGCAATCGCCTGTGCCCTCCCTGCAGGGCTTTGTCGCCGACATGCGGTCGCGTTCCGTCGAGATCAAGCGCGAACTCGGCGAAGCCGAAAACGGCGTCAGGGTCATGACCATCCACGGCGCCAAGGGCCTCGAAGCACCGGTCGTGATTCTCGCCGACGCTGCCTCAAGGCCGCAGGGCAGCCAGACCCGGCGCGAACTCTTTTTCGCCGAGCATGAGGGCGGGCCGATCCTTTTCCACGCCGCGCGGGAGAGCCAGCACACACAGGAGACGCTGCCGCTGCTGCAGGCCGAAAAGCAGGCCCAGACCGACGAATACTGGCGCAAGCTCTATGTCGGCATGACCCGTGCCGAGGACGAATTGCACATAGCCGGCGTGCTCGGCTCGCGCACAAAAATCGACGACACCTGGTACGGCGCCGTCGCCTCGGCGCTTGGCGGCAGGACGGCGACGGTGGCGCTCGCCTCTGGGCTCGAAGCGGCGCTGTTCCCGGCCGGGGCGGCGGCGGATGCCTTTGGCGCGCCCATCGTGCCGCCCGTCGCTCCCGACCTCGCCGTGCCGCCCGCCGCCGTGGCGCTTGCGAAACGGCCTGCCCTGCTGACGCCGTCGACCTCCGGTCCTGAAATCGACGTGTTCGATGCCGGCAACGAAGCCATAGGCACCGCCGATGCTGCCCGCCGCTCCGGCATAGCCTTGCATGCCTTGTTGCAGCACCTGCCCGGCGTGCCGGAAGGCAGGCGGCATGAGCTGGCCCGTGCCGCGCTCGTGTCGCTGCTGCCCGAGGCGCCGGACGGCCATGAAGCCATGGCGGAAACGGCTTGCGCCCTGCTCGCCAATCCGGCGCTCGCCTTCGTGTTCGGACCGGGCTCGCGGGCCGAGCTGCCCATTCTGGCAAAAGCTGAAAAGGACGGACGCGCGGTGCTGATCGCCGGGCGCGTCGACCGGCTCGTCGTCACCCCGGCAACGGTCACCATTGTCGACTTCAAATCGGACGCCCGCCCGCCGGAAGACGCATCCGGCATTCCATCCGACTATGTGTCGCAATTGGCGCTCTATCGGCTCGTGCTGCGGCGCCTTTTTCCCGAACACCGCGTCGAAGCGGCTTTGTTGTGGACAGCGCGCGCGGAATTGATGACGGTTCCCGCCGAAATGCTGGACGCCGCTACGGCCGGCATCGCACTTTGTTAACGCCCTGGGGCAAAACTGTTCCCCGATTCCGCCGCGCCTTGCCAAACGGAAATCGGCGGACACCTTGAATAGCGCCACGACTCCACCTAAATTCGTTTCAGCGTATATTACCGATGAAAGGCTGATGCCATGACCACGCACGTGTCCGACGCGACCTTCGATACCGAAGTGCTCGGAGCCAAGGAACCGGTGCTCGTCGATTTCTGGGCTGAATGGTGCGGACCCTGCCGGGCCGTTGCACCTGTCCTCGAGGAGCTTTCAAACGAACTTGTCGGCAGGGTGAAGATCGTCAAGCTCAATGTCGACGAGAACCCCAACACGACCATCAAGTATGGCGTGCGCTCGATCCCGACCATGATCCTTTACAAGGGCGGCGAGCCGGTCGACATGAAGATCGGCGCCGGAACGCCCAAGGCCGGCCTGTCCAAGTGGCTCGAGAGCTACGCGGCCTGAAGTCCAGGGCCCCGGAAATGACTTGCACGCCGCCGGCCTGCTGTCGGCGGCGTTTGCTTGAGCATCGTGCGCAAAGTGGGAACCGGTTTTGCGCATCAAACGATGCGACCACAAACAGATAGAGCGGCGAAGCGGTTCGACTTGAACGCGCGCCGCTCTTGAGGGGCACAGATGAGCGATGCGGTCTCGGCCGATACGTTTCGCAGACTTGTGACGGAGGCGCCGGCTCCGGTGCTGCTGTGCTTTGCCGGTCCGGTTGAAACGCATGCCGGCACGCTCGACGACGTGGCCGGCCATTTCGGCGCAAGACTTCGGATCGGCAGCATATTTGCCGGCGATAACCCGCTCCTGTGCCAGCGCCACGCCATCTTTGCGCCTCCGGTCCTGGTGCTTTTCCGGCATGGCGAAATCGTCGCGCGGCGCAGCGGGCGAAACGTATCGGCACAATCGCTCATCGACTGGCTGGAGCCTTTGACGGCGGATGCTTGCGGCTGCGACCGCTGCGCCTAGAGCGGTTCACGTTTAGTTGGAAACGGATGCTTCCTTCACCTCTCCCTTGGGGGAGAGGTCGACGCGAAGCGGCGGGTGAGGGGGCCTTGCTGCAAACGCTGAGCTAAGGCCCCCTCACCCGGACCTCCGCTGGGCTCCGGCCCGACCTCTCCCCCAAAGGGAGAGGTGCAAGTGCCAAGCCGCTCGTTTCTGTCAAAACGTGAAATAGCCTAATCCAGCCTTGTGCCGTTGCGGCCGAGCACATGGCCGGCAAGGTGAAGCGATCCGCAGATCACCACCCGCGCCTTGTCGACACGCGCCGCCTCCGTAAGAGCGGACGAGATGCCGCGCGTCGGTTTTGCGGCAAAGCCCAGTTCGCCGGCGAATTCGGCAAGCTGGCGCGCCGTCCACGACGCACGCTCGCCCGGAATGCGCAGGGTGAGCATCTGCGGTTTCAGCCGGGCGAAATGTCTGAGATAGCCGCGCGCGTCCTTGTTGGCGAAAGTTCCCATGATCATGACGAGCGGCCGCGGGTTGCGCGCCTGCAGGGCGCTCAGCGCGTCGGCGAGAACCGCGCCGCCCGCCTCGTTATGGCCACCGTCGAGCCAGAGCTCGTGCCCGGGTGGCAGCAGGTCGCGCAGCTTGCCCGTCCTCAACGGCTGCATGCGCGCCGGCCAGGTGACGGCGCGCATGCCACGCGCTATGTCTGCCTCCGAGACCGGCAGGCTGAAATGGCGCGCCGCCGCGATGGCCAGCGCCGCATTGTCGAACTGGAACGGTCCCGCCAGCGCCGGCTCCGGCATGTCGACAAGGCCGTTCTCGTCCTGATAGACCAAGCGTCCGCGCTGGCCATAGCCGTCGAAATCGCGTCCGGCGACGAAGGGGACCACCCCGAGCCTGGCCGCTTCCGCGTCGATGACGTCGAGCGCTTCGTCCGGCTGCCGCCCGATGACGGCACGACTGCCGCGTTTGAGGATACCGGCCTTTTCCCGCGCGATGCCGGAAAGCTCCGGCCCCAGAAACTCGACATGGTCGATCGAGACCGGCGCGATCACCGTGCCGCGCGGATGCGCGATGACGTTGGTGGCGTCGAAACGGCCACCCAGACCGACTTCGAGCAGCAGGAAATCCGCTTCAACCTCGGAAAACAGCAGCATGGCCGCGGCGGTAGTGATCTCGAAATAGGTGATCGGCTTGCCGGCATTGACCGCTTCGCAGCGTTCGAGGGCCGCGTTGAGCCGCCGCGCCGTGACGAGCGTGCCGGCGAGCCTGATGCGCTCGCGAAAGGCGACGAGATTGGGCGAGGTATAGACATGGACGCGCTGCCCCGCCGCCTCGAGAAAGGCGCGGAGGAACGCAATGGTCGATCCCTTGCCGTTGGTGCCGGCGACATGGATGACCGGCGGCAGCACGTCCTGCGGCCGGCCGAGATCGGCGAGCAGCCGCTCGATGCGGTCGAGCTTGAGATCGATCAGCTTGTTGGGATGCAGCGCCAGCAGGCGCCGCAGGATGGCATCGGTGCGGCTCATATCGGTCTTCCGCGCGAGAAAGGCCTGCTACTCGGCGTTGCCCGCCACTGGTGCGTTGAGCAGGTCGTCGTCGCCTTCGGCGGCGGCGGCCACGTCGCGCATCGTCATCTGCCGCGGCGCCGGCAGTTCGGCACGCTTGAGCGCCTCGGGCACCGGCGACTTCGTGAAGATGGCGATGAGCGAGCCGATGGTCGAGCGCAGATCGTGGCGATGCACGACCATATCGACCATGCCGTGGTCGTAAAGGTATTCGGAACGCTGGAAGCCCTTGGGCAGCTTTTCGCGGATCGTGCCCTCGATGACACGGGCGCCGGCGAAGCCGATCAGGGCGCCCGGTTCGGCGATGTGGATATCGCCGAGCATGGCATAGGAGGCGGTGACTCCGCCGGTCGTCGGGTTGGTCAGAACCACGACATAAGGCAGGCCGGCCTCGCGCAGGCGCTGCACCGCGATGGTGGTGCGCGGCATCTGCATCAGCGACAGGATGCCTTCCTGCATGCGCGCACCGCCCGAGGCGGTGAAGATGATGAAGGGCGTCCGCTCCTCGACCGCGCGTTCCATCGCCTTGACGATGGCCTGGCCGGCGGCCATGCCGAGCGACCCGGCCATGAAATCGAACTCATGCACCGCGACCGTCACGTCGAGGCCGACGAGGCGACCACTGGCAGCGATGATGGAATCGTCGGTGCCGGTCTTGGTGCGGTTTTCCTTGAGGCGGTCGGAATAGCGCTTGACGTCGCGGAACTTCAGCGGGTCGGTCGCGACCTGGGGCTCGGCAGCAGGTCATAGACGCCGTCATCGAGGAACAGACGCAGCCGGTCATGCGCCTTGACCTTCATGTGGTGGCCTGAATTCGGCACAACCCACTGATTTTCCTCAAGGTCCTTGTAGTAGACGAGCTCGCCCGATTCCGGGCATTTGATCCAGTAGTTTTCCGGCGTCTCGCGCTTGTTGAGAAGCGACCGGATTCTGGGCCGGACAACGTTATTGATCCAGTTCATGGAAAGGAGTGAACCTCTTTTTTCTTTCCGCCTGCCCCGTTCATATAGGTGCAACAAGGGACATTATCAGGTCCGCCTTTGCGAGGCAAAGCCGCCGGTGTATGGCGGTTAAGTGCTCGTCCGAAGGCATGCGGCTTCTGTCAGGCCCGGGCCCGGCGCACGCCGCTGGCCAGTTCGCGCACCAGCTTGTGCACAGCTTCGATTGTTCCGGCCGTGGCCTTGCCGCAATCGAGACTGGTGGCGATGGCCGACACCAGCGCCGAGCCGACGACGACGCCGTCGGCGTCGCGCCCGATGATGGCGGCGTCCTCGGGCGTCTTGATGCCGAACCCGACCGCCACCGGCAGGTCGGTATGCGACTTGATCCGCTTGACCGCCGCGCCGATTGCGGCGCGATTGGTGATCGCCGCCCCGGTGATGCCGGTCATGGACACGTAATAAACGAAGCCCGAGGTGTTTATCAGGACCGTGGGCAACCGCCTGTCGTCGGTGGTCGGCGTCGTCAGTCGGATGAAATTGAGGCCCGCACCGATGGCGGGCAGGCACAGCTCGCTGTCTTCCTCGGCCGGCAGGTCAACGACGATCAGTCCGTCGACGCCCGCCGCGGCGGCATCGGCGACGAAGCGTTCGACCCCGTAGATGTAGATCGGGTTGTAGTAGCCCATCAGCATGATCGGCGTCCTGTCGTCCTTTTGCCGGAAGCGCCGCACCCTCCCGATCGTGCCGGTCAGCGTCTCGCCGGCGGCCAGCGCCCGCTGGCCGGCGAGCTGGATGGCCGGTCCGTCGGCCATCGGGTCGGAAAACGGCATGCCGAGTTCGATCAGGTCGGCGCCGGCACCCGGCAGCCCGTCGAGAATGGCCTGCGCGGTATCCGGGTCGGGATCGCCCGCCATCACGAAAGTCACAAAGGCCGGCCTGTTCTCGGCGGCGCATTCGGCAAAGCGCCTATCAATTCGCGTGGCGGTCATGGGAAATATCGTTCCGGGGCTTTGGGTTCTGGCCAGCCATTGCCGCGACGAACGCGAGGGCGCCGGCTGCATGCATCTAGTTGCAGCCAAAAGGCAATGTCAACCGGACGCAAAAGCGCCACGGCCTGGGGGGACCGTGGCGCTGATCTTTGCTCGCGAGTATTGCCTAGTCGCGGATGCCGGCGGCCTGTGTGTCGGCGGAAGTCGTGAGACCATCCAGCAGCTCCGCAAATTCCACGATGAATTCATTGGTCATTTTGACTGCCTTTTGCCAGAAACAGTTTGGCTAACGAGGAAATGGTGACAGAACGTGTCATGTCTGCCAATGGTCGCAGGCGCACACTAGTTATGCGCCTCACGCATGACTACTCTGGTTTTATGCTTATTTTACATGGATTAGCAGATTCTGAGGTCCGCTGGAGCATGGTGCGAAAGGTGGAAACCGGTTTTGCGCATCAAGCGATGCGACCCCAAACAGATGAAGCGACGAAGCGGTTCGACCTGAACGCGCGCCGCTCTAGACGACCAGCGACGGGTCCTTTTCGAGATAGCGACCGACCGATTCCACGTCCTTGTCGCCGCGGCCGGACATGGTCAGAACGATCGATTTGTCCTTGCCCATCCCTGGCGCGAGCTTGAGCACCTGGGCGAGGCCGTGCGCCGATTCGAGTGCCGGGATGATGCCCTCGTGCCGGGTGCAGATCTGGAAGGCGGCCAGCGCCTCCCGGTCGGTGATCGGCACATAGGTGACGCGGCCGGTGTCCTTGAGCCAGGAATGCTCCGGGCCGACGCCGGGATAGTCGAGCCCGGCCGAAACCGAATGGCCTTCGAGGATCTGCCCGTCCTTGTCCTGCAACAGATAGGTGCGGTTGCCATGCAGCACGCCGGCGCGGCCGCCGGTCATCGAGGCGGCATGGCCGTTCTCGACCTCGATACCGTAGCCGCCGGCTTCGGCGCCGTAGATGGCGACCTCGGGGTCGTCGAGGAAGGGATGGAAGGTGCCGATGGCGTTGGAGCCGCCGCCGATGCAGGCGACGATCGCGTCCGGCAGCCGGCCGGTCGCTTCGATAATCTGCTGTTTCAGTTCGTCGCCGATCACCGACTGGAAATCGCGGACCATTTCCGGATAGGGATGCGGCCCCGCCGCCGTGCCGATCAGGTAATAGGTGGTATCGACATTGGTCACCCAGTCCCTCAAGGCTTCGTTCATGGCGTCCTTGAGCGTGCCGGCGCCGGCGGTGACCGGCCGCACCTCGGCGCCAAGGAGCTTCATGCGCAACACGTTCGGCATTTGCCGCTCGACATCGGTGGCGCCCATGAAGACGGTGCAGGGAAATCCGAACCTGGCACAGACCGTCGCCGCGGCGACGCCGTGCTGGCCGGCGCCGGTCTCGGCGATCACCCGCGTCTTGCCCATGCGCCTGGCCAGAAGGATCTGCCCGAGGCAATTGTTGATCTTGTGCGAGCCGGTATGGTTGAGGTCCTCGCGCTTGAAATAGATTTGCGCCCCGCCATATTCGGCGCTCAGCCGCGCGGCGTGATAGAGCGGCGAGGGGCGACCGACATAATGGGTGTGCAGTTCGGCGATCTCGGCCTTGTAGGCCGGATCGATCTTGGCGGCCCGATAGGCCGCTTCCAGATCGAGGATCAGCGGCATCAAGGTTTCGGCGACGAACCGTCCGCCGAACGGGCCGAAGCGGCCGTGTTCGTCAGGCCCGTTACGCAGGGAATTGGCGCCGCTCGTCATGATACCTCGGTGCTGGAAGCCTTGAACTATAGTTCTGCCGCCGCTGCGCGCGCCGCGGAGATGAAGTCGGCAATCAGTGCCGCGTCCTTGACGCCGGGTTCGCGCTCCACCCCGGACGAGACGTCGATACCAAGAGGCCGCACTTTTTTCAGCGCCTCGCCCACATTCTTCGGCGTCAGCCCTCCGGAAAGCATGAAGCCGACCTCCTGGTCAAGCCCGGCGAGCACCTGCCAGTCGAAGGCGACGCCGCGCCCGCCCGGAAGCTCCGAGTTCTTGGGCGCCTTGGCGTCGAGCAGCAACCGGTCGCACACCTCCTCATAGGGGCCGATCTGATCGAGATCGTTGCTGGCGCCGATGCCGATGGCCTTGAGGATGGGAATGCCGGCGCCGGCGCGGATGGCATCGACCCGGTGCGGCGACTCGGGCCCGTGCAGCTGGATCCAGTCCGGATCGAGCGCCGCGATTTCGGCCACCTGCGAATTGTCGGGATTGACCAGAAGCACGACGCTTTCGATGCGGCCGCGCGCCAGCGAGATCATCTCGGTCAGCGGGTCGAGTTCGACATGGCGGGGCGAGCGCGGAAAGTGGACGAAGCCGACCATATCGGCACCGGTCTCGATGACGGCCTCCAGGATTTTGGGCGACCTGACGCCGCATATCTTGATGATGGGGCTATAGCTCATGCGAATGGCCGTTGGGTTCGCGTCCTATTCCAACTCAAGGAGATCGTCGGTGGCAGGCAGGCCCTTGCGGGCGGGCGCCGGCATGGCGGGGCGCCGGATCGTATCGAGTTCGCGCCCGAGACGCTCGGCTTCCTTGCGGAATCTGCGGCGTTCGCGACGCTGCCGGCCCTGGGTCAGCCATGTGGCGAGACCGCCGAGCACCACGCCGACGAGCAGCATGGCGTAGATCACGGCGAAAAGGGGGACATCGAACGAGGGCAGCCAGGCCGTCTGCAGGCCGAAGGGGTCGAGCCCGACGCGCACGCTCTGCCGGTTGGCCAGCGCGATCAGCACGAGCAGAATGGCGAAGGGCAGGAGCAGGAACCAGCCGACCAGGCGTTTCGTCATCTGCGCGTCGCTTTTGCGTGGGCCATGCGCCCGTTTGTTTGTCTCGACCCTGTCGGTCGCATCGTTCCGGCGAAGATGCAGGCGCTTGACGCGTGCACCATGCTCCCGTCTACTTGTTCAGCCGCTCGCGGATTTCCTTGCCGGCCTTGAATTGTGGCACGTATTTCTCGGCAACCGCGACCTGTTCGCCGGTACGCGGATTGCGACCGGTGCGTGGCGGCCGGTTCTTGATGGAAAAAGCGCCGAATCCCCTGAGCTCCACGCGGTCCCCTCGCGCCAGGGCATCGCCGACCTCGCCGAGAATGGCGTTGACGATGTTTTCGATGTCCCGCTGAAACAGATGCGGGTTCTCTGCAGACAGCTTTTCGATCAGTTCAGACTTAATCATGACTGCCCCCCGAAACGGCGTTCATAGAAAACCGTTAGTCGACAAGGTTTTCAGCCTGCCAAAGCGAAACCAGCCCGTCAAGCGCGTTGGTGCTACCGCCACCAAGACCGACCAGTGAAAGCGCCTGTCCGCCGGCATAGCGCAACAGCTGCGCCAACCCGTCTTCGGCAGGAGGATAGTGGGTGAAAACCGGAAGGCCCTCCCCGATGTTCCATTGCTGTTCGAGCCAGACAATTGCTTCCCGCTCGCCGCCGAACGCGTCGGCTAGAGCCGCCGCCACGGCCTGGCGGCCGGTCAGGATGCGTCCGTCGGCCAGTTCGAGCACGGTGTCGCGTTCGATGCCGCGCCGTTCGGCGACGATGTCGACAAACCACTCGTAGCTGTCGTCGACCAGGCGCTGCAGGCTCTGGCGCACCGCGCCGGTCATCGGATCGTCGAGGTCGGGCTCGGCCTTGAGCGGGCCGGTCTGCACCTTGTCGAAATCGACGCCGATGGTGTCGAGCAGCTTGCCGGCGTCGACATGACTGTAATAGACGCCGATCGAGCCGACGATCGACAGCCGGCGGGTAAAGATGCGATTGGCGGAGATCGCCGTCATGTAGGCGGCCGAGGCGCCCAGTTCGGCGATGGTCGCGACGACCGGCTTGACCTCGCGCAGACGGCTCAGCGCGTCGTAGAGCTCCTCGCCGCCGGCGGTGGTGCCGCCCGGAGAGTTGATCGCGACGATCACGGCCTTGACCGCATCGTCCTCGATCATGGCCTCGATCGCATCAAGACGGCCGGGATCGGTGGCGATAACGCCGTCGATGACGATGCGGGCGACATGGTCTGAATTGCCGCTGCCGGGCAGTGCGAAGCGCCCGGCAAGGGCCAAAACCGCCACGGCCAGCGCGACAAAGGCGACAAGGCGCCAGCGCCCGCGGGCGCGCCGCAGGACGCGCGCGGCGGGAACGGCATGGGCGAAATCGGGGTCGTCAGTCATTCATCTGATACCGCAGCACTCGGGAAGGACGATCCCTTTCCGAGTTGAACCGCCGTACCATGTAGCGCGCGTC
>Ga0180009_10001295_pt1 | contig 31027 bp, 28 predicted proteins | sample OS_PC_MetaG_FD_123537 | JGI IMG/M metagenome (GOLD analysis project Ga0180009, IMG submission 123537) | Groundwater microbial communities from the Aspo Hard Rock Laboratory (HRL) deep subsurface site, Sweden - OS_PC_MetaG | ecosystem: Environmental > Aquatic > Deep subsurface > Groundwater...
AGTACCGACATTATTCAAGAGAATCTTGCGGTCTCGAAAATCCTGGAAAAGGGTTTCCTTTTCATTCTGACTCCTGAATTCTGGCTCCTGGCTCCTGAGTAGTTACGATACTTATATCTTATCGCCGGTCGGATAGTTTTCCCAGTTAGAGCCCTTGCCCTTGGCTGTCCCAGGGCAGGGCCAGGAAATTCTCCACTCAATTCCGCATCCGGGGCATTTTGCCTTCCTTGCCCCCCGCTTGGGCCAAAACCGCATAAAACATGCAGGACATGTGACTTCCGCCTTCCGCAGTCCTTCCATGATTTTGTTTATCTTCATGATACCCCATCCCTTATTCAATATGATGAACGTATTCTATGTTTTCATTTTGTCAATAAACAATCATAGACGGTATGAATATATTTACCTGACATCCGTCAGTCAATAGTTATAAATTATGTCTAATTATTCATTATGGCGAACGAATTAACTTTGAGCACGGCGGCCGAATGCGGACGCTTACAAACAGAAGAACCGAAATTCAATTTTTACATATGATCAACCATATAATGATGAATGTCCCCGATACGTCCCGACTTTAACTGGAAATCATTTCATGTAAACCGTAGAAAATTCATTGACAAGCCATACACAATTTGATTTTCAGCTCGCATTACGACAATCTCATCAAGATATTTAAGCGACCTGTTTGACGATTTACATGGATGTAATTCAAATTACACGGGCGTGAAAATGACTAACATCAGAACAACACTGCCAGACGTCATCAGATCCGATCGACCATTTTCTGCAACGGTAATCCACGTCTTTTCGCCGATATACACACATGTTTTGAGCTGGGACGCTTTAGGGGTAAAAAGCCCGGTTAAATTTTTTAAAATTGAACCGAATAGCGAGCGCATTCCTCGTAGCTTGCTGCGGGGAGCATCAAAAAAATATCGGATGTTGGAGGATATTGCCTGATCGATATATAAAACTTTAAATATAAAGGGCCCCGATACTTCCGGGCGTTAATCAAGTTTAATAGTTTAAGACGTCCCCTATATTGGCCCCCAAGAGGATATTTCCCTCATAGCCATGCACTTTGCCAAAAAGATCGGCAATGGGATCAGCAAAAAAATCACAAAGATAAATGATGATGTGCTTGCCATGTTAAAGGAATACCCTTGGCCAGGAAATATAAGAGAACTGCAAAATGTCATGGAGCGAATGATTTATATGGCGAAGGGGAGTACCATTACATTGGATCTGCTTCCGCAAGAGTTTACCTTAAAGAATTATATGCAGCAGGAGAACACGGAGTTTATTGAGTCTAATAATGGCACTCTTGAGATGATTTTATCGATGATGAATTCCCATATTCCTAAGACGAAAATTGCCGAAAATTTGTGTATGTCACGAAGCACTTTATATCGTTTACTTAATGAGTATAAAATTTCTCAGATGATATGGAAACAGAATAGCAAGAAGCAAATAAAATTAGTTTGACCGGTACTATTCTTGACGGATAATCTTATGTCGCGATTGGTTTATACGTCAGCGCCTTCGATGGGCAGAAATGTGCGCACACCGGATCACCGCCGCAGAGATCACATTTGATCACGAGATTTTGTTGTGTGTCGAACAGCGAGCAACCGAACGGGCAGGCCGCTACACAGGCCATACACCCTACGCAGATTTCGGGGTTGATCTCGTACGCGCCGGTGTTTTCGTTGAAATGGATAGCATTCACCAGACATGATTTGACACAGGCCGGGTCTTCACATTGCAGACAGACCACCGGAACATAGAGGTCTTTGAATCCGCCATCGAGCGGATAAATGCGGCTCCGTCCGATTTTGCCGTCCTGGGCATGGGTAAACGAACAGGCCAGTTCACAAGTGCGGCAGCCGGTGCAGAGACTCGGGGTTACAATAAAACGCGATTTCATTGCGGCACCTCCCGATTCCAGATGGCGATTTTGCCGAGGCTCAATGCCGTTTCCCGGCGATGCGACTCGTCCTTCAATTCGAAGTAATCCCGGGGGATGTCACTATGCTTGCTCAGGTAATCGGCAAATTCTTTGGTAATCGTCGGCTGGCCGGTTTTGGCGTCGCGAACCAGGTCGAATTTCCGGCCCCAGATTTCGCGGGTGAAGCCGCGATCGGAATACTTGATATGGTTCGTCGGGCAATTCAAAGCGCAGGCCAGGCAGCCGACACAATCAGGGGGCGCATTTTTCATCGGCGGGGCAATCTCCCGGCTATGTCCCCGGTTGACTGCCGATATTGCACCGAACCCCATACGGTCACAAATACGGGTGCAGAGCCCGCAGAGGATGCAATCATCCGGGTCGGTAACCGGCTCGTAACTGGTTTGGGTGACGCCATATTGCGCCGCCAGGTCTTGAATTGCCGGGGTATTGGGGCAGCGGGCAAGATAGAGATCGAGAATCGTCTTGCGCAGCTCGATCAGATCAGTCGTGTGCGTCTGAATAATCAGCCCATCCTCCACCGGGTAGAGGCAGGAGGTGACCATGTTCTTCCCGCCCGCCCACTCTTTCTTGGTGATCTCCACCATACAGAGCCGGCAGCCGCCATAGGGTTCTACCGCCTCGTGGTGGCAGAGCGCCGGAATGTCGATCTTTTCCCGCCGCAGCACAGCCAGAAGCATCTCGCCTTCTTTGGCACGCGCCAGTTTTCCATTTATCGTCATGGTAACCATTGGTTTCTCCTACGATACTTCAATTGCATTATATTTGCATACAGCCGCGCAGGCGCCGCATTTCTGGCAGATGTCCGGATTTATAACCTGCGGCTCCTTCTTCCGGCCGGTGATCGCCTGATAGACGCAAGCGTTAACACACGCCATACAGCCGGTACACGTTTCGGGGATCACCCGGTAGGCGATCAGATTCTTACAGACGCCGGCAGGGCATTTCTTGTCGCGGATATGGGCAAGATATTCGTCACGATAATACTTAATCGTGGACAAGAGTGGCTTTGGTCCCGATTTTCCCAACCCGCATAACGAACCAACCACGATCTGTTGCGAAAGTTTCTCCATCTTTTCGATGTCTTCTTCCGTGCCGTTCCCCTCGCAGATTTTTTCCGTCAGCTTGTGCAGCTGGTAGAGACCTTCGCGGCAGGGGACGCATTTGCCGCACGATTCCGACACCAGAAAGTTCAGGAAGTAACGGGCGACATCGACCATGCAGGTTTTGTCGTCCATGATGATCATGCCCCCCGAACCCATCATCGATCCCGCTTTGGTCAGAGAATCGAAATCAACGGGCAGGTCCAGTTGCGTCTCCGGCAGGCAACCGCCTGACGGCCCGCCGGTCTGCACGCCCTTAAACGTCCGGCCGTCGATAATTCCACCGCCGATATCATAGATGATTTCCCGCATCGTCGTTCCCATCGCCACTTCGATGAGGCCGGTATTGCGGACTTTGCCGACCAGCGAAAAGGCTTTGGTGCCGCTGTTTTTCGCCACACCGATTTTCTTAAACCAGTCGGCGCCGGAATTGATGATTACCGGCACGTTGACAAAAGTTTCGACGTTATTGAGCACGGTGGGCAGGTCATAAAGACCTTTGACCACCGAGTGGATATACTTGGCGCGCGGCTCGCCTACTTCGCCGGCGACCGATCGCATCAATGCGGAGGATTCTCCGCAGACAAATGCGCCGGCCCCGCGGGAGAGGCGAATGGAGAACGAAAAGTCGGTGCCGAGAATCTTATCACCCAACAGGCCGTATTCTTCACTGGCCGCAATCGCTTTCTGCAGGCGGATCCCCGCCAGCGGATATTCATCGCGGACGTAGATGTATCCTTGTTTGGCGCCGACGGCAAAGGCACAGATGATCATGCCTTCAAGCACCGAATGCGGGTCGCCTTCCATGATGCTGCAATCCATAAACGCGCCCGGGTCGCCCTCGTCGCCGTTGCAGATGACGTAACGCACATCCGCAGCTACATTGCGGCAGGTGCGCCATTTTTTGCCCGCCGAAAATCCGCCGCCGCCGCGGCCACGCAGCTCCGATTTGGTGATTTCATCGATCACCTGATCCGGCGTCATCGTCGTGAGCACTTTAGCCAGCGCCTTGTAGCCGTCAACGGCAATGTACTCTCGGATATCAGACGGCACGATTTTGCCCACATTGCGCAAGGCAATACGGCGTTGATGAGAGTAGAATGGTATATCCGAATACTTCTCGATCTTCCGGCCATCTTGGGGATTCGTATAGAGGAGTTTTTCGATTACTTCATCGTTCTCAATCGACTTCTCAATTATGGACTCGATATCTTTCGGTTTAACTTTGGTGTAGAAGATGCCTTGCGGCTCAATCACTACCAATGGCCCCTGCTCGCAAAATCCGTGACAACCGGTCTTTTTGACCGCTTCCACGTCGAAGTCCTTGACTTTGCGGCGGTTCAGGCATTCCTCAAAGGCGTCAACAATCTTCTGCGCGCCCTTGGCGAGACATCCTGTGCCGCAGCAGACGGTGACCGTTTTCTTATGCTTGCCTGCGGTTTTCCTGTATCCCGCCGCAAGTTGCTCCAACTGTTTTGGCTTAACTATTCTCATATCAGCCTTTCAATAATCGCGTGGCGTTGCCCACGGAGACTTCTCCATGATACTTGTCGTTGACAATCACAACCGGCGCCATGGCGCACGCGCCGACACAGGCGACCACTTCTATCGAGAACTTCATATCCCCGGTCGTTTGCCCGGCTTTGATTCCCAGATGATGCTCGATCTGGTCCTTGATCAGCGCGCCACCGCGTATATGGCACGCAGTACCCACACATATCCGCACCACTTTCTCGCCTTTGGGAGCAAGACCGAAAGCATTGTAAAACGTGGCCACTGAGAAAACCTTGCTCAGCTTGACGCCCAGCACCGAGGCGGTCTGAAGCAGCGCTTCACAGGGAAGGTAACGATACTCCTGCTGGATGTCCTGCAGCACCATGATCAGCGAGGAAGGATCCTGCGGATGGCGGGCGAATATTTCGGGAAGTTTATCGAGTTTGTGCGTCATAATCGGTTACCCTTTCTCATCGCTTCACCGGCAAGCTTAAATCCCTGCTCGAATACACGCATATTTATGTCCAGAACGCTTTTCTTCTTACCCAGTTTTTCCGTGAGAACCTTTTTAACGGTGTCCTGACCGACAACGCCGGAAGCTCCGATAAGCGCTCCCAGCATGGCGATGTTGATTGCTTTTACATTGCCTGATTTCATAGCGAGAGCATTGGCAGTGATACGGATTTCGGTAATGTCGGTGCGGTCCGTGACCAGGGTTATCAATGATGAGTTGACTATCGCCACCCCGCCGGGCTTGACGTGCGGCATGAATTTTTCATAGGAAGGCGGATTAAAAATGCAGACCGCTTGCGGATTGTTGATAATCGGCGAGCTAATCCGCTTGTCGGAGATCACTACCGTACAATAAGCGGTGCCGCCGCGCATCTCCGGACCGTAGGATGGCAGCCAAAGGGCGTTCTTTCCTTCAGCAATGCCGGAATAGGCGAGCAACTGCCCGGCAACCATCACTCCCTGACCGCCAAAACCGGCAAAGGTAACTTCGTATTGAGCCATTATTATTCCACCTCGTTTCCCGGTGTTTTAAAACAACCGAGCGGGTAATACGGCAGCATCGTCGTCTCCTGCCACTTGAGCGCTTCCTGCGGTGTCATCCCCCAGTTGGTCGGACAGGTGGACAGCACTTCCACCAGCGAGAAACACTTGTTGTCGACCTGATACTGAAACGCTTTACGGATTGCTTTTTTGGCGCGGACGATGTTCTGCGGATTATATACCGCCACTCTTTCGATATAAGCAGGTGTCCGCAATGACGAGAGCAACTCCGCTATGCGGATCGGATAGCCGCACTCCTTGACATTGCGACCGCGTGGTGAGGTCGCGGTTATCTGACCCGGCATGGTGGTCGGGGCCATCTGGCCGCCGGTCATACCGTAGATGGCATTATTAACGAATATTGTCGTAATCTTCTCGCCGCGATTGGCCGCATGAATGATCTCGTTCGTGCCGATTGATGCCAGATCGCCGTCACCCTGATAGGTGAAAACGATCAGCTCGGGAGAAACTCTTTTCAGTCCCGTTGCAAATGCCGGCGCCCGGCCATGCAGGGCTTCCACAAAATCAGTTTTGATATAGTTGTAGATTAACACTGCACACCCGACCGGTGCAATACCCACGGTGCGTTCCCGGAGGCCTAACTCGTCCAGCACTTCCGCCACCATCCGGTGAATGATTCCGTGCGCGCATCCCGGACAGTAGTGGGTGACAGCGTCCTGGTACGACTGCGGGCGGGTGAATATGGCGTGTGTACTTTCGTTCATAATCTACTCCCCTTTGCCCTTCCGGCTCTTGACGGCGGGCGTCTTTTTTGCCAGAATTTTCATAATATAGTCTCTTACTTCCCCCGGTGTCGGCACAATACCGCCGGTACGGCCATAAAATTCGACCGGTTTCCTGCCTTTAACAGCCGCTTCCACATCCTCGACCATTTGTCCCATACTCATTTCCACTGTCAGCACCACTTCGATATTGGGCTTGACCGCCTCGGCAAAAATTTCCTGGATGGGGAAGGGGAAGAGCGTGATCGGACGCAACAATCCGATGCTGATCTGCTCCTCTTCCAGATCATCGATCACCGTCTGGCAGATTCGCGCCATAGTACCATACGCGACCATCAGAATGCGGTTCTTCGGATTGATCTTATAGGCTTCGAAGCGGACCTCGTCGCGCTTCATCAGTTTGTATTTTTCCGCCAGCACTATGTTGTTCTTTTCCAACGCCAAGGGATCAAGGAACAACGACTTGATAATTTTGGGAGCGCGGCCCCGACAGCCGGTTGTTGCCCAGTCTTTCGGCGGCAGGGGTTCCTCTTTGTATTTTTCCGGAAATTCCACGGGCTCCATCATCTGCCCGATCATTCCATCGGCGACAACCATGGTCGGATTACAGTATTTGTCGGCCAGGTGAAACGCCAGCATGGTCAGGTCAACCGTCTCCGGCAGCGTGCTCGGCGCCAGCACCAGCACGCGGTAGTCGCCGTGACCGCCTCCTTTGGTGGACTGGAAGTAATCCGCCTGAGACGGAAGAATCCCGCCTATTCCGGGACCGCCGCGCATGATGTTGATCAGGACCACCGGCAACTCAGCGCCGGCCATAGTCGAGATCGCTTCCTGCATCAGCGAAATACCCGGACTCGATGACGATGTAAATGCTCTTTTGCCTGAAGAAACAGCACCCATCAGCATATTGCCTACCGCGACTTCGCTCTCCGCCTGGACAAAAACGCCGCCGATTTCGGGTAGCCGCCGGGACATATATTCGCCAACTTCGCTCTGCGGGGTAATGGGATAGGCAAAGTAGTAAATAGCGCCGGCGCGAATGGCCGCTTCGGCTATAGCTTCGTTACCTTTCATCAATATTCTGGTCATAATAGTCAACCTGTCCTCTAATAGTCGTACAACATATAGCGCTGACCGTGTGTTACAACGGTAATTGCGGCATCAGGGCAAACAAGCGCACAAATCTGGCAGCCGATGCAGCGGGAAGGATCATGCATCTGCGCCAAGAGGTATCCTCGATTAGTAATCTCTTTTGACATGGACAGGATTTGCTGCGGGCAAGATTTGACGCAAAGCTCACAACCCTTACAATAACCCTTGTCTATAATTACACCCGGCATAAAACTAATCCTCCATTTTTCGGGAAACTCCGCACGGCTTTGACTTTTTCTTCCCACGGTTTCAGCAACTGTCTTTTCAGCGCAAACACCGGCGCCTTGATGACATCCGGGGCAAGCTGTTTTGCTACTTCCGCCACCACGCTGACAAAGGCGACCGGTATTTTTGCGGCCTTGCCAACCTCCTCGGCCAGCTTACAGCCTTCAATAACGGTTCTTGTTGTGGTTTCGCCAATCAGATGAGTATTGGAGACAATTCCGGTAAACTTCAGCCGCGCAGACATTTCAATATCGCGGATCATTTTCAGTGAACCGGAAACATCAGAAGTAAATGGCCGCTTCGCGTTGAGAACTATCAGGAACTCATATCCATTAACCATGAAGGCATCTGCCATTGAACTCAGCACCCGGGCACCGACGTCATCACCGCCAACATCGACGATCACTTTACCAGCGGATTTTTCTATAACCCCGCGGATTTCGGGGAGAATGATCGGTAAATCGGCGTAGCCCATTTCGCCATGCGGCGAAATCACCCGCACACCTTGCGCTTCCAGCTCCCAAGCAGCCTCGCGGGAACGGAAATAGGGATTAATGATATCAAGATCGATGATACTGACCGGTTGGCTAGGAGAGATTGCCAGCCCCAAGGCGTAGTTTACGGCGACTTCGGTCTTACCGGAACCATAAGCTCCGGCGAAGACAATAACTCTCTTATCCAATGCGGCAAACGATGCCTGAATCATCAATCGCTTAGTACTCCGTTTCATAAAACCGGTTTATAAAAATCAAACCTCACCCATAGCCTTTGCCAGAAGTTCGATCGGATGCACGACTTTTATCTTTTCATTTCCAAGATTACCGTTGATCTGCAGGCGGCACCCGGGACAACCAGAGGCAACCGTATCGGCGCCTGTGTCCTTTATCGACTGAATTTTGTTTTTCGTGATACTTACCGAAATATCGGGATGGTCCATCTGGAAAGTTCCCCCGCCGCCGCAGCAAACATCAGCACCAGCCATTTCCGCAAACTCCAATCCCGGAATTTGCTTCAACAATGCCCGCGGCTCATCCTTTATCTTCTGGCTGCGCACGAGATGGCAGGGGTCGTGGTAAGTTACACGACCTTTTAAAGGGTGAAGGTATTTTTTCATATCGAATTTTGCCAGATATTGCGAAATATCCATGACCTTGTTCTTGACCTTTTGGGCTTCCTTTGTATCCTCACCCATCTCTCCCAGAATATGGACGTATTCTTCTTTAAAAGCCGCCCCGCAGGTGGCGCAATCCACGATGATCGCATCCACATGAGCATAACTGTTAAAAACGGCAATATTTTTCTTGATGTTCCCGATGGCCATCTCTCGCGCGCCTGATAGAAAAATCGGCAAACTGCAGCACTTTTGATCTTTGGGGATAATAACCTCGACGTCCAGTCGATTAAGAACTTTGATCACTGAACGACCGATATTTTCAAAGAGGTAGTTGGTAGCACAACCCGGAAAATAAAGTACCCGACCTCGTGCCGTCTTAGCGGCTGAAATGGTTTCAGGATATTGATCCAGCAATGGTTGGGCATTCAACCTGGGAAGTTTGGAGAAGGCTATAGCCCCGATCTTGCCTTTTTGAGGCAAAAGTGACATTAGTGGATTGCCAATGGTCCGTCCCCAGAACATGCAGAAAGGCAGTAATCGATCACTGCTTAGAATATTAAACATTATCTGTTTATATAAAGGAAGTTTGAATTTTTTCAAGATTTCCGACCGCATGGACTTGAACAGGCGGTCTATTTTCACCCCGCTGGGGCAATTCACTGTACAGGTCTCGCATAGCAGACAAGTATAAAGGAGATTCTTGAAACCCTCGGTGGCCTCAAATTTCCCCTCCTGTATTTTTTTGATCAACTGCACTTTGCCGCGCGGAGATACACTTTCGACATTCAACTGCTTATATATGGGACATGAATTCATACAAAGTCCGCATTTAATGCAGTTATAGACTTCTTCTTGCAGTTCTTTGGCGATCATTATGGACATACCTCCAGAAAGCTTCCCGGGTTCAATATCCCCTGAGGATCAAAAACATTTTTAAGGGCACGCTGCATTCTCAGACTGGTTGGGCTCAACTGCTGCGGCAGGTACTTGGCTTTATTGATACCAATCCCGTGCTCTCCGGAGAGGGTCCCTCCGATCGTCATGGCATACTCCACGAATTCATCCATGGCCTTTTCCACCCGCGCCATTTCCTCCTTATCCCGTTGATCGCAGAGCATTAACGGATGGAGATTGCCATCACCGGCATGGGCCAATACTGCAACCTGGACATTGTTCCGCTCGCAAATTTCCTTCACCTTCTTTATCGCTGCCACGAGGTGACTCACGGGCACCGCTGCATCCTCAATCAGACAGGTCGGACGCAGTCTGGCTATACAGCCGAAGGCTGCACGTCGGGCAGTCCAAAGCTGCACATTTTCCTCCTCGGAGGAAGAGGTCCGCACATTACGCGCTCCCTGTCCCTTGCAAAAATCAGCTACCAGGGGCGCTTGTCTCTCGACAGTCTCGGCATCACCATCCACGTCGATCAGTAAAAGCGCAGCGGCATCCAGAGGCAACCCTAAATGAAAAGCCTCTTCCACCGCCTTGATTACTGTTTTATCCATAAGTTCCATGGTTGCCGGAATAATCCCGGCTTCGACGATTTTGGATACCGTTTTGCCGGCATAATCGATGTCATCATAGATGGCCAGAAGAGTCCGCCTCGCTTTGGGCTTGGGAAGAAGGCGGACAGTGATTTTGGTTGCCAGGGCAAGTGTTCCTTCCGAGCCGCAAATGAGCCGGGTCAGATCATAGCCGGTTACATCCTTGGCAGTTATTGTTCCTGTCTTCATCACCTCGCCCGAGGGCAGCACTATTTCCATCCCCAGGAGATAATCGCGGGTTACGCCATACTTGATTCCCCGCATTCCTCCTGCATTCATCATTACTGCGCCTCCTATCGTGGCTACGGTGGAGCTTCCCGGATCGGGAGGATAAAACAGGTTTACTTTTTCGACGGCCTTCTGGAAATCGGAAATAACAATACCCGGCTCCACTATGGCATAGCGATTTTCCGTATTGATCTCCAAGATTTTGTTCATCTGTGTAAAAGAGAGAACGATGCCGCCTTTTTTAGCCAAACACTCACCACCCAGACCTGATGCCGACCCGCGGGGTGTCACAAAAACATTGTTGGCAGAGGCCAGCGCCATAATCCCGGAAACTTCCTCTGTAGATATGGGAAAGAGAACCGCGTCGGGCACGAACTCTGCTATGGAGGCGTCGTATGAGTGCGTCAGGAGATCCTCCGGGGAAGTCTTGCAGCGGTCCTTCCCGACTATTGATGCAAACTTTTGTATAACTTCTGCTTTCAGCATAAGATTATCCTTTCTTTCTGTGTCTAGTAAAATATTCAATAATTTATATCAACTAAAGGGCGTCGATCATTTCCCTCATAAAACTGATTTAAAGTTTCCCGTCTGATCAAAGGAAAGGGGGCCTAATTCTTTTATAAGCGTTAGATCTTGTCTTCCCTTAAACTCTTCCAAAAGGGCCTCAGAAATATCTAATTTCCCCATTTCGAGAGTATTTTTAATGTGTACGAGCCTTACTTTCTCGGGTTCTACAGCTCCAATGCTGTTAAGGGCTGCCTCAACAGCATCTTTATCTGTAGGCAGGGCGATAGGAATTCTTCCTTTTTCCGGGGTATTGGCCGCTATGGCATTCATTGCCGTGGCTTCATGATCTATTTTCTTTACCAATCTCTTCGTTGTAAAATCAGCCAAACCAATGCCGATCGCATTTCCATGGGCTTCTTCCGTCAAATCGAGTACGGCGATCCGGGTTATTTTGGGGGTTTCCGGTTCCCTCTCTCCGATGAACATGATCCTTCCAATGACATTGGTATCCATTCCCGTGCCGCTGACATTCTTCCCCATTTCATCGATAATGAGCACATCCATCTTCTCGAAAGGCAGTCGCGCCATTAATTTCTTCGCTTCGGCTAAAAGCCTCGTCTCTTCCGCTAAGAAATCCGCCGGTAAAATGGCGCGGATGTATGCCGTTTCGTCATAAATATTTTCTACAATGCCGATCCCGAAAAGGATAGGCAGTTTTTCCAATATGGCTCTTCCGATCTCCGGTATGACTTTCCGATATCCGTAATGAACGGTCTGATTGTGGACTTCCTTGCACCCTTTGTGTTTGCCCATTCCGATGGCCATCATCTTGAAAAGTCCGCTTTCGATGGGACCCTCAAATTCCGTATGGGGTTTAATTCGATTTACCACAATGATTCCATCGGCCTCGGCGGCATATTTGTCCGCCAAAATGGGAAAGCCGAAAGAGGATTTTCCGATCTCGACAACCTCCATGGAGGAAAGGATCGGAGCGCCAATTGACTCTTCGGTGATCTTGAGGCTTCTGAGCATCTCCCTCTGACCTTCTGCCGTACCGCCGCCGTGACTTCCCATGGCCGGGATGAGAAGGGGATGGGCGGAATTCTCTTTAATGATACAAACCAGATGTTTCAGGATTCTATCAATGTTGGCGATGCCCCTGCTTCCTGCTGTAATGGCGATACGCATTCCCGCCTTTATGAAAGATTGGAGCTTCAGGGAATCCAATTCGCGAGCTAAAGTTTCCTCGATATTATCTACCCTGGGTGCGTCAAAATTCTGTTGAATCTTGTACATTTTGGGATAATTCATATTCTTCACTCTTCTGTTGGTTAGTTAATTCTACTCAGACACTTATTTGCATATAGATGAAATCATTGCTGATTTTTCAATATCGGCTAAGGGGACTTCATGGTTGATACTGTAGTGATATCAAGCAGTTGTGCAAAATCAGAGTGATTTATCTGTCGGAGTAGTATTAACAAAGCAAATTGTTCGATCTCTAAAATGATATATTCAGCAGCATCGCCACCTTACAGATTAAACAGACTTGGAATGTATGTAATTATTCCGGGGAATATAATGCATAGCAACAATCCAAGTACTTGCAGTCCGACAAAGGGGACAACCCCCCAATAGATGTCCGTTGTTTTAATCTCCGGAGGGGAAATCCCCTTCATATAAAAGAGGGCGTAAGCAAACGGCGGAGACAAGAAAGATATCTGGAGATTTACCATCACCACTCCGGCAAACCAGAGAGGATCAAAACCAAGAGCTACTGCAACCGGCGTGATGATTGGTATCACAATGAAGAGGACGCTCATCCAGTCAATAAGTGCCCCTAATATGATCAGCAATAACATCATGAAGGCAAAAACACCCCATTTCCCAATCGGAAGAGTTAGAAACATATTGCTTACCACATCATCCCCTCCTAAGCTGACAAAGACCGCCGAGAAATAAAAGGCGCTAATCGCTATTAATATAATAATGCTGGTAACTTTCAGTGTTTCCATACAAGCTTCCTTGATAAGTCGCAAGGTGAGGTTGCCGTTGAAAGCGGCAAGAACCATACTGGCAATGGCCCCCACGGCCCCGGCTTCCGTAACGGAAGCAATTCCCAAAAGGATGCTGCCGAGAACTGCAAAGATAATGAGTCCTATCGGTACGATTGACGTCATCATAAGACCGACTTTCTTCTTCAAAGGGATTCTATATTCCTCATCAGAAATCGGAGGGCCATACTCTGGTTGAAAATAACATCTGATAATAATGTAGGCGATGTATAACACGCCCAGAAGAATACCCGGCAGATAGGCAGACAAGAAGAGTTTTCCAACAGAGAGATTGACAAGGGGGCCATAAATGATAATCAGCACGCTGGGGGGGATGAGAACGCCAAGAGTTCCACCGGCACAGATGCAACCGCAGGCCAATGATTTGTCATACTTTCTCGCCATCATAGCCGGTAGGGCGATAAGCCCTATACCCACCACCGATGCGCCAACGATACCCGTTGTTGCGGCAAATAACATGGCCATGATAACCGTGCTTACTGCCAGCCCGCCTCTCAACTTGCCGCACCATACATATATAGCACTGAACAGTTTTTCGGCCACGCCGGATTTCTCCATGAATACGCCCATAAATAGAAAAAAAGGAACAGCCAGGAGGGTATAGTTCGTCATCGCTCCTTCCAAACGTACAACGAAATGTCCAAAAACCTCGGGACCGACAAAAATCAGACCGAAAATCATGCTCAAACCGCCCAGAATAAAGGCAGCCGGAAACCCGGAAAAGATACCGATAATAAGCCCGATAAAAAGCAACAAGATTATACTATTACCACTCATTTCTCATTTCCTTTCACAATGGTTATTATGCAACGGATAAATTCGGCTATCGCCTGGAGGATCAAGATGAGAACAGCAACAGGCATAACCGTTTTGAAAGGATAGAGAATGGGCATCCAGTAGCCCTGCATGGATCTTTCTCCCACTTTCCATGACTCATAAACATACGGGATTAATAGGTAGAGAAGGACTATCCACAGGGGGAAGAAGAAGATTAGATAAAAAAAACAGTTAAGCAAAGCTTTCCCTCGGTCAGAAAGGCGCGAATAGAAAATGTCAATCCGCACGTGTTTGTTCAGGCGAAGTGTATAGCCCTGTCCCAATACAAAGAAAGCACCGCCGAGCATATAACTCAGATCAAAAGCCCATTTGGTCGGTGCACTGAATACATACCTCATGACAATCTCATAACCGGTCATGAGGGTTAAAATAAGAACAAGCCAAGAAGTTATTTTCGCGCTCCATTCACTGATAGCATCGGCCGCCTGGATATAACCATTTAATATTCGCATATCTTATTCTCCTGAAAAGAGCCAGGGGACCTCAAAATCGTCCCCTGGCTCTTTATTCCCGTCTATTCAAATTGGGGCGTCATAAGATTCTTGTAAGTATTGTAGTCCGTTCGGAATTTCTTTTGAGATGCCCATACTTTTGCAATGAATGGATCTTTTGCCGCTTTTTGTTTCAGCAATTCGTCTGCTTTTGCATACATGGCTTTCTGAATTTTTGGATCGAGATAGTGAATTTTGACACCTTTCTCTTTAAAAAATTTCAGGGCGGCAATATCTTTAGAAATGCTGTTAGTCAGCATCCTCATCGTAGTAGCCTGTGCCGCCGCCTTAATGATTTCTTTCAGATCGGGAGAAAGCTTTTCCCATGACTTCTTGTTGACACAGATATCCAAAATGGTGCTGGGCTGGTGGATGCCGGGAACAAGCAGATATTTCGCAATCTCATGGAAGCCCAGGGTCTTGTCCATACTGGGGATACTGAACTCTCCGGCATCGAGCACTTTTCGCTGCAGGGCTTCATAGATATCCCCTGCCGGCAGCATGATGACCGCGGCGCCGAAGCTGCTCAGAATCTCTCCCCAATAGCCGGAGGTGCGGAACTTTAATCCCTTGAAATCATCCATTGAGTCAATCGGCTTATTGGACCATGCCAGATCTTCGGGAGGTAGAATGCCGCAGGGCGCAACCAGACCAAAATCGTACCTGGCATACAGTTCCTGATATAACGCCATACCCTCCCCTTCATACATCCATGTAAGATAAGGGATCGCTTCCATACCAAACGGGAGATATCCGAAGAGAGCCCCGGCCGGCATCTTACCAATCCAGTAAGCGGGTGAGGCGTGGGACACGTCAATGTTTCCCATCTTGGCTGCTTCCAGGACTTCCATTGCCCCGATCAATTTACCGGCGGGGTAGCTTTTGATCTCCAGTCTGCCGCCGGATGTCTGGTTCACCGTTTCGGCGAAGAAATCCGCCGCCCATTGAATCTGTGTCCCTGCCGGCCAGGATGAGGCCATCTTCCACGTTATTTTTTGTGCGAAAACATTGGGGACTAATACAAAAGATACTAAAAGAACAGCAACTAAAACTTTCAACAAATTGAATCTCTTCATTCTTAATCTCCTTTCAAAAATTTAATGTTTACGATCTGGCTGAGATGACTCTTAGCTAACCCAGTCCTCTTGACATGATCATTAAAGCTAAGTCCTTGCGATTGCCTAATTCTCTTTAATCACCTACCACGTCCTACGGGCGTGGTAGGTGATTTCTCCGTATATCTTTCTGTGACGATATTTGGAGACAAATACCAAATGGTATTTGCAGTCCCACTTTACGTGTGATAATGATTTCCAATCCTTCATAGGTTCTTCCTCCGGCTCCCTTTCGGAGCTTTCCCTGAGGAAGAACCTATACCTTATTTTCTTCCCCGCCGGAACGGTCGAACCTTTTAGGATCGCACGGGCATAGCCCGTGGTTTAATTAAAAGCAATTATTTGGCCTATTGCGGTAAATATTTCTTTTGATCTGAGTGCAACAATTTCATTCGCAGCGCATAAATTTCCGCTTATGGCGAACGAATGTCAAGAACCCAAATTCCGACATTGATTTCGGGTGAGGAGTCGTTTAAGCGGTCATTGCCTCAAAAATCAGGTTTTCAGTGCGATACCACTGTCCCTTAGATGCTCGATTTTTTATTCTGCTTCAAATCAGCAATAAAACCCAATCTTCAGGCGCACCCCTCCTCTCCATTGTTATAAAATAATCTGTTTTGAGCAACTTTACGTATTAGCAAATTCCCATATCCTTAAACGAATCTTTTCAAACAGAGCATACAGTCCTCGACGGACCTTTAAATACACCCGGTTTGCATGATCCACCACCTTGCCCGCTGTCTGAAAAAGACGCCAGCGAAGGGTCTGAACCTGATGCTTATGCCAACCGACAGCTAACGTCTTGAGCACAAATAAACGACAAATGTTGTAAGCCACAGACCCGATCCGAAAAAACACCGCATTGGCTACGGTCTGCCCGCACGGCATCCGCTCCATGCCAAACCCAATCTTCCGATTCTCGCTGCACTCGCCCCGCTGATGATACCAGTCCATCACAATTTCGGCTGCATCCGTCCGGTTCGACGCGATCGCCGTATAGCGAAGCTTGTTCTCCTCCTGGCCAAACAACCCTTGCTGATACGACCGCCGTACCACGACCAACCGAAACGCTTTCTTCGTCCGGTTCATACAATGCACCGTCTCGGCGATGTGCCCCCCACGATAGGGCCGCCACTCACCCTCCGGCAATGACTCTATCGCCCGCATCACCGCCTCGTCCAAATCCGCCCCTATCGCAAACTCCATCTCTTCCTTATCACAAAAATTGATAATATCGGCCTGGTACGAAGCCACATCGGCACGCAGCGCCTTGATCCGCTTGCCCTTGGGCATCTGCTGAATACAATACTTTATAAACTCAAGATTCCGTGACCCAGGCGACTGGTTGCCTTCCCGGAACTCATCACCTACTACCAGCCCATTCTCCGCTAATGTCCCTACTATCGGCATGTAACCCGTAAATCCCTTGTACGTCATCACTGCCGATTCCTTCTGCGCCTCAATCCCGGTCGCATCTATGTCCAACGTATAACCCTTTACCTCATCATACTTCAAGGCCCGCTTCAAAAACCTACGCTGGACCGCCGCAAGTCCTTCCAACCCCTGGCCCTCTCCCATCCGCCGCAGCCAGTGTCCCCAGCCGCATCCGATGAAGGAATACGTCCCAACGACAATATCTCCCTAAATCCAACATCACTCCGAATTACCCTCATATCTTCCAGACTGCGACCACCACCGTTTAACATCAATACCAATGGAAATACATATTCACTTGCCATATACCCAGCACCACTCCCGGGCTTGGGTAAACTCCGATCAATAACTCTTAAAAAATCCAATCCTACACAAAACTCCCCCAATAACGCTAACCCAGCATGTGATGTAATCGTGTCTCTGGTAATTTCTAACTTGAATGGCAGTACCGTTTGTTGTATCATCTCTTTTAACCTCGTTGGTTACGGTTCTCGGTTGATTTTTGCTAATCCGATACTACCGAATTAACGAGGTTTTTCAACCTTTATCTTCTCAAAACACCAGATTAATAGCGGATCTACGGAAGAACTTTTTACTTTTTAATGGTGATCATAAGAACTATACTAAGAATCCTTCAGCGCGTTTTCGCACTCTTCAAAATCATTTTGTACATTACTTACAGCAACTAATATGCCAGTATATTCATGTTACTAATATGCTGTAATAACGAATAATTGCTTGAGGAAGAAACTGCGCTATATGCATATATGCACGTGCATTATCACAAAGTATGTGCAATTACGCATATAATAGATGGCAATATATCCTATTAGGAAAAATTACTGGAAAGCAGCTTTTAAGGAAGCATATTTAAGGACCGATTTTCTTGTCTTTTTGTCAGGCTTAATTTTTTCTTTTTCCTCGTAAGTGTTGACATGTCTACTTGCAAATCCCTGGCCGCTTCAGCCATGTTTCCATGGACAGATAATGCCCTTTCAATTATATCTCTCTCAAACTGTCTAACCAGAACTTTCAAAGATCCAACTCGTTCCCGAGACCCTATTAGTTCAGTCTGTGCTGGATCGACCTTGTCATAGATCCTCATGCCGCTTATATCCCCCGCTTTTATTTCATCAGCTGGGTGCATGATAACCAATCGCTCAATAATGTTTTTCAGCTCACGCACATTTCCCGGCCAGTCGTAGTCGATTAACAATCTTATACCATCCGGCACGATATGCTTTCTCGATTTATATATTTTATTGAAGTGATCTATATAATGATGGACTAATGGTTCAATATCCGCTCTTCTTTCTCTAAGCGGCGGGATATTAATCTGAACGACATTCAAACGATAGTAAAGGTCTTGCCGGAATTTTCTTTCCTCAATCATTTGTTCAAGATTTCGGTTAGTTGCGGCAATAATCCGCACGTCAATAGGTAAATTGATCAACCCGCCTATTCTTTTAATTTCTTTATCCTGGATAGCATTTAATAACTTTGACTGCAGTTCGAAAGGCAGCTCACCGATTTCATCCAAGAAAAGGGTGCCCTTGTTCGCTGTTTCAAATAAGCCCTTCTTCCCTTCCTTTCGCGCATTTGTATATGAACCTTTTTCATATCCGAATATCTCCGATTCCAGCAAATTTGACGGCAAAGCAGCACAATCTATTTTTACAAAAGCGCCATTTTTTTTTCGATTACTGTTCTCGTGGATATATCTGGCTATAACCTCTTTGCCAACACCCGATTCCCCCTTAACCAGCACAGTCGCATCCGAACCCGCAACTCTTCTCGACAAAGACAAAACATTTTTTCCGTCATCACTTTGGGAGACAAACTTTGGTGCGGCTGGTTTAAGTTCTTCTTCCAGCAAGTCTATTCTTTCCTTATATTTTTCAATTAATAAATTCGATTGTTGCATTTGTTTTTGCATATCATTCAGTTCCGTTAAATCACGCAGACAACTGACCACGCCGATAACTCTTTTATGCTTGTCAAATACCGACGTTGCAGATACTAAAACATCCTGACCGCTGGGATATCTGATTACTTCTGTTTTACTAATATTATCCTTAAGAACCAGTAAATTAATCGCCTTCTCTATGTATTTATTCTCAACCAGATATGAAGAGTGTTTCCCCACTAATTCTTTTCTATTAATCCTCGTTATTCTTTCGAACCCTTCATTTGCCGCAACGTAATAGCCGTCCTTATCCGCAACGAATACACCGTCAGGAACAGCTTCAATGATGGACTGCACGATTTCCAAATCCACCTCCGCCAGGCGTTTGCATTCTTTCGGTATCATGCATTCCTATCCATAGTCATATAATTAAACAGAGCATCAATTCTATTCTGTAGTCCGGCTCTTTTAATTTGTTTTCTTACCCTTTTAAGGCTTTTGGTGAACGTCTCTTTTATTACAGTGTCTGGATTATGCTTTATTATCTCTATCTTATAAAGGCTGTCCATAAGGCGTGTCGCCTCATAGGTGGCAAACAAACTGTTAATCTCAGCCAAAGCCGGTTCTTTAGCTGTAAGCAGTTCCAAAAGCATCCTGCCTACCCTTCCTATTTTGGGATTCGGATCAAAAGATAAGCCTCGAACGAAATCTCCAAGTTTGATCGCATCTAATTGGCAAAGAACAGGAATCATAGCCCGCTTCACCTCAAGGTTTTTTTCTGTATAGTATTTCTGTAGAAGCCGGTTCAGTAATTTAGATGAAGCTAAGCTCTGGGAAATTAATAATATGGATTGACTCCTGATATACCAATGTACTCGCTTCGATTCAAACAGTTTCTTGGCATATTTTTTTAATTCGCTGGAAAGCTCCGGCATATAACGTAAAGCCAGCAATACTAAGGCCGACTGCTGATCAAAAACGTTTTCAGGGGATTTTAGAAAATTGAGTAGGCTATCCGCAATTTTTTTACGATTTCTCAGCACTCTCAAATATGTTATAGCACTTCTTGTAAGCCGGTAGTCTGGATTGCGTCTTATTTCGAGCAAAACTCTGTCAATAAGTTTAGGATGGCGAAGCAGTGTGAATCCAGTAAGTAATCTTCTAAAGAGTCTGAAGTCTTTATCACGAAATGCTCTTTTTCTCTTCGAGATTTTTTTATACTCGGCATATAAGCGCTCAACATATTCATCGCGCTCATTCCTGTTGAGTTTTTTTCCTTCGAAGGCTTTTATGCATTCGCTAACTCTGGTAAGTCTATCGTCCTCTAAGTCATCTCGAATTTCATCATCTCGCAGGATTTCGGTCTTGCTCCCTTGTATATTCAGGTGGAGGCTTCGCAAAATGTGAGTCATCTCAAAAATAATCTGTCTGGCGGTAGCTTCATCCTTCGAGAAGATTTTTACATCATCCATATATCTATAATACTTTATGTCGTGATTTCGAGAGAAGCGGGCAATAGCATCGTCAAGTGGAAGTAAGTATATATTGCCCATGAAACTTGAAGTGGAATTTCCCTGCGGAATCCCACGCCCGAGACACCGGCCATCCAAAGCTTCGGATGCCCAACTTTCAAAAACAGAGATAAGGAGGTTGACAATTCTCTGTTCGTGCGGAAGGTGGCGTAGCAATACATCGCGAAGGATTTCGAGATTTATGTTTTCAAAATATGCGGAAATATCAGTAACAGAAAGGAATCTATAGCCGTCTCTTTCGTAAGTAAACTGGCTTTGTTCTAAGAACAGCGGCCATTGGCCATACCAAGGCTCAAATATCTGAAGCCTTTTTTGTATGGTCGATTTCTTCAAAAATGGAAAATCCAGTATCTCGACATCCTTAAATAGATGGTCTCTCTTGAACTTCTCTCGCAGCCTATAAGAGTAAACCGTTGTCGGTAGTTTCTTGTCGAGTACGGGCGCCATCAGGCAGACGATAGCAAACAAAACAATCCTATCCTCTATTTCGATGACAGTACCCGGACGAACGGCAAGGCTCGATTTTGGAACATCAATTTCTAAAAGAGGTTGAGAACGATATGTTCCAGCCTGCAATCGCAATAGAAGCCCCCTCAGATTATCTTCAAGTCTGAATGCGTAGTCGTTATACCGATATGGATCTAGAATGAAATCTGTCCGAGCATCATTTCTAGAAAGATGCCAAGCTTTCTTAAGTAATTCTAAAGACATTAGTCTTGTATACAATATGTTAGCTACTGGCATTAGTATTCACCATCAATGACTTTGTTTCTTCATGTAAAATAAAGTTACTACATTCGAGCGGCATTTTTCGATCCTGAAGCAGAACCTGAGTCTGCCCGATCTCGGAGGCTGGAATCTTTCCATCGGGCAAGGTCGTCATGACACCACCTCCCAACGACCACCCTTATCCGGGCCGATACGTCTCAATCGCACCTGCTGTTTCAAGTTGCGCAGGTGCTTCTTCACCGCACTGGGGTGGATGCCAAGTTCCTCAGCCATCTGGGCCATAGTTGCTGATGGATTTTTGACGAGAATTGCCAGAATCATGTCGGAGGTTTTCTGGGTACTTTTCTGGGTACTTTTCTGGACACCTTTCTGGGCACCTTCTTCAAAAATCCCTCCTTCAACCAGAGACGCTTTGAACGTGACGATAAAGAAACCCTGCCGTTCCTCAAAGATAGGTGGAGCCGCGCCATGTTCCTTGCACATTCCTATGACACGATTGGTTCCACGGCCCCAGACCTCCACCGCTCCTGTGCGGTGAAACGCCTCGGCGATCAACGGATTCCGGAGCTTTGACCGGTGCGGACCGGAAAGCTGTTCCAGGGTCACGCCTTGTGGAAGGAGGCCATGGCTTTGTATCTCGATCCTGTCATCAAAGATCACGATGGCCACATAACCGGAATAGTCTGAGTAGTCGCGATGCATGACGGCGTTGAGAAGAATTTCACGCAGGGCATCGAGGGGAACCGGGAACCGATCTTCACGAAATATCTTGCCCTTGGGAAATCGCGCTCCCAAAGGCATGGTCCGTTCGAGGAACGCCATGCCCTCACGAACCATGGCAAAGGCGTTGATATGTTCCTGACGGTTGTCCACGATCTCGCCAATGACTGTCGTTCCCCGGAAACGGCCCATTTTGAGAAGACATTGCGGATAGTTAGGAAAAAGCCTTGTTCCATATAGAGCCTGAGACGCCTGGGTGAGCATCCCGTTCACACGCAGCCCGAGCCGGTCGAGTATGTCACCGATGTCACGACTGGTATCCGGTGAAATCCGGTTTTGTTGGATAGCCAGTTCGCGAGTCCGCAAAATTTCCGTCCGATCGAGATCCTCCAACGTTAACCCATCGACAGGGAGGTTTTCCCATCGGCGTTTCGCGTGGCCCCGCCCAAGCAGCAGTTCTTCGTACCTTGACTGGGGCATTTTCCGCGTCGTGGCCCCCACCCGCTCATAGGCCCGGCCTTCGAAGGTAAAAGGAATCGCTTCGTTGCCGGCATCAGCGTTCAACACGATGACTTGCTTATCTTTTTCAAGGTCAAGAAACTCCATGCGGACCGGTGCAGGCGGCTCAAAACGATCCAATGCCGCGGCAATCTTTTGCTGGGTGGCATCGGAGACGTCCTGACCGATCAGCCGACCATCCTGACCAACACCGATGATCACAATTCCTCCGGACCCATTCATGAAGGCACACAAAGACTGCATGGCGCCCTGAAGCTCAGCGGTGGAACGCTTGAATTCAAGCGTCTGCCCTTCGCCTTTCCTGAGAAGGTCGATCAATTGTTTCGGATTAGCGGGATTTCCGAGTTCTTTCATGTGCGGTTCCCTCCATACGGCGGTTGATCCTCCCGCACCACCACCTGCTTTCCGGCAGGCAGATCGGCCCTTTTTATGGAAGCAACTTCTAACCAGTAATGCTGTATTTTATTTACCTCATGCCACTTTAATCGAGCAGGATCTTTCACCGGATCAACAAGAGTCGGAGCGGAAGCGCAATTCGTAACAATGTAAAGCCAGTAGCAATCGCGACGATCCTCCGCAATGCGCCTCTCGTTGGGTGTAAGCAGGATTGTGCCCGTGGGTGCGGACAGACCTTTAACCTCTATAAGACGCAGCTCACCGGAGTTGATATCCAGGCTGGTAATGTCATAACCGAGATTTTTCTCATGAACATCGTAAACCTGGCGGCCCTGAGACAGCTCATGTTCCATTACCACCCGCATGGCAATAGCCTCGGTCTCAAGATTCGGGCGCATGCGGCGCACGTCCGGAGCCTCTCGTTCAGGATGAGGAAATACAAGGACGCTTGTTATACGTTCAACAGCTTGCAGGGACAAAGATTTTTGCCGTTCGAGTTCCAGCCTGCGCCGCTCACGACGGGATAGAAGTTCAGCGTGTCTGTTCTCGGCCTGAGCCAGGCGGCCATCAGCGCCGGCAACACCCTTCTCCTTGTCTTCATTGGCCTTTCCTATCTCTTCATCCGCGCGCTGAAGCAACTCAGTCAATGAAAGCTCAATATGTTCGGCGATACGCTGAACCTCGGCTAAACGTTCATCCCGTGTCTCTTTGATGAAAGGCTGAAGTGCGCTCTTGTGAAGCCAAGCCAAATGTTCCGGCTCTGCGGCAATAGCGGGAATCTGCTCCGGAGGTTCTGTGGGAGTGAAGTTCCCCAGCATGTTCGGCTCCCGCAGGCATGGCTCAGAATTTTCGGTGAGTTCCACCGCAAAAAGCCGTTCGTGAACCACATTGCCGATGCCGTCCACCACACGGGCGCGGTAAAAGTCGATCCGTGAAGGCTTCTCATGTTGAAGGGAGTAGAAGCAAGCCCCCTTTCCGAATACTTCTACGGACTTTTCACAGGCATGCCTGCGGATGGCTTCAAACAGGGGATGCCCGGGAGTCACCCATTCGAGGTTGTTCTTTTCAGCAGTATCACGATCAGTCGAGCAGCGGGGATACTTAACCGAAAGAGAAGGAAGTTTCCAGTCCGGATCATGCTCGCGCTTCAGAAGAGCCAGCGGCGTCCGGGCCGGTTCGAAGGCATGAGGCATATTTCCCACAAATTTCAGTTTAAGCGGAACGAATTCGGCAGCCTCTTTAATAAATCGGGCTATGGTTTCAGGAACTACACGACATTCCTGCGCCTTTGCGCGGCGTTCGATCAGCATTTCAAGATTGAGCTTTTTAGAAGCAAGTCCCTCAAGCGCGTTCTGGCAGATAGCCCGGAACCGCTTTTCATCAACATTTTCTAGCAGACGCTCTTCAAGATCGTCTTCACCAAGTTTTCCCGAGTAATAGTCCCGAAGTATTCGTTCCACATGTGCGGCAGGGAGTATTTCGCCAACAACATTAAAGACAGCGTCATCATCCAGGGCATTCCGGATTTCCTGAAGCTTCTCCAGCAGCCGCTGTAGAACCCGGCCTTCGATCGTGTTTGTTGCAACAAAATTGAAAATAAGACAATCCTTCCTCTGTCCGTAACGATGTATACGGCCCATGCGTTGCTCGAGGCGATTGGGGTTCCATGGGATATCGTAGTTAAAGAGGATATTACAGACCTGGAGATTGATTCCCTCGCCTGCTGCCTCAGTCGCAGCGAGGATCTGGATGCCACCCTCCCGAAATTCCTGCTCCGTATAAAGGCGGGTTCCCGGTTCGTTACGTGATCCCGGCCTCATTCCGCCATGAATGCATCCAACTTTAAAGCCCCATGACTTAAGATTTTGTACCAGATAGTCGAGCGTATCCTTGAACTCGGTAAAGATGAGGAGTCGCTGATTCGAATGATCGAAAAATCCTTCCTTGTGGAGCAGATCCTTTAGCTTTGAAAGTTTGGCTTCTGCACCTGAGTTTTCCACTGTTTGAGTCTCACTGGCTAACTGGCGAAGTTCAGCGATTTCCTCACGCACCTGATCGGCATTCCCAGCCAGTGTTATGGCTTCGAGCATCTTCTCAAGTCGCTCGCGTTCATTTTCTTCCATTTCCTCCAATTCTTCCGGATCGGGAAGATCAGGCGGGGCCATACGAATAAGTTCCTGGGCTCTTTGCAAACCATCTTCCAGTCTTCGAACGCGGTTTTCCAAACTATGCCTCATGGCGTAAATACTGGATGCGAGTCGACGCTGATAAAGAGACATAAGGAAACCCACTGCACGGGCTCGGGGATCATCGCCTTGAGCAGCGGCTTTGGCACTCTGTCGTTTCACAAATCGCGTGATCTCTTTATAAAGCTCAAACTCCGGGCCGTCGAGTTTAAAATCAACGGTATGCGGAATACGCTTGGTAAAGATCTTCTCGGCCGCCCAGGTGCCATCCGGCCTTCGTTCCGGAAAGTAAACCATGGCTTCCTTGGTGCGTCGTAAGTAAAAAGGAGCTCGACGGCGTTCCATTGCCTCACGAATGGATCTGACGTCTGCATAGGCGTCCGAATCCAGCAACTGCAAGAATAGGGAGAAATTGACCGGATCACCTTTATGGGGCGTTGCCGTCAACAGCAGAAAGTGATCTGATGAATCACGTAAAAGTTCACCCAGGGCATAGCGTGCGGTCTTTCGGGCTGGCGGCGTCCAGGACATGCGGTGGGCTTCATCTACGATGATGAGGTCCCAGTGGACCTGCCTCAATCCCGGCAGAATCTCTGTTCGCTTAGCAAGGTCAAGCGATGTAATGACCTTCTTCTGTTCCAGCCACTGGTTGACACCAAACTGGTCACGAATGTCGCCGCCTTTCAGAACGAGAAATTTTTCATCGAATTTTTCCTTCAGCTCCCGCTGCCACTGGAACGAAAGGTTAGACGGACAGACGACAAGAATCCGCTCGGCAAGTCCGCGCAGCTGGAGTTCACGAATAAGGAGCCCGGCCATGATGGTTTTTCCGGCCCCGGCATCGTCGGCGAGCAGGAAGCGAACACGGGCCAGCTTTAAAAGATAGTCATAGACGGCTTCAAGCTGATGTGGCAGAGGATCGACTCGGGAGATTGAGAGGCCAAAATAGGGATCGAATTCCCAGGCAATGCCAAGTGAATATGCTTGAAGGCCCAAACGAAGAAGCCGCCCATCCCCATCGTAAGTGAATCCGGAATCAAAAATGGTTAACCCTTGGATGTCCTTATCAGTGAGCGTAACCTTGCGATAACGTTCGGATTGTGTGCCCACAAGACCGATGGTCCAAGTGCCGTTATTGCTGGTGCGCACCGTCTCAACTCGCATCGGCTCGTTAAAAAGCGGACCGGTTAAGATACTGCCTTCTTGTATTTGATCGCCTGGAGTTGTCATTTTTTATTCGGCCCTGCCTATGTCATACCCGGCATTGAAGGCGGCCTTTATGCTCAGGTTATCGCACAAAAGCCTTTTCTAATGGTATACCTGTTTTCACAGCAGACAGACGAGAACAGATCTGTTTATGCCTGGATAATTTATATCAATGCACAACAGTTTGTATTTTATTTACATTTTAACCGGATTTTGTCAAAGGATATTTGAAAAATGCTCACAGCAGTCTCCGGAGAGTTAGGTATGGACCATACAGATGTTGGGCAGACTTTTTTCTTTACCAATCATCGTAATCGGTTAAATCTATTAACTTGTTACTTTTTATATCCCTGACTTTAGCAACAAAACCTGTAGCCCCTACACTCACCTCACCAAAACTGTATTCATAACGCTCACTCAGGGCTTGAGTATCAACCCAGTTAAGCCATTTTGCCAAATTCTCATATTCGCGTCCAGCTATTTTACAAACAAGCACTTTCGGCGATTTTCCACTCCATTCTGGTGGTAATTTCTCTTTACTCAGATAGGGAAATGGACAAAACTTAAAACGAAGCCCTTCTGTATTTGTTAACCTCCGTGATGTTTTTAAAGGTGTATCCAAACTCATTGTCTTACCTGTAACCCCATGTTCAACCGTTAGCTCAATCCGCGACATTTTTACTCTGAAGCGATAAGTACATACCCCACTACTTCCGCCTGCACCATAATATGGCAGTATTTTCCCTTGTTTTTCAACATGTCGCATTAACGCCAGGGTTTTTGGGGTAAGTTCAACATTTTTAGCAAATCGGCCCGTAGCCAGTTGTTTTTTAAAGACCTTCTCGTCTATTGAATAGGCCCACTTGCTTATTTGCTGATATATTTCTCCTGAAACTCTGAAGCCAATCGCTTTTTTCGTTTTATAAACTTGTATCATAGATTTATTGATTTAAAATATGATTTTTTCTTATTGGGTCGGATGGATTTACAAATCTCCATCCTGCAATACCCTTCCAAAACCATTCTTCTCCAGGTACCAGTACGTAAAGTGCTTTGAAAGCCAGCTTGCGGCCTTTTCTTCAGCTAACGCTTTGTATTGAGAGGCATAAATAACCGGAATACCAAATTTGGCTTCCAGGGCGTCAAGCGTTCCTGAAACAGCATTGGGATGAGCTATTGTGTAATCCCCATCGTATGGCGACTTGATATCTTCGTAGCTGGCTTCAACCAGCAGGGCACGCCACCGGTATTTTGCAAGCTGTTCACAAAGCCTGAAAAAACGCGGGCGATCCCGCATCAATGTTGTGATCAGGTCAGAGAGCGTTTTCCGTTCCAAGGCGAGAAGTTTTTCCATGCCTTCCACACTGTAGTCACCGGCTTTTAGTTTCTGCCTTTTTTCTTCGGCGATCCAGTTGGGAAATCTTTCGAAGTCAAAAGGTAGCTTTTCGCGGGTATCTATCAGTACGACAGGCTTGGGAATTTGCCGGGTAATGCTATGTCCATCGCGCTTGACAATCAATCTACTGGAAGTTGGATCAACATAATAATTTTCTTGCGACATATTGCCTCCATATATATTTATGATACAGAAACAAGGCTTCACAAAGAGTAGCGCACCGAATCCGCCTTGAGTGTGTACTTTCCAACGGTGAGCGGTTTTTTGAGCTGGTTCAGAGCATCGGCGCAAAAGCGCGCTTCCTGCTCCAGAATATCAATCGGAAGAGTTGACTTACCCTTCAACAGTTCTGCATGTTTAATATACAAAGGCTCCTTCAATATCAGACTTGGAATGAAGTTGAGTGCACAAAAGCATGCACCGTATTTTGAAATGCTTTCATAATCAGCATCCCTGAAGGATCAAATTCAATGAGTGCTATGTATTCGGAGCTGGTTTTATCGGTTAACAAAATGCCGATTTGCATAATTATTTTACCGTGTCCTGTTCATCTTTCTCCTGGATAATGGAGACATGCGGCCTGCTTTTTCCGCTTCAGTAATGCCGAAAAAGGCCATGTGGATCACGGTATTTTCATGAATCAGGGCTGAACCGACGATCTTTTTGCCCTCATAACGGTAATCCTGACCGTGGCCGACGGAATCGTATCTCTTCTCCGTGCATGTTAAAATTTTGCTCATGAAGGATTTCGCCTTTTCATGTATGTCCGTTTTTCCTTTTGCCGGTTTTTCCAGGATGGCATCCATGATGTAGCTCCTGACCAGCTTCGGATGAATGATCCTGAAAGCGTTAATATTTGATACCATGTCCAGACCAACTGCTTTTCCGTTCACCATGACCAGCAGACCCTTTTGTTCTGATGTGAAGGGATAATGTTCCAGCCAGTCATCAAGATCCTCTTTCCGGGCTTCGTGAATATCCCTCATGGCTCCGGTTGAGGAATGAACCCCGGCGGCTTTGGCCTGTTCACTGATACCATCCCACACGGCGCCCTGATCCGAGGAAAACCTTCGGGAATTATTAAGTGAACGGGATACGGACACATTCTTTATATTCCTCAGATTTGCAGACATCATGTATGCCGATTCTTCAAATTGACCTGATTTATAACTCCAGCGTCCATGCTCGGTACAGCTTACCGGTATGACTGTTTCCGAATTTTCCTTAAGAAGTATGGTGGTATTGAGCACCCTGTTCTGCTTGGCACCGATCAACTCTTCGCCGTCTATCAGAAGAACCGGCTTATCAGACCGGTTTATGACTTTAAGCTCCGGGACATGACCTCCCTCCGAAACCTCCGTGACTGTAAGGAGACTGCTCTCTATCGCCTCCTTCATTGTAAGATATGCTGGTCCTGAGCCGTTGCCCCTCAGCATGGGTATAACGGCTACATGCTTGTGGGTCTGAATATCTCCGAATTTTATTCCTTCCAGATGGCCTGTTATTGTCGCTTCCATTTTTTCCTCCTTTGACGGCTTCTTAAAAAGCCATTCTGCTGTGTTGCGCTTCATCTTTCGTCATTGCAGCGTACCAGAAAGTACGCTTCATTCCTCAAGCTTTGTGCGCCTTGCATAATGTCCGCCTCAGGCGGATTACTTTGCCGTCCCGAATACCACTATTTATGAAATCGTATCGTCATTTGCCTTGATATTATAAGCCTTTTGCTGATAAATAAAGACCCGAACGACAGCCGTACGTCGCATTATTTTCATTGGGCAATAGTTTATATTTTCGAGCATTACAAAGGAGGCAGAAGCGATGACCCGTTTGAAAAACACCAGGACAAAACTGACCCGCCTGGGCCAGATCCTCAGGGTTTTCATGGAAAAGGAGAAGGTTTCAAGCTCCTGGCTCAGCAAGGAATTCCATACAACCCCCCGGACTATCCAGCGTGATCTTCAGCTTCTTAAGGAATCAGGTTTTCCACTTCACGAGATTCAGAAGGGAAGCTACCAGATGAGCAAGGACCTGGTGAAAAACCTTGAGGTCTTTGATGACACGGAACTGGCTCTTATAGTTGCCCTTAAGAATATGGTCGGACAACTTGGGCAGTCTTTTCAGAAGGCAGCTGATGCTGTTCTTGACCGCCTGCATGAATGTGTCACAACCATGCCCGTGTTCGTGAAAATCGACGACGCCGTACCAATGGACAGCTCACTGCTTAACCGGATAATCAAGGCCATAAGGGAGAAAAAGCAGGCAGGCTTTCATTATGACTCAGGCAAGGGATCTCATCCTGTGATCATTGAGCCCTACCGGATCGCCTATTTCGGCGGTTTCTGGTATCTGATCGGCAAAGAGCTGAGCACGGGGATTATCAAGCGATATGCCATGGATAAAATCGGTAATTTCAAATTATCAAAAACCTGCTTCAAGGCCGTTCCCGAAAACCTTGACACGCTTCTAAAAGGCAGCGTCAACATCTGGTTCACTGAGGATAGAAACCTTGAGGTTACCGTTCTGGTGGATGCCTCCTGTAGCAACTATTTCAAACGCCGGAAGATGCTTCCAGACCAGGAAATTAAAGAAGAAAGGCCGGACGGGTCGCTGGTTGTTTCCTGCCGGGTTGGTCAGTATGAGGCCATCCGGGGTTTGCTGAAGTCCTGGATTCCGCATATTCTCATTTTGGCGCCGGAAGAATTCAAAATGAGCCTGCTTAAGGATATGAAGCAGTGGATAAAGAGGCAGGAGAAGGAATAAAGGGTTTCCCCACATATCCCTCCAATACGGGTTTCCTTTTTCTCTAACTCTCCGATATATGGGAGACGTTTTTTTGATAACCGAAGGCGCTATATATGTTCAAACTCTTTTAATGAATTCAAAATAGTTTGTATATTATTTTGGGTTGATTCAAATGTGTCATTTTTTACCCCGGTCATTTCATCCATATAGAGCTTGCGATTGACTTCGACCATAATTGACATTACTCGGCGATCTTGATGATAAAAAGCCATCGGCACTATTGATCCAGTATATGGCTGATTGAGCCCTGAAGTATAGCCCATATCTTTTATTTTCTGACCTGCTATCTGGATGAGGGGTTGAAGGTAAGGTGAAAAAGGGAACGACTTCGGGACATACATCAACATATAAGTTGATCATATTCCAAAGTTCGGCTTCTGCTTTTCTGCCCATACCCCTACCCGTCTAAGCTCTCAAAAATCAAATCAGCCCTTTCCCCTTCTATTCCTTGAGCACAGGCCACGGGTCCGCATGCCATATGTCGCGGTTATATTCCATGATTGTTCTGTCTGATGAAAACTTGCCCATTCTCGCAACATTCAATATCG
>Ga0180009_10001296_pt1 | contig 31014 bp, 32 predicted proteins | sample OS_PC_MetaG_FD_123537 | JGI IMG/M metagenome (GOLD analysis project Ga0180009, IMG submission 123537) | Groundwater microbial communities from the Aspo Hard Rock Laboratory (HRL) deep subsurface site, Sweden - OS_PC_MetaG | ecosystem: Environmental > Aquatic > Deep subsurface > Groundwater...
GGAGATGACCCTGCTCAAGCTCACCCAGGTGAAGCCGGTGGTGAGCCTGGCCGAGATAATCTCCGGCCTGGAGCGGGCGGGCGGCGACCAAACGGCGGCCACCGAATCCCGGCCCAGCGCCAACCCGGCCCCGGCCCGGACGGCGGCCCCAATCCCGGCCTCGGCCAAGCCGGCCGGCAGCCCGCCCCCGGCGGCCAAGGCGGCGGTGAAGCCTGGCGACGCCGGAGCCATACTCAAGGAACTGGTGCGCTACGCCGAGCAGAGCGAGCCGGCCATGGCCTCCTATCTGGGGCGGGCCTCGGCGGTTCTGGAAAACGGCCTGCTGCGGGTGACCCTGCCTCCGGGGGCCATCGCGGCCAGCTACGCCACCGAAAAGAATCAGCAGCGGCTGAACCGCATGGCCGGCGAGCTTTGGGACGGCGGGCCCAAGGTGCGCCTCTTGGCCTCGGCCGAGGCCCCGGCGGCCCCGGACCACAAGGCCCAGGCCGCCGCCCGGGCCCAGGCCGCCGCCGAGTTGGCCGAGCATCCGGCGGTGCTCCAGGCGGCCGAGGTTTTCGAGGCCGAGGTGGTGGCCCTTAACCCCGCCGGCCCCAACGACACCCCCAACACCCTAGCCACGGAGCAAGATTGATGATCCCCAGAGGCGGCATGGGCAACCTGATGAAGCAGGCCCAGAAGATGCAAGAGCAGATGCTCAAGATGCAGCAAGAGTTGGAGGCGCGCGAGGTCAGCGCCGCGTCCGGCGGCGGCATGGTGGAGGCCGTGGTCAACGGCAAGGGCGAGCTGTTGCGCCTCAAGCTGGACCCCGAGGTGGTGGACCCCCAGGATGTGGAGATGCTCTGCGACCTGGTGGTGGCAGCGGTGGGCGAGGCCCAGCGCCGGGCCCAGGAGATGACCCAGCAGGAGATGAGCAAGCTCACCGGCGGTATGAACATCCCCGGCCTGACCTAAGATATGTACCCCAAGGCGGTCAACAACCTCATGACGGCCCTGAGCCGCCTGCCCGGCATCGGGTCCAAGACCGCCGAGCGCCTGGCCCTGTTCCTGGTGCGGGCCCCGGCCGGCGAGGTCCAGGCCCTGGCCCGGGCCGTGGCCGGAGTGGGGGCAGTAAAGAGCTGCGAGGTGTGTTTCAACCTCACCGAGCGCGACCCCTGCCCCATCTGCGGCGATCCCAGCCGGGACGCGGCCACCATTTGCGTGGTGGAGACCCCGGCCGATCTCACCGCCCTGGAGGCGGCGGGCTCTTATCGCGGCCGTTACCACGTGCTTTCCGGCGCCCTTGCCCCCCTGGACGGGGTGGGTCCCGAACAGTTGCGCCTTAGGGAGTTGGTGCGCCGGGTCAAGCAGGGCGGGATCACCGAAGTGATAATCGCCACCAACCCCACCGTGGAGGGCGAGGCCACCGCCGACCTGGTGGCCCGCTCCCTGGCCGGCTGCGGGGCCACGGTCACTCGCCTGGGCTACGGCATGCCGGTGGGCGGGGACCTCAAATACATGGACGGGCTCACCCTGAGCCGCTCCCTGGAGTCGCGGCGCAAGCTGCCATAGGGCTCCCCAGGCCGGCAGCCGTTTTCTCTGCCCGCCTGATTATCAGGCATCTTGGAGGCGGTGGGATTTGCCGGGATTGCTAGACTGGTTTTTGTGGTTCGCCCTCATACCCGTGGGCGGGGCCTTGGTCTTCGGCGGGGTGCTTTTCCTTTGGTTGAGCAGGATTTTACTCACCCGCTTGCGGGTATGGCTGGTCACCCTGACCCTGGCCCTGCTTTTCCTACTGATCGAATACTTCCTGATACTGCGCTTCGCCTACCTCCTGCCCCAATAAGCCCGGCCAGGGCGCGGGGGGCTGGAGGATCAGTCCCGGTGGGCGGCCAGTTGCTCCTCAATAAAGGCGGTCACCTCGTTTTGGGGGCGGAACACTCCGAAGTGGCCCTCGGCCAACACGTCTGCCTTTAGTTCCAACAGACGCCGCATGGAGGCGCGCCACTGCTCCAGGTCCGAGCCGAAGGCCGGGGCGAAGGGACCGTGCACGTCCTGGCCGAACAGCACCTTCTGCCCGCCGGCCAGGCACCAGGCGGCCAAGGACCCGGGGGTGTGGCCGGGGGTGTGGAGGATGGTCAAGTCTTCCTGGGGGGAGAGGGCAATGGCTCCATCGCCTTCCAATATCTGGTCCGGGGCCGCCGATTCCAGGCCGAGGGCGTACCAATCGGCGGCGGAGCGCCGGCGGTCGCCGCTGGCCAGGACATCGGCATCGCCGGCGTGCATGACGATCCGGCAGCCGGTGCGGCGGCGGATCTCGGCCGCGCCGCCGGCATGGTCAATGTGGGCGTGGGTTAGCAGCAGGTGGCTGGGAGGCCGGGAGCCGGCCTTGACCGCCAGCTCCAAAATCGCCGCCGCGCTGGGCCCGGCCCCGCAGTCGATCAAAACCCGGGCCTGGGGTCCGGCCACCAGGTAACACAGGCAGTCCCGGGGGTCGGTGAGGTCGGGGCCTCCCACCATGAAGACGCCGGAGGCTATCTTGCGCGGGGGGGGGGCCTCGTTCATATGGTGGTACTCCTTGGGGCTGGGCAAGGCTTGGTATACTAAGTTGGTATACTAATTATGGATGCTGTCCTGAGTATCTTTTCAAGTCTGCGCTACCTCGCGGAGCGAAAAAACTCAAAATTAAATACTGAATCATTTTAAGGCGAAAAAGAAGCACTTTTGACCGGTTTTTAATCAACGCACCGGAAAATCGAAATAGGTGTTGGGGTAGGGCTCCGGGGCCAGGGTGTAGTGCCACCACTCCAGGTCGTAATTGACGTAGCCGTGCTTGGCCATGAGCGACCTGAGCAGCAGGCGGTTGGCCCGCTGCTGGGGGCCCACCCGGGGGTTGGCGGTGTGGGCCAGGGGGTGGAAGCAGTCGAACCCGGTGCCCATGTCCAGGCTGTTGTCGCCAAAGCGTTGCCCGGCTGGCTTGTAGCAGGTCCGCTGGTTTTTTCCCGCCTGGTAAGTCTCCTGGGCCGGCGGGGGCAGGGGGATGATGGTGAGGTCCACGGTGCTGCCCCGGCTGTGGCTGGAGCGCTCGGCTATGTAGCCCTTGGCGAAGAGGTCCTTCTTGGCCACGGTGGGGTAGAACTCCACCTGGGTGGCCCGGTCGTCCAGGTTCTTGGCCCAGGCCACGAAATGGGCCACCGCCCGCCCCGGGCGGTAGCAGTCGTAGACCTTGAGCCCCAGGCCCAGGGGTTTCAGCTCGGCCTGCACCTTGGCCAGGGCTGCGGCCGCCTGCTTGGTCAAGAGGCAGACCGGGGCCTGGTAGCCCCTCACCGGCCTGCCCAGGAAGTTGTGGGAGCCGAAGTAGCGGGCCTCCACCACCAACTCCGGAACCACCCGGGCCGCGTCCACGAAGCCGGCGGGAGGCGCGGGGGCCTGGCCGGCCAGGGAGCCCCCCGGCAGGGCCAGGGCCAAGGCCGTGGCCAGTATAACCAGGGCCTGTTTTTTCATAGCGCAAATCAAAGCCGCCCTCCCGGTCACGGATTGTTTAGGGGTACTGTAGCAAAACCAGCGCCGATCTAGAAACGCCGCTTAAGGCGAAAAATTTTGCTCCCGTGCTATAGTGGGCCGCAAGGGCATAGGGGAGGCAACACATGCGCATGCTCAAACAAAGACGCCTGGTGATGGAGTTCGGCCGCAAGCTGGTGACGGGCGGGCTCACCACCGGCTCCGGCGGCAACCTCAGCCTGCTCGACCGGAGCCAGGGCCTGCTGGCCATCACCCCCAGCGGGGTGGATTATTTTGATATCACCCCAGGCCAGGTGGTACTGGTGGACCTGGAGGGCCGGCAAGTGGACGGCCCGGGCCGCCCCTCCAGCGAGTTGGGCTTCCATTTGGCCCTGTACCGGGACCGGCCCGAGGCCACGGCGGTGGTGCACACCCACTCGCCCTACGCCACCACCTTGGCCTGCCTGCACTGGGAGCTGCCCCCGGCCCACTACCTGGTGGGCTTTGCCGGAGCCAAGGTTCCCTTGGCCCCTTACCACACCTATGGCACCCCCGAGTTGGCCCAAGCGGTGGCCCAGACCATGCGGGGCTACAACGCGGCCCTGTTGGCCAACCACGGCCTGGTGGCGGTGGGGAACACCTTGCCCAGGGCCTTTGCCGTGGCCGAGGAGGTGGAGTTCGCCGCCCGGGTCTATTACCAGGCCAAGACGGTGGGCCAGCCCAAGATTCTAAGCTCCAAGCAGATGGAGGAGGTGCTGGCCAAGTTCGCCGACTACGGCCGGCAATAGGCCGGGCCGCCCCCGGGCCGTTGCCAGGCAATATCCCAGAAACCCAACCCATATGCCACAGGCGGCATTTTTTTTGCCGTTGGGCGTCCAAAGCCGGTATCTTTTAGATATACAGGGAGTAATTGCCATGTATATGGAAGATGCCACTCCCCCCCATCCCGGGCATGTACTGCTGGATCAATTCGTGCTGCCCCGCCGAGAAACCATTACCCGCCTGGCCCGGCAGATGGGAGTGCCCCTGGGCATGCTCCAGAGGGTGGTGGCGGGCGAGTCTTCCATCTCCCGGGCCCTGGCCCATAAGCTGGCCCAGCATTACGGCCCTCCGGTCGACTTCTGGCTCCGGCTCCAATTGCACTATGACCAACAGGCCGCCTGAGGGCCCATTCTCACAAGCCCCCATCTAACTAGCGATTGCCCCAGACAATGCCCAGTGGAGTTTTGCCCGCCGGCGTGCTAAAAATGTCGCCGTGGCCGGTGTAAGGAACACACCGCCATATTTATTCGCCTTGACGAAGGGAGCCCCCAAATGGCCACGGGTGAGAGCGCCTCTCCTTCCAACTTCATCCGCAACATCATCGACGAACATAACCAGAGCGGCCGCTTCGGAGGCAAGGTGGTTACCCGCTTTCCCCCCGAGCCCAACGGCTACTTGCACATCGGCCACGCCAAGAGCATCTGCCTGAACTTTGGCCTGGCCGCCAGCTACGGCGGAAGTTGCCACCTGCGCTTTGACGACACCAACCCGGCCAAGGAGGAGCAGGAGTACCTGGACTCCATCATCGAGGACGTGCGCTGGCTGGGCTTCGACTGGGGCGAGCATCTTTACTACGCCTCCAACTATTTTGACCAGCTCTACGAGTTCGCCATCAAGCTGATAAATGACGGCAAGGCCTACGTGGACGACCTGAGCGCCCAGGAGATTCGGGCCCACCGGGGCACCCTGACCCAGCCGGGCATTGACAGCCCCTATCGCGGGCGCGGCGTGGATGAGAACCTTGATCTTTTCCAGCGCATGAAGGCAGGCGAGTTCCCCGACGGCTCCCGGGTGCTTCGGGCCAAGATTGACATGGCCCATCCCAACATGGTGATGCGCGACCCCACCCTCTACCGCATCCGCAGGGCGATTCATCACCGCACCGGGGACAAGTGGTGCATCTACCCCATGTACGACTTCACCCACTGCATCTCCGACTCCATCGAGGGCATCACCCACTCCATATGCACCCTGGAGTTCGAGGACAACCGGGTGCTCTACGACTGGATGCTGGACCAGTTGGGCATCTACCACCCCCAGCAGATCGAGTTCGCCCGGCTCAACCTGGAGTTCGCGGTGATGAGCAAGCGCAAGCTCTTGGAGTTGGTAAAGGAAAACTACGTGGACGGCTGGGACGACCCGCGCATGCCCACCATTCGAGGCATGCGCCGCCGGGGGTACACGCCGGCGTCCCTGCGCCTTTTCTGCGAGCGCATCGGGGTGGGCAAAAAGGAATCTTGGATCGACATGTACTGGCTGGAAAAGGCGGTGCGCGACGATCTCAACGACAAGGCCCCCCGGGTGATGGGCGTGTTGGACCCCATCAAGGTGGTTATAACCAACTACCCCGAAGACGCTGAAGAGGTTTTCGAGGCCCCCTACTACCCCGATGACCCCCCGGCCATGGGGCACCGCGACGTGCCCTTTTGCCGCGAGTTGTACATTGAGCGGGAAGACTTCATGGAGGACCCGCCCAAGAAGTTCTGGCGCATGGCTCCGGGCCAGGAGGTGCGCCTGCGCTGGGCCTATCTGGTCACCTGCCAGGAGGTGGTCAAGGACAGCCAAGGCGAGATCGTGGAGTTGCGCTGCACCTACGACCCCGAGACCCGGGGCGGCTGGGCCCCCGACGACCGCAAGGTGAAGGGCACCCTGCACTGGGTTTCGGCCCGCCATGGGCTGGGCGTCCAGGTGCGCCTGTACGACCGCTTGTTCAGCGTGGCCAACCCCGGCGCCTTCAAGGACCGCGACTACAAGGAGTTCCTGAATCCGGAGTCCAAGGTGCTCATGCCCCAGGCGGTGGTGGAGCCCAGTCTGAAGGACGCCGCGCCGGGCAGCTGCTACCAGTTCGAGCGCAAGGGATTCTTCTGCGCGGACCCGGTGGATTCGGCCCCCGGCCGGCCGGTGTTCAATCGCGTAGTCACCCTCAGGGACTCCTGGGCCAAGATTTTGGAACAGCAGAAACGCGAGGCGGGCCGCCTGGAGCGCGAGGCCCGCAAGACCAAAAAAAAGGCCAAGAAGGAGTGAGGCGCCCGTGCCCCGGCGCATAATCTGCCGGGACGCGCCGCCCCGCCGCCGCTGGCCCCCAACCCCAGGCTCAAAAAAAGCCGCCCCAGCCCGATGGCTGGAGCGGCTTAAATCTTGGCTGCGCGAAAAGCTGCGGGCCTAGAGGTAGTGCTCCCTGGCCAGCGCGCTCACCTGGGCGGTGAGGTCCAGGATGGCGCGCGACTGGTCTTCGCTGAGGGTGCCCATGCCGCAGGCCGGAGTGACCAGGGCCTGGGAGGCCAACAGTTCGTGGGGCAGCCCCTTGTCCTCCATGGCCTTTAAAAGCTCGTGCAGGGCGGCCCACAGGCCCTTGGCGGTCTCGTTGCCCTTGTACTCGGCGGTGGGCACCGCGCCCCAGGCCACGGCCCCGCCCCGCTCCAGCAGGGTGCGCACCGACTCGGGATAGAGCAGCAAGTGCCGGCCGAAGCCCTCGGAGTCCAGGTTGAGCACGTCGGCCCCGGCGTCCACCAAAAGGGACCAGTCGGTGTTGCCGCAGCAATGCACCCCGATAACCATATCCGCCCGGCCGCAGGCCTCCTCAAAGCTAGCGCCCAGGAGCGCCAAAACCTTTTCCCGGCTGACGGGGGTGAAGGCGCTGCCAAAGCCCGAGAGGGCCGGTTCGTCGAAAAAGATCATCACCGGCCGCCCCAGCCCGGCCAGGCGCTGGGCTTGGGCCGCGGCCGCCGCGCCCAGGCCGCGGGCCAGAGCCTCGGCGGCTTCGTCGTCGTAGAGCAGGGCCTTGCCGTCGGGTCCGGTCACGCTGAGTCCCATGGTGATGGGGCCGGTGACGTGGCCCTTGAGCCAGGGGTATGATCCGGCCGGAGCCTGCTCGATGGCCTGTAAAAAGGCGAAGTAGCCCGCCGCCATGGTGGGTTCCAGGTCAAAAGACTCCAGAGGCCCGGCCAGCAGACGCTCGTAAAATGCGGCCAGGGCCTCTTCGCGGCTGAGATCGCCAAAGGCGCGCACCTCCCGGGAGCCCGAGGCCGCCACCACCAGGGGCGCCAGGGCCGGGGCGTACTGGGGGTTCATGTCCTCGCCCGGGTCCCGCTGAGGCAACTGGGGCCAATAGGGCATGTCCTCCAGGCGCGCCAGCACGTCGGCCACCGCGGCCTCGGGGTCGCGATGGGGCAGGGTGCCGATGCCAGTGGCGGCAAAGCGGGGATGGAAGTCCTCAGGCACGCTCGATGTACTCCCCGGTGCGGGTGTCGATGCGCAGCATCTCGCCCTCTTCGATGAACAGGGGCACCTGCACCACCAGGCCGGTTTCCATGGTCGCGTTCTTGTTGGCGCCGGTGGCGGTGTCTCCCTTGACCCCGGGCTCGGTCTCGGTCACCTCCAGCTCCACGGTTATGGGCAGGTCCACCCCGATGGGTTTGCCCTTGAAGAACAGCACCTTGACCTCGATGTTGGCCTTCATGTAGTTGATGGCGTCGCCCAGGTACTCCCCGGCGATGAACACCTGGTCATAGGTGTCGTTGTCCATGAACACGTAGTTGTCGCCGTCCTGGTAGAGGTATTGAACGTTGTTCTCCTCTAGGTCGGGGATGCCCACCTTGGCCCCGGAGCGGAAGGTCTGCTCCAACACCTGCCCGGTTTCCAGGTTCTTGAGCTTGGTGCGCACGAAGGCGCCGCCTTTGCCCGGCTTTACGTGCTGGAACTCCACGATGGTGAAAGGCTTGCCGTCGATTTCGATTTTAAGGCCGCGGCGAAATTCTGCCGTGCTGTACATGGAATGCTCTCCAGTTTCATTTGTTGGCCGGTTGTCCGGCCGGCGCTTTCTTGCCCGGGGCCGTGTAGACCACCTCGTCTTCGCCCACCAGGCCCATGTCCCGCCGGGCGGCCCGCTCCAGGGCGGTTTTGTCCTGTCTCAGCCGCTGCACCTGGCGGTACAGGGCCCGGTTTTCCTGGTCCAGACGCTCGTTGATCTGGCGGGCCTGGTCCAACTCCTGTTGCAGGCCGGACAGGTTGGCCGCGCCGCGCCACAAAACCAGGGCGCAAAGAGACAGCACCGCAGCCAGGACCAGCGGCCACCAGTACCGCGAGCGTTCCGTGGAGGCCATCAGCTCCTCCGGTTTGGCCAGGAATCCAAGGGTGAACTATAGTATGCGCCCGGGCAAGAATCAAGCCGGGGACCCCGGCCCAGGAAGCCTCGAAGCAAACAATGCCAAATGCTCCCCGGGGACATCTCGCCCCGCAGCCAGTGAAAGCCCAGCTCTATCCCCCCTGGACGGCGGCGGGCCAGGGCGTGGAAGACCTGGGGCGCGCCGTAGATGAGCCGGGCCAAAAGGCGGGAGTGGTGGTGATCCTTGAGCAGGGTCTGTTCCACCCGGCGCTGGTACTGGCCCAGGTCGCCGGCCAGGATGGCCTGGGCGGCCATGCGCCCGGAGACCACCGCCTGGGCGATGCCCTCGCCCAAAACCGGGTCGGCCAGGCCGGCGGCGTCGCCCAGGGCCGCGGCCCGCCCCCGGGCCACCACCAGCCGCCGCCGGTGGGGGCAGGGGATCACCGCCCCCCGGGGGTTGCCCGTGGGACGCAGGCCCAGGCGGCGGGTGAAGGCCTCGAATCTGCGGCGCAGGCCCCCCGGCCCGCCCTGGTCCCGGCCCATGAGGCCGGCGATGCCCAGGTTGAGCATTTCTCCCCGGCAAAAGGCCCACCCGTAGCCGCCGGCCACCCCGCCCAACTCCAGGAAGGCGGCATCGGACAAAATCTGGCGCAGGCGCGGGGGCAGGGGGATCTCCTGCACCAGGGCGGCGAAGCGCCAGTTGCCCCCGCCCAAGCCCAGGCGGCGGGCCAGGAGGCCTCCGGCCCCGCCGGCGGCCAACAGCCAGCGGGCTCGCCAGGGGCCGCCCGGCCCCCGCACCAACCACAGGCCGTCCTCGCGGCTAACCCCGTGGGCCCGTGCGCTCAACACCTGGGCCCCGGCCTGGGCCGCCCGGCTGGCCAGCCAGCGGTCCAGGCGGCCGCGCTCCAGCAAATAGGCCCCGGGCCGGGACGACAGATAGGGGGCGGCAGGACGTCCGGGGAAGCCGATCCAAAGGCGGCGCACCGGATGGGTCCTCAGCCAGGCCGGGGGCTCCAGCCAGGCTAGGGCATCCATGCTCCGGGCCGAAATGCAGCCCCCACAGGGCTTGGGCCGGCCCCCGGAGCCGTCCAGGGCCAGCACCCGGGCTCCGCCCCGGGCCAACTCCACGGCGGCTGCCGCTCCGGCCGGGCCCAGACCGGCGATTATGACGTCCCAATCGCGTTTCATGGCCCCAAGATTTAGCATGGCCGGGGCCTGTACTCAAGGGCCTGCCTTGCCCCTCCGGCGTTGGCGTGGTAAACACGGCCTTACCCCCCGTGCGGGGGGAGTGACGTCCCCCCACCTAAAGACCGGAGGCCCCATGTCCACTCCCCGCTTGTTATACGCCGACGGTCAGGGCAACATCCTGGACCATCCCGGCCTGGGCCTGGCCGGTTCGGCCGGGGGCCGCTGGGAGGCGGTGAGCGAGAACCAGTGCATTCCCTTGCCTCCGGGCAGCGAACTTTTCCTTTTGCCGGGCCGCTTGCCGGTGGGGGTGGACGACTCGGACCGCTTCGAGGTGTTGGAGCACGATCCCTCGGGCGGCTCCGGGCCGGTGAACGCTGTGGCCGCCTTTTTGGCTCCGGCCCACACCGCCACTCTGTGGTCCGCTTTTCAAACCAGGCCGGGCGCGCCCACCCTGCCCCTTTTCGCCTACGCGGCGGTGGGCTTTGCCCGGGACCGCATGGTGGCCACGGCCCTCAGGGTGGACCCGCTGCCCCGCCAGGACCCGGAAAGCTTCCCCCCGCAGCAGCGCCTCCAGTCGGCGGGCCGCCGCCTGCTTAGGCAGTTTGGCCACAACCGCCTGATGCAGCATCTGGGGCACTGCGCCCTGGGCTATGGATGCCCCGCAGCGCGCAACCTCATGCTGGGCCGTTGGGAAGCCCCCCTGCCCACGGCGATGGCCTGCAACGCCTCTTGCCTGGGCTGCATCTCCAGCCAGCCCGAGGGCCACTTTCCGGTGACCCAGGAGCGCATCGCTTTCACTCCCACCGCCGAGGAAGTGGCCGAGGTGGCCCTGCACCATTTCGCCACCGGCCGCGACCCCCTGGTCAGCTACGGCCAGGGGTGCGAGGGCGAGCCCCTGACCCAGGGCGAACTGCTGGAGGAGTCCATCCGCCGCATCAGACTCCGGGTGCCCCATGGCACCATCAACCTGAACAGCAACGGCTCACTGCCCGGGGTGGTGGCCAGGCTCATGGATGCGGGACTAAGCTCCATCCGGGTGTCGGTGAACAGCCTTGTCCCCGAGCGCCACCAGGCCTATTACCAGCCCCGGGGCTGGTCCCTGGCCGACGCGGTGGAGTCCATCCGGGTGGTCAAGGCCGCCGGTGGGCACGCCTCGTTGAACCTGCTGACCATGCCCGGGGTGACCGACCGCCCCGAGGAGGCCGAGGCCCTGAGCGCCTTGGCCGCCCAAACCGGCCTGGACCTGATCCAGTGGCGCAACCTCAACATCGACCCTGAGGTGTACTCCAAGGTCCTGGGCCTGGAGCCACCCAGGGAGCGCCTGGGGGTGGCTGAACTCATCGCGCAGCTGCGCCGCCGCTTTCCGGCCCTGAAACACGGCTACTTCAATCCCAAGCTGCCGCCCCGGAGCTAAACCCACGCAAAAAACAACCCCCCGCCTCCAATTAGGGGCGGGGGGTTGCTATTGGCGGTTAGGGCCTGTGCGCGGCCTTAGCTCTGCTCGGCCAAGGCTTCCTCGGCCGGGGCGCGGCCCCGGATACGGCCGATGAAGTTGTGGATGTCGTCCAGCATCAGGTAGCCGCAGGGGATCAGGAGCAGGGTGATTCCCGTGGCGAACAGCACCCCGAAGCCCAGGCTCACGGCCATGGGGATGAGGAACTGGGCCTGTAGGCTGCGCTCGAAGATGATGGGCGCCAGGCCGCCGAAGGTGGTCAGCGAGGTGAGGATGATGGCCCTGAAGCGCATGGGGCCGGCCTCGCGGATGGCTTCGCTGGGGGTGAGGCCCGCGTCGCGCAGGCGGTTGGCCGTGTCGATCAAGATCAGGGAGTCGTTGACCACCACGCCGGTGAGGCCCACCATGCCGAAGAGGCTTAAGAGGCTGGTGCCCAGGCCCATGATGAAGTGCCCCGCCAGGGCCCCCACCAGGCCGAAGGGAATGGCGGCCATGACGATGAAAGGCTGGCTGAAAGAGCGGAAGGGTATGGCCAGCAGGGCGTAGATAAGGAACAGGGCCACCACGAATCCGGTGAGCACGTCGCTCAAGGATTCGCGCTCCTCCCGGCCGGCTCCCTCCATGCTATAGCGCAAGCCCTGGTATTTTAAGGCCAGCTCGGGCAGCACCTTCTTTTGCAGCCAGGCCCTGAGTTCACTGGCATTGGCCTGGTCGGGGTTCACGTCGGAGGTGACCTTTATAACCCGCCGCCGCTGGGCGCGGTCAACGCTGGTGTAGCCCCGGGTCATCTTCACCTCGGCAACCTGGCTGAAGGGCACCTCGTCGCCGCTCGCGGTGCGGATGCGCATCTGCTGCACGTCGCTCAAGGAGCGGCGCTCGGATTCCGGGAAGCGCACCAGCACCCGCACCTCGTCCTGGTCCCGTTGCAGTCTGAGGGCTTCGGCTCCGTAGAAGGCATGGCGCACCTGCTGGGCCAGGTCCTGTAGGGTCAGCCCCAGGCTGCGGGCGGCGGGCTTCAATTCCAGCTGCATTTCCCACTTGCCGAAAGTGAAGCTGTCGGCGATGTCAAACACGCCGGTGTAGGTGGCCAGCTTTTCCTTGAGCTCGTCGGCCGCCTTGATCAGTTCGTCTTCCCTGGGGGCCGACAGATGCACCTCTATGGGGTTGCCGGCGCTGAACAACTCGCCGGTGAAGGCGAGAGACTCGGTGTCCGGGATGGCGCCGGTTTCTTCACGCCAGCGGTTCACCAGGTCTTTGGTGCTCATGTTGCGCTTTTCACCCTCCAGGACCTCCACGAACACGGTGCCCAGGTGCCCACCCGGAACCGACGAGGCTCCGTGACCGCGCGCCCCGACGCTGGCCCCCACCAGACTGACCGTGTACTTGTGCAGGGGTTCGGAACCCGGCGGGCGCTTTTTGTCGGCTTCTGCCAGGGTCTTTTGAGCCGCGTCCTCCAACTGGCTGACAACCTTCATGGTCTGCTCCACCGGCGCACCGGCGGGCAATTCCAGATTGGCGGTGAGTATGTCGCCCTCCACCACCGGGAACAGAGTGAACTTGATGTAGCCTCCCATCACCAGACCGACCGCGACAAACAGCACCGCTATGCCCGAAGCCAGGGTGGCGTAGCGCCAGCGCAGGCAAAAATCCAGGGACTTGTAGTAGGGCCCCCGGATGACGCGAGCCAGCAGGCGGGCGCTGAGTTTCTGCCCGCCCTTTTTGCGGATCTTCACCTTGGAACCGGCCAGGTGCGAGGGCAGGATAAACAGCGATTCGATCAGTGAGGCCAAGAGCACCGCGATGACCACCACCGGGATGTTGCGCATGATCTTGCCCATCATGCCGCCGGCCATCATCAGGGGCATGAAGGCGGCCACCGTGGTCAACACCGAGAAGATCACCGGCCTGCCGATGATGGTGGTGCCCTCGATGGAGGCCTGCATGGGGGGCATGCCCTGTTCGCGCAGGGTGAAAACCTGCTCACCCACCACGATGGCGTCGTCCACCACGATGCCCAAAACCATGATGAAGGCGAACAGGCTGATCATGTTGATGGACACGTCCATGTAGGGCAGTGTCCAGATGGCGGCTAAAAAGGATATGGGTATGCCCAGGGTGACCCAAAAGGACAAACGGGCGCTGAGGAACAGGCCCAGAATCAAGACCACCAGGATCAAGCCCTGAATCATGTTCCTGACCAGCAGATCGATGCGGCTCTTGAGAATCTTGGAGCGGTCGCTGAAAAAGTCCACGCTGATCCCGGCTGGCAGGTCAGGGCGGATCTTGGCTATGTACTCTTTGACCACGGAGGCCACGTCCAGGGCGTTCTGGTCGGCCACCCGGTAGACCTGGATCAGGGCGGCGGGCTTGCCGTTGAAGCGGGCGAAGAGGTCCTGGTCGTCCTGGAACCCTTCCTTGATCTGGGCGATCTGGCCCAGGGTCACCGTGTTGCCATCGGACTTGGTGATGACCGGCACGTCGTAATATTCTTTGGCCAGGTATTTGCGGCCCTTGGCCCGCACCAATATCTCGCCGCCCGTGGTCTTCACGCTGCCTCCGGGCAGGTCCAGGCTGGCCTGGGCCACCGCGTTGGCCACGCTTTTCAGGGTGAGGTTGTGGCGCCTGAGGGTCTGCTCGGATATTTCGATGTGTATTTCGCTGTCGCGCACCCCCATCAGTTCGGCCATGGTCACCCCTGGCAGGGTGGTGATGTCGTCCTTGAGGCGCTGGGCCAGGGCCTTGAGGCTCGCCTCGGGCACCTCGCCGAACAAGGCCACCCACAGCACCTGGGTGCGCCGGGTGGTTTCGCGTATCACCGGCTTTTCCGCCTCGTCGGGCAGGGTGGTGATGCGGTCCACCTCGCTTTTCACTTCGTCCAGCAGCTTTTGCAGGTCCCAGCCCTTTACCACCTCGATGGTGATGCTGGCCAGGCCCTCGGTGGCCTTGGAGTCGATGCGCCGGATGCCGGCCAGACCGGCGATGTTCTCCTCGATGCGCTGGATGACCCCCTCTTCCACCTCGGCCGGGCTGGCCCCCCTGTACTCCACGGTGATGGAGATGGTGTCCAGGCTGGTCTCGGGAAAGACCTCCAATTTCATGGTCAGGGCGGTGATCGCCCCGGCCAGGAGAAAGAAGATCATCAGCAGGTTCGCGGCTACATGGTTATGGGCGAACCAGGCGATGAGCCGTTTCATGACCTAGCCCTCCTGCCCGGCCATGCGCACGGACATGCCGTCGCTGACCTCGCGGAGGTTGGTGGTGACCAGCCGGGAGCCCTGGGGCAGGCCGGGGTTGAGCAAGGCCTGGGCGCCCTGCAGGCGGGCCACCTTGACCTTGGTGAAGCGCAGCTTGCCGTCCGGGCCCACCAGCCACACCAGGTCCCCCTGGCGCAGGGCGGCGCGTGGTATGAGGCTGGCCTCGGGCAGGGTGCGGCCCAATATCTCCACCTTGGCGAACAAGCCCATGGCCAGGGGGGGCAGGGTGGCGTAGGGATGCTCGACGCGCACCACCACTCCCACCAGGCGGGTGTTTTGGTCCACCCGGCCCAGGGCGCGCACCACCCGGCCTTGCCAGGACATCTGACGGCCAGCAAACTCGGCCTTGACCACCGCCGGAGAGCCTTGTTTGCCCTTGGTGGTGAGGCCGGGCACCTCCAGCCAGGCCAGGTCATGGTCCTCTATGAAAACGTTTATCTCCGCCGCCTCGATGGCGAACACCGTGGCCACGGTGACGCCTTTGCCCAGGTACTGGCCCAGGTCCACGTTTTCGCTTACCACCCGGCCGTCAAAGGGGGCCCTGATCTCGGTGCGCTCCAGGTTGAGGCGGGCCTGCTCCACCTGGGCCTGGGCCCCTTCCACGCTGGCCTGGTGCTGGGCCAACTGGGGCGCCCTAACCAAGAGGGCGGGGGGCTCGCTGGGTTCCTTGCCGCTGTCTTTGTTAAGCAGGTTCCACTCCTCCCTGGCGACGGCTGCCTCCTCCGTGGTGGTTTGCAGACTGGTCTGCGCCGCCTTGACCGAGGCCTCGGCCAGGGTCAGGGCCAGACGATAGTCCTTCTGCTCCATTTTGAGCAGCAGGTCGCCTTTTTTGAAGGAGCCGCCGGCCACCAGGCGGGGCGAAACATAGACCACCCGCCCGGCCACCTCGGCGGCCAGGGTGGCCTGAATCCAGGGTGTCACCGTGCCTTCGCCGTTCACCGTGATCCGCACCGGCTCCCGGTCCACCTTCAAAGTGCTCACCAAGGGGCTGGTCACCTTGGGGACCGTGCGGGAAGGGGGCTTTTTGCTGAGGGTGAAGGCGGCAAGGGCCGCCGCGCCCGCGGCAAGGAGGATGACCACCAAGAGTATCTGCCACATTACTTTTTTATTGACGGCCATGACTGTCTACTTTTCCGCCTGGGCCAAGACCGGGGGAGTTGCCCAGCCGCCGCCCAGGACGCGATGCAAGGTTACGCGATTGGTTAGGATTGCCAGTTCGTTTCGCACCAACTGGTCGGCCAGGTTGTACCGGGTCTGTTGAGCCTCCAGCACCGTCAAATAGTCCTGCAAGCCCCGGATGTAGCGCCCCTGGGCCGTGGACTGGGTGGCTTCCGCCTCCTTGACCGCGCCCTTGAGCAAGTCGCGCCTGGCTTGCTGTTGTTGCCTGGTCAGCAGGGCTCCCTCCACCTCGGCAAAGGCGTTCAGGACCGTTTTGGCGTAGCCCGACACCCCTTGGGCGTAGCGGGCCCGGGCCGCCTCCTCTTGGGCGGCCAGCCTGCCGGCGTTGAAAATCGGCTGGGAGAGGCCCAAGGCCAGGTTCCAAAGTTCGTTGGCCGGCGAGAACAGGGTGTGCAGGGCATTGTCGGTGTAGCCATAGCCGGCGGTGAGGCGGATGGTTGGGAAGCGGGCCGCCCGGGCCACCCCGATTTTTTCGCTGAGGGACTTAATCTCCGCCTCGGCGGCCTTGAGGTCGGGCCGGCGCAGAAGCAGCTCCGAGGGCAAGCCCGGGGGCACGGGCCGCATGCGGGCCAGGTAATCGATGCCCGGGTCGGGGTCGGGCTTGATTTGCGGGTAGCGGCCCAAAAGCACGGCCAGCTGTTGTTTGGCCAGGCCCAATTCCTGCTCCAGGGCGGGGCGCTCGGCCTTGGCCTGGGCCAGGGAGCGGCGGGCCTGGCGCAGGTCCAGGGCGCTGGTCAGGCCCCGGCGGTAGCGGCCATCCACCAAGGTCACGCTCTTGGTGTAGGCGATCAGGCTGTTTTGGTTGACCGCCAGGCGGCGTTGCAGGGCCCGGATGTTGAAATAGCCGGTCACCGACGAGGCCACCACGGTCTGGGCCACGGTGCGGCGGTTTTCCTCGGCCTGCAACAGGTCGGCCCTGGCCGCGGCCTCGCTGCGGGCCAGCCTGCCCCACAGGTCCACCTCGAAGGTGGCGGCCAGGGATAGGTTGTAGCTTTCGCCCTCGCCGGAGATGGTCTGGGTGGTGGGCAGGCTAAGGGCGCTTACCGAACGTTGCTTTTGGGCGGTGCCCTCCAGGCTGACGGTGGGGAAGCGCTCCGACCGGCTTTTTACGAAGGCGGCCCTGAGCTCCAGCACCCGGCCGGTGGCTTTTTCCAGGTCCAGGTTTTGCTTCATGACCTCCTGCACCACCTGGTTGAGCTGAGTGTCGCCAAACTGCTCCCACCAGCGGTCCAGGTCAGCGTAGGGCACGGTTTTTTTGCCCTGGTCATAGGCCGGCGGCACCTTGAAAGCGAACTCCGGGCGCTGGTAGTCAGGGCCCACCTTGATACAACCGGCCAGGGCCAGGGGCAGGGCCAAAAGCAGGGCCAAGGCGGCCCCGGCGAGACACGGCCTCATTGCTTTGCGCTCCCGTTGAGCCCGCATAGGGCGAATTGGGTGATGTGTTCCACGATCTGGTCCACGAACTCGGCGTCGTATTGCCTTCCGGTGACCAGGCTGACCACCGGCCGGGCGAAATTGAAATATAAAACCTGGGAAAAGATGGACAACACGATGAGCTTGAGGCGCTCCGGTTCCACTTCTTGCGGCAGGCAACGCTGCCACAGGCGGATGGCCAGTTCCATGAACGGCAGCATGGCCTCCTTGGATAGCAGCTGGAACGCCTTGGATTGCTGGCCCATTTCACGGGCGATGAGTTGGGTGTGACGCTGGCGTTCCTCGTTGGTCATGTCCCCGCTCAGAAAAGACTTGGCCAGGGTGCGCACCACATCTTCCGGGGTGAAGCCCTCCTGTTTCTCCAAATCCAGCAGGGGCTGGTGGATCTTGCGGGCCCGCGCCATCCAGCGGGTGCGGAAAACCTCCAGGTAGAGGTTTTCCTTGCTGGCGAAGTGATAGTTGACCGCAGCCAGATGGGTTCCCGCTGCGGAGGTGATTTCCCGCAAGCTAACCGCGTTATAGCCTTTTTTGGCAAACAGCCGTTCGGCCTCGTCCAATAGCCGATCCCGGGTGGGGTCTGCTTGCTTGGTTTGGTCTTGGCTCATGTGGCAACCTCCAATACGAACGTTTGTATCAAACAAATGTTCGTACGTCAAGAGAGCCAATAAAATTTCCCATCCGGTCCAGTTGCCGGCAAATCGTTGACCTGCGGCCGGCGCTCTGTTAATAACCAAATTCATCGTCCGTAAATAGTTGGCCAAAATGAAAGCAGGATGCGTGCCAGCTTCCGGCCTTGGACTTGGGTTGATAGGGACGCGATAACAGCTAGTTGCAGATGGCGATCCTGATGGGGCCATTGCGGGTGCAAAAATAGTATGCACCTGGCGCACCCAGGGGTTAATTTTTATGCGCCGGCCCTCCTCAAAGGACGCCAATCGGAGGAAGCAAGTTGAGCGAGCAGCATCAAGACGACAGCCTGAGCGGGTTGAGCGATCAGTTCCTGGCCCATGCCCTGACCCCGGCAAACCTGGGTACCTTGCCCAAGCCAGAAGGCTATGCCAGCCCGGCCGGCACCTGCGGCGACCGCATCGAGCTTTATCTGCGGGTGGAGAAGGATGTGGTCATTGACGCCCGCTTTCTTACCGAGGGCTGCTTGCACACCGTGGCCTGCGGCAGCGCCCTGACCAGCCTGATCAAGGGCCGCGCGGTAAGCCAGGCCCTGCAAGTGGGGGCCGACGAGGTGGAGGAGGAGTTGGGGGGCCTGGACAAGCCCCACCGTCACTGCGCCGTGTTGGCCGCGGTGACCCTCAAGGCCGCCATCAGGGACTATTTCAAGAAAAAGCAGGCCCCCTGGAAAAGTCTCTACGAACGCCGCTGAATCCCGGCCGCCGGCCGGGCGGCGGCGATGCGCCGGTGGATTTGGTTTTGCCCCCTCGTTGCTTCATAATATAAATCCAGACAGATTGCCGGGGAGCGAGGCATGACTCCTCGCCCCGATTTTTGGGCGAACTCCCGAGGCGCCCCATTGATCGCTTGGCTGATGGCCGGCTGGCGAGGCCGGAGTCTGTTGGCCCGGGCTCTCGGGAGTTGACCCCCCATGCTGGAGATCGCCATGAAACGTATGATGTTGCTGGCCCTTTCCCTGGCCGCCGTGGCCGTTCTGGCCCTGGCTGGTTGCAGCGATAACGACGAGAAAAAAGTGACCGCCGAGCAGGTGAAAAAGGAGGCCAAGGAGGCCATGGACACGGCCGTGGCCTACTCCAAGCAGAAAAAGGACGAACTCCTGGCCCAGTTCAACCAGCAGTACGACTCGCTCAAACAACAGAGCGACCAGTTGATGGACAAGGCCAAGAAGCAAGCTGCCGCCGGACAAGAGCAGGCCAAGAAGGCGCTGGCCGACTTGCAGGAGAAGCAGGCGGCGGTGAGCGAGAAGATGGCGGCCATGAAGGAGGCCAGCGGCAAGGCCTGGGAAAAGGCCAAGCCCGAGTTGGATGAGGCCCTCAAGAACCTCCAAGAGGCTTACAACAAGGCCAAGGCCGAGCTGCAATAGCCCCCTGAGGAAGCAACCCGGCGCGGACGGGGCGCGTTTATGGGACATGCCGCCGCGCCTCGCTCTTGCCCCGCATAAGGAGGAGCGCCTTGTCACCCGGCGAATTCGTCGTCTTGCGCATGAGCATTTTTGGGGGAGGCTTGCTGCTATTTCTGCTCCTGGAACTGGCCGCGCCCTACCGCCGCCCTTCGGTGAGCAAGTTCAAAAGGTGGTTCATAAACCTGGGCATGACCGTGTTCAACAGCCTGGTGCTGCGCCTGATCTACTCCGGGGCGGTGCTGGGGGTTAGCGCCTACGTCACCGCCAACCAGATCGGCTTGCTCCAACTCATTCCGCTGCCCTATTGGGCCCGCCTGGTCATAACCGTGGTGTTCCTGGACCTGATTTTGTGGGTGTGGCACCTGCTCAACCACGTGGCGCCCTTGCTTTGGCGCTTCCACCGGGTGCATCACACCGACCTGAACATGGACGTTTCCACGGCCACCCGCTTTCACCTGGGCGAGTTGGCCATCAGCGAGTCCATAAAGCTGGGCCTGGTGTTTTTTTTGGGGGCCGACCTCCTGGGGGTGCTCATCTTCGAGTCCAGCCTGGTGCTGGCCGCCCAGTTCCAACACAGCAGCCTAAAGGCGCCCGCCTGGCTGGAGCGGGTGTGGTGGTGGCTTTTCGTGCCACCCTCCATGCATCGCATCCACCACTCGGTGGTCATTAGGGAACGCAACTCAAATTATGGCACAATACTGAGCATTTGGGATCGTTTCTTGGGGACTCTTGTGAAGGAAGTAAATCAAGACCATATTAAGATAGGAGTGGGCGGGCATTTTGATGAGAAAAAGCTGGGCCTGGGGCGCCTGTTGATAATGCCCTTCACCCGTTACGTGCGTTGAGCCCACAGGGAGGCCTCAAGTGAAACTGAGACAGCTCTTGCGCCCCGCCCCCAACCTGACCCCGGAAGAGTTGCGCCATTTCCAGGGCCGGCACCGGGAGGGCGGCTACACCCTGCTGGACGTGCGCCAACCAGGCGAGTACCAAGAGCGCCACTTGGCCGGGGCCAAGCTTATTCCCTTGCCCGAGTTGCCGGGCCGCTTGGACGAGCTGAATCATGAGGAGCCGGTGGTGGCCTATTGCGCGGTGGGTGGGCGCAGCCGGGCGGCGGCTCAACTGCTGCAAGGTCAGGGCTTCAAGGAGGTCTACAACCTGGAGGGGGGCATCAAGGCCTGGGACGGCCTGGCCGCCCAGGGTCCGTCCGGCTGGGGCTTGGAGGTCCTGGCCCCCGGCGAGGGCCCGGCCCAGGTGCTGGCCGCCGCCTACTCCCTGGAACGCGGCCTGGCCGCTTGCTACCAAGCCCTGGCCCAGGGGGCGGCCAGCCCCGAACTGGCCGAGCTTTACCAGCGGCTGGCCGGCTATGAGGACCAACACATACAGCGCCTGATACAGGCCTGGGAGCAGCTCCCCCCGGACCAGCGCCAGGAGGCCGAGTTGGACCCGGGGGGGGCGGCTCCGCGCATGGAAGGCGGTTGGGAAGTGAAGGAGTTCGTGGCCCGTCACCTGGGCTCCACCCAGGGGCAGGCCGAGGCGGTGATGTTGGCCATGGGGCTGGAGACCCAGGCCCTGGACCTTTATATGCGCTTGGCCGAACGCCTGGAGCAGCAAAGCAGCCGGGAGGTGCTCCACGCCCTGGGCGAAGAGGAAAAAAGCCACATCAAGTCCCTGGCGGCCATGCTGGAGCGCTTGCAGGACGGCTAGCGCCAAATCCGCCGGGCGAAGAAAAGGCCCCGCCGCGTTTGCGGCGGGGCCGTGGTATTTGTAGCGGGAGAGTCTAGGCTTTCTTGCGGCGCCGGCGCAAAACTCCGCCGCCCAGGGCCAGGGCGCTGGCCATGAGCAGCATGGTGGCCGGCTCCGGTGCTCCGGTTCCGCCGGTGCCCACGATCAGGTCCTGACGGTCGCTCTGGTCGTTGATCTTGTATTCCCCGGAAAGGTTGATGGCCCCGCCGTGGGTGGACTTGTACTCGCTCAAGGCCACCAGGTAGCTGCCCGCCAGGTTGGCCGCCGCGCTGCTGCCGGTGTAGAAGCGGCTGGAGGTGTCGGTGATGTCGCTGGCGCTATAGGTGGCGCTGGAGTCCAGGGTCACCTTCCATATGGCCAACTGGACAGCCTGAATGGCGAACTTGACCGCCGACGAGCCGTAGTTAACCGAACCGGGATCGTTGAGCCAGTCCATGCCCGGGGCGTATTGCTCCATCAACCAGGCCGACTCCCGCCAGTTGAAGCTGGTCACCGCCGGGCTGATCTCCGGCCCGGTCCAGGAGTCGGGGTTGCCGGGGTCAATGGGATTTTTAAAGGTTTGCAGCGGATCCACGCAATAGCCGAACCAAGTGGCGTCCTGGTAGGTGCTGGGCGTGTAAAATTCTGCGGTGATGGCGTTTTTGCGGTTCCCATCGATCCAAACGGTTACGCTGCTGCTTCCCCGGTAGGCGATGTTCATGCTGTCGGCCAGGGCCGGAACCGCAGCCAACAGCAAGGCCAGGCTCAATAAGCCGGCCAAAACCCAGCGCATTTGCTTTAGGCGGACCATATCCGTTTCTCTCTTCTACGCACAGGCGCACGGCAGGCATAACCATGATCGCCTGTATATTTATAAAATATTGGCACTAAACGGCAAAAAGCAAGCTAATTTGGGGGATTTTTTTGCAGGCGGCGGGTTAAGGTTCCGCCGGCAGGGTCTCGGGTATAAGCCTGCGGCCTTCGTCCAGGAGCAACTCCAGGTCCAAAAGGAAGATAATTTTACCGGACTCCGGATGCTGGGCCGCCCCGGCGAGCAGGTTTTGGTTGAGTTGGCCCATGTCGGCTTGGCTCCAGCGCACTCCGCTGGGCTCCAGGGGCTCCACCGCCTCCACCTCGTCCACGGCCAGGGCCAACAGGGCGTCCTCGTTTTGCACCACCAGGGCTATCTCCCTTTGGGGCCGGCGCAAATCCCGCCTACATCCCTCTATGGCGCGCAGCAAGCGCGCTAGAGGTCCGGTCTGGGCCCGGGCCAAGGCCTGGGCCGCCTGTTCGTTCCGGCCCTTTGCCAGTAGGGCGGCCACTTCGCCAGCGGCCTGGTGGGCTTGGTGATGGGGTGACTCAAGGCGGCTCAGGTGGGCCAGGGCCTCTCCCCGGGTTTGGCATCGCATCAGCCAGAGGCCCAAGGGACATTGGCCGGGGTCCAACTCCAGGGTGAAGGGGCGTCCTTGGGAAACAGCCTCTTCCAGCTCCTTGAGCCATTGCCGGTGAGAATGCTCCTGCCGGCTCAGGTCCTGAGTCAGCTTCCGGGCTTCATGGCTCAGGGAAGGCAGACCCAGGCGGCGGCGCAGGTCCATCAGAGGCATCGCCTCGCCGCGTAGGTCCACCATGCCCCGCAGGTGGGGCATGGACCCTGGCAGGACGGTAACCTCGGGCAGGACTGCCATCTCCCGCACCCAAGCGGCCGAAAGGGCCAGACGGTGGGGCCCCAGGCGCAAAATCACCCAAGGCATTTCCATCTGGCGGAAGGCGGGCAATAGCACCATGGGCTCCCGGGCTAGCCGCCCCGGCCGAAGCCGCACACCGGGAAGCGGCAGCCTTGGGCGCAGTTTTGGCAAAATCCGCCATGGGCCAGGGCGGCGATCTTCTCGCGGCTGAAGCTTTCCCCTGCCAGCACCCGGGGCAACACCAGGTCCAGAATGGTGGTGGGGTGAAACAAGGCGCAGGCGGGCACTCCCAAAATGGGCAACTCGCCCTGGGGGCCTTCCATCATCCCGTAGAGGAACATGGCTCCGGGCAGCACCGGGGTGCCGTAAAGCAGATCGCGCCCCCCGGCGTCGGCGATGGCCATGCGGGTGACGTCGTCGGGGTCCACGCTCATGCCGGCGGTGGTGATGATGATCTGGGCCCCCCGGCGCACCAGGCTCCTTATGGCCGAGGCCACCGCCGCCCGGTCGTCGGGAGCGAATTCCACCCCCAGGACTCCGGCCCCCAGGGCCTCAAGCTTGCCGGTGACGATGGGGGCGAAACGGTCCTCGATGAGTCCGCTGGCCACCTCGTTGCCCGTGACCACCACCCCGGCCTGGAGAGCGGCCATGGGCAGCACCTTGAGCAGGCCGCCTTGCTCGGCTGCCAACTCGGCCGCCTCGGCCACCGCCTGACGCTCCACCACCAGGGGGATGGCCCGGGTGCCGCCCAGGGGGTGGCCCTTTTTCACCGGGCTGTGGCGATGGATGGTGGCGCACATCACCTGGCCGCCCAGGTTGAAGCGCATCAGGCGCTCGGGGTCAATCTCGAACAGGCCGTCACGGGAGGCCACCAGGGTTATCTTGCCCTCCGAGGGCGGTCCGCCCGGCTCCACTCCCGGGCCGCAAAGGGCCTGGGCCAACTGCTCGGCCGCCTCGTTTTCGTGCATCTGATGGGGGGCGATCTCCAGCACGTACAGGTTGCGCTTTCCCATGCGGGCCAGGCGCTCCAGGTCGCCGGGGGTCACCATGTGCCCCTTCTTGAAGGCCGGGCCCTTGCTCTGGCCGGGCACGATCTCGGTGAGGTCGTGGGCCAAAACCAGGCCCACCGCGTCGTCAAGACTGACCAGGCGCCCCACCGGCCCGGCGGCGCACTGATCGCCACAATCAAATTCCATTACAACTCCAAATTTTGGCCCAGGGAAAAATAAGCCTGGCCGGCGCACACCGGACAAATGGTGCGTCCGTTTTTCCGGCGGGCCTGGCCGCTGCGCACCAGCACTCCGCATTGCTGGCAGGCCACCTTGTCCGGCCTGGCCCCGGGCATCTCATGGGCCGGAATATTTAGTTCCACCCAAGCCGCGTCAAACAATTCGGCGTTGGGCATGATGACGTAGGCATCGGTCTGGGCCGCGCGCAGGTCCCCGGCCTGGGGGGCATAGTCCAGAGCCCGTTCCCGGGCATCCTCGCGGCTGAGGATGCGCACCGCCCGGCCACTGGAAAGGTCTCCGAAAGTGGCGGCCAGCAGGCCCAAGTTGATTAACTTTAGCGAACCGCGCCCAAAGCGCAACCCGCTGGCCGTGGCCACCGCGTCGGCCAGACAGCGCTCGACCTCCACCACCCCCAACACATTTTTGATTTCAGGGTAGGTCAGGGGGCAAGCATAGCCCAACAGGCCCAAACCCAGGATGGCCATGCGCACCCCGATTACCTGGCCCGGACACAAATGGCCATGGACTCGGGAAGAGGCAGCCACCAGGCCCTCCACCTGCTCCCTGGGAGGAATGGGCGGCATGGTTGCTGGCCGGTGGTCGCTGGTCATGGCTCTCCTTATTTGACCCGGCGCAGCACGCTGACTCGGCCATGGCTGGTCATGGGTTGGGCGGGAGAGGTGCCGGCGGTGGCGGTGACGGTGAGGGGGCGGGTGCGGTAGCGGGGGGTAACCGCGGCGCACAGGACCCACAAATCTCCCAGGGGCCAATGGCGCAGGCCGGAGCCGGGCCAGGGTGGAGTGGCGGCCCAGGAACGGGGCACCGGCCCCAGCACCTCGCGCACCAGGCGGAATAGCGACCATGGCGGCAAAAGGACTCCGCCGGAAAAGGGGTGGCCGGCGCCGGGCAAACGGGAAAGCCAGGTCCGGGGTGCCAGGGGGTTCATGGCGATGAGGCACAGGCGGCTGCTGGCCACCCGGGCCGCCTCGGCCAGCACCTGGGCCCGGCGTTCGGTGAACTCCAGGGTGTTGACCAGGATCACCGCGTCGAAGCTGTTGTCCTCGTAGGGCAGGTCGTGGGCGTCGCCAACCCTGATTTCGGCCTTGGAGCCCAGCCGCCCGGCGGCCAAACGGGCGGCCACCGGCCCGGCCTCCAGGCCATGCACATGAGCGCCCCGGGCGGCCAAGTGAGCCAGATGCACGCCCAGGCCGCAACCCACGTCCAACACTCGCCAGCCCGGCCTGAAATCCAGGGCACGGTCCAACAGGGCGTTGCTTTCGTGCGAGTATTTCTGTCCCGCCGGTGTTGCCAGCCAGCTTTCGTAGGCTTGCGCCTCGGCCGCTTCAAAAACATGGTCCATATTTACAAGATTATCCTCATCCCGCACCCGGGGCAAGGGTTGGCGTGGTGGATGTGGTTGTGCTAGATTTGTTTAACTCGCAACTCATTTATTAACGGCGGCGGTAATGCGTCATCGTAACCACAGGCCCCACGGGCCGGCCTATTGGAATAGGCCGCTCTCTTTCGAGCAGGTGCCCGAGCATCGCAACGTGGATTGCGGTCTATACGGGGTTTGCCTGGAGGTGGTGGTGCGCCGCCGTTGGCCTTCTTTCTCCTGCCGCCCCTGCTCCCTATGGTCCCGCCAAGCACGCTCCCTAAACGGCGAGGGCCCGGCCCAGGTGCTGATCATGCCCCTGGCCGCCCGGCGCTAGAATCCTCGTCATTGCCGTTGAGGGGCCCCCGGTTTTTCTCCAGACGGTAAAGCAGCTGATAGATGCGCTCGCGCCAGAAGTAAACCGGTGCGATGAATGCCAGGCTCAGGAGCCCCAGAATCAGGAAGCTCCAGTAGTTTTCGTGGTAGATGGCCGATCCCTGGAGACTGAGCATCAAGGTGCCGGGAATGCGGCCCACCGAACTGACCACCATGAAGATGCGCCAGCTCATGGGCGAGAGCCCCAGGGCGAAGCACAAGTAGTCCTTGGGGAAGCCGGGAATGATGAAGAAAATGAAGCTGGCGATCACCCCCTGGCGTTCCATGAGGAATGAGATCTTGGCCAGGTATTTTGGGGGGATGACCCGTTCCACCAGGGCCTGGCCCAGGAGGCGGGCGGCGAAGAAGTTGATCCAGGAGCCCACCGACAGGCCGATGGTGGAATAAACCAGGGAGGGAAACCACCCGAAAACGTAGCCGCCGGCCGCGCCCACCAACTCGCCGGGGATGGGCGAAACCAATACCTGGAATATCTGGAAAACCACGAAAACAAACGGGGCCCACACCCCATAGGACTCGATGCGGGCCCGGAAGGCCTCGCGGTCCTGCAAAAGCACCCATAGCTGTTGGGTGAGATGCCACAGGGGCTGCCAGTAGATGATCGCCAAGACCGCCAGCGCCGCCAGCCCGGCCAGGCTAAAGATCAGCGTACCCCGGGAACGGCGGCGGGGAGGCGGGGTGGGAACCGGCGGCGAAGTAGAAGAGACTGGCTGCTTCACGGGTTCATCCAGGTTACGGGGCGTCGGCCAGGATCGGCGGCGCGGTTCCGGAATTGTTAAGTTTGGCCCAAAGGCGGCGGGCCGGACCGCCGGTTCAGCTTTGAGCGGCCAGGGCCAGGGCTGCGGCCAAATCCAAGGTGCCCTCGTAGATGGCCCTGCCGGTGATGAACCCGGCCAGGCCCATGGGGGCCAACAGGGCCAAACGGCGCACGTCGTCCAGATCATGCACCCCGCCGGCGGCGATCACCGGCACGTTTACTTCCTGGCAAAGCTGGCGGGTGCTCTCCAGGTTGGGGCCGCTGTGCATGCCGTCGCGGGCGATGTCGGTGAAGATGATGGCCGCCACTTCGGGGCGGTCAAAGTGCCGGGCGGCGTCCAGGAAATGCAGCTGGCTCTGCTCGGTCCAGCCCTGCACCGCCACCATGCCGTCGCGGGCGTCGATGCCGATGACCACCTGTCCGGGCCAGCGTTTTGCCGCCTCCAGGGCCAACTCCGGCTCCCGGGCGGCCAGGGTGCCCAGGATCACCCGGTCCACCCCCAACTCCAGGGTCCGTTCCAGGCCGGCCAGATCGCGAACCCCGCCGCCCAGTTGCACCGGTATGTCCAAGGCGGCGCAGATGCGCTTTATGACCTCGGCGTTGGCCGGGCGGCCCTCCACCGCTCCGTCCAAATCCACCACGTGCAGGCGCTTGGCTCCCAGCTCCTGCCAACGCAGGGCCATGGCCACCGGGTCATCGCTGAAAACGGTTTCCTCGTTCATGCGGCCCTGGCGCAAACGCACGCAGCGGCCGCCCTTCAAGTCTACGGCGGGTATGGCTTCCAAGGCTGCTACTCGGTTTTGGCGGCGGCTTTGCGCCAGGGGAAGCGCTCGAGAAGGCGGGCCATGCCGATCTTGCCCAACTCCTCGGCGGTGTACCAGCGCAGGCCGTGCTTCATGTACTGGTCAAGGTTCAACAAATCTTGGGACAAGGACTGCTGGGTTTCGTCGAAGCTGTTTTTCCACAGCACCGTGCCGTCGCTGACCCGCACCACCGAAAGGTCGAAGGCCACCGAGGCCGGCTTGTCCACGGCATAGCCGGTGCCCTGGCGCTGGCGGAAGCGGAAGATGAAGCCCACCAGCACCGCGTCGGCGCCAAGCTTCTCGCCCGCCGCCATCACGTCCTTGCGCAGGGTGTCCTTGAACTCCCGCCCGGCGATGCGCCCGAAGACCAAGCCGGTTTGGGCATAGGGCACGAAAGGAACGGCGGTCACCTGGGCCAAATCATTGTTTAGGGCATCGTCCAAGACCCGCTCGGCCCCGGGGATGATCTGCCCGGAGTTGAAGACCGCGCCGGTCAGGGGGCAGGATACCGTGCCGCCGGGTTGTATGGGGGAGTCCACCCGGATGAAGGGCATCACCGCGAGCTTTTTGGGGATCCAGGCGATTTCCTGCCTGGGGGCTCGGCTCTGGTCGGTGGTTGAACAACCCAGGCTGAGGGCCAGGGCGCAGATCAGCAACGCCGCGGCTATAAGGGCAAAGCTCCGGCCTTTCATAACACCCCCTTGGTTGAGGAAACGCCGCGTTCGCGGGTTTCCAGCGCAGTGGCTTGGTCCAGGGCCCTACCCAGGGCCTTGAAGGCGGCCTCCAGCATGTGGTGATCGTTGTCGCCATAAAGCAGGCGCACGTGCAGGGTCAGGCCGCCGTGCAGGGCCAGGGCCCGCCAAAACTCCTCGGCCAACTGGCCGTCGAAGCCCCCCACGGTGCCGGGGCGGCGTTGGTACACGCCCCGGTACAAGGGGCGGTTGGACAGGTCCACCACCACCTGGGCCAGGGACTCGTCCATGGGCACAAAGGCCGAGCCGTAGCGCACCAGTCCCTTTCGCTCGCCCAGGGCTTGGCTAAACGCCTGGCCCAGGCAAATGCCCACGTCTTCCACCGTGTGGTGGGGGTCCACTTCCAAATCGCCCTTGGCTTTGAGCTTCAGGTCGAAAAAGCCGTGAAAGGCGATATGGGTGAGCATGTGGTCGAAAAAACCGACCCCCGTGGAGATTTCGCTCTTCCCTGTGCCGTCCAGCTCCAGGGACAGGCTGACGCTGGTTTCCTTGGTTTTTCGCTCTATTTCGGCTTGGCGGCTCATGGCACACTTCCTTGCGGCAAGACGGCGGGCACACCCCACCCTCTACCCCAGCGGGGCCCGTTGCATGAAATGCTAGCATGACCCGCTTCACCTGTCGAGAGATTAGACCCCGTGGAATGGCCAAGAGTGTCAGGGCTGGTATATTGTTAGCAGTCGTGGGACCTGCCAGGCGCGAGGTTGACTTTGCCCGTGGCCGCCGGTATATTCCCACCACGCTGGAGGCCCCCGCCGGGGGGCGCAGGGTTTTTAGATGTGGGGCTGTAGCTCAGTTGGGAGAGCGCCACGTTCGCAACGTGGAAGTCGAGGGTTCGAGTCCCTTCAGCTCCACCACTTCTTTTTTACCTAGCCGATATCACCATAAAAATTTGACAGCCGGTCACTTCAACCCGGCTGCGGGTACACAAAGCGGGTACACACGCGCTCGTTTTGGTGCGCCAGGAGATTTTTGGTGTCTATCGGGAAAAGCCCTTCATACCTGACCTCCCACCGGGGGGCGTTCTACTTCCGCCGGCGCGTTTCCGCCGGTCTGGTGGAAATGCTCGGCAAGCAAGAGGTCCGCTAAAATGTTGGGTGCTGGCCGAAAGAAAATGCAGGCTTGACCGGTAAAACATAATAAGGCTATAATATTACAATATAAAGGCAATATACCACTGGTGTTTTTAAGTAATATGAATATCTCCAACCGGGCGCCATGGTGCGCCGGGACACAAACAGTCCCAAACAGAGATCAACCATAGTGAGGTCCCTGCACTTATAGTGAGGTCCCTGCACTGTTTGTAGAGTGTGGCTTAAAGGGGAGGCTTACCATGGTTAAAAGCCGCGGCATTTTAGCAGCCTGGCTCGGGATTGTTGCCCTTTCTTCTTTGGCCTGGGCCGCGCCATCCCAGGCGGAAACCACCCTTGTCATGGGAACGGGTCTGCCGGGAGGCAACTATTACAAATTCGGTCAGTTGTTTGCCGAGGCCGTCAACAAATACACCCGTCAGACCGGCATCCGCATAAAGCCGCGCCCCACCGATGGGTCGGTGAGCAACCTGAAGGGGCTGGCGAACGGGGAGTTCCAGTTGGGCATCACCCAGGCGGACGTCGCATACATGGCCTGGAACGGCAAGGGACACTGGAAGGCGAACGGCAAGTTTAAGAATTTATGCACCGTTTATCGATTATACACCGAGGCGGTGACTTGCGTGGCCAGGGATGGGGCGGGCATACGCACCAGCGCCGACCTGCGGGGTAAGCGGGTGGCCATGGGCACCGAAGGCTCGGGCACCCATGTCAACGCGGTGCAGGCCCTGGCTACTTGCTGGCTCAAGCCCTCGGACCTGGCCCAAGCCCTGCCCATCAATCCGCCCCAGGCCATGCACCTGATGACCCAAGGCAAGTTGGACGCCTTTTTCTATACCGTGGGCCATCCCAACATCGGCCTTCGCAAGTTCATAGCCGCATACGGCCGCGCCCACCTGATGCCTTTCATCCCGACCAAAAAAATGATCCACCATACTCCCTATTACGTTAAGTATTTTATCTGGAGAAACGATTACCCCGGCCTGCGCAACCATGGTAGCAAGGTGGACACTTTCGGGATCAAGAGCTTTCTGGTCACCACCGACAAGGTGCAGCCCGAGGTCATTTACGAGATCACCCGGAGTTACCTGGCCAATTTGGACTTTCTGAAAAAAAACCTGGCCCCCATGCGCGAAGTGGAGCCCCCGGAAGGCCAAAGCAGCCGGGACATCGCCTGGGGAGTGAGCGCCCCTTACCATCAGGGGGTCAAGCGCCTGTTAAAGGAGAGAGGGGCCATGTAAACCAGAGCATCTCCCAGCCCGGGGAAACCTCGGGCTGGCCCAACCGCGCGATGGCGTGCAGCAGGAGCATCAAAAGGCTCAAAAGGAGGCGAAACGCGGCGGTTGCGGCGCTGGGGGCTTAGAAGTTTCCCTCCAGCGCCTCTTACATGATCAACTTGTCCAGGGTAAGGTCGCTCACTGCCTTGCGCAGACGGGTCTTCTCACGCTCAAGCTTTTTGAGCCGCTTAGTCTGGGAAACCTTGAGGCCCTCATATTCCTTGGGCCAGTTGTAGTCGGTGTGCCCGGTGATGCCAAGAGCACGGCTAACTTGCCCCACCGTCTGGCCCTTGGCCAAAAGAATCTCCGCCTCACGCAGCTTGCCGATGATCTGCTCGACCGAATAGCGCTTTCCGGCCATGATCGCCCTTTTCCCCCGCAAGCTCGGCCCAGGGCTGGACCGTAACAACCTCGTATTTTTCTTTTGAAATTTATTTTCGCAGATTTAAGAATATTGTAACGGAGGAATGGCAATTTGCCGTTACCGGATATAAAATATAGACAAAGAACCATGGAATAATTCCCGGGTTTCACCCTGATTGTCATCCTTGAAAGCCTGCCCCGGGCTCACCACCTCACGGAGGATTGCCCATGTCGCGCATCACATGGTTTGTGGCCGCCGTGGCCCTGTTGCTGACCTTGAGCGCGCCCCCGGCCCAGGCGGATAATTATTCCTTCGGCATCGCCTCGCTCAACCCCGTGGCTGGCAA
>Ga0180009_10001297_pt1 | contig 31003 bp, 24 predicted proteins | sample OS_PC_MetaG_FD_123537 | JGI IMG/M metagenome (GOLD analysis project Ga0180009, IMG submission 123537) | Groundwater microbial communities from the Aspo Hard Rock Laboratory (HRL) deep subsurface site, Sweden - OS_PC_MetaG | ecosystem: Environmental > Aquatic > Deep subsurface > Groundwater...
CGGTAATTCGGGAATTTTTCTTTTTGGAATGTTCATGTAGCAAACTGTGACAGAAAAACTCCCCTGTGTCTACAGTTTTTTTGAACCATTAACGAAATCGCCAGAGGTTATTGAGAAGTTACATTGAATCCTCCTAAGATGCTGATCGGAGTTAATAATATCTTTTTCATCTTGTTTGTTTCAGATTGATTTCTCTTCGATCATTTAAAAGATTTTCAATAACCAATGTTTTTTATGGAGAATTATGAAAAAGTCAGTCATTAAGGTATTATTACCTGTTTTATCAATCTTTTTAATTTCATCTTGCGGTATAAACACTGTAAAAGTAAAAGAATACAAACAAACCAAAAGAGTTGCTTTGATTTCAGTTTATAGCCAAGACTCTGTAGACACAAAAGCAGTGAGTGGAAATCCCCTGTTGGCATTCGCAGTGAAGGCTGTTCAAGGTAATAATGGAACAGATATGTTGCCCAAAATGAACGGAGTGAAGGCTCACATTCTTAAGGAAGCGCCATCTATTTTTGGTTTTGAGATGATTCCGGAAAAACAGGTGATTAACCTTAAAAGCTACAAAGCCTATAGTGACTCCTCTAAAGATTTGTCAAATTTGGTCGCTCCCGAAGGCTACAAGAGAATTTTTCCCGATGAAAAAGAAATAATTACCAAAGTCCTCAGCCAAATAAAGGGCGCCGACGCTGCCATGATATTTCATCTGAATGCGAGAGCGGGGGAAAGTGCGATTCCAGGAAAGGCTGTTATCAGAGTTTCTATGACTTTCACTCTGGTTAATAAAAACGGAGAACAAATTCTTCAAAAAACCGTTGATGAGGAAGCGGATGGATCCATTTCATGTGTTAAGGGGATCTTTAATGGCGGTGAATTAGGAAAAAAAGTTGTTGAATCAATTGACAAAGATTTGAAAGCTGTTTCGGTTTGGATTAAAGAAGAGTTGAAGAAGCCCCAAAAAGGTTAACTCAGTAATTATTTGGGTCGAAGTCATGCGGGGATATCGATGAAGGAAAAAACTTAGGCATATATTGTTTTTAAATTACTGATCCTTTATGAAATACACTATTCCGGTGATCTAAGGGTTAGAAAAAGCCATGCAAAAGGGTTCTTCCTTGATTACAGTACTTCTTAATCAAAAGATATGGTTGACGGTATAAAGAGACCTAAAAAAGGAGGTCCCTATGTCAACCAACAGTTTGCTGTTTCATGCCTTCGGTATTTGCCGTTATCAGTTATAAAGAAGGAAATATAGAGAAGGAAAAGTATTCCTTCGTATTGAACATGACAGGGCAAGTCTGAGATGCCCTGTCTGTGTATGATAGTCCCAGCATCATTGAAGGAACCAGACGGCTTCTTCTGGGGAACGCGGACGTACTTATATCCAAAGAACACCAGAAGACCCATCTTGATGCAGCTTTTAAACTCAATCAACCACGGTCAGTGGTCCACTATTTCAAAGAAGAACTCAGACAGATGTGGTTCCAGCCATCCATCGAATCCGCCGGACGCTTTATCATGAGTTAGATTGCCAAGGTCGAGCAACCCGCCATTCAAATGTTACAATGATTTGCGGAAAGCATTTTTAGAGTTTGCTGAACCGTTATGAGTATTCCATTTCGACGACTATTATTGAAGGGTTAAACAACAAAATCAAAACGCTTCATATGCAGTCAGATGGATTCAGGGACATTAAATTTTTCAAACTCAAAATCAAAGCGATTCATCGAGGTAAGTACCAGCTATGCGGATGAATCATAATACCAAATTCACTGAATCCAATGAGATTTATCCTAAATACTGAACGCAGTATTATTGTCATGCAACACCTCCCATGTCATCTTCATCACTCGCATTAACTGCTTCAAATCATATCTATTTCACGGTAGTGCGATAATGAGGTGTTTTTACCAATCCTGCCAAAGACAGTATTATCAATATAAATAAAAACGTGATGTTTATTCAGAGTCATACGATACTTTATGAAAGTTCTTTATGAATAATTTAATCGTTGTACTAAGCATAATAGTTATTGTGATTGTATCGGCATGTTCTTCAAGTGTTTCCCAAGAGAAAGTACCTGATAAACAGCAATCTCTCTTGAATAACAGTCTTGTTTTAAAGAAAGGAAGTGTAACGATTAGTGATGATAAAGGAGCAAAATCCCTTCAGGGAAAAGGAAAACAGATTGGTTTTTCGGATGGGGATATCATCAAAACAGGGAAAAGTTCTAGGGTTTTGATTCAGTTATCTGCATCCGAAGACAGAATTGAAATGTATTCCAATACTACTTTACTTGTTCAAAAAAAAGATGGAACAGATATCCATTATAGACTAAACCTTGGTAAAGCAAGATTTTTAGTTCGCAAAAACAGACTTCAGAAGCGACATTTACGTATAGTGACATCCAATGCGCTAATAGGCGTCAAAGGTACTGAATTTGTGGTAGACTGTGAAAAAGGTGAGACTAGTCTATTAACACTTCACGGTATTGTGAGTCTGGCAAATTCGAAAAGTCCTGAAAAAGCGGTAGATGTAACTACCAATCAAGTCTCCAGGGTCCAGACAAATCGAATTCCGACCAAACCTGTAATGATTTCTGCTGACAATATACGTAAAATTCTAAGTTCAGATGACCCAAAGTCATTTAATAAAGTCAATTTCGGTCCTCCCATGCCAAAGACACCGCAATTATCATCAAAAGCAGGTGACGCAATGGTTGAATTGAACTGGCAATCTGATAATAATGCGGATTACTTTGAAATTCATTGGTGTTCCGAAATTGATAAGTGCAACAAAACATATATTATCAAAGTCATTGACAATCAATACTTGCATAAGAGGTTGCAGAATGGTGTCTTGCATCGTTATCGGATTCTCGCCGGGAATACCAGTGGTACCAGCAGTCTTTCAAATGAGGTTGATGCTTTACCACAAATATCAGCTCCAGTTGCCCCATTGATAAAAATCCAGCCAGGAACCAGATCAATAGCGTTATCTTGGGATAAAGTTGCTACAGCCAGCAAATATGAAATATACTGGGCAACTAACCTGGAAGATCTTAATACAACTAATAATAAAATTGTTGTAGAAACAAACTACTTGATACATGAGGATCTGGAAAACAATGTCCCATATTACTATCGTGTCAAAGCAATAAATAATGGTGGATCGAGTTCTTTTTCAAATGTTGAAAACGCCATACCTAGAATCTGGTTGAAATTAATCAGATCAATAAAGGAATTACTGCAATCGGAAACGGATAACTGACATCTAATATACTCTCTATGTAATTGACATTGTTAATCCATAAAGACTGAAGACGAAGTCAAAGATGAAATGGGGATTGAAAAACAGGCTCTTTCTTCCCTGAATATCTCTTCAATCTCCAGGGAAATCTTTTACATTAGTTATTTTCCCATAAATTCAATTAACAGGGAGATTTTCCGCATCGTTTCTTTACTACACTCAATCTCCTCCATTTAATAAAAATGTCCTGCTGAATCATAGATCAAGATAGTATAGGAATTAACGACAGCTTTTCCACTTTCCATATCATCTTCATCAATTACGGTAACTCAATAAAAACATGCCTATTTTTTTGTTTAATAAGATATTTATGTTAAGATTCGAGTGTCCCGGAAATAACAGGAAGTGCGTTTTATGTAACAACATAATGGGCTAAAATGGGCGGGGATTTGGGCTTTCAAATATTTGCATTTTATAAATAGTTAAAATTTATAAAAGGTTGCGTAGAGTTTACGTTTTTTTAAATTGTGGAGAAAATTGAAACTAAAAATGGTGAATGAAAGAACCTTGACTTCAAAGACATTTGAAGAAACCTGTTGTCGGAGGGCATCAATCCAATTTGGGTTGGATAGAATTCCGCGGCCAAATGAATACACTTCAGTTTGTTACATCCCGGGTTTAATTTTGTTACATCCCGGGTTTAATCATTAATCTGGCGTTATGCCCGCATGGCAGCCAAAAACGGGACAAGCCATTTTTCCCTGTCGTTTCAGCAGGAAACAAATCAGCAAGAAAGTGACATTTTTGTGAGGTTTATCGATCATGCAACCGGAAATCGGGGATAGCGAGGGTAAAAAAGACGATACGGGATCCCGGCTGTTCCGTCGTTTTACATCAGCTCTCCGACAATGGATCCGAGCTGTTCTACCCGTCGCTGAGAAAACTGATGATGGGCCGACCCGCTTTGCCGATCCCAGTCAGGCGCCCAGCGACAAGCAAATCGAGAAAGCACTGATTACTGCAATCTGGGAGAACGCCATTGATTTGCCGGAAAGTATCTCTATGGGACCCCAACCGATACACTCGCGATTTTCCCTGCCGGTTCTTCTGTCAACCATCGAAAGCCTGTACTCGCCCATTGCAGAGGAAAAAGGGCTGGGGTTTTCATTTAATCTGGGTCAAGAAATCAACGGCTTTTTTATCGGCGACCCAAATAGAATCGACCGGATTCTCAGAATCCTGCTCGACAATGCCATTATCTGTACCCATGAAGGCGAAATCACGGTGACCTGTCTTTTTCGAGATAATCATTTCACGGTCAGCATATCCGATACCGGAATCGGCATTTCAAAGGAGAAGATGCCAGCCCTTTTTCAACAACCGGACGGAAATGAAGCAGGCCTTTCTGATGCTCCGATTTCGATGGCTGGCAAGGGTCTGGTTATCGCCAAGATGCTCTGCGATAGCCAGGGTGGTCAGATCACAGTTAAAAGCGAACCGTTTGTCGGAACGGTTATAACCGTATCACTGCCACTCCAAAAGGTTAACACAGCAATGGACAACCCTTCACCGGGTGAAAGCATGATCCGCCGCTGGCGGGTGAAATATGGGGAGAACCCCGATCTGGAGACCATTTTTCTGCGCGGCCTGGCCTGTTTAAGGGATGAAATAGAAGAAGTAGCTGATATGATTTCAAAAGACAGGCGTCATGAGCTGGCCGGCATGCTGCACTCGATGAAGAGCTTTCCAGGCGGGTTCGGCTTGACCGAAGTATATGATATCATCAAAGCCCTGGAAAGAAGCGCCCGTCTGCAGCCGTATGATCGATCGCAACTGGAAGCGCATCTGGCGGAATTAAGACAGATCCTGGCTTCGATTCCGGAAACACCTTTCCCGCAGAAAACCCGGGAAGAAAACTACCGCGCCGTTCTGTCTGCCGATATGCCGGGGAACCCCATGGTTCTTGTGGCGGATGATGACCGGATGAACCGCGAAATGATCGCCTATCTGCTCAGAAAGATCGGACTGGGATTCAGGATCGTCAATAATGGGAAAGAGGTTCTGAAGGAGCTTGAGCAGACCCGATTCGATCTGCTGCTTTTGGATATACGGATGCCAGTCATGGGAGGCGTTGAGACAGTCAAGCGAATTCGCGGCGACCGTAATCTGGAAAATCTCACCATCATCGCGATGACTGCGAATGATCTGCCCGGGGATGAACAGCGGTACAAAGAAATCGGGTGTAATGATGTTATCACTAAGCCAATCGATATCAAAGAGCTGACGGTAAAAATAGACGCGGCCCTGGCCTGATGTCCGCCACTGCCTGGTATTCTGTTTCAATTAGATTGACTATTAACGCCAAAGTCCTTGCATTGGCCCGTCGAGGGGGTTTCATGGCACGACAGTTTGATACATACCGCTAGATATCTGCCTTCAATACAAAACCAACCAGGTCTGCTGTATTTTTCAACGCCAGTTTTGCCATCACGTTGGACCGATGAAACTGCACTGTATGCACGCTGATATTAAGCAAGTCGGCGATCCGTTTGTTGATCATGCCTGACGCAATCAAACGGGCAATCTCTATTTCTCTTCGGGTCAGGACATTCATCTTTCTCTGCAACCTGAACATTTCATCATAGTTTGACAGGATCAGATCCAGTATATCCCTGGAAAAAAACTTCTTCCCCTTTCGCACTGAGTGGATTGCCTCAAGAACCGAATCGGCAGCATCCTCCTTGTTGATAAAACCGTCAATCCCCTTCACCATTGCTTCCTTGATGGATGTTGTATCAACATGCATGGAAAGCACCAGGCGTTTTAGATCGGGAAAGTGCGTCGTCAGTTTCCCCAGAATCGCAAACCCGTCCATGTGAGGCATGGAGAGATCCACGATCGCCAGATCCGCCTTTGTATGATGCAACAGATCGAGCAGCACCTCACCGCTGCCACCTTCACCGACAACTTCCAGCGCCGGATCCGATTCGATCACTGTTTTCAGACCCAGACGAAATATTTCGTGGTCATCCGCCAGAACAATCCGATATTTCTCCATTTTTTCATCACCTGATTCATTTCCATTCAAGTCACCGCATCCATGCTCTGTCACCAATAAGAATACAATGCCGTTAACTTAAACAACTTTTTCTTGCTCAGCAGCAACGGTTCTGGTTTTCAAGAACCTTGGAAGCCAGGGGTGGCTTCCCGGAGTTCCAGGAAGGATTCATGCGTTTCTTGAAAATCGGAACTGTTGGTGCGGAACCATTCGCTTAAGTTAACGACATTGAATAAGAATATACTTTTAATACCATCCGTGCTCCAGAATAATTAAAATTTCCAGCCATTTCAATTTCTATCTCCTGGGATTTTCATATTGTTGATCGGAATCATCCCAAATGATTTAGCCGATTTTTGATCCGGACCGATCTTCCTTCCAAATTAAGATGGATACCCGGAATATCAACTGTTAGCATTCATGATCGCCGGCACCGTTCCTCATACTGGTTGTTCTGCCAGTCAGTCGCCGCTTATCTGTTAGCGACCTGTCATCAGATAGTCAGCGTTTCATGAGAGTCCGTTCACGGCAGCACCGTTAGCCAATTTGATTCCCATGCCTGAAACAAAGATGCATATCTGCCCACTAAAAACCTATCTGCGCCTGATTTGTTGGTTTTTACCGGTCTGCCTGATCCTGACCACAGAACTGTCTGCTAAACTGCTAAAACCCGGTGGCAGTTACAGACGAACCATTATCGTTAGCGGGGACTATGACTATGCCCCCTATACATTTCTTGACAAAAACGGCGAACCCCAGGGACTGGATATTGACTTGATAAAACGCATCGCGACGAAACGAGGATTGACAGTCAAATTTGATCTCTGCCAGTGGAATGAAGCGATTGACAGGCTCAAAACCGGTAAAGCCGATGTCCTGCTGGGAATATTGTATACGGAAGGACGGAACCGCTTCTTTGATTTTACCATACCCCATCATACAGCATACTATGCCATTTTTGTGAGAACGGATTCCGCCATCAAGAACCTGGAAGATCTCTACGGAAGGGATTTGATTACCCTGCGAAACGACGCTTCCATTGAGCGGTTCCTGAAACCCCTCGGTCTCATGGATAGAGTGACACACACCGATTCCCTGCCATTGGCGCTGGAGATGTTAAATTCGGGAAAACACGATTTTGTGTTGGCTCCTTACACAATAGGCATGGAAACGATGCGAAAACTGCAGCAGGAGCATCTCAGCAATGCCGCATCCCGCCTGAAGGTCGTCGGACCGCCACTAATACCCAGTTTATACCGCTTTGCTGTCAAAAAGGGGGATAATGAACTGTTGCGTCATCTCAACGAAGGCATTGACGAGCTGAAGTCTTCCGGAGAAATGGCCGGGATTATTCAAAAATGGGTCCCCAATCGGCGTCAGACACTGGATTATGGCAACATCCTTCAAATTGCAGCCTTGGTCCTGCTGCCTGTCATGCTTCTGATCGTGATTTTACTGCTCTGGTCATGGACCTTGAAAAAAGAGGTCCGGAAAAAATCCATCAAACTCCAGATGGCCATCAAAGAGGCGGAAAGAGCCAATCTTGCCAAAAGTCGGTTTCTGGCAAAAATGAGTCATGAAATCAGAACGCCGCTGAACACAATTCTCGGTTTCAGCCGGATTTTACTGAATGACAGTCGGGGTCTGTCCCTGCCAAGGGAATTTCTGCAGTTTCTTGAAAATATCCGTATCAGCGGGGAACGGCTCTCCTCCCTGATCGGAAAGATTCTGGATATTTCAAGAATCGAAGCAGGCAAGCTTGAGGTCTCCATCGGAGATGTGAATCTGATTCAGCTGGCACGGGGAATATATCAGACCCATAAACCCGGTACCGTTGAAAAGGGTATCATTTTTGATTTCGGTTTCGACAAGGATCTGCCACCGGCGATCAGATCCGATTGCGCCAAAATTGAGCAAATACTGACCAATCTGGTGGACAATGCCATCAAATTTACACCGGTTGGTAAAGCGGTCTGGCTGAAAGTCAAACGAGAAGCGCACATGGCTGTGCTGCAGGTGGAAGATGAGGGGATTGGTATTCCCGAGGGATGCATCGATTCAATTTTCACCCCCTTCGATCAGGTCGATTCAGCGCTCAGCAGCGATTTTGAGGGAACGGGCCTGGGGCTGGCCATTGTCAAAGAGCTGGTTGAACTGCTCCAGGGCTCCATTGCAGTGGAAAGTGAATTGGGAAAGGGAACCCGCATGACGGTCAAAATACCGTTGATTGAATCACAAGCATCCTCGAACAGAAAATCGGAGAGAGGATGGGAAATGCTGACGTTTGCACCTGACAACAAGGTTTTGGTCATTGAGGACTCCCTGAGAAGCCAGGATTTTACCAGGGCATTGTTTAAACGGTTTGGTCTGGAAATTGAGGTCACCGGACTGGGTCTGACCGGAATCGAACGAGCCCTGGCTTCAAATCCAGATCTTGTCCTGCTGGATATCCATCTGCCGGACATGACCGGACTGGAAGTGACCCGCAGAATACGAAGCCATCCGGGCGGCTCTCAGATACCCATTGTCGCCATTTCCGCTGACGCTCTGAATCTGAAACAAAAAGCCGCACTGGATGCCGGGGCCTCCCATTTTCTCAGCAAGCCCATCCATCTGGAAAGCCTTTTGCCTATTTTGACCCGTTATCTTCGCCAGCAGGGTGAGGAAGCGAACAAAGGCAGCCACCGGAACGGAATCAAATCCTCAGTTCATCCTTGATCTTCAGGATCATCTCATTCAGGCTGCTGTTTGCCTTGGCCAGTTCCTTCGTCAGCTCTGTGACCAGTTCTTCCAGGTGGTTGCGGTATCATTCCCGCTTCAAGTGGTGTTTGATTCGGGCTTTGACGATGGGAATACTAAAGGGTTTTGCAATATAGTCGATTGCGCCCAGTTCGTCGTTCAATGGAAAGCATCTGATCAGACCAGACACGGCGCGTTGTTTTCAGGATGATATCAGCAACACAAAATCCATATCCCCCCCCCTTGGAAAAAAATCTTGGTTAACGGATTCAGGTTTCACATTGATATTTCCCACACCATAAGGCATACTGTCCTACAGATCATTATCCGTATCAGGCTGACCGGAAAACAGTTCCCCTATGGATGGAACCCGCAGGCAATATTGCGATGACATGACTTTTTCGGACAGCCAGTCAAGTAAATGTCCTATCCCCGACAGGTAAATGCCATGACCCGGTTGGAATTCAGCTACAGTTCGCTTATAGCAGATCAGAATGGAGAAGAGGTAGAGGATACCGGAATGATCTCGTTCAATCTTGATTTCGCAGAAGACCCCCAGAACCGGGATTACAAGCGTGTCTGTTATGCTGTGGCACTGGAAGAAGTGACCAGTATCCTGGCTGATAAATATGGCGACGACGTATACGACTCCATGCCGGACATATCGATTAAAATCTCAGGGTTGACGATCACATCCTGAGACCGTGTTCGAAAGATCTGTCTGTTCCTATTCTGATATCAACCGACATACCCGTCGATCGGGGGCACAACAAAGCATGAGAATAAGTTGGCGATTCTGGCCGGAAAACAGAAAGTTAACACTCTTTCTCAGACAAAACACTGAACCCAATCCAGCTCGGATATCCAATCTGGAAATATTGAAGAAAGGTCAAACCAGCCGAAGAAACCATGCCACTATACGAGTATATTCCCATCGATCCGGAAGTCGGATGCCGATATTGTCGTAATGGATTTGAGTTATTCCAGAAAATCAGCGATACCCCGGCGTCAACCTGTCCTGAATGTCACGGAAACGTCAAGAAAACGGTCTCACTCTGCCGGGCAGCAATTGCAGAAACATCAGAGGAATCCGTCCAGATTGAGAAACAATTGAAGCATTATGAGAAGCAGGAGATGTACAGTCATGCTGCGGAACTGGCAGATACGCACTCTGAAAAGACGAATGACCATGGCCTGAAAACCAGAGCCAAGGAAAACTATAAAAAAGCGGGCTATGACATCAGTGACTGAAACCTGCCATTTATTCTTCACCTGCTGCAATGCCCGCCAATCCCTAGAACAGGGGAAACTCCATTAATCGTGGACCGGAACCAGGTAGACCGGTATTGTGGAATGCCGCATGACGCGTCTGGTTTTTCCGCCCAGCATCAGCTCAGCAATAATATTCTTGACGTGGTATCCCATGACAATAATATCACAATCGTTTTTATCCGCTACATAGACAATCTCGTCCGCAATGTTCCCCATGATAACGATGGTATCATCGATCTGAACCATCTTGCCGTCGCTGTGCACTCCCGATTGCTGAGCCAGTTTTTCCAGGGTTTGCTGAATAATCGGCGCCTCTTTACGCTTACCCAGCATGATGTTTTGCACGTAGTCCTTATTATCCTTTTCCAGTTTTTCATAGGCCTCTTTTCCCATCATATCGATAACCAGGTTTTTTGCATTTGACGTGGTTTCCTCGATCACGTGCAGCATGGTCACAGAGGCCTGGCAGCTGCCGGCCAACCGAATCGTCTGTTTGAAAACTTCCTTGGCACTATCAGAGAGATCGGTCGTGAATAGAATCTTTTTGATTGTTGTAACCATTGAACCTCCTAAATTATTATAAGAGATGAAACATCCAAAGCCGTCACCGTTCCGGGTTCGAATCCGGTATCTGATCACCACAGGAGAGTGGATGAATTCAGTCTGCCGATAGGTCCTGGCCGGTCACTGCTGAAAAATCAGGGTCAAGCCGAGCTACGTACATTTTGGATAAGCATAACTAAAAGCTCAGAAAAAAAAAACATCTATCTTCACCATTTGTTTAGGTACATTAGGTATTTTACAAGTAACTGGAGACCCGATAACATAATCGGAACAGGTGTACCGAAGGAACAGGGCAAATCACTGCAGAAAAACCGATCCCGGTTCCGTTCATTCGTGTTGCCGGCAATGAACCGTCTGATAACAGGCCCGGAAGGAACAAAACAATGACAAGAGCAGAAACCGACACAACGGCGGACAACCCGTCGCAGGTTGAAATGGATCAGCCACTGGTTGTCGTCCCAAGAGAAAATGCCGTTTTCTGGATGGACAGGCATGGATTCTGGAATAATGAAGGGGGACGGTTCGAGTTGAAGAAGATAATCCGCCGGTTCAATACCGCCATCCAAAAAGACACCGGGGGATACTTTGTTACCCAGATCAACGGTGACAGAAGGGAAAAGGTCTATTTCCCCTATGAAGACACAGCCCTGTTTGCCATCGATATCCAGATACAGGAGATACTCATCATGCGTTTGAATACGGGCCGGCGTCTGCCGCTGGATCCGGATAAACTCTATTATCACGGCGAAAGTCTTTACACTGTCGCGGAAGCGGACTGGATCAAGTTTTCTGAGCGAAGCCTGCTGAAAATCGCTCCCCTGGTCGATTTTCAATCCGAACCCTATATTTTCCATTTCAAAGAAAAGCGCTACCCTATCCAAAAACGGATTCTGACCGGCGACGCCAGCTGACCAGCCTGTCGTGTGTTACCTGTTACACCGTATCACCAGAGCGAGTTACACTCTTTGAACCAGAGTCCGACCTGCGGGAGGTCGTCTGGTCCATCAAAGCAGTCCTGCCCGGGAGTCTTGATTCCTGGGTCTTCTATGCCCGATATCCACTCCGGTGAAACAAACCCCGGGCAAAAACAGGGAAAAAGCAGTCCTGATATCAATTGGCATAGAAAAGACTGATATTCTGGAAAAAGACTTGCAAAAATACACTACATTCTATATAAACAGCAATCATCGGATCCGGTTTTCGGGTCTTTCGATTGTGATAATAAATCAACCGTTCATCATTTATTTTGAGGGAGGAGGAAGATGGTAAAACGAATTTACGTGCTGCTGAGCGTGTTTTTTTTCCTGGCAGCAGGTGCCACATCGCTGTATGCTGCGGATCCTGATGCTGTTTTAGGCCTCTGGCTGACAACACAGGAGCCGGAAGCAACCCAGATTGAGATCGTCAAATGCGGCGATAAGTACTGCGGCAAAGTTGCCTGGACAAAGAATACGGATGCTCTGGACAAGGAAAATCCGGATGAATCCCTGAGAAGCAGAAAAATAATAGGTCTCAATATGATCTATGATTTTACCTTTGACGCCGATGACAACCGCTGGATCGACGGCTTCATTTACAATCCCGAAGATGGAAAGACCTACGACTGTCGCATGTGGCTGGAAGACGCCACAACCCTGAAGGTGAAAGGAACCGTAGGACCGAAATGGATGGGAATTGGTAAAACCGTGACATGGTTCCGAAAAAACTAGCTGATATCATGAAGTCCATCAGCTTCCCCCGGATTTCCTGAAGTCGTCTCATTCGATCATACCGGAGCTGGCAGCCTACCCCCTCCGGTATCCAGCCATTGGCAGTCAAAAAAGTCCGTGCTGCAGTCCAGCCTAGCGTGGAGATACTGCTTTCCCGTAAAAAATACGATCTTTCAGCCAGCGACATCCGCAAAGAATGCCTGTCCCGGTCTGAAATCACCACCGGGTTGAGGGTGAACGGGATCAAAACAACCAGGTTCATCCGTGGACGCAGTTTCAGGACAGCAGAAACGGTGCCGGTAGGATTGGTCTGGCAATACTCAGATTCTACGTCAGCAGGCGCCTGTTTTCCCCGTTCTCGTCGAGCGGCAACTCATCATATGGTGAAATAACCGCCCCCTTTTCCTCAAGCAGCTTAAACCGTTCAATCAGACTCTCCAGTTGCATGGCAAAGGAGAAGAGCTCATCCGATGCCGAAGCGGTCTCCTCTGAAATCGAAGAGTTCCGCTGTACGATATCGTTTACCTGAATCAACCCCTTGTTGATCTCAGCAATCCCGTGTGTCTGCTCATTAGACGCCATGGCAATCTCCCCGACCATATCGTTGACGCTTTTGACACTCTCATTGATTTCATTCAGCACCTCAGCCGTCTTATTGGCATTATCTACCCCTTTGTCGATTTCACGGGTTGATTTTTCAATCAACTCCGTCGTATTCTTTGCCGCTTCGGCACTGCGGGAAGCCAGGTTTCTGACCTCTTCTGCGACAACCGCAAATCCCTTCCCGTATTTGCCTGCCCGTGCCGCCTCCACGGCTGCGTTTAAAGCCAGCAGATTGGTCTGGAAGGCAATTTCATCGATCACCTTGATAATCTTTGAGATACTGGCCGAGGTCATATTAATTTCGTTCATGGAAACCAGCATCTCCTGCATCTGCCCGTTTCCTTTCTGCACTGTTTTCAAGGCGTGGCTGGCTGACGCCTGGGCTTGTGATGCGTTTTCATTGTTGTTTATGGTTTTCGCCTCTATTTCGTTCATTGACGATGAGATCTGTTCCAGGCTCGCTGCCTGCTGGGTTGTCCCATCAGCCAGGGCTTGTGCAGAACTGGCGAGTTCCTTCGCACCAGTTTTTACCTGACTGCCGGTAAACATCACCTGTTGAATGGTTTTGCCCAGCATATCAATGGACTGATTGGTCTGGATCTTGAGTTTTTCCAAATCTCCCTTCAGATCGTCGGTGATTCGTTCGGAGAGATCACTGTTGGCAACAGACTCAAGAACCCGGTTCAGGTCGTTGATCGCAAACTGCAGCGAATCCATCAGCCCGTTAAAAGCGGCGCCCGTCTTGCCAATTTCATCCCTGCTCTTGATCTCAACCCTTTTGACAAACTCCCCCGTCTGCTCAATGTCACTCAATGTGGTAAAGAGGGTAACCAGCGGCCGTGTCATCGATCTTGAAAAGAGAAAGGTCACCGGGATGATCACCACAACGCAACCCAGCAGTATCAGGCACATAATCCTGAACAGCTCCCATGTATTGGCCTGGGCCGTTGCCGTTGAATAGATCGAAGAGAAAACGCCGATGACTTCCGAATTCTGATAGACGGGTAAAAGGGCCTGTATGTAAGTCACTTCATTCAGATCCAGCATATTCAGCGTCACAGCCTGAGACTGGATATCCCACTCTCCAGTGATCGGTTTGAAACCCTCAAGACTAATCGTGTCAAAACCACTCGTAACCCCCACACTTAATCCATCCCCATTGAAAATATTAAATTCAGTCCCGGCCAGATCGGACAGGCGTCTGACAAAACCATCGTCAAACCGGTAAACCGTCATCACCGATCCCGTTTGCTCGATCTTATCCTTACCGCTGTCAAAATCAAAAACCTCCAGATTGATCGGATAATGGACAACCATTGTCAAATATTTCCCGGCCCGCTCAAAAAGAACTCGGGTTTTATCCGGTTTAATATGACTCATTTTCATGGCAAAATCCGAAATTTTATCCTGATTTTTCCAGTAATCATCATTGATCAGGGAGAGCTCCTCCCCCGTTTTCAGTGACCCCGCTGTGATACCGGTTTTTATGTAGGAAAAGCCAAAATGGGAAAAGTCCTGCTCTTTGCGCACAAATGCCGTCAGATCACCGTTTTTGTCGTAAATTGCCACTTTCCACAGGTTTCCGGTGATGGCATTGTTGTAGATGGATTTGACCATCTCCCGGGCGGTATTCATGATCACGTTAAATTCGGCCCCCTCAGCTCCCTGCTGGCGCATAAAATTGACCTTCGATCCCATCTCGCCGGAGATGGAAATCTGATGGGAACTGACCAGCAGATTCCTGCCTGTCAGTGACATATCATCCCGCATGATCCGAATCGATTGATTAAGTAGATTTTCAGCCTGATTGAGATTCTGACGGTAGATGACAAACAGGGTAATACTGGTTGAGCAGATCAGAACAAACAGGACGATTCCCAATGCCCCTGCGATCAATTTGTTACTCAGTTTCATAAATTTCCCCAAAACTTCGGATCATCCTTACTGGAAAAACCCCCTGCAAAAAAAAGCCGGATGACATAAGTCATCCGGCTTTAATTTTACACCAGAAGGATCAGGCTACACAATCGAATTCCTCTCTTATGTCGGCAGTTTGTAATCCTTGTAAGCATCCCGCAGCTTGTTTTTAAGGAGTTTGCCGGTAGCCGTATGGGGCAGTTCATCAACAAATACAACATCATCCGGCAACTGCCACTTGGCCAGTGTCTTGCTGAGATGCTCGATGACCTGCTCCTTTGTCACATTTGATCCGGCCTCTTTGACAGCCAGCACCAGGGGTCGTTCATCCCATTTCGGATGCGGTACTGCAATCACAGCAGCCTCGGCAACACCAGGACATCCAATGGCCTCGTTCTCCACATCGATAGATGAGATCCATTCACCACCGGACTTGATCACATCCTTGGAACGGTCTGTGATCTGCATGTACCCGTCCGGATCAATCGTGGAAACATCACCGGTATCGAACCAGTTGTCCTCATCAACCGCCTGTCCACCCGCACCTTTGAAATATCCCGAAGCAATCCAGGGACCGCGCACCAGCAGATTCCCAAATTGCTTGCCATCCCAGGGCAGGTCCTTGCCATTCCCATCAACGATCTTCATTTCGACGCCAAACACTGCGCGACCCTGCTTCAGACTGAGTGTAACCTTCTCTTCATCAGAAAGATTCTCATGCTTTTTCTTCGGGCGACAGGAGGTTCCCAGCGGGCTGGTTTCGGTCATGCCCCAGGCATGGAGCACTTCGACGTTATAGTCGTACTTGAACGTCTCGATCATCGACCGTGCAGCAGCCGAACCACCGATGATCGTATACCGCATGTACGTAAACTTCTTTTTGTTCTCCTTGACGTAACTCAGCAGCATCATCCAGACCGTCGGCACACCAGCGGAGAGATTGACCTTTTCGGTTTCCATCAGCTCGTAGATCGCCTCGCCGTCCATGCGAGCGCCCGGCATGACCAGCTTGGTCCCGCACATGGCAGCCGCATAAGGAATTCCCCAGGCATTGGCGTGAAACATCGGCACCACCGGCAGCATGGTATCCATGGCAGACAATCCCAGCGCGTCCGGCATGCAGACACAGTAACTGTGCAGCATGGTTGAGCGATGGCTGAAAAGAACACCCTTGGGATTCCCGGTAGTTCCTGAGGTGTAACACAGAGAAGACGCCGTGTTCTCATCAAACAGCGGCCACTGATAGCTATCGTTTTCAGCGTCCAGCAACTCTTCGTAGCAGAGAACGTTGGCCAGCTTGGTCTCCGGCATATGGGCCCGGTCGGTCATGATAATGAATTGTTTAACCGTTGACAGCTTGTCCGCAACGGCTTCCAGCAGCGGCACAAAGGTCAGGTCGGTAAAAAAGAACTTGTCCTCGGCATGGTTGATAATATAAATAATCTGCTCGGGGAAAAGCCGGGGATTAACTGTATGGCAGACAGCACCCATGGCGGCAACGCCAAAATAGAGCTCCAGGTGGCGATATCCGTTCCAGGCCAGTGTTCCGATCACATCTCCCTGCTGGGTCCCCAGTTTTGTCAGCGCATTGGCCAGCTTGCGACAGCGGGCAGCGCAGTCCTTATAGGTATATCGATGAATGGGCCCCTCAACCGACCGGGACACAATTTCCGTATCCGCATGATTCAGTGCGGCGTGTTCGATCAATTGAGAAATCAGTAAGGGACGATCCTGCATTAAACCTAACATAACTATCCTCCTTCAAAAGTTATTTTTCAATAGAATCCGGAATATTGATAATGGGCTGCGTCTGACATTCACAGCAGTATTAATCCTTGCTGCGAATAGGTCCAAAGCGAACCCGACAAGCCAACATCTACACCGGGATCATTCCATGTGACCCCGGTGCCTTAAGCGCTAAACCTCCAACCATTCCTTACGAACATCAGGATTTTCCTGGAACGTCTGTGGGGTTCCTTCAAAAACGATCTGTCCGTGACCCATCACATATAACCGATCCGCTATCTTCAAGGCAATTGTTAATTTCTGTTCCACCAGAAGTACTGAGATTTTCCGTTTGGCAATTTCAGAAATGAGATTTTTAACCAGTTCCACAACTTTTGGCGCCAGTCCCTCGGTGGGTTCATCGATCATCACCAGATCCGGATCTCCCATCAGGGTGCGGCACATGGTCAGCATCTGCTGTTCACCACCTGAGAGCAACCCTGCCTTCAGGTTGGAACGTTCATACAGAATTGGGAACAGCTGATACATATCTTCAATTGTCCAGCGTCCCTTCTGCTTGGCTGACTTCTGTCCCAATTGCAGGTTCTGCAACACTGTCAGCGATGGAAATATCCAGCGATCCTCAGGAACGTAGCCGATTCCCTTATGGGCAATATCGTGAGAAGGCAGACCGGCAATGTCTTCGCCTTTATACTTCACCGTCCCGTGGGGTGTGACCAGTCCCATGATGGCCTTGCAGGTTGTGGATCGGCCTACACCGTTCCGGCCCAACAGACTGACGATCTCCCCTTGTTTGATATCCAGGTCAACACCTTGCAAGATATGACTTCTGCCATAGTAGGAATTGAGATTTCTGACTTCCAGCATTTAGACCTCCTCCACTTCACCCAGATACGCTTCCTGGACAGCCTTGTTATTGCGAATATTGTCCGGTGTACCCGTGGCGATAATTTCGCCATAAACCAGCACCGAAATCCGGTCCGCCAGATCAAAAACCACGCCCATATCATGTTCAACCACAATCAGCGTTTTCCCTTCACTGACAAATTTCATCAGATCAACAGCATGCTGCGTTTCACTGAGGCTCATACCGGCAGTAGGTTCATCCAGCAGGATCACTTCCGCTCCCCCGGCTACCGTGATCCCGATCTCCAGTGCCCGCTGCTCCGCATAGGAGAGTTCTCCAACCGGTATTCTGCTGCGGTGGCTCATATTAATCTGCTCAATGATCTCCTCTGCCTTTTTATTCAATTGCTTCTGTCTCCCTACCAGATTCCAGAATGAATATTTATATCCCATCGGCCAGAGCAGGGCACATCGCACATTTTCAAAAACGCTCATTCTGGCAAACAGATTGGTCACCTGAAAACTGCGACACAGGCCCTGACGATTGATCTGGAACGGTTGCAGTCCATTGATTTCCTTGTTATTCAGTTCGATCTTGCCGCTGGTAATGGGATAGTAACCGCTGATCAGGTTAAACACCGTGGACTTCCCGGCACCATTGGGGCCGATAATAGCATGGCGTTCCCCTTTCCGGATGGCCAGGTTGACCCCCCGGATGATTTCACTGCCGCCAAAGCGCTTGTGCACGTCAATCAGGTTCAATGCGATTTCATGTGTCATGCGATTTCCCCCTTTTCCATCTTTTGCATCTCTTGCGTCAGTTGACCCCATTTGAAGTTGATTTTTTTAATAACGGGCCGCAGCATAAAGTAACCCACCCCCAGCAAAACGATAGCGATCACCCAGGGAGGCCATGAATTTGCTTGAAATTCCACACCGAAGAGCTGCATGGGACTGTCCGGTTCGATACTGAGGGAGAGATGATAATTGATCTCCACCATGATCAAGGCCCCGAAAAAAGCCACCAGACCTGCTCCCAGCGCCATCAGATAGGTTGGCACCAGTCTTTTAAACTTGCCAGCCAGCCAGAGCGATTTGTGTGCCATAATGATGCCGGCTATACCAGTGGGTGCCCACAGGATGATGACAATAAAAAGCGCTCCCAGATAAATCTGGCCGCCCTGAGTAATATTCACCAGGGTCAGGTGCAGAAAAGTAAACAGTATAGCCCCCAGAATCGGACCAAAAAAGAATCCCACACCCCCGATAAAGGCCATCAGCAGCACATTCCCTGATGCAATCGCACCGATCATTTCAGAGTTGACGATTTCATAGTTAATGGCCAGCAACCCGCCTGCAATACCGGCAAAGAACCCTGACAGTGTAAACTGAAAGAATCGCACCAAATGGATATCATAACCGACAAAGGGCGCCCTTTCCGGATTATCCCTCACCGCATTGGCCATCCGACCCAGGGGTGTCTGAGTCAGCAGATACATCAATGCGGTACTGACCACCAGCCAGAAAGCGATCAGATAAAACACTTCAATCCCCTTGCCAAACCTGGCACCGGTGATGGACCAATCCAGCACCCGGTTTGCGGAAACGCCCTCCTCTCCTCCGAAAAAGCTGGGAAACAGGAGCACACAGGCAACCACCAGCTCAACAAGACCCAGGGAAATCAGTGCAAAGGTGGTACCTGCCTTCTTGGTGGAGATATACCCCAGGGGGATAGCCAAGACAAGTCCTGCAATGCCACCGATCAGGGGAATCAACTCCAGAGGAAAAACAAATGCCCCGTCATTGACGAGCTTGACCGTATGAATGGCCATAAAACCGCCAAACCCATAAAAAACTGCATGCCCGAAGGACAGCATACCCCCCTGGCCCAGCAACATGTTGTAGGATAGGGCAAAGATGATGGCTATACACATCTCCGACATCATCGTGATCGCAAAGCCTGAGCCGAATAACTGCGGAAGTATGACCAGAAGCAGTGACGCACCAACCCAGACGCCATATCGCTTCGTCATTTGCCTCATCCTGCTCTTTTGATTTCCATTATCTGTCATCATGATTCACGCTCCCCCATAATGCCTTTTGGTCGAAATATCAGCATGACCACCATCAGTACATAAGGTAACAGGGGTCCCGTATTTTCGATCTTTATGCGCCAAAGATCCGAGAACCAGGGATCAGGCCCCAGTTCAATGTTAAAAAGCGCCAGGAGATCGACCAGTGAATAGTCATACCCCACAGCAAACGTCTGTAATGCTGATATGAGCAGGGAAGCGATCAGGGCCCCGGTCAGGGAACCCATACCACCTACCACGATCACCACAAAAACGATGGGACCCAGGAGAATGGCCATACTGGGACTGGTAACCAGATAGTTTCCACCGATGACACCGGCCATACCGGCCAGGGCTGAACCGCCGCCAAAAACCAGCATGAACACCCGGGGAACATTGTGTCCCAGCATTCCCACACCTTCCGGGTGTGTCAGGGCCGCCTGGATGATAATCCCGGTACGGGTTTTTGTCAGCAACAGGTACAGAGCAACGAACATGATCACCGAGATCCCCAGCATGAAAAGCCGATAAAAGGGAAAATCGCTCTCAAAGAGCGTAAAGATGGTAAAATCCATGGATGCCGGCACCTGGTAATTCAAGGCAACCCGTCCCCAGATCAACAGAACCAGCTCCTCGATCATAAAAGCCAGACCAAAGGTAAACAGCAGTTCCGCCACATGTCCATGTTTATGCACGGTTCTCAGGCCGTACCGTTCAACGCCGGCTCCCAGTACCCCAACCAGAAGCGGGGCGATCACCAGAGCGGGCCAGAATCCGATGAAGGTACTGATCTGATAACCAAAATAGGCCCCCAGCATGTAAAAACTGGCATGGGCAAAGTTCAACACACCCATCATTCCAAAAATGAGTGTCAACCCGCTGGACAGCATAAACAAAAGCATGCCGAAAACCAGGCTGTTTAAAAGCGATATGACGTAAAATTCCATAGAATTGGTTATTCTGAGTAGTTGTAGTTTATACACTCCTGGGTAAACTTTGAGGATTGTGCGTTATTTGACCAAAACCGCTCTTCAAAAAACCCATCGGTTAAATTAAGCCTTGTAATGTCTAGAAAACAGATCTTTCTTTCAGTGTGATTGTCGCCACAACTTCTATTTAAAGGATGCGCTGCACTTTTATGGACTGTGAATGAAAATTCCGGAATATCTGGTTGGAAAGGACGGAATACAACATTCCGGCTTATCTGGTCGGTATTTTTGACACGACACGACCCGGTTGACACATCCACGCAGGACGGTGTCAACCGGGCAGATAAGTCAGTTCATGACCTTGACAGTTACGGACGTACCATCTTACAGGAAGATGGTACCGCAGTATCCATTGAATCCGTCTTGGATTCGCTTGTCGGACCGTAACCGGTGTTTTCCCGATCGTAGACCACTTTTTTACCATCTACTTTTGTGAACCGGGAAATATAAAGCGGTTGCAGCAGCTGATGATCGTGCGCACCCATAATAACCTTGCCATAGTATGTGTCGTGTTCCATACCTTCCAGGGCATAGGCAACTGCTTTCGGATCAGCACTGCCGGCCTTGTTAAACGCCTTGGCAACCATTTCCATCATGGTTCGAATCCGACCATAATACCAGGGGGCTTTTCCACCATCGCTGAATTTATCGTTGTACTCCTTGCGGAATACTGCATCTTCAGGCTGGTTCTCTTCAATGGACAGGTTGTCATGCCACTCGGTGACTTGACGTAACCCATCTACACCGTCTCCCAGAGCTGTCGGGGAACCCAGACCACCGGCATAAAAGGTGTAGAAGGAGGCATCCAGACCCGACTCTTTAACCGCTTTCCCAAGAAGGGACATATCTGCTCCCCAGTTCCCGGTGATGACTGCCTGAGCCCCTGATTTCTTGATTTTAGCCACATATGGAGAAAAATCCTTTATTTTTCCAATGGGATGGAAGGTATCCCCAACGATCTCAATATCAGGCCGCTTTTCTTTCAGCATCGCCTTTGAATTACTACTGACCGAATGGCCAAAGACATAGTCCATATTCAGCAGATATACTTTTTTGATGCTGGGGGTATTTTTAATCGCATCCGTAATCGCTGCAATTTTCATCGCCACATGGGCATCAAAACGGAAATGCCAGAAATCACACCCTTCTTCGGTAAAAGATGGTGTGACGGCCGCATAGTTAAAATAGAGCACCGTCTTGTCCGGATTCCGCTGATTGTGCTTTTTAACTGCTTCAATCAGAGCACCCGCCACACTGGATCCGTTGCCCTGGGTGATAAACCGGATATCCTGGTCAATGGCATGCTTGAGCTGCACCAGACTCTCCTTAGCACTGATCTTGTTGTCAAAGGGGACAATTTCAATCATCATCCCGCCTGCAACACCGCCTGCAGCGTTGATTTTGTCCGCCATAAACTTGAAATGTTTGTTACCGGCGTCCCCAACATCACCAAATGCGCCTGACAAGGGATCGATATAGGCAATCTTGATTGTCCCCGCTGCCATTGCAGTCGAGAACAACGAGAATACAAATGCCCCTGCGAGGAGTAAAAACAGACTTTTCAATTTCATTACGTTCTCCTTTCTTAAATTGAATAAAACCATTCAATTCGTCCGGTTTTGCAAAGAGAAAACCGGACGAATTAAAACCAGCGAAGTGGAGCAACTTAAAATCCGGGTTCGAACCCATCCAGGTACCTGTGGTTCTTACTTACAACACCTCCTTTTTCAAAGTGAATACAAGTGAATACAAGGGAATCATGAATGAGCCTCTCTTACTAACAGCCTAACGATTTCCTGTCAAGGAAAAGGGAATTCCTGTCCGTATGACAGGCCTACGGACTCCCAAAAAACCGACCTGCCTGTTCAGTGTCATATAACAAAACACATGCCATAGAGCCAGAATGGCGATTAAAACATATTTTAGTTTTATATTCAGATAGTTACTAATTATCACGATCTTTATACCCGTCGGCCGCAGGAACCTGTATGTTGCATGCCACACTTTTGATGCTCTACATAACTGTTGCATACTACACATCTGCGACTCCAGGTTTCAGCTCATGGAGCCGGATCTTCCGATAGAGGGTGCTCCTGTCCACATTCAGCATCCGCGCCGCTTTGGCCTTATTCCAGTCCGTTTTGAGCAACACCGCCAGGATCTCCCTCTTTTCCACAAGCGGTGACTTGTCAGGCTTCTGTCTTTTTGTCCGGAGCGTCTCTCTCAATTCCAGGGGAATATGGTCCAGTTCAATGGTAGCCCCCCGGCAGAGCACAAAACCATGCTCAATGGCGTGCTCCAGTTCGCGGATATTGCCCGGCCAGCTGTAGTTCATGAAACATTTGAAAACGTCATCCGAGACCCCTTCAATCTCTTTTTTGAAATTCCTGCTGAAGTGCCGGCAAAAATGCTCAACCAGGAGTGGCAGATCCTCGAGACGCTCCCTCAGGGGCGGCATCTTAATTTCCATGACCTTGAGACGATAGTAGAGGTCCTCTCGAAATTCCCCGTTACGGACCTTCTCCTCCAGATTGGCATTGGTGCAGGCAATTACCCTGACATCCGCCTTGATGGTCCGGGAGTCCCCCACCCTTTCGAACTCTTTTTCCTGCAGTACCCGCAGGAGTTTAAGCTGGATCATCGGGGACACTTCACCGATTTCGTCCAGTAGGATCACTCCGCCATCCGCAACCTGAAACCGCCCCTGTTTATCCTTGATGGCACCGGTAAACGCGCCTTTGACATGTCCGAACAGTTCACTCTCCATCAGGTTTTCCGGCAGTGCCGAACAGTTGATGGTAATGAAGGGAGCAAACGCCCTGTTCCCGTTATAGTGGAGCGCTCTTGCCGCCAGACCCTTGCCCGTTCCGCTCTCTCCCGTAATCAGAGCCGTTGTGTCGATGTCGGACAGATCCTCGAGCAGTTTGTAGACATTCTGCATGCTTCGGCTTTTACCGACCAGGGTGTGGAACTGGTGTTTATCCTTGAGTTCTCTCTCCAGCAGCAGCAACCGGGTCACGTCCCGGATCAGCAGGACGGCCCCGATATAGCCCTGATCCCGGTCCATCAGGGGAGAGCTGGTCAGCACTACCTCCTGCCGGTCTCGAAACTGATGGTTACAATGAATCCGGTATTCGTTGACCGTGGTTTTGCGTTTCACCGTTTCCAGCAGCACATCCTGGCAGGACTTGCTGCAGTGGGCCACACAGTCCAGAAAGGACTGCCCGGTGATCTGACCCACGGCGATACCACAGATGGTTCCGGCAGCCCCATTGGCTTCAATAATTCTCATATCGTTGTCCACCGTGATAATTGCATCCTTGACACTGCTGAAAATGGCTGACAACCGGCTGCGTTGCTTGGCCAGCTCCTCCTCGGCCTTGATGCGGACGGTCACCTCCCGGACAACGCTTCGAAAACCGATAGGGGTGTGGTCAGACGATCTTTTGAGGGAGATGGAATTTTCAATGATGCGGCGACTGCCATCCTTGGTGACGATTTCATAGGTAAAGGCCTTGTTCGGCTTGCCGGTCTTATGCACCGTGTTATAGGCCTTGAAAACTCTCTGGGCGGTGTTTTCATCCATGTAGGAGCGATACCCCATCCCGTTCAATTCGTCCCTGGAATATCCGAAAATCCGTTCCGCTGCCAGATTGCACCAGATGATACGTCCAGGCAGATCGATTTCCAGGATACCGTCCTCCACCTCTTCGAGAACGTCATAGTATCGTTGTCTGGAACCCCTGAGCCGTTTGATGGTGCTTTGATGCTCGGTGATGTCGATGACATTTCCCAGCAGGATCCCTTGCCGTGCGGAATCGAAGATAACCATCTTCAGCCAGATCTCAGATCGATCCTTTTTCCGGGCTCGGAATTCCAGATCGCTCCGGAAGGGACCCGTATCACGGCTTTTTATCAGATCATCCTTCAAGCGTTCCTGATCCTCGGGATATGCCAGCTCCCATAATGGCTTTCCAATCAGGGCTTCTCCAGCGTCATAACCGAGCATCCATGCAAGCCCACTGTTCAGAAACACAAACCGGTCATGCTGCAGAACAAACAACCCGACCTCGGAGCCTTCAATCATCTCCTGGCGCAGCACATCCGACAAAGGAATCCGGTTACCGTCAAGTTCCCGGGTGGTATTTTCTGGCAGGCGTTCCATTTCTGTTGTTTCTCTTCGCATCTCAGGCAGGGTCAGTTTTTCCATACTATTCAATTTCAGTCGCAAATTTCAGAATACTGTCAAGGGGATCGGTCCAATACGGGAAGGACTGTCAAACCATAACAAAAGCCGGGCAGGGATTCAAGCAACATAACATTATAATTGAACTGAGATTGTGAAGAACGTCATGGTGTGACCCGCACCAGCGGGTCGGCAGCAGAATATAGGCCTGACACTCAGGCAACAGGCGGGTTGAGATCCGGCAGTGTCTGCAGAATGAAACGGGTCAATTCCTGATGATTGACCCGACCCAGTAACCGCTCCTGCTCCTTTCCACTGGAAAAAATCAGAAACGTGGGCGTCCCCTTGACCTGGTATCGCTCCATAAACACACTTAAAAAACCTTCTTCCAGCAGGCATACTTTCAGAAAGCGACCATACTCGCTTTGAATCTTTTCAATTTCTGACAGTTGAGAAAAGAAAGAGGGGTCTTTTGAAAGGCATATCAGCAATACGGGTCTGACTTCCCCGAGAACCTCCCGGTTAAAATCGTCCAGCCCTACCTGGTGGACCGATCTCAAATCAACATGTTTATAGCGACCATTTTCCTGTTCCATTTCCCATCTCAATTGGTATTCTAAGACTTCCTCAGCCAAATTGCCCCGCAGCCGATGCGATAAAACCGTTTTCGGCGATTTTCAACCTGCTGCAGGAGGTCTTTCGATGTTGAAAGTCTACAATTTACATGCCAAATCAACTTAGATTGAGATGATCCTGCCCACTGCGAGGAAATAAAACGACGTCTCAGATTCGATCTTCAGTTCTGTGACAGAAATAGTCGAAACGATATGTGGCATACTACATATTTGTTGCATTACAAAAGTGTAGTATGCTACACTTTGACCCCAACATTTTGTTTTGCTCCGGAAATTGAGAAAAAAAATGTATTTTCGCTTGTCGAATCCGATTTTTTTCGATATCAAAACATGAATTGGCCAAAAAACGGCAACACGGTGGTTGGAAAATCCAGAAATGATGGATTGCGGGCTTTCGGGCAGCAGTCGGGAAAATAACTAAAGGTCTTAATATGATAAAAGTGGAGTCCGAGGCAGCGTGTTTCACCCTTTTCTTCAAAGATACACCCATATTGAAAGTTTCGACAGGAGAGTCTCTTGTCAACACCCCCAATAAGGCGTCAGAAGCGTCAAACTCCTCCCCGGGGCAAGATGCGGCAGCCGAACGGACCTGCAGTGGCCCTAGCTTTCAGTTGATAGAGTAAGCAGCCACTGACCAACCACCCCGGGGAAAACACCCCCCGCAGCAGCCTTGCCCTCTACCGGCATGGGTTTTAGGCGGCTGTCCGCGGTGGTTACCGGTCAGGATCAAGTTGCCCGGTTTTTCTATTGAGCGCCGGCTCAACGGATTCCCTTGTCGGCAGGGTTCTTTTTCTCATCCAAAAAACCATTCGGCGCAGATCATTCAGGATCATAAAAAGGCTGGGCAGCAGCACCAGTGTCAACACGGTTGCGAAACCCACACCGGCTGCAATGGATATCGCCATAGGAATCAGGAACTTGGCTTGAAAGTCGGTTTCCAGGATCAGGGGGGCCAACCCACCCACCGTACTGATCGTTGTCAGGAATATGGCACGGAATCGCCGGGCGCCACCGATAATAATCGCATCCTGAAAGGGCATCCCCTCCGCCAGATTTTCATTAATCCGTTCAATCAGGACGATCGCATCGTTCACAACAACCCCCGCCAACGCCACAATACCAAAGATACTCATCATGGTGAACTGGTATCCCAGAACCAGGTGGCCCAGAATGGCCCCGATGACGCCAAAGGGGATGGTCAGTGATATCAGCAGGGGCTGAGCATAGGACCTGAACATGGTGGCAATGATAAAGAAAATGCCGATCATCGCCAGCGGGTAACCAATATAGAGGCTGCTGAACGATTCACTCATCCGTTTTTTCTCACCCTGAAAAGCAAACCGCAATCCCGGATATCGACCCGACAGGCCCGGAATATAAGATTTCATCATCTCCGCCACCACCTCATTGGCATTGGTTCGGTTGGTATTGACTTCGGCGCTGACTTTTACCCGTCTCAACCCATCGGTGCGGGTAATGGTGGAGAACCCCGGGGAAAACGTTATATTTGCCACCGAGAGCAGCGGGACTTCATATCCCCGGCTGGTGCGAATCCGAATGCGGTTGAAATCAGCGAGGCGTGTTCTTTGACTGGACAGATAACGGACCTTGATGCGGATATCGTCCCGTCCTCTCTGAATTCTGACCGCATCCTCACCAAAGTACCCTGCATATATCTGACTGGCAAGATCATTCACGGTCAGTCCCAGTGTTCTGGCTTCATGTTTCAGCTCGAGGCGAATCTCATTCTTTCCGGGTGAAAAATCGGACTGGACCTGGTAAATACCATCAAATTTTCGCAATCTGCCAATCAGTTCTTCGGATGCGGCAAGTATCCGTTCGAGATCGTGCCCCTGGACCCATATCTCTATGGGCGAACCAGGAGGGCCACCGTGCATCCCTTCAAATGTCAGGGTCTTGATTCCCGGAATGGCACCCGTCTCCTTTTCCCAGGCAATTCTCAAATCCTTGGAGTGAAAGCCCCGTCTTTCAGAATCGAGCAGGGTGACAATGATACCCCCCAGGTGCGGACCGCTGTTCGATCCGCCGACAGCCTGTCCAACCAGCACCAGTCTATCCTTGAGCAACGGTTCACCTGTTTTGGTAGGGGTTTTGGCTGCCAGGCGGACCAGCGCTTCTTCCACCTGCTTGACGGCTTTCTGGGTGATCTCCAGGGGCGTGCCGTTGGGAAACTCAATATTGGAACTGATGACAAACCCGTCCACTTCGGGAAAGACTTCGAACTTGATAACGCCGGCCCGAATCAACCCCAGACAGAGCAGCAGAATGGAAATGGCCACACTCAGGGCGATATAGCGCCAGTAAAGCGCCTTTCTGAGAAACGGGATATAGGTCTTTTTGATCAACCAGAGCAGGCCTTTGGCGGTTAATTCGTGGAAAACGTTGATCCCATGGAGAAATCCATTCCGCTTCAGAATGGTCCTTTTTGGGTCCGGCAGATGATTGAGATGGGCGGGCAGCAGTAGCAGACACTCGACCAGTGACACCGTCAGACAGGCAATCACGACAACAGGCAGAATGGCAATAAACTTGCCCATAATCCCCCCCACATATGCCAGGGGCAGAAAAGCGACAATAGTAGTCGTCACAGCCGCCACCACCGGCATCCCCACTTCCGTAATGCCGTCCACAACGGCCGTGAGGGGTGGCTTTCCCTGGGTGCGGTGATAGAAGATCGACTCACCCACGACAATTGCGTCATCCACGACAATCCCCAGCACCATCAGAAACCCGAAAAGAGAGATCATATTGATGGTCCCTCCCACACCCCAGAGAATCACAAATCCACCAGCCAGTGAGATGGGAATGCCCATACCACTCCAGAAACTGAGGCGGATGTCCAGAAACATCCACAGGATCAGAAAAACCAGCACCAGACCGATCACTCCGTTTCTCAGCAGCAGATTGATCCGGGCCCGGAGCATATCGCTGGTTTCATAGATAACCGTAATCCGAACCCCTTCCGGCAATTGCGCCCTTTTAGCGGCAATAAACTTTTTCATGGCGTTGGTAATGGTCAGGGTATCCTCAATGGTCGTTTTCACAATACTGAGCAGAACCGCCCGTTCCCCGTTAATCGTCGCCAGAATGGGTTCTTCGGTAAACGCATCATGAATCACCGCCAGTTTATCCAGGGTAATCAACTCACCGCTGGGAAGGGACAGAATCACAATGCGTTTCAGCTCCTCACCCGTATATTTCCGGCCAACAGTGCGTATCCGGATCTCCTCACCTTTGGTCCGGATGGTGCCACCGGCCAGGTTCAAATTCTCCCGCCGAATGGTGTTCACCAGTTGACTGAAGGTCAATCCATAGGCCTGTAGCGTGGTCTCGGAGACCTCAATACTGATTTCATAATCCCTGACACCAAAAATATTCACCCGCGAGACATCCTGGAGTGCGACAATTTCGTCCTTCATGGATTCAGCCCACTCTTTCAGTTGACGTTCGGATATATCGCCGGAAAGCCCCATCACCATCACCGCTTCCTGGGTACTGAGATCGGTGATCACCGGCTTTTCCGCGTCCACCGGAAAAGTGGCGATGCCATTCACCTGGCTGCGCACACGATCCAGGACCTTGTCAACACTGTACCCCTCGGCAACCTCAATGGTGGTAATACTGAGATTTTCCATGGACTGGGAGGTATACTGCTTAACCCCCTCAACCGCCTCGATCGCACTTTCCACCTTCCGACTGATACCCTCTTCAACCTCTTCCGGATTTGCCCCTGGATAAGGTATGGTGATGGTGATGATATCCAGTGAAAATTCTGGAAAAAACTCCCGGATCATATTGTTGGCCGCAACGATCCCTGACAGGATCACAATCACCATCAAAATGTTCGCAAATACCGTATTTCTGGCATATATGGCGATAATGGCTTTCATGGGCGGCTATTTCTGGCTGACGATTTCCAGGAGAGAGTTCTCCAGAGGGTTGATCAGGCGGGTCGTGATCACATTATCACCAGGATGCAAACCGCCACTGACAAACACGTCATCCCCCTGGATTCGGGCCACGCTGACCGGCCGGGTCTTCAAGCGACCTTTTTCAGAGAGATACACGGTGTTGTTAAAGCTGACGGCCCACCGCGGCAGACGGTAAACCCGGCTCATCTTTGAACCGGGGATGGTTACGGAGCAGAACATGCCCTCCACCAATGGTAAAATCCCCTTTTTATTGGATGTCGTCATGTTTGTCACTCTCACGACAACCGTCAGGGTGCGGGTCTGCTTGTCATACTGGGTGACGCGGTTCAAATGCCCCTGCCAGACGTGACCGGTCGTATCTTCAGTCCATTGGATGCTGACCGGCAGTTGCTGCAATGATGAAAACCAGACCTTATTCCCGGGACCGGGACGGTTTTTAAACTGAAGCCATTTTCTGGCATCAAAACTGTCGATGGGGACATTGATCTCCAGATTTGTATCATCGACCAGCAGAAGTAGTCCCAGACCCGGAGTCACATATTGTCCGACCTCCAGGGAAACCTCCTTGAGACGACCGCTGAATGGTGCTGTGACCGCGCAACGCCTGAGATTGGTACTGGCCCTGAAAACGCCTGCCTTGGCAGACTCCAGCCGGTACTGCATCTCCTTGATCTGCAAAGGATACGTTTCAACGGCCTGGGTCATCTGGGCCAGTGCATCCTCAACCGCATTGAATGAACGTTCCGCCGTATCGATCTGAGACTGATTCCCAATCTGATTTTTCAGGTAGAGTTGCCGTACGCGGTCAAATTCCGTTTTGGCCAGATCCCGATTTCGGATCATGGTCTGCAGACGGGATTCAGTGATCTTCAGCTCCTTCTGCAGTCGCTGGGTGGTGTTGACTATCTGGGACAGGGTTGCTCGGGCATCCTTGTAAGCAGACAGGTAGTCCCGCTTATCGACTTCGAAGAGGATCTCACCCTCTGCAACGAAGTGTCCGGCAAGGAGTTTCGGATGTACCTTGACAATTTTGCCAGCCACTTCTGCTGCTACCCGGACACTTTTTAGTGCCCTGACCTCTCCAAAGCCACTGATAAATACCGGGACATCCTCCGGCAGGACCTTTGTCGCTTCAACTCGGATGACCGGTTTGGGAGGAGGGACCTCTGCAGGGGCTTCCTTCATTCGAGCCAGCATCTGCATCCCCAGGACACCGATCAACAGGACGTCCACCGCGATAAGCAGCCGCAAACCAACTTTTGCTTTGATTAAAGAAGGGTGTTGAAAAGTACCCAGCTTTCACATGAAAACAGGTGTTCGTGGATCAAAGCATGCTTTTTTTTCAGTCATCCGGTGGGATTTCGCTGATCAGAGCTCAAAGATGAGTTGTTTCCGGTTTGCTGGCCCGGCCTGATTCCGATGAGCCATCAGCGATTCCCACTATGAGATAGCTGGAAAA
>Ga0180009_10001298_pt1 | contig 31002 bp, 29 predicted proteins | sample OS_PC_MetaG_FD_123537 | JGI IMG/M metagenome (GOLD analysis project Ga0180009, IMG submission 123537) | Groundwater microbial communities from the Aspo Hard Rock Laboratory (HRL) deep subsurface site, Sweden - OS_PC_MetaG | ecosystem: Environmental > Aquatic > Deep subsurface > Groundwater...
GAATCGGCGCGAACCCTTGGGTTCGAATCTCATTATGAGGGAAGGAGGATCCTCGAAGAGGTCCTTGTGCCGAGAATCGGCGCGAACCCTTGGGTTCGAATCTCATTATGAGGGAAGGAGGATTCGAACCCCCGTAAGCATAAGCTACCAGATCTTGAGTCTGGCCCGTTTGACCGCTCCGGCATTCCCTCGTACTTTTGGTCAAACAGTTTGACCGAGTGATTCGCTTTTGCGAACCAAATTCTATATCTTAAGCAAATGCAAATCGCGAGTAGCGGAGGCATTCCCTCACAAATTAATCACTAGAAACCCATTTTTAAGTTTAATCATCTAGAGAAAATAGGGAATACTGTGGGAGTTTTTAGGTCTTTGACAATTTATTATCTCACGAAGACCTGAAGACTAATTGTACGAAAATTCTTTAGAGATCCCGCAAGGAAAGGGAAAATGCGCGAGCGGGGACTCGAACCCCGGTCATTTGGTTTCTTCAGTAAAATTTTGGAAGCCAAATATTCTACCACTAAACTACCCACGCATTATGGGAAGGTTGTTTTTGAAGCGATTAAAAATCGCGTAACTAAACTACCCACGCATGATTTAATCACCTAATTTAAGGTTTTAAAGTTTATTGTTTTTGAAATGTTCTTTTCTATGACAATTTGCACAAAGCACATTACATTTTTCTAATTCTATTTTTATTCGGTCTATAGAATATCCATCTGCCACCATTTTTGAGATATTATTTTCTTTCTTGCCAATTTTATGATGGAAATCTATAGTTGCTGGGTGGTTTTCCTCACACTTAGAACATTTAAGGAAAGCCTTATATTTTTTAAACCATAATTTAATCTTCCCCTTCCTCCTTTGAACATGAGCCTTTTCAGAAGATTTATTCTTTGCATACCATTTCCTCCTACATTCTCTTTTCTTTTCAGGATCTTTATAAGGCATAAAAAAATAAGGTTAACAACCTTTATTAAAGTTTGTAAACCCTCTATCTAATAACAATTAACTTTAAAATACCAATTTCTCTAACTATAATATGAATTTCGAACCGTGGTACAACGAGAATTACAAGAAACTTCTAATCATTCCAGCAGTTCTCCTGGCTTTATCCCTAATATATATAGGGATATTCTATATACAGACTGGAGACATCATTAACAAAGACGTTTCATTGACTGGCGGAACCACAATCTCAATTTTCACAGACATTTCCTCCGTAGACGTAGAATCCGCGTTATCAAAGACCTTAACCGATTTTAATGTTCAAACAATTTCCAATAATGCCGGAAACCAATTACAGCTTGTAATTACAATTGGAGAAGAACAAACAGAAGCACTTAAAGTCGCATTAGAAGAATTTTTAGGAGAAGAACTCACATCAGAAAATTCTTCAGAAGAATCTACAAGCGCAGCACTCTCAGCAGACTTTTACAAACAACTTATTATCGCAGTCCTTTTAGCTTTCTTCTGGATGGCGGCAGTCGTTTTCCTCATCTTTGCAAAAGGTAAGAAAGTAAAAACATGGACAATAATCTTTAATGTATTATTAGGATTCTTTATGGGTAACTTTTTCTTAACAATCAACCCGGTCCTCGCAGGAATTATCTTTTTAGCATTCGCAGCCATTTTAATCAGAATCTATATCAAAAACTCAGTCCCCTCATTTGCAGTTATGCTTTCTGCTTTCGCCGACATCGTGATGACTCTTGCAGTCGTCAATCTTCTCGGAATCAAACTTTCAACCGCTGGAATCGTCGCGTTCCTTATGCTTATCGGTTATTCGGTAGACACAGATATCCTTCTAACTTCTAGAATCCTTAACAGAAAACACGGGGGAATAAACCAAGAATTATTCGGAGCTTTCAAGACTGGAACAACAATGACCTTAACTTCTATCATCGCAATCACCGCAGCACTAATCGTCGTCTATCCATTTGGCTCAGTTCTAAACCAAATATTTGTCATATTACTAATAGGTCTAGGCTTTGATCTTTTCAACACATGGGTCACCAACGCATCAATAATTAAGTGGTATGCGAGCGATTCGCTTTCGACAAAATAAAATGGAAAACAAAAAAATAAAATACACGAATGCAAATTGCGAGGAGGAGACAAAACAATGAAAATAACTTTTAGAATGTGGATACTTTTCGCTGCAGTGGCACTATCTCTCATCTCGATATTTTCAATTCCCCCAATGATTTTCGAGAAGGGGGTTACGGTTTCCGCAGTAGAAACAAATTCGTCAATATTCAACAATGGGCTCCGTACCGGGATGGTCATCCAGGAAATAAATGGACAAATAATTAATTCCTTAGAAGATTACTCAAATGCCATGGAACCGATGGCATACTTAGAAGAAAATGAAACACAGAAACTGACTATAAAAACAAAAGACATTGAGATCATCAACCTTTTTACACGAGAAATAATTAAAGATATTTCTGTAGAAGAAATTCCTTCGACGAGGATAAAAACAGGCCTTGATCTTCGAGGGGGGGCAAGAGCATTTGTAAAAGCAGATGTTCCATTGACAAGCGCTCAGCTAAATGATCTTATTGCAGTTTCCGAACAGAGACTAAACGTCTACGGATTATCCGATGTAAAATTCTTCAAGATAGTAGATTCCCGAGGAGATAATCTCATGAGAATAGAAATAGCCGGATCTTCTCCGAAGGATTTAGAAAAATTAATCGAAGAGCAAGGAAAATTCGAAGCAAAGATCGGAAACGACACAGTCTTTATTGGGGGGGAGAAGGACATTACTCATGTTGGAAGAACTGGAAGAGATGCATATATCTCTGAATGTAATCCTTCAAGTGATGGCTCCGGAGAATATTGTAACTTCCAATTTGTAATCTCGTTAAGCGGAGATGCAGCACAAAGACACGCAGACATCACCGACAATTTATCTATCAATGGATCTTATCTAAGCAAACAGTTAGATTTCTATATTGACGGAATTTTAACCTCTTCCCTAAACATCGGCGCAGACCTAAAAGGAAATATCGCAACACAGATTTTAATTTCTGGTTCAGGTAGCGGGCCTTCAAGAAAAGAAGCACTTGACGACGCAGAAGCAGAAATGAAAAAACTTCAGACCATCCTAATAACAGGATCTCTGCCATTCAAGTTAGAAATAGTAAAAATCGACAAAATATCTCCGACGTTAGGGGAAACTTTCACTAAACAAATTTTAATTGCAGGATTGTTCGCGATTATCGCAGTTTCCCTTTTGGTTTTCATAAGATACCGAAAGATTAAAGTTTCTTTTGCGTTAGTTACTGTTTCTCTTTCAGAAGTTCTAATTATCTTAGGTGTTGCTGCACTAATTGGATGGAATCTAGATTTGCCTTCCATCGCCGGGATCATAGCCGCAATAGGTACAGGTATAGATTCACAGTTAATTATCTTAGATGAATCGCGAGATAAAAGAGAATCTATTGCACAAAGAATCAAAAAGGCATTGTTTATCATCGCTACTGCCTTCGCAACAACAACTGTTGCACTTCTTCCATTAACAGGAGTACTTGGATTCATGGGCATCGGGGCGGCTTCAGGAGGACTTCTAACAGGTTTCGCGATAACAACGATTATTGGTATTACAACCGGTGTTTTAATCTCGCGACCAGCTTTCGCAGACATTGCACGACAGTTGGAGGCGAACGATTAGATGTTGACAAATAAAAAATTAACAATTTCTAATCGTGAGATAGACTAAAGTGGAATTCAAATGGCATTTCCTATTTGGATTTGTAGTCTCCTATATCCTTGTTTACTTTTTTGATTTCTCGATATTCGCAGGTTTGATAATCTTTCTATCTTCTTGGATGATTGACGGAGACCATTATTTTTGGTATGCTTTGGAGATGAAAGACTGGAATCCCCTTCACGGAATAAAGTGGTATCTAACATCAATTCCCGCTTGGTTTAAATTACCTTTAAAAGAAAGAGAAAAATTCAAAAGAGGAGTTTTTATTTGTCATGGATTATTATTTTGGATGATTCTTGTAGCACTTTCTTTTCTCTATCAATTTTTCCTTTGGGTTTTAATCGGGGTCGGAGTCCATATGGTGGCAGATTTAATAGACCTTTATTTAAGAGGAGAACCATTATATAACAAAATTTTTCCGGTTTATGTTATGAAAAGGAATAAAAACAAGAAAGGGTTAAGAGAGTTATGAATAAACCAAAAAATAAAAAGACCGCCACAAAAATTATAGAAAATATTTTATTTCAGGGATTTTCTGGGATGGTTTCTAAGATTGGTTCATTAATATTTACAATTATTGTTGCACGAATTCTTTTTCCAAAAATGTTCGGTATCTACTCTCTTGCCCTAACAATTATAATTATTTTAATAACCATTTCAGATATGGGATTCGGGGGATCAATAATTTTATTTCTCGCCGAAAGTATTGGACATAAAAAGAAAAAACAGGCAAGATCAAGATTTTGGTTTTTACTTAAACTAAAGTTCGCAATAGCGATTATCTTCTCCGCAGGCTTGTTTCTTAGCGCAGGCATTATTGCTACATTATTTAAAAAACCCGATTTAATAATTCCACTAAAAATCGGGAGCTTTTATCTCCTTGTTAACTCGCTTTATGGTATTATCAACCCGATTTTTTTATCCGTTCAAAAACTAAAATATTCTGCGATGTCTGAATTAATTTTTCAATTATCGCGAATAGGATTAATTATGTTCTTCTTTTTCCTTCTAAAACTCCCCTCCAATGTTCAATCAATTTTCCTTTTTATGGTATTATCCGCTGTTGTAGCAATAATCTTTGCAGCAGGAGTTCTAGTTAAGAAATATCCTTTCCTGGTTAGTGGAAAAACAGAACCTGTTGAAAGAAGACGTATGCTTAAATTTTCAAGTATCATTGCTCTAAGTGCACTAGGGATTCTTATATTCACCAACATAGATAAAATAGTTTTAGGGTTTTACCTTGAAGCAGAATTTATTGGATTCTACGCAGCAATTATGACTGTGGTCAGCGGAGTAATGGGGATAATTGGGATTAGTGCAGTATTTTTTCCAATTTTTATACAACTCGAAGGAAATAGGCTCAAAAATGCTTTCAAAAAATCTTTTCATTATATTGCTTTAGTAACTTTCCCCGTATCAATAGGATTAGCTTTCGTAATCCTTCCAATGTTAAAAATACTTTACGGGGTAAGTTATGTTCCTCCCCAGTACGAGTTCGCCTTAGCAATTACCTCTACATTACTGAGTCTCCTTATCTTAGAAAGTATTTTCTCCGGATTCTATAAACTCCTCTTTGACGCAAAGGAAAAGCCCCATGTTCCCGCGTACATAAATATAACCACTTCTATCGCAAACATAATATTAAACATAATCTTCATAACCTATTTGATAAAAATAGATTTAGCCCTCGGGCTCGTAGGTGCTGCGCTTGCAACTTTTATCACCCGTTTTGGAGGTTTAGTTACTTTAGTAGTACTTTCAAAGAGAAGACTAGGTATCTCTCCAAACATATCCTCTGTAATAAAACCATTAATCGCAAGCCTAATTATGTTAGGATATCTTTTCTTATTTACAAAGTTATTTTCTTTAAATATTCTAATGGGAGTATTTATGATTTTGAGTGCAGGAATACTTTATCTTCTTATAATTTTTCTAATAAAAGGAATAGACTTGGAAGAACTTAGAAATCTCATAGATAAATAAGAATTTAAAATTTTCTAAGAAATCAAATTGTTTTCACCTTTCAATTCAGCAGCCAGTAGATGCCCAATCATCATATGTAAATCTTCAATGACACCATAATTTTTAGAGGGAACAATAATAGAATCATCGCATAGGGGGGCAACAATTCCTCCATTAGATCCAAGTAAGCCAAAAACATAAGCCCCTATTTGCTTAGATATTTCAACAGCCTTCACAATATTTTTTGAATTTCCCGATCCACTGATTACTATCAATAAGTCCTTATCATTCATAAGACTCTTTAATTGCTGAGAAAAAATTTCATCATAAGAAAGATCATTGCCATAAGCAGAAATTGTCGCAAGATTATCAGTTAATGAAATTGCCCTCAATCTATCTTCTGAAGAATTATAATCCTCTATACTATTTTTCATTAAGTCACATGCCATATGGGATGCAGTTGAAGCACTACCCCCATTTCCAATAATAAAAACCGTATCCTCCCTAGCCTTTACTTCTTTTATTTTATCTGCAAGAATTTTAATCCTTTCAATATCCATCCCCTCAAAAGAATTTTTTACTTCCTCAAAATACTTTTTTATTAAATCATTTTCCATAATATTTAAGGATATAAACAGTTTAAATAAATTTCCCTACTGAGAGTATATTATCTTGGTCCCCTCTTTTTCAAATTGAACATCAAATTTTCTTAGCTCTTTCAGTTCTTCTTTTAATAAATCTTGCTTATCAGGTTCACAATAAAATAAAATAAATCCCCCGCCCCCGGCACCAAGAACTTTCCCCCCTGTAGCTCCGGCCTTTAATCCTCTTTCATAGATACTATCAATTTCTGAATCAGAAATCCTACTAGCCAACTTCTTTTTAAGAATCCAACTTTGATGCAACATTTTCCCAAAATTTTCAATATTATCATTATTCAAATCATCTTTCATTTGGATAGTAATTTTTTTCATCTCTCCTAATATTCCCCTCTTCTCATTATCTCCCTGGAGATTAGAACCTTGTTCATGCAAAATTTCTGAAGCATCCCTCGTCTTATCAAGATAAAATATAACCAGCCGGTCATTAATCTTTTTCAAAGTATCTTCTCTAGCTCTTATGGGTTCAACTTCAACAGAACCATCCGGGTTAAACTTGATGAAATTCACTCCCCCCATTGCTGCAGCATATTGGTCCTGTTTTCCAATTGGCTCTTTCAGCACACCAATTTCTATTTCACACGCCTCTCTAGCCAACACATCTTTTGAAACATACTCTCCCTTAGAGTTATATAATAGATTAAGAAGTCCCACACTAAATGAGCTACTAGACCCCAAACCAGTTCCAGCAGGAACTTCCGCAAGAGAATGAATCTCTATCTGGCTGGTAACTCCCGTTTTTTTCATAATTTCCCTAATTCTAGTATGTTTTATGTCCTCCACGTCTTTTACGTCCTCCCTTTTAGAATAGGCAAGTACATTATTCTCCCCAAAAGCCTTATGCATCACCAAATAAATATATTTGTCAATTGAAGTACTCAAAACACATCCGAATTCCTTATCCGAAAACGCAGGGATATCTGTTCCCCCCCCAAAAAAACTTATTCTTAGTGGAGTCTTGCTAATTATCATAATATTAACCTATAGACAATCTTTTTAAAGTTAATTGGTGCAATAATTTCATGAAGGCAGTATTACTTTCAGCAGGATTCGGAGAGCGTCTAAGACCTCTCACCAATAACCTTCCGAAAGTTCTAGTTCCTGTGAACAATAAACCTTGTCTTCAATACAATATTGAAAATCTAAAAGAACAAGGGATAAATGAATTTTTAATTAATACACACTATTTGCCAGAAAGAATAAAAGAATATTTTGGAGATGGTTCAATGTTTGGCGTACAGATCAAATACTCTTATGAGCCAAAAATTTTAGGAACCTCTGGAGCCCTTAATAATTTTAAAAATGAATTGACCGAGACATTTATAGTTATTTATGGAGATGCTATTTCTAACATTAATCTAAAAGAAGCATTGTTAATTCATAAAAAAAATAATGCTGAAGCAACCATTATTTTAGACAAATTAAGAAGCCAAAAGGGGAAGGGGGTTGTGATTGCAAAAAATAACAAGGTAATTAGTTTTATAGAGAAACCAGAAAGAGAAATTCCTAGGGGATTAATTAATTCAGGGGTTTATATTTTAGAACCTTCTATTTTAAAAAAGATCCCCCAAGGGTTTAGTGATTTTGGAAAAGATATTTTACCTAATTTAGCCGAAGAGGGAAAAGTTTTCTGCATAGAACACAAAGGATATCTTTTTGACATAGGAAATCTAGAGAACCTTGCAGAAGCAGAAGAGTTTTTTAAGAATCAGAAATAATAATTTCAATAGCCTCTCTTAAAGACTTAACATTATAATCCGCAATACCTGCACCCTTCCCAACACATATCGTTTTATATTTTCGAGATTTACCCATCTCGATGTCGGATATAGCATCTCCGATTACCCAGCTAGCCTCCAGAGAAATATTAAACTCTTGTTTAGCCATATCGAGCATTCCGGGGAGGGGTTTTCGACAATCACACACCCCATATCCATGCGGACAAACATAAATCTTGTCTATTCTGCCACCAGCATCATTAATTTGATTTATCATATTAGAATGAATTTCCTCAACGTCTTCTTCAGACATTTTCCCTCGGGCAATTCCCCTTTGATTGGTGATTACAAAGATTTTATAATTCATTCTAGCAGCTCTAGCCAAACATTCTAAAACATTAGGCAAAAATTCAAATTCTCTCCATGAAGTGATATACTCCTGCTCTGCCGCATTTTTGTTAATAATCCCATCCCTATCAAGAAAAATTGCCCTTTCCATAAAAATTCTTTGCCTCGATGACTTTTATACCTTTCTAAATTTACAACGATAAAACTTATAAGTGGGCAAAAAAGACATAAATTATGACAGAAAGCAATATCTCCAAATACTGTAAGGGCCTCAGAGAAAAACACGACTTAAATGGAAAGACACTCCTTATTAAGGTTCCCCAGACTAATCTAGTTCCAGACCCTTCAAGAAATGGACAAGTATTATTCAACAGTAAGATTGCATTAAGTAGAGGTTATCAAGCATATCTTCCAACAGGACTACAATGTCTTGCAGATACAATTGAAGGCAATGGCATTGAAACAAGAATCCTTGATATGAATTATGAACTTCTGAAAAAAGTTCATGAAAACCCCGGTTATGACATTTCTCAATGGCTAGACATCATGGAGGGGCTGCTAGAATCCTATCAACCCTCAGTTGTAGGGGTAGCAAACACCTTTACTATGGCTCATTCAAATTTCTTAGAAGTATTAAAAGCAATAAGGTCCAGCGATATAGATCCAATTATCATCGTGGGAGGTCAAAATGCGACATATGAGGCTCAAAATCTATTAAACGAGAGATTATGTGACTTTGTTTGTGAAAGGGAGGGGGAAAATAAGTTAAATTATATATTCAACCAACTCTATCAAACTGGAAACTCAAGGGAAGTTTCTGGAATCCAATTCAAATCGGGAGAAGAAATTGAGAGGACGGAAGGTCCAAGAGATGTAGTAATTCTTAAAGGAAATTTAATAAATCAACATAAAAAAATGCCCATAGAAGACTATTCTAGTATTGGGACCTTCGGACCATTTTCAAGAATGGCAGGGGAAGATGTTCTTTCTGCACCAATTGTTTTCAATCGAGGATGTAGGGGAAACTGTAGCTTCTGCACGGTTAGAGATTATATTGGAAAAGGCGTTAGGGGACGGGAAGTTAAGGAAGTCTTAGAAGAAATAGACTATCTCTACAGTCGGGGAATAAGACATATTGAATTTTTAGATGATGATTTAACTAAAGATAAGGAAAGATTAGAAGATTTACTAAATGGATTATCTAAACGAGACTTGTCTTGGTCTGCACAAAATGGACTAATCGCTTATGATCTGAAAGAAAATATCCTTGGAAAAATGAGAGAATCTGGTTGTGTGGGATTTAAGATTGGAGTAGAATCTGGAAATCCCGAAATTCTAAAACAGATAAGAAAACCCGGGACTTTGGATTCTTTCAGAAAATTTGCAAAACGAGCAGAAAAATTTCCTGAATTATTTATCTCCTTCAATTATATATTCGGATTCCCTAAAGAAACCTTCGGACAAATAATGAATACTTTTGACTTCTCGAAGGAATTGAATTCAGATTGGTGCTCGTACTCTACCTATATCCCCCTTGGGACCGAGAAAAGGGAAGAGGACTCTAGTAAAAACTTCATTCCTTCAAAAGCGGATCGCCAGATGGCTATAAAATCTAAGGAGAAAGTTCTAGAAGGTTATGATATCTTTAACATAAGTCCTGAACAAATTCCTTCAGGAGAACAATTAAAGCAAATTTGGTTTACTCTAAATATGGAAAAAAATTTTATCAAAAACAAACATCTTCAACCAGGAGGAAATCCTAAAAAACTCGCAAGCTGGATGTCTGTTCTTCAAAAAAGTTATCCCTTAAATGCGGACTTCCCATTTTTTCTCTCTCTTGCTTACCAATTGTCCGGGAATACCTTAGAAGCTGAAAGATATATTCAGAAAACTAATGAGAATCTAGATGATTACTGGAAAGAGAGATTTGATCAATTTAATTTATCAAAGGTATTAGAAAAATTTCCACAAACTCCTGGAGAAACACGAAAAACCATTGAGTCCATTGTAAAGCAACACTAATTCTTTAATTTTAACTTTTCTATAAGTTTACAAACCCTCTCTGTAGATTTTCCGTCAACCTTATAGAGATTATCTTCAATCAATTTTTTTCTAAAAGCCTCTTCTTCTTCCCCCGGCTTTCTATGTAAGATATGTTTAATTGCCATATCAACATCCTTGAAATTATAGGCATGCCAAATAACACCTTTCTTTTCAGGATAAGGTTCATAATCGTAAAATTTTTCAAAATTTGTTAAAATAATCGCTTTCCTTAGGATAAGGGCCTCTAAGATAGTTGTAGAAATATCTGTAATATAAATATCTGAAAGACTCAACATCTTCCACATGTCTTCCTTACTCACTATAATATTTATCTTATATTTTTTTGCAAGAGCCCTATAAAACTTTTCATATCTTTTATCTTGATATTCTCCTGGATGTTGTTTAACAATAACTTTTAAATTAGGATTCTTGTTGGCTATTTTAAATAAAATATTTAATCGTTTTTTTGCGATATCTAAATTTGTTGTAGATGCAAAAAGGACTACCGTTTTACCTATTAATCCTAACTTTTTTTTCTTATCATTTATTTTTTTCTTAGACATTTTTTTCTTAAAAATAACATCGTATAACGGAGAACCCGTAACAACAATTTTTTTAGAAGACATTCCCCTTTCAATAGTTTTCTTCCTTGCAAAAGGACCAAAAACCGTTTTTTTAATTGCAAAAGTTTCACCTGATTCAGGGGATTCATTAATCATATTTCCTGATTGCATAGAAATACAAGGAATCTTCATTTTTTTACAGATATAAGAAGTTGCCCGAACAATATCCATGGTCTCATCAGGTACAACAATCATTGAAGGTTTTTCTATTCTAATAAAATTCTTCAAACCGGCTATAAACTCCAAAATTTCATAAAATCTATTTCTTACACCAAAATAATATTTAATCACTGGTTTTAATTCTTCATATTCCTTATTCCTTTTTAAAATTATTTTAGCGATTTCAAAAGCCTTACGATACCTTTTCCTTATTTCTCTTGCCCCCCTTAAAGAAGTTTTATCTAAATACTTTTCAAAATTCACATAGGGAAGTTTTCTTTTTATTAATTCTTTTTTTATACCATTTAAGGAATAATCAAACCTCAAAACTTTTACCCCTGTCTTTGTTATTAATTTTTTTATTATTGGTTCAAAAAACATAGTATTTGTTTCGCTAATTGGGAGGAAAAAAACAGTCCCTTTTTTTAATGCAGGTTGTTTCTCCAGTTTCCTCAAATAACTCTTAAACCTTCGATAATTAAAAATTAAATGCTCTCTAATTTGATTAGGATGATAATTTTTTTTCCAAGGAATCATTACCGCAATCATATGATCTAAAATTTTAAAATATTCTTCTTCCCCAGAAAGATAACTTTCAAAATTTCCCCCCCCCACTTTTTCCTTTCCAAATCTCCTAGTTAACTCCAAATCATTTTCAAAAGCATTTTTCCCCATTATAAATTTCATTTAGGAATCTTTATAAATGTTTTACCTTTTGTCAGACTATGAAAAAAGGAATTTCTGCAATTCTGGTAGTCCATAATGAAGAACCAATTATAAGAAGATGCTTAGAAAGCATCAAAGAGGTTGTAGATGAAATTTTGATAATTCATGATGGGTCTTGCGACGATAAAACTATAAAAATTTGCAAGGAGTATACAAAAAATGTCTTTATTGGCCCTAGGAAAAAGATGGCTGCAATGCATCTTAAATTCCTATTTGAAAAAGTAAAGTATGAGTGGGTCTTAAAAATCGATGCCGATGAAGTTTTGTCAAAAGAACTTAGGGAAAATATCCGTGAATTAATTAAAAATCCAAAAGCTGATGCATATTCCTTTTTATGGCTTTTTTGGGATGGAAAAAAAGAAGTCACAAAAAAATGGCCCACAAAAATGGCATTGTATAAAATCGCCAAAATTTCATTTTTAGGATTCCCTCACTGGGATGACCCAAAAATAAATGGGAAAATTATTAATACAGATTATAAATTGGAACATAAAACCTCGGGAGGAAATATTCCTATATGGAAGAACTTCAAAAAGAAAGGATTAGACTTTTATGGGCCCTATCAGGCAAAGTACACTTTAGGAAATTTTAAAGATTTTGATCAATTTCAATATGATCGAGATGACTTCCCCCTGACAATTAAAATTAGAAAAAATTTCCCCCTACTTTCAGCAATACCTTTTGCAATATTGGCATTTTTTAAAATTTATTTGAGCGAAGGGGCTTGGAAGGAAGGAAAAGTGGCATTAAAGTTTGCTTTTTTTAATATGATTTACTATTTTATGTTAGGTTTGCAAGTCCATGATCTTAAAAAGAATCATAAAAATCTTTAAAAAGCATAGTCCTCTGTTTAAATAATGGAAAAAAATGTTATAAGACAAAGAAGAACATTTGATGATAACATCGTTCTATTAGATGATATCCGTTATAAAAAAATGAATTCTATTTTAAATAAACTCCCTAAGGGAAAAATATTAGAAATTGGTTGTTCTTCTGGGGAATTTTTAGCAAGCTTAAAAAATAAAGGATGGCAAGTTAAAGGACTCGAGATTTCAAAAAAAGCTGTAAAAAAGGCCATTGATAAGGGGGTTGATGCAAGCGTACATGATGCTAATAAGCGATTACCTCTTGAAGACAACTCTTTCGATGTGGTTGTTTCTGGAGAAACTATCGAACACTTATTCGAAGATGCTGATTTTCTAGATGAGTGTTATAGGGTTTTAAAAAAAGGAGGAATATTAATTATTACTACTCCGAATCTAACTTCCCTAAAAAATAGAATTTTAATGTTATTTGGATTTAATCCAAGATATGCTATCGAAGACCATCACTATAAAGTTTATACCTTCCCTTGGCTTCAAAGATTATATAAAAAATCAAAATTTGATTTATCGAAGACAAAATTTGGCGGAAATTTTATTATTTATTCAAGCGGACGTGAAAAAATACTTGGTACTTTATTTGAAAAATGGGCAGACTATATGCCTAGTTGGGCTGAGCATTATATTGTTGTTTCAAAGAAGTGATTATTGTTTCAATAATTCTTTATATTTTGTTATTGCTGTTTTAGCAATTGTTTCCCAAGTATAATTTTTGATTAAATCTAAAGATCCTGCACCCAATTTTCTCATATCCCCCCTATAAATCTTTAATATTCCTTCCTTGAGCCCATCCGAATTTTTATTTTTAACTGCAATACCGTTTTTATCATTTTTGACTAAGACTACCTGATCAAAACTAACAATAGGTAAACCACAAGCCATAGCTTCTTGAACACTCACAGATACATTTTGTTGTGTTTGGGCACAAACAAAGATATCACTGGAAAAATAACAATCATAAAGCTCTTTTTCCGGAATGCCCTTAAGATGGACTACATCATTTTCTAACTTATGTTTTTTAATTAAATTTTGCATCATCCCCTCAAGAGAACCAGACCCTACCACGATTAACTTCGAATGCTTTATTTTCTTTTTCAATAAGGCAAATGAGTTAATAAGTAGGTCAACTCCCTTATCTGGAGAAACTTGATTAACTGCTAAAAGAACTAAGTCTTTTTTTGAAAAATTAAATTTCTTTCGTATATCCCTATAATTTTTCTTAAATTTCTTAGTAACTTCTAAATCTATTCCTATAGGGAGTGAGAAAGTTTTATTTTTATCTAATCCCAAATCCCTTATTAATGGTAATTCAAAATCTCCTTCTATAGCAATTAAATCTGCTTTTTTTGAACAATAAAGCCAAGGATGCTGAATAAAATATTTTAAAAAAACTTTTTTAATTCCTTTTTGGCTCAGAGATTCTGGGAGATAAAATGGCGCAAATCCCCACGGCTGACTTATAACTGGTTTCCTTTTCTTTCTAGATTTATGCAAATAAAAATAGGCCAGAGGCCCAAAACTATGGAGAATATCAAAATCTGTTTTTTCAAGATATTTTTTCAAGTTATAGGAGAATAAAAGCCTATAGGGGGAATTAAGCTTAAACAATCTTTTACCAATAACTCTCGGAGGCAAAAAGACATATCTTACCCCATTTTCAAATTTTTCCTTTATTTCTCTATTTTCTAATTGGGTAGTAACAATTGTAACATCGATACCCTGTTTAGCCAACTCCTTAGAAAAGTAATAAATATACTTATCACCCCCCTCATAATTTTTGTGAAAATTCATTGTAGTCATAAAAGGGAGAACAACCTTTATCTTATTCATAGTCTAGAAAATTTCTAATGGTATTTAAGGTTAACTAGTCAATTGGAAATTTTACCCTCTTAAGATATATCTAGACCTCAGATGGAGAATTTTATCATGACTCGAAAGTAGTTAGAAACGGAAAAGATTATAAGAGAAGTTTTCTTTTTCTACTCATGAAAGAATACGCTATCGAATACGGGAAGGTAAATACTCCTGCCTTGAAAGCCCGGTTAATGGATTTATCAGACTATAAAAAAGCCCATGAAAAATTAATTATTTTGTGTCATGATGTTTTTATACAATATAGGGGGGGAATTTTACTTGTTAAAAGACTTAACTTTCCTGCTAAAGATATGTGGTGGCCACTGGGTGGCAGAATAAAAAGAGGTATGGAGGTTAAAGATTCCTTGAGGGAAAAAGTATGGGGGGAAGCGGGTTTAAAATTAAGTCATTTGACTGAATGGGGATATGCGAGAACGCTTTTTAAAACAGACCCCTTCGGGCATGGTAAGGGAACAGATACTCTAAATTTAGTATATTTTGCAAAAGGGAGAGGTTCGTTGAGTGTCGATAATCTTCATGAAAAACCAACTATAATTACTCCCAAGAGATATAAATTAATCAGAAAGAAGTTACATCCTTACGTAAAAGATTTTATGGATAAAGCGATTCCATTAATTGAGGATGCGTAATTTTTTATTAAAGTGTTTATTTTAAATACGCCCTAATGGGGCTATATCTCTTGTAAACAACTTAAGATTTACTGTTAGAGATTATATTCTTTTTTCAATATCTTTAAATCTGATTCGACCATTTCCTTAATTAATCCTTTAAAAGAAATCTTAGGAGACCATCCCAATTCTTTTCTTGCTTTAGAAGAATCCCCTAGAAGCTCATCAAGCTCTGCAGGCCTATAGAACTCCGGATTAACTTTAACAACAACTTTTCCATCAATTTTTCCAACCTCGTTTAATCCTTCTCCCTCCCATTCTACCTCTCTCCCAACCCCTCTGAAAGCTTCTTCTATAAGTTCTTTCACCGAATAATTAATTCCTGTAGCTATAACATAATCATCAGGCTTGTCTTGTTGCAACATTAACCACATTGCCTCAACATAATCTCTAGCGTGCCCCCAATCCCTTTTAGCATACCAATTGCCAAGCTCAAGTTTATCACTTAATCCTAAATGAATTCGTGCCACTGCCTCAGTAACTTTTCTTGTAACAAATTGTTTACCCCTCCTAGGGGATTCATGATTAAACAATATTCCATTACATGCGAAAATACCATAACTTTCCCTATAATTTTTTGTAATTTCAAATGCATATAATTTTGAAATTCCATAGGGGGATCGCGGAGAAAACCGAGTCGTTTCTTTTTGAGAACTTTCTCTAGAATTTCCAAACTGTTCACTTGATGACGCCTGATAAAATTTTATCTTTGGATTAATTTGTTTAATTGCCCATAAGATTCTTAAGGGTCCAAGAGCATTAACATCTGTGGTCACTTCTGGTTGATCAAAAGACGTCCACACAAAAGATTGAGCACCAAGATTGTAGATTTCATCAGGATTAATCTCCTTGATTATATTAAAAAGAGAACAAGAATCTGTCAAATCAGCCTCAACAAGATGAATTTTTCCAATAATCCCCGCAAAGAGCCTTTCACTAATATCCTCACTGCTCCGTCTGTACATCCCATAAACTTCATATCCTTTTTCTAAAAGAAATTCTGCCAAATAAGATCCATCCTGACCCGTAATCCCTGTGATTAATGCCTTTTTCATAAGGGGCAAAAGAAATACTAGTTTTTAAGTTTAATTGTCCTAAAGGCTTTGTGCAGAAATAGCGAAGAAGGAATCACCCAAAAAACTACAATAACTTTAAATAGGGTTTTAAATACTAAATAATATATTAATAAAATGAAAATCGAAAAATTAAACCCGGATTGCAATCTGAATACCATCAAAGATGGGAGGGGGGGAATTTTTACATTTATTCCTAAAGATCCGATTGTAGAATTTAACCACCTATACATAAAAGCGGCTAAAATAAGGGGAAACCATTTCCATCCGGAATTTGACGAGTATTTATTAATTGTTTCGGGAAGCGGAGTAATAGTAACTAAAGATTCTCCTGATTCTAAGGAAGAATTTATTTATCTTAGTCGGGGAGATTGTGTGTATACTCCAAAAAACACGCCACATGTATTCTATGCTATAACTGATTGTGAAGCCGTAGCCATGTTGACTAAAAAGTGGGATGATTGTAATCCTCCAATAGTCCACGAAAATTTAGGTATGGGGACTGGAGATCATGGGGACCCAAATTATAAACCTTTAAAATGAAGTAAAATGAAGTTAAAATTTGGAATAATTGGTTGTGGGAGAATTGCAAAAAAAACAATGATTCCTGCATTAAACTCTTCTGAAATTGCTGAATTAACAATGGTTGGTAGTCGTTCTCTAGAAAAAGCAAAAAAATATAGTAAGGAGGTGGGGTGCGATTCTTATGGGACCTACGAAAATGTTTTAAATAACAAAGACGTCGAAGCAGTTTATATCTCTCTGCCCATAGGACTACATGAAGAATGGACAATTAAAGCGGCCAAAGCCGGAAAACATGTTTTATGTGAGAAAACATTAACAACTTCTTTTGAGTCTACTAAAAAAATGGTCGAAGTTTGCAAGGAAAATAAGGTTAGACTTATGGAAGCACTCATGTTCAAGTACCATCCCCAGCATAAAAAGGTTATAGAATTAATAGAAAAAGATGTTTTAGGAGAATTGATAACTTTCCAAGGCTTACACGGTTCCCCATTTTTTGAAAAGGATAGTATAAGACTAAACAAAAAATTGGGTGGAGGTGCTTTAAATGAGATGGGTTGTTATCCTATTGGTGCAAGTAGGATGATTTTTAATGAAGAACCTGAAAGTGTTTATTGCAATTTTAAAAAAGATTTAGAATTGGGGGGTGTTGACATAAAAGCAGACGTTACTCTCAATTATCCTAATGGGAAAGTTGCTTTTTGTTCAGCCTCTTTCAATGCTTATTACCGTGTAGACTATAGTGTCTGGGGAACAAAATCTTATCTAAAGGTCAATCGAGCTTATGCCGTTCCTTCGCATATGAAAACAACAATTTCTAGAAGTATCGACGACACCACCACTGAAGAAATAGTGACTGGACCAATTGACCAAACAAAATTAATGATTGAAGAATTTTGTCGAGTAATTTCCCATGAAAAGAAAAATGATTTTGAAAAAGATTTATTACTCCAAGCAAAAGTTATGGAAGCAGCAAGAATGTCTGATAAAGAAAATAGGGTAGTTTATATTTCCGAATTTAAATAAAGTTTACTTATTTCCATGCATAAATTAATTCTGCAACCTTATCTATTTCTACTTCAAAATTAGCCTTTTCTAAAAACCCCTTTAATTCTTTGGGGTCGCCATTTTTATGATATTCTAAAGTTATAGATTTTATTTTATCTAAATATTCTCTAGGAGTATTATATAAAATCTCATATTCTGCACCCTCACAATCAATTTTCAAAAAATCACAACTAGCGATATTATTTTTGTCAAAAACTTCCTTAAGGGTTACAGTTTCAATTTTTACCTTTTCATCCCCCTCTTGAAACAAAGAATGTCCTCCACTATTTTCTTTAGAGATAGTAAGCTGTCGAGATCCAGATTTTCTCGCAATAGCATTTTTGGAGATGACCACATTTTTTAAATCATTTAATTTAACATTTTTTTGGAGTAGCAAATTATTTTTCTCAAAAGGTTCAAATGAAAAAACTTTTCCTTTATTTGCAATCTTTGCAGCAAAAACAGAAAATACCCCGATCTGTGCACCAATATCAATAATAGTAGAATCTGGATTAATATAATTTAATAATCTATGATACTCTTTTACAATATAAATTTCATTTATTATTCCAAAATCGCTGGAGTTAGTTCTAACTGAATATTTAGCCCCATTTCTTAATTGATGAATTATTAGTTTATTTTTAAGAAACTTAAAATAATCTAAAAATCCGAGTAACCAAGTCTTATAATGTCTGATTATCAAAATCCCAAACCAAAAATTATGAATTGCCTTTTGCAAAAAATTCCTTTTCATATTATTTATTTATTAAGAAGTTTCATTTTATTACTATCGCAAAGAAGGACCCTCTTTTAAATTTAATTGTTATGGTAACTCTATGTCACTACATTTGCTGTTCGATAAAACCTTTTTATTGGAAATCGGGAGAGCAACATAGTTAATCCATTAATGTCTTTCCCATGAAAATCTAATTGTCTTTGAATAGTTTCTTTTTGTTCCGGAGTGTGTTCAATATGAATATCCACCGGATAGTATATATCTGCAAGTGAGCCACCTTGTCGTGCCAATAAGGGATCTTTGATCATCCTGACTATATCATAATTGAATGAGTCAGTTATTTTAAAATCTGTATCCAAAAGATTTGTTTTTTGATGCCTAGAGAATCTTTCAATTTCATTAACCACTTCATCACAATCTTTTCCTTTATCACTTACATAATCCCTCAGATTATCAAAGGCCATTTCATGGAGCTGTTCAAAATGCTTAGCTAAGGATTGAGAACGGTATTTGTAAATTAGATTTCCCCCAGTTTCTCCAGAGATATATTTTTCAATTTCACTATTGATATCTTTAACTAAACTTTCTCTACTCCCCCATAATTCATTTCTTGTATCTTCGGAAAAATCTTCATAGATGGCCTTTATCTCTTTTGGACCTTTAGAGATATTGTTATGAATAGAGTTAATCCATTCCCCTGTAGGTAATTTTAATAATCTTAATAGTGAATGGACTTCTCCAAAAATCCGATCATTATAAAATAAGCCCGTAGTCAAATAAAATTTTCTTGCTTCCATATAATCCTCTAAGGATAAGGTATCTGTTTCTACAGCTATTTCTTCAGTTTCTATTGCCGTAAATGGTTCACCATCAAAAGTATATGTTCCTGCACAACGCTGCACTGGTCTAAACTTTCCTTTAATACCAAATCTTTCACGACCTTCAGGAGAAGCAATCTCCGTACCACAAACTAAACTTAATTGATGCTGAGTAATATTACTGATTCCAGTTTGCATAAGCTTAGCAATACTTTCTTTTTGAATTTTTAGAGAATCTCCCGGTAATCCAAGAATAAGTTCAGAATAAGAATGCGTATCTGTGTCACTAACTTGGTCGGACAATCCCATTATCTCTTCCAAGGAGATATTGGTTCGTTTAATATTTTTTAGAACAGTCTTATCTAAAGATTGTACTGAGGCGGCAAAACGCATAATTCCTCCGAGTAATTCATTGCATTTTAACACTCGTTCTTTCTGGTTTTTACCAGTGCTACAAGATAGCAATTCAGGATAACCTGTGGCTTTTTGCACCTCTCCCAAGTGTTTACAAAAATCTACATCCTCCTTAAACATACCAAAATTTGAATCTGTAATAAATAATGTCTTGGTATGCTTTACTTTATTGGCAATATAATCAATTTCAGTAGTTTTATGTTTTAAGGAATTTTTCCTAACTTTCTGATAATAATCATCACCCTCCGAACAATAGGTACATGTAAAAGGACATCCCCTATTTGTTTGAATCATGGGCAGTAATTTTTGCTCAAAGAATTTATCTAATAGGCCTGTGGTGTAAGGTGATGGGATGATTGATAAATCTTGTAGTCGTTCTTCAAGTTTCCCAAAATTAGGTTCACCATCAACAAGAGAATGGCAACTAGGTAATCTATTCTTTTTTATTGCGGATACTGAATTATCAAGTAAAGACCCCACCAAACGACTAAATGGTATTTCTCCATCCTTAAAGATATAAAAGTCTGCTTCGGGATGTTTATTTAGCCAGTCTATCTGTTCCCCGAGATTATCAGAATAATTAGGTCCCCCATAAATAGTTATTATCCCTGGATGTTTCTTTTTGATTGCTCCAACCAACTTAGAAGTCAAATCAATATTCCACATATAATTTGAAGCACCAATTATAAATGGTGGTTGCTTTTCAACTGCCTCAACAAATTCATCAACAAACTTGAAAATCTTTACATCTACTTTATTCCCATGTTCTTTTAAACAATAGGAACCTATTAAACCGAGCTGTAATGGGATTGTATCACTACCAAGACCCAACTTAGATTCATGAGTCAAATCTGTTAAGTAAATTTGTTTTTTCATTTTTTTCAGGATTACATTGCAAGAACTTTTTCCAAATCCCCATTATTTATATGCCCTCTTGCCTTAAGAAACGTTTCATCGTCCATTTCGCTATAATTTAAGGGATTACCATTTTTATCCACTAAAACCTTTGTGGCATCCTCAAGACCAAGAATATACTGGCGAAAATTTTCATTACAAATCGGCTTTCCTTCAGCATCAAAATTAATCCCAAAATTTTCAGATAACTTACTCATGACTTCTGGACGCGAAAACATTCCAGTTCCAGGATATGCCGTTGCAGTAAACAATCCCTTATTAACTGAGCTACTTGGCTTCCCCACTGAATTATAAAAATCTTCTTGCCATTTAATAAAAGCTATACTCTGCTTCAAATCTTCAAGCCTTTCTCCTGGATAACCCATTATCCAAGTACAATTAGCATGAATTCCCACCTCTTCTGAATTTTTTATTCCATAGATCATCGAACGCGGAAAAGAGTAATTTTTCCCATCAACATTAATTTCCTCAAGCCCATTTTTCAAAATGAAACCACCCTTTTTCATAGATTCTAAAACTCTAGGACTTGCACTTTCCGCCCCGAACCCCACATACACACATCCTGCCTCTGCCATCATATCAACTCTTCTTGGGTTTTCAAACGTAATCTGTCCATCCCCCGAAACATTCTTTATATCTGCAGCCTCATCTAGCCTCATATGAGTGCCCCATTTTACATTTAGTGGTTTTAAAAGGGGGACTAATTCTTCAATTCTTTTCCTCTTGACCGCAAAGTTATCATCCGGCATTCCAATAAAATCAACCCCATACTTTTCCTTATGTAATATAAATTCTTCAGCAACATTTTCTGCAGACCTTACATCATATGAACTTCCCCCCTGCATTCCTTTATAACAAAAATCACAAGGATGTGGACAGCCCCGACTAGAAACAAATGTGGTGCTTCTATCTACAGTAAATGGTGCGGCAGAACTATTTCCCGTTTTTTTATCCCCCCAAACTGCAACATCAATATAATTTTCTAAAATAGGAACCCCGTTTACATCCCTCTCAATAAGTGTTAAATCTGCGAAAGGCACAGCATCAAGATTCAACGGGCCCGCCCCCCCATAGACTAAACGGGGCAAACCTCCAAATTTCCCAAAATAATATGGTGACAAATTTCCTCCTGAAATGGCCCTTTCCCATCCTTTTTCTCGTACAGTTATTGCGTCATAAGCAATTTTTACTATGACATCATCTCCCTCCGCACTAGCAACCCCATTCAACTCTGGAATATAATTGAACAAACCTTCTCTCAGTTCAGTAGCCAATCCTCCCCCAGAGACTAAAAAAGTATCTGGAGAAATATCTTGAATCATCTTAGCAGTTTTCTCCTGCCAACCAAGCGTAGTAATTATCCCTGAAAGTCCAACAAGGTCCGGAGCACCATAAGTTTTAAAATGTTTTTCAAACAATCTATAAGTTTCCCTTTCACTAAGGTGCCTTCCATTTGGAAGCCCTCGCTGCTCGGAAATTCCATCCCGAATTCTATATCCATTCAAATCAATAACACTAGCATTTACCCCATAATTATCTCTTAGATTCGTAGCTAATAGGAGGGGGCCCTGAGGGGTAGTATTTGGGGCAGCACTCTCTCGAATCGGCATATTCACGAATACAGCATTCATTCCCTTCAAGTCATTATACTTGATATCTTTTATAACTTCAGATGGATGCATTTTATTATTTATTTTAATTTAGCCTTTAAGATTAATTCACACACCTCTCTAAATGCACCCCTCCCACCATTCCTAGTGGTTACATAGTCTGCAACCTTCAAAATTTCAGGATAAGAATCCGCAACAGCAACTCCCACTCCCGCGTTATTAACACAATCAATATCATTCATATCATTACCCATAAATAATACTTGGGAATAATCAAGCCCCCTTCTTTCAACTTCCCCCCTAAAGGCCTCTTTCTTTTCATAAAGGGAATTAATAACCTTAACTTTAATTTTATCAGCTACAGATTTAACAACCTTATTCGATTCCCTAGACATAATAATAATATCGACTTCATGATCTTCACTAGTGTAATTTACCTTATCATAAAGTCCATTATCGTTAAGTAAATCTACTCCCAAACTATCTGCCCTAGATCTAACAACTCCTTCAAGTCCATTTTCTAAATGAACCACAGTATTATCTGTAAGAACTCCATCAAAATCTAAGGCAATTAGTTTTATATTTTTTAATTTCCCTTTCAACCCTAGACTTAATGTATCGTATATCTTTTCCATTTTCATAAACCTTTTGCGGCCCAACCCCCATCGACATGGATATCTTCTCCCGTAACATAATTCGAAGCATTTGATGCCAAAAAAATAACTGCCCCAACTAAATCTTCTGGCTCCCCCCACCTCTTTATCATCATCCTATTTAATTTTGGATTACTAAGCTCTGGGATTCTATCTCTTCCTTCGTGGAGGGGGGTATGGATATAACCAGGACAAACATTATTTACCCGAATACCATACTGCGCCCAATCATTTGCGAATCCTTTTGCCATCATTTTTAATCCTCCCTTAGAAGCTAAATAAGCTGGATTATCCGGAAATCCAAGTTCTGCCCCTAGGCTGGTTATGTTGATAATATTCCCCCCAGCCCCATTATTTATCATATACTTCGCAGCAATTTGAGATAATCTAAATGGTGCGGTAAGATTGATCCCAATAGTTTGATCCCATTCTTCCAATGTATAATTTTCTGCAGGCGCACCTTTCCCCCTCCCTGCGTTATTAACCAAGATATCTATCCTTGAATGTGCATTCATGATTTCATTAAAAATCCTTTCTAAATTTTCTTCCTTAGTTATATCTACTTGGATCACAAAAGCATTGGCCCTATTAATTTCTATAGGATTAATATCTACATAATAAACTATCGCCCCGGCGTCAATCAGGCCATTCGCAATAGCATAACCATTACCCCTTGCAGCCCCTGTAACCAAAGCAACCTTTCCTTTCAATGAAAATAAATCAGAATTACTCATCTTTTATTACCATCCCTTGAGTATCCGCTATATCAATTATCAAATCTTCTCTTCCAACAAAAAATTCTTCAAATGCCTTTTTCACCCCGGGACAATCCACATTATTATAATCATGACAAATTATCCTTCCCCCCCTAATCATTCGGGGCCAAAAAAACTTCAGGCTTTCAAGGGTTCCAGAATAAATATCCGTATCTAGATGCACAAGACAAAATTTTTTATCTTTAACTGGAAATGATGTTTCGGGAAAAATTCCTTTATATAAAAAAACATTATCATACTCTCTAAGATAATCTCGAACACCTTCCATCGAAGTATCATTTAACCAGCCCTTAATCACCAAATCTCCCTTTTCGGTTTCGGGTAATCCTTCAAAGGTATCAAATAGATGTAACACCTTATCTCCCATTATTTCACAAAGAATCTTTGCAGAACCCCCCTTATAGACTCCCACTTCTGCAATATCTCCTCCGAGTTTACTAATCGCCTTAACAGAAGAATAAAGTGTAAATTTCTCTTCGCTGTCCATATTACAGGACTCACTAACAGAGTCTAAAATTTCTTCAAACTTTTCATCATACTTTAATAACTTTCTTCGAGAATATAGTAAATCTCTTATATAATGAAAATCTGTAAATCCAAGTTTTTCAAGCTGATTAGTTATTTCAACAAACATACAACTAGAAATTAATATAGGTGTATCTTCTGGAATTTGCTTAAGTTCATCTAAGGATAGAACATTAACGCCCAAAATTTCCTTTCCCCATTTTTCAGGATTATTATCATAAAATAAAATATCTTTTTTATCTAATCCTTTTTCTAAGAGGCTAAGAAGAGTCCTCTTTCCAGAACTTGCCGCCCCGAATAAAACTATTTTCTTATTCCGAAATCCAGAAACTAATTCTAAAACAGATTTCTTTTTATTCTTTAAAAAAAGTTTCATTACTGCTTCAGTTGCCACAAAATCAATAGCATCATTTATGTCCATCCCTTTCTCCTTCTCATTAATGATATACCCTACAGAACTATTATAAAAAGATTTTGATTCTTTCAAAGAAGATACATAAGATGCAAGAATAAATCCGCTATAAAGATATTTTTTCGACAAATTCTGTCTTCTAAAGGTATCTCCTGCCCTTCCCTCAATAAATTTATTTTCATCAACGCTTGCCGCCCAGTCGGGGTGAGCGGGACTATCAATAGGGAATAGTGTAACAATGGATTTTGCATTAAGGGTCTCCACCAATTGTTTTAAACAATTATCTATATCCAAAGATTCCCGAATACATTTTGTGGGCTCTAACGCCACAACAATCTCATAACATTCCTTTATTTCTTCAAGATTTTTTATAACATCCAAAACTGCATCGGCTACAGAAGAAGTATCTGTAGCAAGTTCTGCAGGTCTCAAAAAAGGAACCTCTGCCCCATATTTTTTAGCAATATCTGCTATTTCTTGGTCATCTGTACTAACAATTACTTTATCTACATACTTACTTCCCTTAGCTTGTTCAATAGACCATGCAACTAAAGGTTTCCCACAAATCTCTTTAATATTTTTTCCAGGTAAACCTTTTGAACCCCCTCTTGCAGGAATAACTACTAATACCTTAAGATTATTTATTGCCATTTTAAATAGTGTCAACCCTTCTTAACTTGGCAGAAATAGGAACCTCAGAATCAGTAACAGTCTTTTTACCATCTCCAAGAATTCTAGGTATCTCCTTAGCTCGATTACATATAACTTCTAATCCCTTTTTTTCAAGGCTGGAGGCCTGATCACTACCATACATTGTTCGCCCAAGAGTAATATGCCTTTCAATAACATTTGCTCCAAGTGCCATTGCCATTAGGGTTGGAAAAGTGTCTGGCTCATGCCCACTATAACCCACCGGACAACTATATGACTTTTTCAAGGTTTCAATAACTTTCAAATTCTGGTCTGCAAGATTAAGGGTGGGATATGCAGAAACACAACTAAGTAAAACTAGATTATCTTCCCCCAAGATATCTACTGCTTTCCTAACTTGTTCAGCGTCACTCATCCCAGTAGATAAAATAATCGGCTTGTTAGTCGCTTTAATTCTTTCCAAAAGACCTTTATCTGTCAAGGATGCAGAAGCAATTTTGTAACAAGAAACATCAAATTTCTCTAAAAAGTCTACACTTGGAATATCCCATGGAGAAGCAAACCAGGTAATATTTTTTTCTTTACAATAATTATCAATCTGTCTATACTCTTTATCACCAAATTCCAATCCCCTCTTTAAATCCCCATTAGTATTCCCAAATGGACTATCTCGAGATTTGGCAAGTTCTTCTTTAGTATAGATAATATCTACAGTTCTCTTTTGAAACTTTACCGCGTCACAACCAGAATCGACTGCCATATCAATTAATTTTTTACAGATATCTATATCCCCATTATGATTTATTCCAACTTCAGCGATAACATAAATCGGGTGTCCAGGACCAATAATTTTTCCATCAATTTCAACAGTTTTCTCACCATCCCTTGAATATTTATTTTCAAAATCCACCCATGCCCTCTGTAATGCTTTTTGTTTTGATGGAAATAAATTTCCCTGGTTAGAGTTAAATCTATCAATCCTCTCAGAAAATTCGTCTGGGACTGTTATGCTTGAATATCCTTCTTTTGCCATGTACAGTACAAATAGCATTACTATTTAAACATTTCTATAATTTAGTATTACTGTACCGTACTCAAAAATTAGGAATTTTTCATAATCTTTTTATAAATATTCAATGTCTGATTAACAATCTCCCCCCAATCATATTTTTTCACGAAATTCTTTCCAAAATTTCCAATAGATTTCGCTTTATCCTTCTCCCCCAGGAGGGACTCAATTCTTTCTTTCAATTTATTCACATTAGGAAAATGAACTATAAATCCATTTCTACCCTCGTTAACTAAAAAAGGAAGACTTCCCCGATCACTAACAATTACTGGTTTTCCTGTAGCCATCGCTTCAATAACTACCAACCCAAAACCTTCCCATTCCGAGAAAAGCACAAAAATATCTGAAGCATGATATGCGGCGACCAAATCTTCATCATTAATCGCCCCAGAAAAAACAACTTTTTCTTCAACTGCTTCTTCTTTAATTTGTTTAACCAACTCTTCCTTATAACCTCCGTCCGGCCCAACAATGAATAATTTACAATCTAACTCTTTTATAGCCTTAACAACATACTGCAAACCCTTGCTCTTATGAATCCGACCAACATATAACAATGTATTTTTATCCAACCCATACTTTTTCTTGAGTGCTGCGACTCTTTTTACATCTACTTTTTTATATCTTTTTGTATCTACTCCATTAGGTAATTCAATAATTTTCTCTTGGGCTACCCTGAGTCGAGCATAATCCTTCAGGTCTAACTTTGTAAGCGCCGTACAAACATCTGCCTTGCCAATCCTTCGACCAATAAATAAATCGTGAATCTTTTTAGCAAACCTATGTTTTTTTGTATGAATAAACCCATGGGGGCTAAAAACTGTTGGGACTTTCCCAGATAAATCAGAAATTCCAAATTCGCTTAGATAACGATTATATCCATGACTATGGACTACATCATATTTTTCAAAATTCTTCTTTAACCATGTCATTGCTTGCGGGCAATAACCATAACCCCTCAGATTATATTTATTTTTAAATCTGACAATTCTTATTCCCTCCAAATTCTCTTCTCCAATTAATGCCCTCGTCGAATACAAATCCGTAGTCAAAACGGTGACCTCATGCCCCCTTTTAACCAAACCTCTAGAGATTTCTAAAACCACTTTTTCCATCCCCCCCACTACAGGATAAAAACTACTTGTTATTTGAAGGATTTTCATAAATCCACCACATCCATAATCTTCTTAGTTTTTATCTTATTCTTCTCTAACCATTTAAACAAATTTTCTAGCAATCCAATTTTTTTTCTACATTCAAATAGGCCATGGATATACAGAGAAGAAAATTTTTTTCTTTTAATGGCGGAAGTAACTTTATCCAGAATTTCTTTGTCTAAGTAGCCTTCACCGACCAAATATTCTATGATTGGAGTATTTCCTTCTCCTCGCAGGGTAATCGGAACATTAATGAGCCCATCTACCTTTTTAGTGGAATCTCCCTCAAAATCACTAATCACCTTAATCCCCTGGGAAGAAAGAATTCTAACAACTTCGTTATTTGTTCTAAATGCGGGGGCACAAAAGCTCTGAGGTTTTTTACCGAATAGTTTAGTATATTTTTCCACCGCCTTTCTTATAACTTTTCTTACATCAATTTTCTCTAGCCCCCGAGTCCATTCCCTATGTTTCCACCCATGAATCCCCAATTCATGTCCTTCATCCAAGATTTTCTGAAAAATTTTCTTGTTTCCCAAAACAAAGTCCCTTGGGAAAAAAACCATCCTTAACATTTCACCACGAGAAAAGACAGAAATCTTCCTTTTCCCCGGTAATTTTTTCTGATATCTCAAAAGTTCCAAAATATTAGATTCGCCACCCATAGCAACATAGAAACTAGCCTTAATGTTATACTTTTTGAGCAATGCTAAAATTTTAGGAACTCCTTCCCGAATACCCTTATCTGATTCAAGATCAATTCTCAGAGAAAATACCATAGACATCCCAATAGACTAGAACTTTTAAATTTGCCTATATTCCAAGTTCAGAACAAATTTTCGGGCCCAAGATTTTAACAATCGGCAATGGAATTTTTCTCCAGATACTTTTAAATTTCTTCAGTTGATTTTTCTTTCTAGAACTCTCTTCTTTTGGAAACGTAAAATAAACCCTTTCATATATTTCCCCCAACCATTTTTGTTTAAATTTAAATAACCCCCTGGCCCTACTTCCTTCAGGGGCGCCATTTTCCACTTGTCCAAGGTCCAATTCCTCAAGCTTATTGTTAATCGCCCAACGTATAGTCTCCCAATAAAGTAAATCATTCGGGCGCAAATTTCTATATTTTGCATCAGAAATATTAAACGCAACATAACCATATTTTTCATTAAATAATAAGATTAAAGATCCAATAATTTTCTTATTCTTATAGCAATTAAAGCCTATGACTTTTTTTGTGTTAAACAAATTCTTAAAAAATTTGAAAGAATGTTGGGGGGTTCCAAAATTTCTCATTTCTCTAACATAAATAGAATAATATTTCTTAAGTTCTACACTCTTTTCAATTTGAACTATATTAAGTCCAGATTTCATTGCTTTTCTTATATCATTTCTAGTATGTTTGTGAAACTTCTTCCACATATTTTCTTCAGAAGTAAGACTAACAATAAATTGTTCCCTTCCACCAATTGCTCCAAACCCTTCCCTAATAAAAAATTTTCTATATTTCTCAAAATCTTTCATGGAAGAATTCAATCTAATCTCTATATTGTTATTTCCCTCTTTCAAAAACTTTATCACTTCCTTCAAACTATTAACATCATATTTCCCCAAAAATCCTCCAACATCTAAAAATGGCACAGATATAAATCTCTTCCCGAAAATTCTACTCTTAACTAAAAAAAATGGAAAAAGTGCAACCGATTTCGTATTTTTAAATGAGATATAGTAATGCGCTTCACAATTTTTGTATGTTTCTTCAATAATCTTTTTGTAATCTAATGAATGTTGAAATCTAGCCTCTTTATCCTTTGTGAAAATTTTTTCCCAAATTTCTTCATTAGTCTTAGATAACTTATCAACCATTCTTGACTCCATAAGCTACAAGCAATTTTTTATTTCTCTCTTTTATAGAAAATTTCCCAGTATTAACTAATCGAAAACTTTCCTTAGACATCTTTTCTCTTAATTTTTTATCTTTAATTAATTTCTCAAGACTTTTGAATAGTCCCCGAATAAAAATTTCATTATCTTTCTTTGTCAAATTTTCAATAGGATAATACTGAAGAAAATTATCTTTTAATGAATATCCGGGGATATTGATAACAAATCCATTTTTTCCATCTTCAACTATTTCCGGAACCGCAAACATATTAGTACCTATAATTGGGAGTTTAGCCACCATTGCATCAATTAGACTATACCCAAAACTATCACAAAAAGTTGGATAGAGAAAAATGTCACATTTAGAATAAACTTCTTTCAATAATCTCTCACGAGGAATTATATCTTTAAAATAGTCCATATATTTAATATTCTTAGAATTATATTTTTTCTTGAAACTCTCAGGGACATCTGCCCTTAGCCACAATTCAATATTTTTATACTTCTTATCAAGCTGAGAAAAAGCTTCTAGAATTTGTAAGCCTCCCTTATGTTCAAATAAACTAAGAATGGCTAATATACGAATCTTATCATGTTTTTCTTTTTTAATCGGAATTATATGCGAGGAAGGATACAATATTTTAATCTTATCTTTAAATTTTGAACAATCAAGATACCTAAAAAATGCCTGTCGTGTTGCCTCGCAATGACACAAGATGGCTTTACAATTTTTTGAGGCTAATTTTTTTTCAATGAACTTTCTCCAAAATTTATTTTTCATCAATTTAGGATTCAATCCAAAAAAGGAATGTACATGTTCCATATCAATCACCCAAGGTCTCATATTTAATGGAATTATCCCCCTAGAGGAATGAATTAAATTATATTTTCCGGGTTTAACATAAATCATTCGAGGCAATTTAAATTTTTGTAACAAACTTCCAAGTTTCTCTTTCATCTTCTTGCTTTCATAATATTTCCCCGATTTAGTCGCGCTAGAAACCCCCATATATTCCACTCCTTTCGGAGGGAAATTTACAATTTCTTGGTAAATCTGATGTCCTCCAAAAATGGGTTTGACTCTAAATTTCTTCATGTTAATAATATTTAGTAAATGCCTATTAAAAAGATTGTCTATGCAAAAATTCCTTATCTCAAAGACAATTTATTTAATTAAAACATCAACAATTTTTTTAGTCAAACCTCTTTTTCCATAAGGATTACTATATTTCCCAACCTTAAAACCCCTAGACAAATACTCATGAATCTTCTCTCGGGACCCGTTAACATCCAGTTTAGTCAAAAACTGAAAATTAGTTTTTAATCCTTCTGGACGCTCAGTAGAATTCCTAAGAATCAC
>Ga0180009_10001299_pt1 | contig 31001 bp, 38 predicted proteins | sample OS_PC_MetaG_FD_123537 | JGI IMG/M metagenome (GOLD analysis project Ga0180009, IMG submission 123537) | Groundwater microbial communities from the Aspo Hard Rock Laboratory (HRL) deep subsurface site, Sweden - OS_PC_MetaG | ecosystem: Environmental > Aquatic > Deep subsurface > Groundwater...
TCTGATGGATGCCTGCGACAGCTTCATTCCCGAGCCTGCCCGTGATATCGACAAGCCTTTCTTGATGCCGGTTGAGGACGTTTTCTCCATCTCCGGCCGTGGCACGGTAGCCACCGGTCGTATTGAGCGCGGCAAGGTGAAGGTTGGCGAGGAAATCGAGGTAATCGGTATCCGCGATACCGCCAAGACCACGGTCACCGGGGTTGAGATGTTCCGCAAGCTCCTTGATGAGGGCATGGCCGGCGATAACGTTGGCGTGCTGCTGCGCGGCTTGAAGCGCGAGGATATCGAGCGCGGTCAGGTATTGGCCAAGCCGGGCTCCATTACCCCGCATACGAAGTTCATGGCCGAGGCCTACATTCTGTCCAAGGATGAGGGTGGCCGTCATACGCCGTTTTTCAACGGGTATCGCCCGCAGTTCTACTTCCGGACCACGGACGTGACCGGGGTTGTAAATCTGCAAGAGGGTGTAGAGATGGTAATGCCTGGAGACAACGTGACCATAGAAGCGAAGTTGATTACCCCGATCGCCATGGAAGAAGGTCTGCGTTTCGCGATTCGCGAAGGCGGTCGTACCGTGGGCGCCGGTGTTATCAATAAAATCATCGAATAAGGTGGAGCGAGCATGATTCAGACACAGAAAATACGCATCAGGCTTAAGGGGTACGACCATAAGCTTATCGATCAATCCACTTCCGAGATTGTTGATACTGCTAAGCGTACTGGTGCAACTGTTGCTGGCCCGATTCCTCTGCCGACCACCATCAATAAGTTTTGTGTGTTGCGCTCTCCGCATGTGGATAAGAAATCCCGTGAGCAGTTTGAGATGCGCACCCACAGAAGGTTGTTGGACATTCTTGAGCCAACGCAGCAGACCATTGATGCGCTTATGAAACTCGAGCTTTCCGCTGGAGTTGACGTGGAAATCAAGCTTTAGGATTATGAAACGGTTGTGCCGGTCAACGGTACAGTTGATGTCAGAGAAGAAAAAAACAGGTAGGAACAATGCCTAAAAAATTAGGATTACTGGGTAAGAAGATTGGCATGACCCGGATCTATTCCGAGGACGGCACTGCTGTCGCGGTAACGGTCATTGAAACTGGACCATGTGTGGTGCTTCAGAAAAAATCCGTTGCCAAGGAAGGGTACGATGCCATCCAGGTCGGGTTCGGCGCCAAAAGGGAATCTCGTTTGAACAAGCCGGATGCCGGTCATGCCAAGGCTTCAGGAAAGGGCGGATTTTACCATATTAAAGAGTTCCGGATTGCGGATCCCAGCCAGTTTGAAGTGGGACAGGCAATATTGGTATCGGATCTTTTCAAGGTCGGCGACATCATTGATGTGAGCGGTGCCGTTAAAGGACGTGGTTTTCAGGGTGTTATCCGAAGACACGGCTTTAAGGGCGGCCCTTCCGGCCATGGTTCCATGTTTCATCGTGCTCCTGGCTCTATTGGTTGTAGCGCCTGGCCGAGCCGGGTTATTAAAGGGAAGAAGATGCCTGGGCATATGGGCACGAATATGGTCACCAAGAAAAGCGTGACCATTATGGATATCCGGCCTGAGCAAAATGTGCTTGTCGTCAAAGGCGGCGTGCCTGGTGCAAAGCAGGGTTTGTTGCATATTTATACAAAATAATGAGTCTTAGTTGCCTTAAGATTTATTTTGGGGGTGCCGGAAATGGCAGTTACTGAAATATTCAATGTTGAAAATGTGAAAGTGGGCGATCTTGAGTTGAACGACAATCTGTTTGCCGTTCCAGTCAATCCCCATATCATTCATGAAATTGTACGGATGCAGCGCGCTGCCCGCCGGGCTGGTACTGCCTGCACGAAAACACGGACCGAGGTCCGTGGCGGCGGCAAGAAGCCCTGGAAACAAAAAGGCACCGGCCGTGCACGTTCCGGAACCCGAACTTCTCCCCTGTGGCGAGGTGGTGGTGTGGTTTTTGGCCCGAAGCCCCGCGATTATTCCTTCAAGCTTCCCAAGAAGGTTAAAAAGCTCGGTCTCCGCATGGCTTTGAGCTCACGCTTCGGTGATAAGCTCTTGTTGGTTCTTGATAATTTCAAAATTGAAGAAATCAAGACCAAGAAATTTATCGGGGTCATGAACGCCCTGAAGATCGATAATGCCTTGATTGTAATTCCGGAGCGTGATGATCATCTTGAACGTTCGTCCCGCAATGTTCAGGGCTTTAAGGTTATTCCGACGGCAGGACTGAATGTCTATGACATTTTGCTCCATAAGCACATTGTCTTACTGCAGCCTTGTATTGGCCAGCTGGAAGAGAGGTTGTTGTCATGAAAGATATGTTCAGTATTATCAAAAAACCTTGCCTGACGGAAAAGGCCCTTGGTTTGCAGGAAATGCACAATCAGGTTGTTGTCAAGGTTGATCCCCGCGCCAATAAAATTGAGATCAAGGATGCTGTTGAAAAGCTCTTCAGCGTTAAGGTCGCCACGGTGCGGACCGCGAACATGCACGGCAAGAAAAAACGTGTTGGCAAGAATTTCGGACAGCAGTCAGACTGGAAAAAGGCCATTGTTACTCTTGAAGAAGGGAATAAGATCGATTTCCTTGAGAAGATTTAAGGGAAGTCTCGTCGGCAAGAGCTGTAATTTTTTGTTACGAATACGGAATTTAAATATTATCGGGGTTTGAAATGGCATTAAAGACCTATAAACCTACATCACCGGGCAGAAGAACACTAGTTACAGTTGTCAATCCCGAGTTGTCAAAGGATAAACCGCAGAAATCGTTGGTTCGCCCCATCAGCAAGACCGGGGGACGGAACAACAATGGGCGCATTACATCCAGGCATATTGGTGGGGGTCATAAGCGGAAATATCGTTTGATCGACTTTAAGCGGGAAAAGATGGATATCCCTGCAAAAGTCGCTGCTATAGAATACGACCCGAATCGTTCGGCGAATTTGGCCCTGCTGAACTACGTTGATGGCGAAAAACGCTATATCCTTTCTCCTCTGGGGATCAAGATTGGAGATACCGTTGTCGCGGGTGAGGCTGTTGACATTAAGCCTGGCAACTGTTTGCCCATGGGCAACATGCCGCTCGGCAGCATCATTCATAATCTTGAGATGAAGATCGGCAAGGGTGCGCAACTCGTGAGAAGCGCCGGTGTCTCCGCGCAGCTTATGGCCAAGGAAGGTGAGTATGTTACGGTGAAATTGCCTTCGGGCGAGGTTCGCAAATTTCACCGGAAATGTCGGGCCTGTATTGGTCAGGTAGGCAACAACGAACACGAGAGCCAGAAGCTCGGCAAAGCTGGACGGAGTCGTTGGAAAGGGAACCGTCCCAAGGTTCGTGGCGTTGCCATGAATCCGCTTGATCATCCAATGGGTGGTGGTGAGGGTAAAAGCTCTGGTGGTCGCCATCCTTGTACCCCGTGGGGCGTTCCCACCAAGGGTTATAAAACACGCGGCAAGAAGTCATCCGATAAATTTATCGTTAAGAAAAGATCATAATTAGGGGGTATACAAGTGGGACGTTCAGTTAAAAAAGGTCCATTTGTAGATGACCATTTGATGTCAAAGGTCATGAAGGCCAAGGATGAAGGCTCCAGGAAGGTTATCCAGACCTGGTCCAGACGTTCTGATGTAATTCCGGAAATGGTTGGGCTCACTTTTGCCGTGCACAATGGCAAAAAGTTCATCCCGGTTTTTGTGACGGAAAACATGGTAGGACATAAGCTTGGTGAGTTTTCGCCGACTCGTACCTACTACGGTCACGCAGCGGACAAGAAGAAAAAGAAATAAAAGCTGCTAAACCGGCCACGGTCTTCAGGTAAAGAAAGGAGTTCATTCGATGGAAGCAAAAGCGCTTGCTCGTTATATAAGGATTTCACCGCAAAAAGCCAGGCTCGTTGCCGATCTGGTACGCGGAAAAAGTGTTGATCATGCCATTAACGCACTGCGGTTTTTGCCTAAAAAAGGCGCCCGGTTGCTGAAAAAAGTTATTGAGTCAGCAGTGGCCAATGCCAGTCAGAATGAGAGTATCGACGTGGATACCCTCTATGTGAAGTCTATTTTTATAGACGGCGGGCCGATGCTGAAAAGAATCATGCCGCGTGCCCAAGGGCGGGCGAACAGAATTCTGAAAAGAACGAGCCACATCACTGTTGTTTTGGATGAGCAATAACAGAATACAGAAGTAATAGGGTATTCATCAGTACTTTGATTTGCATTTCAATGAGAATGGAGGAAGGTTTTGGGCCAGAAAGTTAATCCGATAGGTTTACGACTGAATATTATACGTACCTGGGACTCCATCTGGTACGCCGACAAGGATTATGCCAAAAAATTTCTTGAGGATCAGAGCCTGAGGAAATTTCTAAAAAAGCGGCTCTATCATGCTGGCATTTCCAAAATTCAGATAGCCAGAACCGGCGATAAGCTCCGGATTAAGCTCCATACCGCCCGTCCAGGCATTGTTATCGGCAAAAAAGGGACAGAGATCGAGGTTCTGAAGGCTGAAATTGACAAATTGACCGGCAAGGAGTGCGTTCTTGATATTCAGGAGGTTCGTCGTCCTGAGGCAGATGCGCAACTGGTGGCGGAGAACATTGCTTTGCAGCTTGAAAGACGGGTAGCCTTCCGGCGTGCCATGAAGAAGTCAGTAAATATGGCCTTGAAGTTCGGCGCTAAAGGTGTTAAAATCGCGTGTTCAGGACGGCTGGGTGGTGCGGAAATAGCTCGTCAGGAATGGGTGCGCGAGGGTCGAGTTCCCTTGCATACTCTTCGTGCTGATGTGGATTATGGTATTGCCGAGGCGAATACTACCTATGGCAAGATCGGCGTTAAGGTCTGGATCTTCAAGGGTGAAGTTCTGAGTGCTGCCGACCAGATTGCCGAATAACTCGTTATCGGGTGAAACGGCTTTAAATAAGTCAGTCACAGATAGGATATACCGATGTTAAGTCCAAAAAAAGTAAAACATAGAAAGATGTTTAAGGGCCGCCTGACTGGCGCAGCGTACCGCGGGTCTGGATTTTCTTTCGGTGAATATGCCCTAAAGGCTGTCGGCTGTGGCAAGATGACCGCCCAGCAGATTGAGGCGGCTCGTATTGCAATCAATAGAAAGATTAAAAGAACCGGACAATTGTGGATCCGGATTTTCCCGGATAAGCCCATTACCAAGAAGCCTGCTGAAACCCGGATGGGAAAAGGCAAGGGTAATCCGGAATATTGGGTCGCCCAGGTAAAGCCGGGCCGCATACTCTATGAACTGGCCGGGGTTGATGATGATTTGGCCAGGGAGGCGTTGCAGTTGGCCGCCAATAAGTTACCTTTCCCGACTAAAGTAATTTATGTGGGGGAAACCTTATGAAAATGAAAGATATACGCGAGCTTGGAAAAGAAGAGCTTGTTGCCAAGGTTCGGGAATTGTCGGAGGAGCATTTCAAGCTGAAGTTCCAGCACGGCATTCGCCCCTTGGAAAATACGGCAAAATTGCGGCAGTTGCGTAAAGAGATTGCCCGGATGCAAACCGCTCTTACTGCGCATACCGCGTAACGTATAGCTGGTTTCCGGCCAAGATTACTTGTTGTTTTAGTGCTTGCGCCAATCGATAACGCTATTTGGTAGGATACTTTCATGGTTGATGGAAAATCGAATAAGAAGACTCGGGTTGGTTACGTAGTCAGCACCAAGATGGACAAAAGTGCTATTGTTCAGACCGAGCGCCTTGTCCCGCATAAGCTGTATGGGAAGTTCATGCGCCAGCAGAACAAATGCATGGTCCATGACCCGGAAAACAGCTGCAGCGTTGGTGACAGGGTTTTGATAGAAGAGTGCCGTCCGTTGAGCAAGAATAAACGGTGGCGGATTATGGAAGTCATCGAGAAGGCCGTATAATTTACGGTTTTTGATAACTAAGTTCCCGGCAGCTTGCTTGGGCGCTTCTAAAGTGTTCCGCGGTTGGTGAAGAAATGATACAAACAGAAACCGTACTAAATGTAGCTGATAATTCTGGCGCCAAAAAGGTTCTTTGCATAAGAGTCTTGGGCGGAACAAGGCGTCGGTATGCCTCTGTTGGTGATGTTATTGTTGTCACCGTCAAAGAAGCGATTCCCAACGCCAAGGTTAAGAAGGGTGATGTTCTCCGCGCCGTTGTGGTCAGGACCGTCAAAGAGATTCGTCGCACGGACGACACCATCGTCCGGTTTGATGATAATTCAGCCGTGTTGCTAGCAAACTCCGGGGAGCCTATTGGAAGCCGTATTTTCGGTCCGGTTGCCAGGGAGTTGCGGCCGAAGGGGTATATGAAAATTATATCGCTGGCCCCTGAAGTTCTGTAACCGAGGTTAAAACGAAGAGCTGGATGTTCAAAGAGAGTTCCCGCCCACACTTTGGGTGGTTGAGAGGCTGAAGGTATGAGAGCAAAAACACATCTGAAAATTAATGATCAGGTTGAGGTGATCGCCGGTAAGGACAAAGGTCGTGTCGGCAAGGTCATCAAGGTCAACGCCATCGATGGCAAAGCCATTGTTGAAAAGATCAACATGATAAAGCGGCACACGAAGCCCAGTCAAATGAACCAGCAGGGCGGGATCATAGAGAAGGAAGCGGCTCTTGATGCTTCCAATCTGATGGTGATCTGTCCTAAATGTTCCAAGACTTCACGTGTAGGCAAAAAAATACTGGAAGATGGATCCAAGGTTCGCATTTGCAAGAAATGTAATGAATCTTTAGAGGCGAAAGCCTAATAGGTCCTGATTTTTTTTTGGAGGCAAGAATGGCTGGGGTAAAAGAGATATATCAGGGCGAGTGTGTCCCGCAGCTCATGAAGGAATTCGGCTATCAGAATATCATGCGGGTGCCGAAGATAACCAAGATCGTGTTGAACATGGGCTTGGGAGAAGCGGTGCAGAACCCGAAGATCATCGACAGTGCGGTTCAGGAGCTGACTTTGATTGCTGGGCAGAAGGCCGTTGTGACCAAGGCCAAGAAATCCATCGCCGGCTTTAAGTTGCGTGCCGGGGTGCCCATTGGTTGCAGGGTCACGCTTCGCGGCGACCGGATGTACGATTTTTTTGCCAAGCTGGTGCATATTGCCTTGCCGCGGGTCCGTGACTTCCGCGGGTTATCCATGAAGGCATTTGATGGGCGTGGTAATTATGCCATGGGCATCAAGGAGCACATTATTTTCCCTGAAATTGACTATGACAAAATTGACAAGATCAAGGGACTCAATATTGCGATTACTACGACCGCCGAAACAGATGATGAAGGCCGGTTTCTTTTGAAAGCAATGGGAATGCCCTTTAGGAAATAGCACAGGGTAAGGAGGAAGAAGTTGGCTAAAAAGTCTTTGATAGCAAAGTGCAAGCGGACGCCGAAGTTTGAAGTTCGGGCATATAACCGTTGCGGTTTATGCGGCCGGTCGAAAGCTGTTTATAGAAAATTCGGCGTCTGCCGCATCTGTTTCCGTAATTTGGCTAATCGTGGTGAAATTACCGGTGTTACCAAGTCAAGTTGGTAACAGTGTTGATTGTACTCGCCGTAGATATGTTAACTGTTTGTTTTAAAAATCATCATAGGGAGCAAGGACTATGTCCATGACTGACCCCCTGGCTGATATGCTGACCAGGATAAGAAATGCCGGTATGGTCAAGTTTGAGACTGTGGAAATGCCGCTTTCGAAAGTGAAAACCGGTGTTGCTGCAATCCTGAAAAAGGAAGGATTTATCAATGACTATCAAGTCTTTGATACGGACACGCAAGGTGTTTTGCGTATTGAAATGAAATACGACCAGAACAATGAGCGGATTATCACCAACCTGAAGCGGGTCAGCAAGCCTGGTCGCCGTATCTATGTGAAGCACGACCAGATCCCCAAGGTGATGAGTGGCCTTGGTATCGCGATTATATCGACCTCCAAGGGGATTTTTACGGATAAAGAGGCCCGGGCCATGAAGATTGGCGGCGAGCTTCTCTGTGAAGTTTGGTAAGCCGAATTTGTAATTGCTCACTATTGAGTAGTACGTAACAAGTGGAGAATAGCCATGTCTAGGATTGGCAATCAACCTATCCCTGTCCCTAAAGGGGTTAAGCTTGATATAAATGGAACTTACGTTAAAGTCGCCGGGCCCAAGGGTACCCTGGAGCGGACTATCCGCCCCGAGATTGCTTTGCAGGCAGAAGGGGACAATCTGATCGTTGTCCGTAAGGATAATAGCAAACGGACCAAGGCCTTTTCCGGTCTCACCCGCACCTTGGTCAACAACATGATTGTTGGCGTGGACAAGGGTTTCCAGAAAAAATTAGCCATTGAAGGCGTTGGGTACCGGGCCGAGGTTAAAGGTTCTGTATTAAATCTGAGCGTGGGCTATTCAAATCCGGTTGAGTTCGATCTTCCCAAAGGTGTTTCTGCCGAAGTTGATAAAGCAAACAATGTTACCTTGGATTGTATTGATAAAGAGTTGCTGGGTGAAACTGCCGCTAAAATCCGTGCTGTGCGTCCGCCTGAGCCGTATAAGGGCAAGGGAATACGTTACGCAGATGAATATATAGCCCGGAAAGCCGGTAAGTCTGCTTCCAAAAAGTAGAAGTGTCGCCTTGGTTTTTCGCGGGTTGCAAGAGATAAATATTTATAAGGCAAAACAATGGGTAAGATAAATCCGAAAGAAAGTGCTCGTATCAAGCGGGTTAAGCGGATCAGGAAGAATATTGTCGGGACTCCTGAGAGACCTCGTCTGCGTGTTTTTAAAAGCGCAAAACATATCTATTGCCAGATCATAGACGATGTTGCCGGCAATACTCTGGCTGCCATGTCCACTGTTGATAAGGTGATGATTGTCGCCGATATCAAGGGGAAGTCCGAGAAGGCGCACCAGGTAGGGTTGAAGATTGCCGAACTTGCCAAAGGCAAGGGGATAGAAAAGGTGGTCTTCGACAGAGGCGGATACATTTATCATGGCCGGGTCAAGGCTCTGTCTGAAGGCGCCCGCGAAGGCGGTCTGGATTTCTAGTCAACGGTACGAAGAAAAATTCTTATCCCTGTGAAAAATTCCAAAGCAATTTGGGGGTGAACCTTGTCAGATTTTAATAAGAACACGAGCGGCGATGACCAGTTTATTGAAAAGATTGTTCATATCAATAGAACTGCGAAGGTAGTTAAAGGTGGGCGTCGTTTCAGCTTCAGCGCCATCGTTGTTGTGGGAGATGGAAAAGGAAAGGTTGGTTGCGGTCTCGGTAAAGCCAATCAGGTGCCTGAGGCAATCAGGAAAGGGGTTGAGCAGGCGCGTAAGGATATGAAACGTGTTTCCATAACCGAACTGAGCATCCCGCATGAGGTTTTCGGGAAATTCGGCGCAGGGAATGTAATGCTGAAACCCGCTGTTGAGGGTACCGGGGTTATTGCCGGTGGTGCTGTTCGCGCCGTGCTGGAAGCGGCCGGGGTGCATAACATACTGACCAAGTGTATCGGCTCGCATAACCCCCATAATCTGGTGAAGGCCACCATGGACGGTTTGCACAGGCTCCGGACTCCTCAGCAGATCGCGGCGAGTCGTGGGAAGTCCGTCGAGGAAATTTCTGCCTGAACTGTTCATGCGTTCCCGGGAATTTCATTGTCCGGGACGCTTTGAGCCAGCGTAATTGTGCGCAGAAAACAGCATGATTTTAATGAAGAGCGAATAGGTATCTATATGGCAAATCAGCTCAAAGTGACCCTGAAGAAAAGCAAGATCGGGAGCACTGAAAAAATACGTGCGACGTTGATCGGCCTGGGGCTGACCAAGATGAATAAAACGGTAATCCGGCAGGATACCCCTGAAATTCGGGGGATGATTAAAAAAGTCGAACATCTGGTTGAGGTGGAGGATTAATTTATGTTGACGTTAAGCAATTTGTCGCCGCAGCCAGGTTCGAGAAAGCCGAGAAAAAGAGTGGGCCGGGGGCTTGGTTCCGGCCATGGCAAGACAGCAACCCGTGGTCACAAGGGACATAAGGCCCGTTCCGGCGGCGGCATCAAGCTTGGATTCGAAGGCGGGCAGATGCCCCTCCAGCGCCGGTTGCCCAAGCGCGGATTTAACAACATCTTCAAGAAAGTCTACGCCATAGTTAATGTGCAGGATCTTGAGCGTTTTGCCGCCGACACCCGGATTGACAGAGAGATCCTGATTGCTGCCGGCCTTGTTTCTAAGAGTGATGATCTCGTGAAAATCCTCGGCAACGGCGAATTGAAGCATGCTCTTACCCTTGCCGTCGATAAGGTGAGTGGTTCTGCGCGTCAGAAGATTGAAGCAGTTGGCGGAAGGATAGAGGAATAACTCAATGCGCGCTGGGGTTCAGAATGCCGCGAACATCCCGGAGTTAAGGCGCCGGATTGTATTCACTGTCTTAATGCTTGCCGTGTATAGAGCTGGGGTGCAGATTCCGACTCCAGGCATCAACGGCGAGGCGGTCAGCCAATTTTTTCAAAAAAGCGCTGGTTCGCTGTTTGACATGTTCAACATGTTTTCCGGCGGGGCCTTGGAAAATTTTTCCATTTTCGCCCTCGGCATCATGCCTTACATCAGCGCCTCGATCATTTTTCAATTGTTGACCGTGGTTGTACCCCACCTTGAAGCCCTTTCAAAAGAGGGTGAGGCCGGACGCCGTAAGATCACCCAGTATACCCGCTACGCCACGGTTGTTTTAAGCTTGATTCAAGGATTGTTCATCAGCATCGGACTGGAAAGCATGACCGCGCCCGGAACAGGGGAGATGGTGGTTATTTCTTCCGGGTGGCATTTCCGTATGATGACGGTTCTGACCTTGACCTCCGGCACCGCGTTTATCATGTGGCTTGGTGAGCAGATCACCGAACGGGGGATCGGCAACGGTATTTCCATGGTAATCTTTGCCGGTATTGTGGCGAGTATGCCTGCTGCGCTGGTGAACACCTTCAAGATGGCCAGCGCCGGTGAGATTGCCTATGTCATGCTCCCAGTTTTGCTGGTAATGATTGCGGCGGTAATCGCTTTTGTCATATTTTTTGAGACGGCCCAGCGGCGGATTCCCGTTCAGTATGCGAAACGCATGGTCGGCCGGCAGATGTACGGGGGGCAGCAATCACACCTGCCCCTTAAAATCAATATGTCCGGCGTAATTCCTCCGATTTTTGCATCGTCAATCATGATGTTTCCCGCCACCATCGGTCAGTTTGTCCAGGTTGATTGGGTACAGAGGGTGAGTGCCGCCATGAGCTGGGGTAGCCTGCCGCACACCCTTCTTTTTGTCGGCTTTATTGTCTTTTTCTGTTTTTTCTACACGGCGGTTACATTTAACCCGGTTGATATCGCGGAAAACCTGAAAAAACATGGCGGTTTTGTGCCAGGAATCAGACCCGGCAAGAAAACCTCCGATTTTATTGACAAGATTGTTGTGCGGATAACGGTAATCGGTGCTGCCTATATCAGCCTTATCTGCGTGTTGCCGACCATTTTGGTTAACAAGCTGCATGTGCCTTTTTATTTCGGGGGCACCGCTCTGCTGATTGTCGTTGGCGTGGCGATCGATACAATAGCGCAGATCGAGTCCCATACGGTTATGCGGAATTATGATGGCTTCATGAAGTCAGGTGGCTTTAAGGGTCGCTCATAGCGTTTTGTGATGGGAACATGGCAATTATACTGAAGTCGCCTCGAGAGATTGCGTTATTGCAGGAGGCGAACCAGATTGTTGCAAGGACCTTGGCCCTGCTTGCAGAGAAAATAGAGGTTGGTTGTACCACCTTGTATCTGGATGCCTTGGCGGAGGAATATTGTCGTGATAATGGCGCTGAACCAGCTTTTAAAGGGTATCGCGGCTTTCCTGGCAGTTTATGTGTTTCCATCAACGAACAGGTTGTGCACGGGATTCCATCCAAGAAGGTGATTGTCCGGGATGGCGATGTTGTCAGCATTGATTTTGGCGTGAAATATAAGGGGTATTACGGGGATGCAGCAGTCAGCATTCCTGTGGGGCAGGTGGCCCCGGAGCTCCGCTCCTTGCTTGAGGTTACGCGCGCAGCCCTGTATAAGGGGATTTCCCGGGCAATTCCCGGGAATTGCATTAATGATATATCGCAGGCCGTGCAGGAACATGTTGAAAAGCACGGTTATTCAGTGGTCCGTCAGTTTGTCGGTCATGGCATTGGGAGCCAGCTCCATGAGGCGCCGGAAATTCCAAATTATGCCCGGACCGAACGTACGCCCAAGCTCCTGCCCGGAATGGTGCTGGCCATAGAGCCCATGGTGAATCTAGGAACCCATGCGGTTGATGTGCTGCGAGACGGTTGGACCGTTGTGACCAAGGACAGGAAAGTATCTGCGCATTTTGAGCATTCAATTGCTGTGACAGAAGGTGAGCCCCTCATTCTGAGCGAACTTTCTGGGTAGCTATTTTTGCCGTTATGAAAAAATATAAGGCAAAAAAAAATAAATAAGGTAATATCCTCTGCTTTCTGTCCGCCTGCATATCGCATGTGTGGATATCGGCGGAAAGAAGTGTTTTGTGGGAATTAAGGGGTTTATGTCCAAAGAAGAAGCTATTCAGGTTGAAGGGACCATCGTAGAGCCGCTCCCCAATGCAATGTTCCGGGTCGAGCTCGATAATGGCCATCGGATTTTAGCCCATATTTCCGGAAAGATGAGGATGCATTTTATTAAGATTCTCCCGGGAGATCGTGTCACTGTCGAGTTATCTCCTTATGATCTCACACGGGGAAGAGTGACATTCAGGGCAAAGAAGAAGTAGCAGATTCTTTGCCGCATAACAAAAGGGTTGCGTAATGAAAGTAAGATCTTCTGTGAAGAAAATTTGTAGTGACTGCCGGGTGTTCAAACGGAAAGGCGTCTTGCGTGTCTCATGCAAGATAAAAAAGCATAAACAGCGGCAGGGATAATTTTTTCATTTATTTTGACTAACAAGGGAGGCATGCCTTGGCACGTTTAGCTGGTGTTGATTTACCAAGAAATAAGCACATGGTTATTGCTTTAACCTATATCCATGGGATTGGCAGAACTTCTGCCCGTAAAATTCTGGATATGGTTGGCTTGCCGCATACAACGAACAGCGATGATTTGTCGGAAAGTGATGTTACCAACATCAGAAAAATCATGGATGATCAGTTCGTTGTCGAGGGGGATCGTCGTCGGGAAGTGGCCATGGATGTCAAGAGGCTGACCGATGCGGGATGCTATCGCGGGATCCGTCACCGTAAGGGGCTTCCCTGTCGTGGTCAGCGCACCAAGACTAACGCCAGGACAAGAAAAGGGCCGAGACGGTCTGCGATCAAAAGTAAAAAGTAGAGATTAAAGAATCATTCTGGATTGTTTATAGGAGTTATAATGGCTAGTCCGAAAGCGAGTCGTCCGAAACGCAAGGAAAAGAAAAACGTGCCCGAGGGGATATGTTTTATCCACTCCACCTTTAACAACACCTTGGTTACTTTTGCGGACAGGCAGGGGAATGTGATCTCCTGGTCCAGTGCCGGTTGTCTGGGGTTTAAGGGGTCACGGAAGAGCACCCCCTTTGCTGCGCAGAACACGGTTGATGCCGCGGCGAAAAAAGCCCAGGAACATGGGATGCGCAAGGTTGAGGTGCGGGTCAATGGCCCTGGCCCCGGACGTGAATCAGCTATTCGGGCTTTACAGACCAATGGATTTGATGTCAGCGTCATCCGTGATGTGACCCCAGTGCCGCATAATGGCTGCAAGCCGCCCAAGAGAAGAAGGGTGTAGCGTAAAGCAGACGGGTTGCAGGGTGTTTGACAATAAAAGTATGATTGAGTGAGATTGAGTGGAGGTCCAAATTGGCCAGATATAGAGGCGCGGAATGTCGGCAGTGTCGACGGGAAAAACTCAAGCTGTTCTTGAAGGGCGACAGATGTTATTCGGACAAGTGTGCCTTTGAAAGGCGTTCTTTTGCCCCTGGGCAGCATGGGCAGGCCCGTATGCGTAAGGTTTCCGACTATGCCATTCAGTTGCGTGAAAAACAAAAGGTTCGTCGGATTTACGGCATGCTGGAAGGCCAGTTTCGCAAATACTTCGAGATTGCCGAGCGTATCAAGGGCGTTACCGGTGAAAACCTGTTGATGCTCCTGGAAAGCAGGCTCGATAACGTAATTTACCGTCTTGGTTATGCAAACTCCCGGAATCAGGGGCGTCAATTGGTACGGCATAATCATATCGAGGTAAATGGCAGAAAGGTCAACATCCCTTCCTTCCGGGTTTCAGTGAATGACGTCATTACCTTGAAGGAAAAAAGCCGCAAGGTCGGTGCCATCAATGAGAGCCTTGAAGCCGTTGTGCGTCGGGGTGTGCCAAGCTGGTTGGAGCTTGATAAGGATAACTACAAGGGAACTGTAAAAGCATTGCCGGTTCGGCAGGAAATCACCATGCCGATTCAGGAGCAGTTGATTGTAGAGCTTTATTCCAAATAATTAGCCAACCGTGGAGCATTAGGAAACCATGACACTTGCGTCTGATCCGTTTTACAGAAATTGGCATGAGCTTATCATTCCTGAAAGACTGGAAGTAGACCAGGACAGCCATACAAAAAGTTTCGGCAAATTTATCTGTCAGCCTTTGGAGCGGGGTTTTGCAACGACTATCGGTAATTCCCTGCGGAGGATTCTTTTGTCTTCCATCCAGGGGGCGGCTATTACCTCGGTGAAAATCGACGGCGCCCTGCATGAGTTGTCAACCATTCCCGGGGTTAAGGAAGACGTTACCCAGATCATCCTTAATCTGAAAGAAGTGCGTTTGAAACTCAATACTCCCGGCTCCCAGGTTGTTCGGATTGAAAAGAACAAGTTGGGCACGGTTACGGCCGGGGATATTCTCTCCGGGGGCAAGGTGGAGGTAATGAATCCCGATAAGGAGATTTGCACCATCACCGGCGAGGGTGTTTTTAAGGCTGAATTTGAGGTGAAATGGGGCAAAGGATATGTCCCTGCCGAGAAAAACAAGCCAGAAGAGCAAGTGATCGGGGTAATTCCCATAGATGCTATTTTTACACCCATTGTCAACGTGAAGGCCCTTGTCAGTCAGGCCCGCGTTGGTCAGCAGACCGATTACGACAAGCTGACCTTGGAAATTACCACCGATGGCAGTGTAAGGCCCGAGGATGCCTTGGCCTATGCGGCAAAAATAATGAAGGAACAGTTGCAGGTCTTCATCGCTTTTGATGAAGAATCTGTTGAGCCGGCCATCGACGATGCACGCGTTGACAATCGGTCGCCTGTCAATGAGAACCTCTATCGCAGCGTGGAGGATCTTGAACTTTCCGTTCGTTCAGCAAATTGCCTCCGTAATGCGGATATCCGTCATATCGGCGAGCTGGTGCAGAAATCCGAGGCGGAGATGCTGAAGACCAAAAACTTTGGTCGTAAATCTCTCAATGAGATCAAGCAGTTGCTGTCTGAGATGGAGCTTTCGCTGGGCATGAAATTAGAAGGCTGGGAGCCTCCTGTGGTGTCAGACAAAGTGTCTGAAGAGCAGTCATAAATCCGGGAAGAGGGTAGTTATGAGACATAGAAAAGCAGGCAAGAGACTTGGCAGGACAACATCCAACCGTCAAGCCATGGTGCGCAATATGGTTACCTCTCTGATCGAGCATGAGAGAATTATTACCACCACCCCCAAGGCCAAGGAAGTGCGCAAGGTGGCTGACCAGATGATTACCCTGGCAAAGCGTGGCGATCTCCATGCCCGTCGTCAGGCCTTGTCGTTCATGCAGGACAAAAAGGTTGTGGCGAAGCTTTTTGATGTCCTCAAGGATGAATACATGACCCGTGACGGCGGGTATACCAGAATTATCAGAACCGGCAACCGCCTTGGTGATGCAGCCGAAATGGCTATCCTTGAGCTGGTGAATTATGGCGCAGTGAAAGAGGTGAAAGAGGATAATTAACATAATTCATACTTATGTGAAACGCAAAGCTGGTTTGAACGGATTGTTCAGGCCAGCTTTTTTTTTGTCCAGCACTTGCACAGCACTTCAGGTTTGAAGTATTGGGGGTATACTATTTTGACCGGCGAGTTCTTGGGAAAAGATGAGAGGATAAGAAAATGAAGAGTACGGGCATGATCGAAGCGGAGATCAGCGATGCGATCATCAGATTTGAAAAGGAATACATGGGGCGTGGTCCTCTTGAAACAAAAACGTATATTGTGGATGACATCGTGCTTGTGCGTCTTAAAGGGGTATTGACCAAAGCGGAGTATCAGTTGGCAGGTGCTGCCGATGTTACCAACGGACGAGAATTAATCAAACAGGTCCGGTGCACTTTGCTCGAAAAGGGTCGTCCATTGCTGGAGGCCGTTATAGAAGGCATTATTGGTAAAAAAGTCAAAAGCTTGCATACGGACATTAGTACAGTTACCGGTGAGAGAGTAATTTTATTCACTCTAAATTCAGCCCCGGATCTGTCTTGAAAGCCCTTTTTGTCTTCAAATAATTGGGTGGTTTTTTGTTGACTTCCTGGGTATCTGAAGGTAACTTCCAGTTCAAATAGGTTGAGACTTGGGGGGTGTTCAAAGCACCTGCCAAGAAAGGACCGTACGATATCTGACTTGTTTCTGATATTGTACGGTTTTTTTTTGCCTGAAATATATATGATATTTTGTCCAGCCGACTCAAGGGTTGAGCGCGGTTCCTGGAATGAAGGTCGATGCATCCTTTGTAAGGATTCCTCGGCCTTTTTTTTTGTTTTCATGCAGATTGCCGGAGCGACTCATTATGGCGGCAAAAAAAATTCAAAGGCAAGGGAAGCAAATCATCATCAGCACTGATGGCAAGATCTGCGAGTCGCAAAGAGAGCTTATTCACAGTGAGGTCTTCGACGAGTTGCTTCATCTGTACATAGCTGATCTTCGCCGCGACGAATCGCCGCTGCTAGCAGAGTTAGGGCTGGGACTTGAGAGCGACAGGGACAAGAGGCTGTTCATCAGCATATTGAAGGCCTTGAGCGAACATCCGGTGGCGCAGGTTGTTTCCCTGCTCCCGACGGCAGCTTTTTTGGCTGACCCATTGCGACAGATGGCCTTCCATGAATTTGTTGAGAAACTGTACGATTATTGGCGATCCTTTGATCGTTATATGGTGCTGTATTCCGAACCCGGCCCAAACTGCATGGATCAGCGTCCTCATCGGGCTTTCAATGAGACGCTCGTTTCCCTGGCGCACCAGGTCCGTTCTTTGTACCGCAATACCTGCGAGAATATTACAGGAAGTCATCCTCGAGTGTACAGGCATGTTGCGGCCGGATGCAAGGTAGGTATTATCGCCGTGCCAAAAGTTTCCGGCCTGCCGGCAACGTATGAGGAAATTTTAGGTGAAATCCCGTTTATCCGTCAGATATGGATAGCTCCTCCCCTGATCATCGACCCGCCGACAAATAAGCGCACCGGGCAATTCCAGCGGACAGAGGTCAATCCGCTGCTTGACCTGGTTTTAGTTCCTGAAGATTATCTCTGTTATCCGGCGCAGGTCGGGTCACTTGTTGTTTTCATCTATTTTCACCAGCGATTTATGGGTTTGGGTTCGTCTGTTGCCAACCTCTTTGAACTGGCCACGGACGAACAGATATGTGCCGGACCCGATGCCGTGTACGTCTTTGGCGCCCCGTCTGAACAGATGTCTCAATTTGGGGATCTGCCCTCGGTGTTTTTTGATGATGACGGAAATGATCTGCTGGTTGCCGCCGTGCCGCTCGAGAACCGGTTCGGCTATTTCGGCTATCTCAAGAAGATGACCCTGACCCTCCACAATGTGATCATGATGAAACGGGGCCGCCTGCCCTTCCATGGTGCCATGGTGCATATTTCCCTCAAAGGCGGTTTTGTCAGAAGCGGTATCGAGGCCAACATTCTGATTGTCGGTGATACTGCCGCCGGGAAATCAGAAACGCTGGAAGCATTCCGCATTCTCGGGGAAACCTATATTCGGGAAATGCGGATCGTCGCCGATGACATGGGTTCGATAGAGATTGATGAGGCTGGCAAGCTTGTGGCTTATGGAACGGAAATCGGCGCATTTATTCGACTTGATGATCTGCAGCAGGGATATGCGTTTGGCCAGATTGATCGCGCCATCATCATGAGTCCGCAGAAAGTTAACGCCCGTGTCGTGTTGCCGGTGGCGAGCATTGAAGATGTCCTGAAAGGTTACCCGCTGGATTATCTACTGTATGCCAACAATTATGAAGAGGTCGATCCGGAGCATCCGATCCTTGAACAGTTTACGAGTCCTGCCCAGGCGTTGAGCGTTTTCAGGGAAGGGGCGGTAATGGCTAAGGGAACGACAACATCCACCGGTCTGGTTCATTCGTATTTTGCCAATATCTTCGGGCCGCCACAACATAAAGAATTGCACGAAGATTTGGCTGGGAAGGCCTTTGCTGCGGCATTCAAGTCCGGAGTAAAGGTCGGGCAGCTTCGGACACGACTTGGTATCCCCGGTTATGAAGCGTCCGGACCTGAAAAAGCGGCCAGAGCGTTGTTGAGGGTTATCGCCACCCTGGGAGATATAAAGCCTGCGACATGAGTCTGTGGGCAAAAGACATAAATTTTGGTGCGTCAGTGCACCCAAAAAAATCCGAACAAAGGAGAGAATAATGCAAAGCAAACCACTTGTTGGAATTCTGATGGGCAGCGACTCTGACCTTCCGGTGATGGAAAAGGCAGGGGCAGTGCTTGCGGAAATGGGCATCCCTTATGAAATGGATATCAGTTCCGCTCATCGCCTTCCCGATAAAACAGCGGAATATGCCGGTACGGCAAGATCGCGCGGACTTGAGGTGATTATTGCCGGGGCCGGAATGGCGGCGCATTTGGCCGGTGTTATCGCCGCGCACACAACTTTGCCGGTTATCGGGGTGCCTTTGGCTTCTGGCGCCTTGCACGGAGTTGATGCATTGTACGCCACGGTGCAGATGCCTCCTGGGGTTCCGGTGGCGACGGTGGCGATCGATGGCGCAAAAAACGCGGCCTATCTCGCCTGTGAAATTCTCTCGATTAAATATCCTGAAGTCGCAGATGGGCTGGAAAAGTTCAGGTCGAAAACCCGTGAAAGCCTGATGAAGAAGTCCGCAGAACTCAAAAAAAGCAAAGCCTAGCCGCAGCTGAATGGAGGATTTGTTTGTTTAATCGTGGATAGAATAGGGGGAGTGTTCTTTTGCTGCTGAAATTGTTTCCGTTCCTGCCCTGGCTCAGGGAGTACGACAAAGAAAAATTCAAGGCGGATATGTTGGCCGGCATTACTGTGGCATTGGTCCTGATTCCTCAGTCCATGGCCTATGCCCAGCTTGCCGGATTGCCGTCCTATTACGGCCTGTATGCCTCTTTCCTTCCTCCCATGGTGGCGGCTTTCTTCGGGTCGAGCAGGCAGCTTGCCACAGGGCCTGTGGCTGTGGTTTCCCTGGTGACCGCGGCGTCGCTTGAGTCCATTGCCACTGCGGGCAGTGAAGAGTTTATCGCGTATGCCGTCATGCTGGCTCTTATTGTTGGTCTTTTTCAGTTCTGCCTTGGCGTTTTCAGGCTCGGCCTGGTGGTCAATTTTCTTTCCCATCCGGTTGTCAGCGGTTTTACCAATGCTGCCGCCATTATCATAGCCACTTCGCAGTTGTCGAAAATACTCGGGGTCGAGGTTGACAAGGCGGAATACCATTACGAAACCGTTTTTCTTGTGCTGCAGAGGGGAATGCAGCACACCCACTGGCCGACATTCGGCATGGCTGTCCTGGCCATCGCCATCATGGTGGGTCTGAAAAGATTTTTTCCGAAAGCACCGGCAATTTTGGCCGCAGTTGTGGTCACCACCCTGATTTCCTGGCTCACTGGTTTTGAACGCCACCAGACGGTGTCTCTCGACGATTTTAGGTCGGGGGAAATCCGGGAACTGGTGGCAGGATTCAATCTCAACGTAGAAAGCTTAAGGATTCATGGCGAACAGCGCTCGACAGTGATTGCCGCAATCAATGCGATGGAGAGCGGGAGAGCCGGGGATCCGCTGGCGCTTTTGGAAATGCGGCACAACAAGGAAGTGCAGAGTCTTCTGCTCGAAAAAGCCAAGAAAAAAATGCAGGCAAGCAGGGCGGCATTGCGAACTCTGTCGCTTGAGTCGGTTCAGACGGAAGATGGTGTTGTGTATTACCGAAAAGGGGAGGCTCCGCCGGAAATGCAAGGTGACGGGCGGACATGGCGGATCAAGGTGGGCAACAACGCTTTGTCGGAAGACGGTTTAGTTTTGAGCGGCGGTGGAGCGGTGGTCGGCAATATTCCCCAGGGTATTCCGTCCTTGCGCTTTCCGGAGTTAAACCTCCAGGTGTTTTCGCAGCTGCTCTCCTATGCCGTTATCATCTCCCTGCTCGGATTCATGGAGGCCATTTCCATCGCCAAGGCCATTGCCGCGAAAACCGGTCAAAAACTTGATGCCAATCAGGAGTTGATGGGGCAGGGGATGGCTAACATCATTGGCTCTTTCAGCGGCTCCTACCCTGTTTCCGGGTCATTCTCAAGATCTGCGGTGAATCTGCAGGCAGGCGGCATAACAGGGTTGTCAAATGTCTTCAGCGCAATCGTCGTCACCGTGACCTTGCTGTTTCTGACTCCCCTTCTGTATCACTTGCCCCAGGCGGTTCTTGCCGCAGTAATTATGATGGCCGTTGTCAGCCTTGTGCAGGTGAAGGGATTTATTCATGCCTGGAAGGCGCAGAAGGCGGACGGGATAATCGCCGTGACCTGTTTTTGCGCCACCCTTGTTTTTGCCCCGCATCTGGACAAGGGGATTCTGCTGGGCGTTTTTCTTTCCGTGGCGGTCTTTTTGTATCGGCGGATGCATCCCAATGTTTCGACCCTGGCGATGAGCAATGACGGCGTGTTGGGATGTACCATCGATCACGGCCTTCGGGTGTGCAGTCACATCGCGGTGATTCGTTTTGACGGCACACTTTTCTTTGCCAATGCCAGTTATCTGGATGAACAGGTGTTCCGGATTCGCACGGCCAATCCTGCCCTGAAGTTTATCCTTCTGGTCGCTGACGGCATCAATGACATCGATGCCTCGGGGGAAGACGCCTTGTCTCTGCTGGTGGACAGGGTGCGCCGGGCCGGAATTGGTTTTGCCATATGCCGGGTCAAGGGGGAAGTGATGGCGGTTATTGAAAGGACCGGGCTTGCGGACAAGATCGGCAGGGAGATGATTTATGCCGGCGAAGAAACAGCCTTGAAGGAAATCATCGCCATGATTCACGGCATGACCAAGCGGAAAGCCTGTGGTGTCTGCCCTTTGATGACCCATCTGCCGGCTCTTCCCGAAAAGAGAGTGTATGACGGCGGTGGCTCTGCCACGTCTACGGACGTTTTGAAAAAGATGTTTGAGCAACGGTGCGATTCCCTGGGCAAGCTGCCCGGGAAGATTGTGGCGGCATTAGCGGCCAGTGTTTGAGCTGTAACACAGAAAAGAACCATATTTTTCGAAGTTGAATTGAAACAATAATAAAACAGGAGAAACAGAAACATGTCCCGAAAAATGGTCACCATCGACGGCAACCAGGCCTGCACCCACGTAGCCTATGCCACCAGCGAAATTATCACCATCTACCCCATCACCCCGTCAACCTCCATGGCGGCAGAGTCCGACACCAAGGCCAATGCCGGTCAGAAGAACATCTGGGGTTCGGTTCCCACCGTCAGCCAGATGCAGTCCGAGGCCGGGGTGGCAGGCGCTCTGCACGGCTCCCTTACCACCGGCTCCCTGTGCACCACCTTTTCCGCCTCCCAGGGTTTGATGCTCCTTTTGCCCAATATGAACAAGATCGCCGGCGAGTTAACCCCCACGGTTTTTCATATATCAGCCCGCGCCCTGGCCTACCAGGGGTTGTCCATCTTCGGCGATCACAGTGATATCATGGCAGCCCGGCAGACCGGCTGGGCCATGCTCGGCGCTCAGAATGTCCAGGAAGCCCAGGACATGGCGCTCATCGCCACCCAGTCGACGCTCAAGTCGCGTATCCCCTTCATGCATTTCTTTGACGGTTTCCGCACCTCCCATGAAATCCAGAAAATCGAGCAGCTTTCTGAAGATGACATGCGGAGCATGATCGACGAAGATTTGATTATCGCCCACCGGAAGCGTGGTCTTTCCCCGGATCGTCCGATGATGCGAGGCACGGCCCAGAACCCGGATGTTAATTTCACCGGCCGTGAGACAGTGAATAAATTCTATGAGGCAGTACCGGGCATTGTCCAGGAGACCATGGACAAATTCGCCGAACTCACCGGCCGTAAATACCATCTCTTTGATTATTTCGGCGCCCCTGATGCCGAGAATATCATCGTTATTATGGCTTCCGGAGCCGAGACGGTACGCGCCACGGTGGAATATCTGGTAGCCCAGGGACAAAAAGTCGGCCTTGTCGTGGTAAGGCTCTTCAGACCCTTTAGCGCAAGCGGTCTTATCGGCGCCCTGCCGGACAGTGTGAAGCGCATCACCGTGCTCGACCGCACCAAGGAAAATGGCGCGGCCGGCGAGCCCCTGTATCAGGATGTCCGCACCGTTGTCGGCGAGGCTCAGGATGCAGGGGTGCTGTCAAAAGCACCAGTCGTTCTTGGTGGCCGCTATGGTCTGGGCTCCGCCGAATTTACTCCGGCCATGGTCAAGGCAGTGTTTGACAATATGGCTGCAAAAGGAGCAAAGAATCATTTCTGCGTTGGGCCCCATGACGATGTGGCTTTTACCAGCCTCGATTACGACAAGTCCTATGATATCGAAGGCAAGGATGTCCACCGGGCCATGTTCTACGGCCTGGGCGCCGACGGCACCGTGGGCGCCAATAAAAACAGCATCAAGATCATCGGCACCGAGACCGACAACAACGCCCAGGGCTATTTTGTTTACGATTCCAAGAAATCAGGGTCCATCACCACCAGCCATCTTCGTTTCGGCAAGAACAAAATCATGGCCCCCTATCTTATCAACAAGGCCAGTTTCATTGCCTGCCATAAGTTCACCTTTCTTGATCAGTACGATATGCTGGCCAATATCGAGGAAAACGGCACCTTTCTGCTCACCACCTCCTTCAGCAAGGACGAGGTCTGGAATCACATGCCGGCCAAGGTCCAAAGGCAGATGATCGACAAGAAACTGAAATTTTACATCATTGACGCCTTGAGCCTTGCCGCGGCCCTCGGCCTCGGCGCTCGTATCAATATGATCATGCAGACCGCCTTTTTTCTGATTTCCGACATCATCACCAAGGAAGAGGCCATTCACTCCATCAAGACCGCCATCAAGAAGACCTACGGCAACAAGGGTGAAAAGGTGGTCAAGATGAACTATGACGCCGTGGACGCGGCGGTGAACAATATCGTTGCCGTTACCGTGCCAAGCGCAATCACCGGCCACGAACTGCCGCCAGCCGTACCGGCCGATGCGCCTGCCTTTGTCAAAGAGGTGACGGCAAAAATGATCGAGGGCAAGGGCAGCACCATCAAGGTTTCCCAGATGCCCTGTGACGGTACCTGGCCCACCGGTACCACCCAGTATGAGAAGCGTAATATCGCTGTGGAAGTTCCCCTGTGGGATGCGAATACATGTATTCAGTGCGGGCAGTGTTCCCTGGTCTGCCCCCACGCCTCCATCCGCATGAAAATCGTCAACCAGGATGCCCTGGCCGGTGCGCCGGCCACCCTGCAAAGCGCCGACGCCGTGGGCAAAGAGTTCAGTGGCCGTAAATTTGTTATCGCTGTGTCCACCGAGGATTGCAATGGTTGCAGCCATTGCGTCTCCGTCTGTCCGGCCCGCAAGAAGGATGCGGATGGCAAAAAAAGCGAGGATCGGGCCTTGGCCATGGCCGTTAACAGCGAAGAGATCCGCAAGCGGGAATCGGGCAATTACGCCTTTTTCCTCACCCTGCCGGAGCTTGACTATAATGAGGTAAAGCCGAACACCATTAAGGGCAGCCAGCTGCTCCGCCCCCTGTTTGAGTATCCGGGCGCCTGTGTGGGCTGCGGCGAGACGCCGTACATCAAACTGGCCACCCAGCTTTTTGGCGACCGGATGATGATTGCCAACGCCACGGGCTGCTCCTCCATCTACGGCGGCAACCTGCCCACCACTCCTTATTGCAAGCGGGATGATGGTCGGGGGCCGATCTGGGCCAACTCCCTGTTTGAAGACAATGCCGAGTTCGGCCTCGGCATGCGCCAGACCGTCAACAAAATGGCCTCCCAGGCCGTGGAGCTTTTAGCGGATGGGGTGATTGCCGGGGTTGTCAGCCAGGGTATGGTGGATGAGTTGCTCAACGCTCCCCAGACCAGCCAGGTTGAGATTGAGGCCCAGCGCGGGCGAGTGGCCGAATTGAAAAAAGTACTGGAAGGCAGTACGTTTGCCAAGGCCCAGCAATTGCTGCATGTGGCCGACTTCCTGGTCAAAAAATCGGTTTGGATTTTCGGCGGTGACGGCTGGGCCTATGATATCGGCTACGGCGGTCTGGACCATGTCCTGGCCTCGGGCGAAAACGTCAACGTTCTGGTGATGGATACCGAGGTCTATTCCAACACCGGCGGCCAGATGTCAAAGTCCACCCCCCGGGCGGCCACGGCCCAGTTCGCCGCCGGCGGCAAGCGCATGGCTAAGAAGGATATCGGCATGATCTTTGCCACCTACGGGAACGTCTTTGTGGCCAAGGTGGCCATGGGGGCCAACCCGGCTCAGGTGGTCAAGGCGTTCAATGAGGCGGAGGCCTATGACGGGCCGTCGCTGATCATCGCATACTCGCATTGCATAAATCACGGGATCAACATGGCGAAGGGGCTTGAGCAGCAGAAAAAAGCGGTGGAATGCGGGCATTGGCCGCTGTATCGATATAATCCGCAGGTTGAGGAGGCAGGCGGCAATCCGCTGACCATTGATTCCAAAGCCCCGGCAATCCCTTTCAGCGACTATGCCATGAATGAAAACAGGTATCGGGCGCTGAAACTCACCAATCCCGGGATGTTTGACGAGTTGATGGGACTGGCCCAGAAAGATGTGGACAAGGGCTGGAAGTTTTTGGCGGGCAGGGCAAAGAGCCTTGAGCCCGGTCAAGAATAACCGTTTTTTGTAAAAAAAACTTTCGCATCCGGAGTTACTGCTTTATGAACAAGCGGTAACTTCGGATTTTTTTATATTGCAGGCTATCATGCCTGAGTGGAGGACGCAGAGTCAATCATGCCGGTGAGAGTAGCGATAAACGGATTCGGGCGTATCGGTCGTCAGCTTGCCCGACATATTCTGCTGAAAAACAGCGAGACTCTCACTCTTGTCGCCGTCAATACCTTGGGCAGTGCGGCTCAGAGTGCGCACCTGTTTCAATACGACAGCATATACGGCAGGTGCCCGTGCACGGTCGAGGCGGATGGAGAGAGCGCGCTGATCATCGGTGGTCAGCGGGTGCTGTATTTCGAGCAGGAAGATCCTGCCAGGTTGTGCTGGGGTGATCTGGGAATCGATCTTGTCATTGAATGCACCGGCAAGCATGCGGAAAGAGGATGGGTGCATCTGGAGGCCGGGGCCGCAAGGGTGATCGTGGCAGGCTCGGCCAGAAATGCTGATATTACGGTGTGCATGGGCGTGAATCATGAACGCTTTGATCCGCAGCGTCATCGGGTCGTCTGCGGGGGAAGCTGCACGGCGAACAGCCTTGCGCCCCTGGTAAAGATCCTGGACGAGGCATTTTCCATTGAGTGGGGCATGGTGACCTTTCTCCATTCCTATACCAAGGAGCAGAGTTTGCTGGATGCGCCCCATCCTGATTTGCGCCGTAAACGCGCGGCCGCCCAGAGCATCATCCCGACTTCCACCAGCGCCATTGGACAGATCGGCACGATGTTTCCCTCCCTGTGCGGAAAAATTGACGGCCTGGCCCTGCGGGTGCCGACACCGGTCGTGCATGCGGTTGATTTCGTGGTGAAGGTGAAGCGCCAAGGAGACAAGGAAGAGTTGCTCCGCGTATTGGAAAACGCCAGGCAGGGAGCCATGAAAAACATTCTCGCCGTCAGCCACGAGCCACTGGTGAGCGTGGATCTGCGGGGGAGCCGCCATTCCTGTGTGGTTGATGGGGAGTTTTCCGGAGTTTATGGCGATCTGCTCCGGATTCTAGCCTGGCATGATAATGAGCACGCATACAGCGCCAGGATTTTTGAGCTTGCGGAATATGTCACCGCTTGGGGTGGAAACAGCAGTGCGCCAGGCTTCTTGGCCGGGGCGAAGGGTGAGGCGGGATAAAAAAATATACCATCGTCGGTGTCTGTCGGGTAGTATTACAGTTTTTGCAAGGGTTGATCATCAGGGTGTCAGGCCATGCTGCTGGTAAATGAAAAAGAGATACCCTTTCAGGCGGGAATGACTCTTGCCGATTTGCTCCGGGCAGAGGGAGGTGACGCCGATATCCTGCTCGTCAACGGGTATCCGGCCACTGTGCAGACCGTTTTGTCCGACGGCGACCAATGCTGGCTGTGGAAGCGGGGCAAGACTCCTTCCGCGGAAGAGATGCAGCATCTTCTGTATGCCCGGCACAGCCCTGGTGTGCAGAGACGCCTCCAGGGAAAGGCGGTCGGGATCATGGGGCTGGGCGGCCTCGGTTCGGTGGTGGCCATTGCTCTGGCGCGCATGGGCATCGGCAGTCTTCTGCTTGCCGACTATGATGTGGTGGAGCCCACCAACCTCAATCGGCAGCAGTATTTTGTGGATCAGATCGGCCAGAAGAAGACCGCGGCGCTGCGGGACATTCTGCAGCGGGTCAATCCCCATGTCGCTGTGACCCTCATCGACCAGCGGCTTGTTGAAGACGATATAGGCGTGTTGTTTAAAAATGTCCACGCCCTGGCGGAGTGTTTCGATGATCCGGCCATGAAGGCTGCCGGATTGCGAGCGGCTCTGCAGCATCTCCCCGGGGTTTATTATGTGTGTGCCTCCGGACTTGCCGGGTATGGCGACAACAACGCGATTCGGACCAGGCGGTTGTATCCGCGGGTATATCTGGTCGGCGACGAGGTAAGCGCTGCGGCGCCGGGGGAGGGGCTTATGGCCGCCCGGGTCGGGATTGCCGCCCATCACCAGGCGAATCAGGTGGTCCGGCTCCTGTTGGGCGCGGAAATGAGGCAGACTAGATGAAGGTTTTTTGCAACGGACAGGAACAGGACATTGGTTCCGGATCCCGGGTGGTTGATTGTCTCAACACACTCGGTCTGGACCCCCTTTCGGTGGTGGTGGAGTGTGACGGGAAGATTTTGACCCGGGAAGAATATGCGAGCCACGAATTGCAGGATGGCTCGGTTTTAGAATTGATACGGTTTGTGGGAGGCGGTTGAGATGTTGACCATTGCAGGGAGAAAATTTCGCTCACGGCTCTTTGGCGGCACCGGGAAGTTCTCCTCCCCTGAAGTCATGAAGGAGGCCCTTGCCGCCTCGGGCTGTGAAATGGTCACCGTGGCCCTGCGTCGTATTGACCTCAATAACCCGGCCGACGATATCATGCGCGTGCTGGACCGCGACCGCTACTTGTTTTTGCCAAACACCTCCGGGGCTCGGGATGCCGGGGAGGCCATCCGCCTGGCCCGTTTGGCCAGGGCTTCCGGCGGCGGGGAATGGCTCAAGCTTGAGGTAACCCCGGACCCGAGAACCCTGCTTCCCGACCCCATCGAAACCCTGAAGGCCACAGAAGAACTGGTGAAAGAGGGGTTCAAGGTCCTGCCCTACATGAACGCCGATCCGATCCTTGCCCTGCGGCTGCAGGATGCGGGAGCGGTCGCCGTCATGCCTCTTGGCTCGCCCATCGGCACCAATCAGGGGGTGTTGACCCGGTTTCAGGTTGAAATCATCATTTCGCAGGCCCAGGTTCCGGTTATTGTTGACGCAGGGCTTGGCGCGCCGTCGCACGTGGCCGAGGCCATGGAGATGGGGGCCGACGCGGTGCTGGTCAACACGGCCATTGCCGTGGCCGGAGACCCGGTGCGGATGGCCCGCGCCTTTGCCATGGCGGTGGAGGCTGGACGGATCGCCTATGAATCCGGCCTTGGCGCAGTGAGCAAGGACGCTGCCGCCTCCTCGCCCGAGGACGGGCTGGGATTTTTGCGCTAGCCCATGTTCGCTATCCCGGAATTTTCAGCATTGCAGGAGGCCATCGGCCGCGCCACCGAGGCGGAGGTGCTGCAGGCTCTGCGCTCCGACCACCCCGGCTTGCATGGGCTTGCCGCCCTGTTGTCGCCTGCGGCTGAGCCGCATCTCGGCGCCATGGCCAAGCGCTCCGCTGCCATCACCAGTCAGCGTTTCGGTCGGACCATGCAGGTGTATGCGCCGGTGTATCTCTCGAGTTTTTGCGCCAATCGCTGCGCCTATTGCGGTTTCTCTGCGGACAACACCATTGAGCGACGGGTCTTGACCATTGCCGAGGCGGAAAGCGAGGCCATGATTTTGCACCGGCGCGGCTTCAGCCATCTGCTCCTTGTTTCCGGGGAAGCCCCGGCCAGGCTTGGCGTGGACTATCTCGATGAGTTGGCCCTGCGGTTGCGCGACCGGTTTGCCGCGCTGTCCATCGAGGTGCAGCCCCTGGCCACCGAAGAGTACGCCCGGCTTTTTCGGGCCGGCATTACTTCGGTGGCGGTGTATCAGGAAACCTACGACCGGGAGGTGTACAAGCAGGTGCATCTGGGCGGGCGCAAGGCTGATTTTGACTACCGGTTGGAAACTCCCGCCAGGGTTGCAGAGGCAGGGATGCGGGAGGTCGGGATCGGCGCTTTGCTTGGCCTGGCGGACTGGCGGGCGGAAGGTCTGGCCCTGGGGCAGCATCTTGCCTGGTTGCGAAAGCATTACTGGCGGACCGGGCTTACGGTCTCATTCCCGCGCATGCGCCCGGCGCAAGGGGAGTTCAAGCCGCTGGCTCCGGTGAGCGAAAGAAATCTCAGCCAGATGATCTTTGCCCTGCGGATCTTTGATCCGGATGTCGGGTTGTATCTCTCGACCAGGGAAGAGGCCCGTTTTCGCGACGGCATGATCGGTCTTGGCCCCACCCGCTATTCGGCGGGCTCATGCACCGCCCCGGGCGGATACGGCATGGAAAATGCAGGAGGGGAGCAGTTCGAGGTGGGCGACAACCGCAGCCTTGCCGAGGTGAGCGCCGCCATCCAAAAGAAGGGCTTTGACCCGGTCCGCAAGGATTGGGATGCTGTTTTTCAAGTGCAGGGAGACAGGCAGCAGGCTGCCTGAACGATATGCGAACCATAAGGAAGGAGAGGTAAACCCAATGGCAGATCTCAAAAAGATGTACACCACCATTCTTGGTGACCACTTTCCCATGGAGATGAAAATTTCCTTTGGCGACCAGGAGCTGGTCTACCGGAAGAAAACCTGGAAGATCGTGGACGAGAACGGAGCTGTTGACGAGCGCGGTGTCCGCTATGGCGAGAACCCCGACCAGGAGGCCGCCCTCTACGAGCTGACCAACGGCAATCTGGTGCTGGGCGGCTGCGAGTTCATCGGTCCGGGCAAGGGATTGGTGAGCGGGATCAACGTCGGGGACATGCTCCAGGTGGGCAAGCATCCCGGCAAGATCAACCTCACCGACATCGACAACGGCCTCAACATCATCAAGTACCTGATGGGCAAGCCTGCTGCGGTGATCCTCAAGCACAACAACCCTTGCGGCGCCGCCTATGGCGAAACCCTGGCCCGCGCCTATGACCGGGCCAACCGGGCCGACCGCATCGCCGCCTTTGGCGGGGCTGTTATTCTCAACCGGCCCTGCGACAAGGAAACCGCCGAGCTGTTGAGCAACAACTATCTGGAGGTGGTGTGCGCCCCGGAGTTCGAGGCGGGAAGCTTGGAGATCCTTGCGGCGCGGAAAAATCTGCGCGTAGTGCGGATCAGCCGCATCGACCGGCTTGCCGACTATGAAAAATACCGCTTTGTTGATTTCAAGAGCCTGATCGATGGCGGCATCATCGTCCAGCAGTCGGCGGTGAACTCCATCCGCTCCGTGGCGGATCTGAAGCCTGCGACCAGCACCTCGAAGGGGCAGGAATACAAGGTGGAGCGCGAGCCCACCCAGCGGGAGATCGACGATATGCTCTTCGGCTGGGCCGTGGAGCACGGGGTGACCTCCAACTCGGTGATCTACGTGAAGGACGGCTGCACGGTGGGCATCGGCACCGGCGAGCAGGACCGGGTCGGCGTGGCCGACATCGCGGTGTACAAGGCCTATACCAAGTATGCCGATATCCTCTGCTTCGACACCTTCGGCCTCCCCTATGCGGACATGGTGCTGGAGATCGAGCAGGGCAAACGGAATAAGGCGGATCAGGAAAAGATCGACGTGCAGACCAAGGCGGACAAGGCCGGGTTGCCCGGCTCGGTGATGATCTCCGACGCCTTTTTCCCCTACCGCGACGGCGCCGATGTCGGCATCCGGCAGGGGGTTTCCGCCATCCTTCAGGCGGGCGGCTCCATGCGTGATTTCGAGACCATCCAGGCCTGCAACGAGGCCAAGCCGCAGGTGGCCATGAAGTTTACGGGGCAGCGCTCTTTCAAGCATTGATTCTGCAAGATTTATTTACATACAAAAAAGCCCGGCCTGAAAAGGCCGGGCTTTTTTGTTGTTTGGATCCCTGCAGCGCGTCGCTTTATGGGTTGGCGCAGAGGGTGAAGATTGATAGGATATCTCGGGATCTTTCTGTGATGCGATTGAATACTCAGGTGCGATGCGGTTTAAGAACTGGAAGGGGAGTACGAAGCTGTTTTGCTCTCGTGGAATAAAATTCCGTATTTTTTCCGGGTTGTGATTGACGTCGGGGTTTGCTAGGGTGATTTTGCATGGAGCAGGGAAATTCCTCAATTTCCCTGAATCGACGCCACGTTGGAGGGTGTAAAAAGGATTGTGTAAATGGCCATTCCGGGGGTAGAAAAGTTCGCCCCCAACCAAGGAGAGAGATATGGCCATTTCCAAAGAAGTGCTTGACCAATTGATTGCCGATTACAAAAA
>Ga0180009_10001300_pt1 | contig 30984 bp, 24 predicted proteins | sample OS_PC_MetaG_FD_123537 | JGI IMG/M metagenome (GOLD analysis project Ga0180009, IMG submission 123537) | Groundwater microbial communities from the Aspo Hard Rock Laboratory (HRL) deep subsurface site, Sweden - OS_PC_MetaG | ecosystem: Environmental > Aquatic > Deep subsurface > Groundwater...
AGCCCTGACGGCCGGATTTACCTTTCAGAGAAGTGAGTACGAAGAAGCACTGGAGTTTGACGAAAAGAAGTTTTTACGCACACCGGATCAGTATGGCTATCTTACAGCTGATTATAAATTGAATAAACACTGGGCAGCTTCTGCTTCATTTAATTATACCGGCTCGATGCTTGTTCCTTATTTTGGTGAAAAAGCCTTAGATCCCGATCTGGGAGAGTTAATAAAAACGGAATCTTTTTTCGATTTAGGCCTTAAATTACAGTATACCATAAAAATAAATGGGGCAAGCATGCAGGTTTACGGTGGAGTTAAAAACCTGTTTAATTCTTACCAAAATGATTTTGATGAGGGTATCGATCGCGATCCGGGATATATTTATGGGCCAATTTTACCGCGTACGGTCTATGCAGGCCTGAAAATCGGCAATATGCTGGGCCAGCTTTAATGGATTTTGTTTTGTTGAATAATTAGTTTCCAAGCGGTTTGATGTGCTTCAAGCCGCTTTTTTTCCTTCATTTGCTAACAAAACTTAACAATCTGTAAAAACGGTTAATATTTATACCTCTGATTTTCATAATCGATAATTTTGGTTGTGTATTTGAAAAAGTGTACATCTTAAAAAACGCAACCATGAAAAAAATTACTTTATTAAAAAATTTATCGTTAGTGGCTCTCCTGTGGATCACCTTCTACAGCGCAAAGGCACAAATCAACGACACTTTGGTGGTGCAGGTTTCGCCCACGCTTGCGGTGAAATTAACCTCAGACAATTTACCTGAGCTAGCTGAATCGGGTACAGCCATCGCGTTAATTAAACAGTTTCAGGAAGACTTAGCCAGATTGCAACCCCAATTTTCGAGTAAGGGAGGATATGAGATAACGTACAAACAGTCAGCGTACCTGAAAGTGGATAGCCTGAGCAAAACGCAGGTTTTTGTGTTGAATGATAAAAGCAAAATAAATTACAACAGCAACCGCTGCCGATTAATACCCCCTGATCCTGAAGGTTGTGGCATCAGCGATGGGGAGGATATCCTGATTTATTTTACGCAATTGGAGGAGCTCGCGCAACCCAAGTTGATAGCAGTGGTAGAAGAATCTCTATCCCGGGCTTCAAAACCTGAACGCGTGGCCAAAAATTTCTATTACGCATGGCAGGACGATCAATTGGTACTCACACATGAGCAGACTACCTCCAATGCCCATCTCGATCAAATTGGCCTTAAAGCAGGAATGGGAGCGGCCTTGATTAAAAATACAGGGATGGTAAACATTGGCTTTTCTGCTGTCGTAGGTATTGGCAGTCGGGGTCGGTTAAAGCACCGCTTTGTTATTTCTGACGAGATGAACTACGTGTTCGATAACAATAGCAGTTTTACTATAAATAATTTCCTGAGTTTTGGCTATGCCATGAATTTCTCAAAAAAACCAAATAAGCCGGCATGGTACGGACTGGAAGCCGGATTTCTGACCAACAAAAACAGTAATTTCTTCGCCAACGATACATACCGGTTAGGCTTCATTGTAAATCCTGTGGAGAAGGTGAACATCAAGCCCTTCCTTTACTTTGAGGACAGCTTTAAAAAAGTGTATCCGGGCATTGGATTAACCTTCGAGTTTTAGTCGAAGATCGACCTGGCCGGGCCGGAGATTCCATTTCTTAGTGGAGTTGATTTTCCATCCGGTATCTTGATTGTTGCTTTTTCGCGATAGCAGCGCGCAACTGCCTGAGTTTTTTACACTACTTTTGAGCCAGGTTTTATCAACTTGTTTTCCGGATATGAGGTATGTTTTATTGTTTTTCGGTTTGTTGGCAGGGCTAAGTCTCTTGTCGCAAAATGTGGAAAAAAGCTACCAGCATCACGATATTTTGATTGGATATGGTGCTTTCCCGATTGATCAATTTCTTTCGGTTGAATCTAATATGCTCAACAGCAGTCTGCCTGATAAGCGATATGTTCGCGATCATTATTCAGGGAGTGGTGTAATCACCTTGACCTACAGGCGTATATCGCGTAGTGGTTTTTTTATGTGGGGACTAACAGCAGGTTACAACCAAAGCAGTGCCAGCGTTTATCATGTTGGGCAACTTGTTGGTGAGTTGGACAGGAATTTTATTACCGTTGCCGTTGAGTTGGAATACCGGTATGTAAACAGCGGAATTGTTCAGGTATATTCAGGTGCTGGATTGGGCTATCAGTTTGGAAACGAAAAACTAAAGCCCACCGTTGAAAGTGGGCTTTCTGAGGTTTCCGGAAGTATTAACCGCCTCGCCTATCAGGCTAACGTTATTGGCGTTCGGATAGGCAAAACTTTCGGTGGCTTTGCTGAACTCGGGTTCGGTTACAAAGGCATCGTGAATGTTGGCTTGTCGGTTCAGTTATTTTAAATATTGGCGATGGCCAATTTCAATTTTTCACCTACCTCTTTCGCCAACGGCTTTAATTTTGGATTATCTGCCGTTTGCATCGACTTGTTTGGGTCGATGGCCGCTACTTCAATCCTGTCGTTGCCCAAATCGCGTACAATAACATTGCACGGCAACAGTAGCCCGATATGTCCGTCAATTTGTAACGCCTCGTATGCTCCGTGTGGGTTACATGCGCCAAGGATAAGGTAGGGGTTCATTTCTTTTCCGGTGGCTTTGGTTATTTTTTCTTGCATGTTCGTCTCCGAAACTACTCCAAAACCTTGCTCTTTAAGCGTTTCCTTTACGCGAACTACCGCTTCGTCAAAAGTCATGTTCACCACCTTAAAGTAATAGTAGGTGTCTTTGTTCTGGTTTCTTTTCTGTGCTTTAACAGGGCTTCCTGTTATTAACAGAACACTCAATGCGAGTGTGGCGAAATAAAAAATTTTCTTTTTCATGTGCTTTAGTTTTTCGAATGTACGCTTGCGTTAGCCTACAGTCAATTGTTAATTAATTAGCTTTATACTGCTTCTTACTGATTTTGTAAAAACATCCTGATAGAAGCAAACAGTTAATACCGAGAGGATTGGGTTTCCCTGTTTTTACAAACCTAATCTGATTCGGTATAAACGTCTTTTAAAACAGACTGCTGCAAAATTAATACTTTATTTAGATGAATTATAAATAAATTTGAAGAAATTGGTTTGGGTGATTTACAATTAAAGCCTGTATCCATGAAAAGTTCCTACTTTTGATTAAAAATACCAGGATTAAAGTGCACGCTGAATTCTCAAAAATGCCAAATTACGATTTTGCGGATAATACCTCTTCCGCCTCTGATCATCGGTCTGCCGTTGTTATGGTAGGAAGTCTTCCCCTGGGGGGGGATTTTCCGGTTCGTGTTCAATCGATGACAAATACAGATACGAACGATGTCCGGGCTACGGTGGATCAGGTGATGCAGCTGGTTGATGCGGGCTGCAATTACGTAAGAATTACAACACAGGGAATCCGCGAAGCCGAAAACCTGGAAGCAATCAAAGGTCGTTTGCTGTCGTTTGGGTACGATGTCCCGCTTATTGCCGACGTCCATTTTAACCCCAAGGCGGCTGAGTTGGCTGCCACTATTGTCGAAAAAGTGCGTATAAATCCGGGGAATTACACCGACAAAAAGCAATTGTCGTATAACTACAGCGACGCTGCCTTTGAGGAGAGCCGGCAACGAATGGCCGAACGATTGTTGCCTTTATTACATATTTGCCAAAAACATAATACGGCTATCCGGATAGGTACAAACCACGGTAGCTTGTCCGACAGGATGTTAGCGCGTTTTGGAAACACTCCGCTCGGAATGGTAGAGTCGGCATTGGAGTTTGTTGATATATGTCGGCGAAGTGATTTTCACCAACTGGTGTTGTCCATCAAGTCGAGTCACGTGCCCACCATGATTGAAGCCAACCGCTTGCTGATACAGCGTATGCAAAAGGCCGGGTATTATTATCCTGTACATCTTGGCGTAACCGAAGCCGGCGATGGCGTCGATGCCCGTGTTAAATCAGCTGCCGGTATTGGTTCGTTGCTTGCCCTGGGTATCGGTGACACCATACGGGTTTCTCTAACGGAAGACCCGGTAAATGAAATTCCTGTTGCCCTTAACCTGATTTCCCTTTACGGGAAAAAGAAGAATAGAACCCATCTGATCACGCACGAGGTCATTGCTTTTAAAAGCAACGCATCCGGGAGGCAGAAACCACCAATGGTTGTGTCGGAAACCATGGCTGACGGGGTGGATGTTGCGATCAGCCCAACGAGAACAGAACAAAGTAGTGATAAAGGGGTCAATTTTACAGCTTATAAACTTAGTTACGCAGAGCGTGACTACGAAAGCCTGTTATTAAAGGCAACCGTTGATTTTTCAATACTCATGCTAAAAATTTCACGCGAAGGGATTTGGCTTGAGAACCTGACTGCCGGTAACACAGTGGATTTGCCCAAACTTGCGTTGGATATCCTGCAAGGACTTGGTCTGCGTTATTCCAAGCCTGAGTACATTGCTTGTCCTTCGTGCGGGCGCACGTTGTTTAATTTGATAGATCAATTGGCCGTGGTACGTGAAAAAACCCGGCATCTTTCCGGACTCAAAATCGCGGTTATGGGCTGTGCGGTAAACGGGCCGGGCGAAATGACGGATGCTGATTATGGCTATGTAGGCGCAGGTAAGGGCAAGGTGAATTTGTACAAAAAGCATCAGGTAGTAGCTAAAAATATCCCACAGGATGAGGCTGTTGAAGCTTTGGTAGAGCTGATAAAGCAAGGAGGAGATTGGGTTAATCCTGAAGAAGCTGAAGAATTTTTATAAGGAATAATTTTTGGTATTTCAGAAAGAAAAAGTAATAAATTTGCATCCGTTATGCGGTAGTAGCTCTCCCGATAGTGACCGGGAGGCAGAGCATCAGCTTCCCAAGCTGAGGGTCGTGGGTTCGACTCCCATTTGCCGCTCAAAGTCCGGATTGAAATCCGGGAATGCTTTTGGCTTTTGGCTATTGGCTTTTGGCATGGTGAGGTTCAAGTGCTGAGTGATTTAAGAACGAGTATTCCACTTCGACATTCAAAAATCAGTGTTTCGCGCCAAAGGCGGACAGGCTGACATTCGGTGTTTAAAAAGGAATCCAAAACAGATCACCCTACTTCACGGGCATCGCTATTTCATTATACGCCTGGATTGAAATCCAGGGTTACAATGTCGGTCGTGCCTACGGCACTTTGAAGTGGTATTTGGGAAGACTATTGGCTGTGGGCTCAAGAAATAATGAATACCAGCCTGTCCGCCTCGTGAAATGATGATTTTAAAACGAAGACACCACTTCGACATTCGTAAATCGTTAATCGGTGTTCGGTGTTCAAAAGGTTGTATATCTAAGGAATAACGAATATCGATTAACGAATGATGATTTAAGAAGGAGGATTCCACTTCGACATTCAAAAATCGGTGTTCGGCATTCGGTGTTCAAAAGGTTTGTAAATCAATGGAATGATGAATATCGATTAACGAATGATGATTTAAGAACGAGATTCCACTTCAAAATTCAAAAATCGGTGTTCGACATTCGGTGTTTAAAAAGGAATCCAAAACAGATCACCCTATTTCACGGGCATCGCCATTTCATTATACGCCTGGATTGAAATCCAGGGTTACAATGTCGGTCGTGCCTACGGCACTTTGAAGTGGTGTTTGAAGAGGCTTTTGGCAGAATGAATGATGATTTAAGAAGGAGGATTCCACTTCAAAATTCAAAAATCGGTGTTCGGCATTCGGTGTTCAAAAGGTTTGTAAATCAATGGAATGATGAATATCGATTAACGAATGATGATTTAAGAACGAGATTCCACTCCGATCTATATCTTCATTTAAGTGACAATAACTGTCAGAAAAGGATTTCGATTTTTGTGCCAGTGGCTTCACCTGTTGTATTGTATAAATCAACAATATGGTGGGTGATTTCGCCGCCTCCCATTTTTTTGTGAAGTTGTATCATCTCTGCGGTTAGATTTAATCCGTTTCCCGGATCTCTGGTGTATTTTGCAGCAGCTTTTCTGCCGATGCCATTGTCTTCGATAACCAACAATATTTTTTCCTCCCGACAATGGGCTGTTATCCACATTTTCTTATCTGTGAGTTTATTGTGTAGCCCGTGTTTAATGGCATTCTCAACTTGCAACTGAAGAAGCATGCGTGGAAATCGCCTGTTTAAGTCAACGTTTTCATCTATTTCAATGCTGAAATTCAGGTCTTCCTCAAATCTGAATTTTTCCAGTTCAAGATAATTTCTGGCAAACTCAAGTTCCTCCCTCAGGCTTACGTGCAGGCTTCCTTCTTTATTAATGAGCGATCGGAGCATCTTACTAAACCTGATCAATTGATCATAGGCTACCGAATTGTTTCCACTTGAAATGTTTATGGCCAATCCATTCAATACGTTAAACATAAAATGCGGATCCATCTGACTCTTTAATGTGCGCATTCTCAAGCTGTTGATGGTGTCCTCGATTCTTTGTTTTCGTTGATTTTGCAGGGTTTGCAATTGTTGTGCAAGCCAGAATACCAGTGATACAATAGCGTAAATGAATAACCAAAGCGGATATTTAAGGTAATACATCCAGTCAGCCCGATAGGTATAAAATGATAAGTTGTCTTCGACTTCTACATACAATTGATTGGGTTGGTTTTTGAATTTTTTCATACCAACACTTACCGACCGGCCATCGATGTTGTTTTTTACCGTTACCGCAATGGGTTGGTTAAGTGATTCATTGGTGATCAATAGCTTTCCGGAAGAATAGTTTAAACTTAGTAATTCAAGTATCCCGTCTTTATCCAGATCGATGAGGGTATAAATAAAACCCATTCTTTCATCAATACTGACTTCTTTCAGGTTGAAATTTTCATCCGTTAAAGTAACGACACCATTTATAATCTTTAGTATTAAACAGGATTTACCTTTATAGTTGATGGGTGTTAAAGGCATATCTGCTTTTTTCCATTGCGTGCGATCGAATTCAAATAACCGGTTGCTATGGATGTGCCCGATGCTGTCGTAAAATACTATTTCTATTGTGTAGTCTTCGGTGCTTGCAAACTGAACAACCAAAAAGGTTTTCCCTTTATTGTTAATGTATTTAGTGAGGTAGGTGGTTGAATTCATGCCTTTGCATTCAACAGGAGGGAAGAGCGATTGTAGTTGATGATTGTATCCGGTTAGCCAGGCCGAATAATCGCTATAAGGAATGTTTAATGAATCGTGAATATTTCCCGGCGCAGACGACCCAAAGTAAAACTCCGGAATGGAATCGCCATTAAAATCGTGTTGCACCACCTGGCTGTAATGGATGCCTGTTGATTCAGCGTGAGTGAATTGTTTTTCTTGCAAATCAAACCGTACAACACTTCTCGGCTGACGCGAATAACCTCCTTTTAGATTGAATATCAGTTCATCGAAACCATCCAGATCCATGTCAGCGGTGACAAAATTGCTTACTGAATAATCGATTGCACCTTCTCTTTTTTCAACGGTTGAAACCAGCATTTCGTGTATATAACACAGTTTGTCAGGATAAGGTTCAAAAACGCTCATAAAAACCGAGTCGTCACGGTAATAAAAGGCGTAAATTTCAGCAAACCCGTTGCTGTTCAGGTCGGCGCAGTGGAAGTGAGGAGCCATGCTGAAATGTCCGTTGAAGTTCCATTGGTCATATCCTAATCCTTCGGGGGACAAAATTTTTATGGAAGCTTTTTTTTTAACCGGGTTATGGAACGATTCAATTTGTTCATCGTTGCCATCGTTGTTTAAATCATAAAAAGCCAGCTCTGAATTTACTTTATCACTGAGCCTGTTTTCTACCAAATCTGCCCTGTATTTGGTGATAGGATTGGGCAAAAACCAAATGAACACCAGCGTAAATGGCAAGGCCAACACCAAAGGATGCGCCGCCAGATTGAGCAAAAAGGTTTTTTGTCGGTTGTTGAACATGAAATCAGGAGCTTTGGAAGGCGTAAAGATATGAAATTAAGGGGGTGCAATTCTTTTATTTTTTCCATTTTGGCGCATTTTTTTGTGTTAATTCTGCAATATATCACACAAAAGGACAAGATAATGGCCTTTAAACAGGCGCTGTTGTGCGTATTTTTGTCGCTCTGCACTAACACCATTACTATGATTGCTGCCAAACGCTTATTTTTTGCTCTTTTCCTGATGTTGCCTTTTAGCTTGTTATCGCAGGAAATCGTTGACGTTAACAAGAGCTGGTCGATAGCTCAAATTCATTGTCAGCCCTGGGGAAATGCTTACTCTACGCAGTTTTACCGTTTTGAGGGCGATACCATTGTCGACGGAGTTTTCTATCAAAAAGTCATGATCTCGTTGGATGCCAATGGCGATCGGTGGGATTTTTTCGGCGCTTTTATCCGTGAGGAGGAAGGCCGGGTGTATTATCGTGAACTTTATCAGGAAGAAGGATTAATTTACGATTTCAACCTGCAACCGGGTGATACAGTTCAAATTGACAACAGCCGGGGGCAGGAGGTGGTGCACCTTGTGCTCGCATCGGTTGATTCGGTGGCTGCCGAAAATGGGGTTATCGAACAATGGACACTCGACTGTGTTGAATATCCCGGAAACAGTGAAACCTGGCTGCGCGGAGTTGGTAGCATGGCCGGAGTAATAAACAGCGGGATCGATATTTTTGGCGGGTTATGTGGGTTATACGTGTTGCTGTGTTCGGAAGAAGATGAGTTGCTCCGTTTTCAGAATCCTGAATTTGGCTCGTGTTACCTGCTCACCACAAGTACCAATGAATTGAGTCAGGACGACCTCGTCATTTATCTTTCACGTAGCACGAATGCTTTGGTTATTGACGGCCTTGTTGGAAATCACAACGTGATATCGGTTACTGATATGGGAGGCCGCATGCTGGAAAGGATTTCAACATCAGAATCAAAAGCACTGATCAGCCACAATCTCAAACCCGGATTGGTTATGGTAACGGTAGTGTCAGCGCAACAGCAGATCACCAAAAAAGTGTTGATTCCTTAGCCAGGTCGCTTTTAAGGATCAGAAACTAGTCGACGACAAGTTTAAAACCAACCCCATGAACATTTATCAGTTCCACTTTTGGATCGTCTTTCAGGTATTTTCTAAGTTTGGTGATGTACACGTCCATCGACCGGGCGTTGAAATAGCTGTCGTCGAACCATATTTTATTCAGTGCGATGGTTCTGTCGAGGACATTGTTCATGTTTTCGCAAAGCAGTTTAAGTAGTTCGGCTTCTTTGGATGTCAACTTCTGAGGCTCACCTCCGGAGCTGAGTAATTGCCGGTTATAGTCGAACGAAAAGCTTCCAAATTTAAAAAGAGAAACGTCGCTGCTTCCCGGTGTATTGCTTCGGCGCAGGATGGCTTTTATCCGAACGAGCAACTCTTCCATGCTGAAAGGTTTAGTCAGGTAGTCGTCTGCTCCTACCTCAAAACCATGAAGTTTATCCTCTTGCATGGCTTTCGCCGACAAAAACAGAATAGGAATTTCCTGGTCTAGTTTTCTGATTTTCGTGGCGAGGGTGAACCCATCCATTACCGGCATCATGATGTCTAACACGCAAAAATCAAAATTTTCGCGCTTAAAATTCTCAAGCGCAATTTTTCCATCTTCGCTCAGCACGGTTGGATATCCCTTTGCTTCAAGGTAATTTTTCAGGATGTTTCCTAAATTTTTGTCATCTTCTGCAAGAAGTATTTTAATTTTCTTTTCCATGGTGTTTGTATTAGTTTAAAGAAAACTGGATGGTAAAGGTACTGCCTTTATCGAGTTCTGAGTCGACGAAAATTTGCCCATCGTGCAATTCTACAATGGCTTTGGCATAGCTCAACCCCAGCCCGAATCCTTTAAAATTATGAATGTTTCCGGTTGGTACGCGGTATAATTTCTCAAATATCTTTTTTCTGTTGGCTTTGCTGATGCCAATTCCGTTATCCTGAACTTTAATGAGCAGCAGATGTCCTTTGTTTTCGGTATAAATAACAATCTTAGGCGGCTCGATACAGTATTTTATGGCGTTGTCTAATAAGTTGATAATTAGGTTTGTCAGATGAACTTTGTCGCCAGACATCATGGTAGCAGTGGCCTCCGGCCTGAAGTCCATGGTACCGTTCTTGCCCGACAAAGCCATCGATTTGCTGGCCATTGCCGCCCTGATGATATCGTCCATATTCAGCATTTCTTTCCTCAAGCGCAGCTGGCCTTTGTCGATTACGGCTGTTTGAAGGATCTGTTCGGCCATACTCGAAAGGCGGCTGTTTTCTTCATTTATCATGCCTATATACGAATCGTAAATCGCCTCGTTTTTAGGGATATCTGTGTCTTTTAACGCTTCGCAGGCGAGCGAAATGGTCGAAATGGGTGTTTTAAACTCATGGGTCATGTTGTTGATAAAGTCATTTTTCATCTCCGATAAGCGTTTTTGCCGGAAGATGGTATAGGTGCTAAACGAAAAGGCCGCGATGATGATTAAAAACAAGAGCACGGATACAATCAGCATGACCCACAGCTGACTGATGATATAGGTTTTTTCGTTGGGGAAATACAGGAAGAGTTTGTTGGGATAGGCGAACAAAGAACCCATTGGCGACAGATCGAAGACGAAACTTTCGCTCAGCAATTCTTTTGGATATTTCCCCGTTTTTTGCAGAATCATTGAGTTGGTAGCCGGACTAAAGATGCCAAACTCGAAAGAGGCATGTATTTGTTTCGATTTCAGCGAGCGGGCTATGAGCGAGTCGATCAGGGTTTTGTTGTTGTAGTAAAAATTTCCGGGTTCTTGTCGGTTGTAGCTGAAAGTAAGCTGTTTATACATTTTGGAAGCCATGTCGGTGCTGCGCATGAAGCGGTCGATATCGTTAATCGATCGCAGGTTTTTGTAATTCTGATAAAGCACCTGATTAATAGAGTCGTAGGTTCGGAACAAGCCCAGGTTTTCTTCATAATACCTGCGTTGCTCCTTCACACGCTCTTCCAGTTTGATTTTGTCGATTTCAAAAACTACCTGGTTAACAGCTTGTTTTACGTCCCTCACAAAGACCGCCTGCTTCAGTTTCACGGCATCCCTGATCCAATATACCTGAATGACCATCAACCCGATAGTGGCTGCGGTAACAAGCAATACAAAAAGCATGGTGGTCCATTTGTTCATACAGCAAAAATACCTCTTCAACCCTTTGATATTCAGCTTTTAACTTTCTTTAACACTTGTTAATCTTGGTTAACAGCCCCACCGCTGCGCTTGTTGTAGTTTTGTGTCAGAATCAGAAAATGCAAAATAGAGGCCAATTGACTTTTTGATGATTGATTCTGCTTATTTCATAATTGTTGGTTTTTGGAAGAGGTTGCTTCATAAGGGCAGCCTCTTTATTTTTTTCGGGAAGGAGTAGGCAGACTTCTGAGATAATAGTCTGTGGGGAAGAATGGCTCTTTCAATAACTCGAAATTAGCTTAACCTTTAGTGGCTAAACATGTCGTGGAACGAACAGCCTAAGATCATTACGAAAAAGCTATTGCTCGTAGCTCACAATCTTTTGTAAACAAACAAGCGTCTTCTTTTTTCTCCTGGAGCATAGGCTTGCTTCTGAGGTTCTTATTCGGAGTGTAGTTCATAACATGCATAGATTTGTATCAAATGCCTAAGCGATGGGCTGCTTTGCTCCAAGCCCTGAAGGGGCGTAATTCCACAGCGAGTAGGTAAAGCCCCTCGCTTGCCAACAAGTTTTTTAGCGTAATTAAATCGCGTTTTTTTATATCAAAGCATGCTGTCGGGTAAGAAATATCGTTTGTTATGCAAGCAATAAGTTAATAACTAACTCTGTTCAGACCATTATACAAACCCACCTGCTTGCCTTGTCCTTTGTTTGATGGAATGCGTTATTTTTGCCAAAATCTTTCAACAATGAAAAACTGGTTTCATGCCGTTTTATGGTTTTTTTTAGCTGCCGCTTTGTGTCATACCTTGCCGGCACAAACGCTCACTCCCGGTGGACTTTCCGACGACGAAACCACCCTGTACGCGATGAACAAGCAAGTAGGACAGTTTATCAAACGGTTTAACATGGAGGAGGATCAGTATGGGAAAGCCCTCAACAAAAAAGATAAAAACTACCGCAACAACGACTTGCGTCGAAAATTTCTGCCCTTGCTATTTGATAAATTCAATCAACGAACAGCCGGAAACTTACAGCAGTATTTCATCGAAGACCTAACCCGGGAGCAAAGTCCAGTTTTTTTAAACTTTCTGGATACCAGTTGGTTTGCAGAGGTCTCGGCTGAGTTTGTTTTTCAGGGAAAAACGGTCAATCTGGTTCTTTTTCTGACCCTGGAAAAGGAAAATCTGGGATCGAAATGGGTGCTTAGCAATGTGTATTTTAATCAGTTAAGCAGCTTGTTTCCTTTTGCCGACAGCTCCGTGCAGCAGCAGTTTTTTTTGCATCCGCAAAGTCATGAACTCGATTTTATGAACCTGCATAAAGCCCTGAACGATCCCGGACATATACAGTACTATGCATCGCAAAAGTACCATCCTGATTACCTCTCCCTGTTTTTTTATATGATGAAAACCAATCAGCTCAAATTTAAGCAAATACAAAACGTGAAATTTCATTTCCTGCAAATTGACAACTGGTATTTTGAGCTGAGTTACTACAACCGCGATGATGTGAACTCGGGCTGGTTGATTTCTAATTTGATTTACGCCAACGATAACGATAAACAAGAACTACTTAAAACCTTCAGGATATGTACCGCCAACTGATTTTGTTTTGCATTGCAAGCCTCTGGTTTCTGCCACTTTCGGCTCAACAAACGGCCCTCAACCCGGCGGAGATCGAAAATTACCGACAAGAAGCCGAACGTATGGTTTCCTATTTTGAAGGAACTGTAAATTTTCTTGGCAGTGCCGGTGAGGTGGCTGCCGAAAAGGACATTATTATCAACGACAGTTACCTGAAAATTTTCCCTGATCAGGAAACACAAATTGAGGATGACCTGGATGAACGTCGGCAAACACCGTTGAACAAAGATGTGCAGGCTTACCTAAAAGATATTATGTTCTTTTATAAGTCGGTTAGTTTTTCATTCGATATTGTGAAAGTTGATCAGCAAATTAATCAAAACAACCAGGTGTATTTCAAGGTAACAACCAACCGTTCCTTGCAGGGAATCAATGTAAATGGCGATACAATCAGCAACAGCCAGGTGCGCTATTTCGAAATTAACCTGGATCAGCAGAACAAAGATTTAAAAATAGCCAGCATTTATACCACCAAGTTAAACGAAAAAGAGGAACTCCGCAACTGGTGGAACAACATGAGCAACACATGGAAACAGGTTTTTGGCCGTTCGGTTCTGGTTTATGACACCTTGCCGTTTATGCATATTTTGAGTTTTACCGACAGCAGTCTGGTTACTTTTAAGTATGCTCGCAAGCTTGTTCCCGACTCCCTTTTCGCACCTGCTGATTCTCTTGACTATTCAGCTGACTCCGACACCTCAGACTCAACAGTAACAGCGGAGCAGATGTATGTTCAAACTCCGGATACCATTGCAGTGGATGCGGCTACCTTGTACAAATTATTAAAAGTTTTCCGATCGCAAAGCAGCCTCTCTATCGCGCACAACCACATGATCAGAAATCTTGAGCCTCTGGCCGAAATGTCGGAACTCACCGATCTGGATATCAGCTACACACTTATCGACGATTTGACCCCGATACGTAACCTGAATAAGCTCAGAACCTTGTCGTTAGAAGCTTGTCCGGTGACGTGTATCGACCCCTTACGGTACCTCACCGAACTGAATGAGCTGAATGCCGCCCACAGCCAGATTGCCCGACTCGATGTGCTTTCAAACCTGAAAGGGCTTGCCGAGCTTAACCTGGACGGAGTTCCGTTTTCGGAGCTGTCACCATTGGCCGGATTGTCTAATCTTAGGTATCTTAGCCTTAAATATGTGCAGCCTGCCAGCTTTTCCGGGTTAACCAACCTGCCCGCACTTACCGATTTAAATTTGTCTTCCTCTTCGGTTAGCGATTTGCAATTTGCTGCTCAACTTACATCATTACAGAGCCTGAATATTGACAGTACACAGGTTCGTGATCTCACCCCACTTTCTGATTTGTCAGCACTTTCGGTGTTGCAGGCCAATGCTACCGGGATAACTAACCTGACTCCATTGCTCGACTTGCCCGTTCTCCGAACGATTTATTGCGACAGGTCGGGGGTTACACGTGAGGAAGCTGCCCGTTTTATGGAAAAAAAGCCAGGGTGTTTGGTGGTTTATAATTCCGCTCATCTGGTGAGTTGGTGGAACGATTTGGATGCCGCCTGGAAACAGATTTTTTTGAAATCCTATCAAATGTCGGAACCGGTTAGCAAAGAGCAATTGCATCAGCTAATTAACCAACAATCGCTGTCGTTGGCTTATCATACCGACATCACTAACATTGAACCACTGTCGATGCTGCACCGGTTAGAAGATCTTGACCTGCAACACACCGACATAACAGATTTGAGTCCTGTAGAAGGGCTTAATAACCTGAAAAATTTGGGTATTAACAACACACAAATCAACAGTTTAATTCCCCTTTCCGCGTTAAGAAACCTGAAAACCCTGCAAGCTGATCATACGTTGATAGCCGATTTGATGCCTTTGAGCAACAACAGCAACTTAACCGTAGTTCTGTGCGATGCGAGCGAGGTAGGGCAGGAGGCGGCCATGAATTTGAAAAGCGCTTTGCCCGAATGTGTGGTAGTGTATCAAACCGAAAAACTACGCATGTGGTGGAACTATTTATCCCCGACCTGGCGTAAGGCTTTCCGCGAACAACTCGATGTGCCTGAGAGTCCCTCAGACGTTGAGCTCCAGCAATTGGCCGACTTAACACGTTTTGAAATTAGCAATTATCCTGAAATAAAGGATCTTGCACCACTTAACGTGCTCCTGCGATTAGAAAAACTTGTTTTGAACAACACCGGTGTTCAAAGCCTGACACCTGTAACTGAGCTGCCGCGGCTTACAGAAATAAGCCTCACCCAAAGCCCGATTGCAGATATAGGTAGTTTAATAAAAATGAAGCAGCTTAAAAAACTGAATCTGGAAAACACGCCGGTTGAAAACGTGGAACCTTTAAAAGAACTAACGCAGCTTATTGGTTTGAACCTGTCGGGTACAAAAGTTCAAACACTGAAGTATCTGAGTAACTTAACCCAACTAGAAGAACTCAGCATAAGCAATACCCGCATCAAAAACCTTAAACCGATCAGCGGATTGAAAGGGATAAAATTGCTGCAATGCTATAATACGCCATTAAAGCAAAAAAAAGTGGATGAATTTATTTCGGAACACCCACAGGCCGAAGTGATTTACTATTAATTGTTTTTTCCTTCGTTTTGGTTATCCTTCCTGCAAGGTACGGGCAATAATTTCTTCCTGCAAGGCTTCGCTCAGGTGATTGAAGTAATCGCTGTAGCCGGCTACCCTCACTATCAAATCTTTATGGTCTTCAGGATGTAGCTGAGCCTCCCTCAGGGTATCAGCTGTTACCACGTTAAACTGAATGTGGTGACCATCCATTCTAAAATAGCTGCGCACCAAATGAAGGACTACCTCTTTTCCGGTATCGCTTTTAAACAAGTCAGGGTTTAGTTTTTGGTTCAGGAGTGTTCCTCCTGTTTTAAGGTGATCGATTTTTGCCGCCGACCTGATCACGGCCGTAGGCCCGTTACGGTCAGCACCCTGAACCGGAGAAATGCCTTCTGAAAGTGGCTTAAAGGCCAGACGGCCATCGGCTGTAGCTCCCGTAACACTTCCAAAATAAACATGCGATGTAGTGGGTAACATGTTAATGCGGTAATGACCTCCTTTTATATTGGGACGCCCGTTCACTGCATGATAAAACAGGTTAAACACCGTTTTTGCCTGTTCGTCGGCATAGTCGTTGTCGTTGCCATATTTGGGGGTTTCATTCAATAACACTTCCCGCAGTGGGGTATGGTTTTTAAAGTTCCGGTTGGTAGCCTCAAGCATTTCGCTTAGGCTGTATGTTTTTTGCTCGAAAGCATGAAACCGCAAGCTGGTGAGCGTATCTGTTATCGTTCCAAGTCCGACACCCTGAATGTAATTGGTGTTATAGCGTGCACCTCCGTTGTTGTAGTCTTTTCCGTTGGCGATGCAATCGTCAATTACCAGCGATAAAAAGGGAACAGGGATATTTTCAGCAAAAATGCGGTCGATGATGTTACTTCCTTTGATTTTAATGTTGATGAAATAATTCAGCTGTTGTTCAAAGGCTTGTAATAGCTCCTCAAAAGAAGACCATTGTTTTGGTTCTCCCGTTGGCAAACCTATTCTTTTTCCCGAAACCGGATCAGCGCCATTGTGTAAGGTGATCTCGAGCACTTTTACCAGGTTGAAATATCCGGTAAGGATATAACTCTCAGTACCGAAAGCGCCTGTTTCGACGCAACCGCTGGCACCACCGTTTCGGGCGTCTTCCAGACTTTTACCCTGATGCAGCAATTCCTGAACAATGGCATCGGTGTTAAACACAGAAGGCTGTCCAAACCCGGTTCCAATGATTTGAGCTGCCCGACGAATAAACCGATCCGGATTTTTTTTACTCACCTGAACCATAGCACTGGGTTGCAGCAGCCGCATTTCTTCAATAACATCGAGAATTAGGTAGGTGAGTTCGTTCACGGCATCGCTTCCGTCAGGTTTTACTCCTCCCAGGTTGATCAGGGCAAAATCGGTATAGGTACTGCTTTCTTTGGCTGTAACACCAATTTTCGGCGGAGCGGGGTGGTTGTTAAATTTTATCCAAAAACACGAAAGCAGCTCCCTGGCTTGTTCTTCTGTGAGCGTTCCGGTGGCCAGTTCATGCGAAAAAAACGGAAAAAGATGTTGATCCAGTCTGCCGGGATTAAAACTGTCCCACGGATTGACTTCTGATATCACCCCCAAATGGATAAACCAATAATGTTGCAAGGCTTCGTGAAAGGTAGCAGGTGCATGGGCCGGAACACGCTCGCAAAGGTGCGACAGGCGAATGAGCTCTTCTTTTTGCGTGATATCCGTTTCCTCGTCAGCCAGGCGCGCAAACAACTCCTGATACCTTTTCGCAAAAAGCATGATGGCCTCGGCAGCAATGTCCATGGCTTTTAATTCTTCCTTTTTTTCGTAAGCCAGACTGTCGTTAAAAAAGTCGAGTTGGGCTTGTGCAGCGGCGATTTCTTGTTTTAGCCGGATAAAACCTTTTTTAAACATGTTGTTGCCAAGCACAGTGTGTCCGGGAGCGCGCTGTTCCTGAAATTCGGTAAAGATACCGGCTTCATACGACAGCTTCCACGACTCGTCCATCGCAGCAAAAATTTTATCCCGGTTGGAGTTCCCCTCCCAAAACGGGATGATTTCTTCAACATACACCCGCTGCATTTTTTCATCGCTTTTGTACGATACTTTGTCGCGGTTGTGCAGGATTTCCAGATCTTCGAGGCTGTGCAGCGTGATTTCGGGATAAGTGGGCACCGAGCCGGGTTTTGGTCCCCGCTCTCCGACAATCAACTCTCCGCGTTGGTAAAAAAGAGTTTTATGTTGCAGGAAATATAAAAAAGCCTCAGCCCGCCGCACAGGAGCGGATACTTTTTGCGCTTGTTTACTTTTGTAGTATTCAGTAATTAATACGGCACGTTCTTCCGACAGGGAAGGCGCAGCCCCGAGGCTTTGTTTGCGAAGTTGAGCGATGCGTGTATTCATGATTTTTGTTTTCTTGCTATTTATCCGCCGATAGTTACTTTGTAACCATGTTTTTCGAAAATGAATTTTGCCCGGTTAATCGATTCCGCTGATGGCTCTTTGATAGGTGGCAAATGAGAGGGCAAACCAAATCGGGCGTATTTATGTTGTCCGATTTTGTGGTAGGGGAGGATGTCCACAGGATAGCGATGTTTCAATTCCAGAAGGATTTGGAGGGAGGCGTGCAGCGTGCTTTCGCTATCATTTACGGTGGGGATAAGAGGAATTCTTATCCTGATATCTGCTCCCAGGTCATCTAAAAGTTGCAGGTTGTGCAGAATAATTTCATTGCCTACTCCTGTGTATTTTCGGTGAATTTCGCTGTTCGGGTGTTTGAGGTCGTACAGAAAAAGATCGGTGAATGGGTGTATTTTTAGTAAATTTTCTGAAGGTGTATGCCCTGTGGTATCAACACAAGAGTGTATTTCATTTTTTCGGCAGAGCTGTAGCATGTGGAGTAGAAAATCTGCTTGCATCATAGGTTCACCGCCTGAAAAAGTAACGCCACCGTGACTTTCTTCGTAAATGAGCCTGTCGCGCAGAATTTCGGTTATGAGATCCTGGTCACTAATCCTTTTTCCGATGGTTTGTTTTTTCTTCACAAGCTCGCCACCAATTTTTTCTTCGGTTTCCACCTGCACAATTTCCATGGAGCGGCTTTCCGGGTTATGACACCACAGGCAATGAAGCGGACAGCCTTTAAAGAATACGGTTTGCCGGATTCCGGGACCATCGTGCAGCGCCATACGTTTGATGTCGAAAATTACACCTTCCATCGGGAATGGTATTAAAAAATGAAGTGATTGATAAGAATGAATAAGAGAAAAACAGCTACGCTGTCATGAGGCATAAAGCATTCAACATATCCAGCACTCGAAAAGTCCTTTGCCGGAACTGTGCGATAGTTGATCGTTTAAGTAACTGACTGTCATATACTAAAAGTTACGACAAAGGTAAAAGAATTTTTGAGTGGTAAAACATGGGAGGCACAAAAAAAAGCCCTTACGAATAAGGGCTTTGGTTGTGACCCTCAATGCACCCCGGAATAAATTCCTGGGATACAAAGTCGGTCGTGCCTACGGCACTTGGGTATGTTGTAACTTTTCCAAAGTTCTTTTCGTCTCGTCCGCGTTTGCAACGCGGATGGTTGCGTAACAAAAATTGCATCCGCGTTACAAACGCGGACGAGAATTAGGAGGCACAAAAAAAAGCCCTTACGAATAAGGGCTTTGTTGCCTGACTAGGGGTCGAACCTAGACTCTTCTGATTCAGAGTCAGACGTGTTGCCAGTTACACCATCAGGCAATGAGGGCGCAAAGGTAAAGTTTTTGATCTATATGGGTCAAGTATAGCAGCTGATTTTTTAAAAAAAATTCCATCGAAATACATCAGGCTGACCATCAGGGTTATGAATTGCTTTTTGACCAATTGTCGCGTAGGGTAACGGTGCGGTTAAACACCAAATGACCGGGCTTGCTGTCCTTGTCGGCACAAAAATATCCCATGCGCTGAAACTGAAATTTGTCACCGGGCTGTGCGCGTTGTAGCCAGGGTTCTGCTTTAGCCTGAGATATTACTTGCAGAGAGTCGGGATTTATAAATTCTTTGAAGTCTGTTTCTTTATGACCTGCCGGATCTTCATCCAGAAACAGCCTGTCGTACAAACGTACTTCTGCATCAATGGCCTGTTCGGCTGAAACCCAGTGTAATGTTCCTTTTACTTTGCGTTGAGCGCCTTCCGCACCACTCCTTGAGTTGAGGTCGCAGGTGCAATAAATTTCAACTACATTTCCATTTTCATCTTTTTTGTAATCATCGCATTTGATAATATATGCTCCTTTCAACCGTACTTCTTGTCCCGGGCCGAGCCTGAAGAACTTTTTTGGTGGGTCTTCCATAAAATCTTCTCGTTCGATGTACAGCTCACGCCCAAAAGGCACTTCGTGACTTTCGCTTTCGGCATCTTCGGGATTGTTGATCAGCCACATTTTTTCTGTTTTTCCTTCCGGATAATTGGTGATAATAACTTTCACAGGATTTAAAACCACCATAACCCTGTCTGTAATTTTATTCAAATGCTCACGCAAGGTAAACTCCAACAGGCCGACATCGATCACGTTGTCGCGCTTGGCCACGCCGATACGTTCGGCAAAGTTGCGTAACGATTCAGGTGTATAACCTCTGCGGCGCAATCCTGATATGGTAGGCATGCGCGGATCGTCCCACCCAACTACAATACCTTTTTGTACCAATTCGAGCAGTTTGCGTTTACTCATTACGGTATAGCTCAGGTTAAGTCTGGCAAATTCAATCTGCCGCGGACGATAACCGCCATCGGCAATCTGATCAAGAAACCAATCGTAAAGCGGGCGGTGAATTTCAAACTCAAGCGTGCACACCGAGTGGGTGATGCCTTCGATATAATCACTCTGTCCGTGAGCATAATCGTACATCGGGTAAATACACCAGGCGTTCCCTGTCCGGTGATGTTCCTGATGCAGAATCCGGTACATGATCGGATCGCGCATGTGCATGTTAGGTGAACTCATGTCAATTTTTGCCCGCAGAATCATCTGTCCGTTTTTAAAATCACCTGCACGCATGCGTCTGAATAAGTCGAGGCTTTCTGCCACTGGCCTGTTGCGATACGGACTTTCTGTGCCGGGACGTGTAGGCACACCCCGCTGCTGGCTGATTAATTCCTGGGGTTGTTCGTCCACATAAGCTTTACCTTGTTCAATAAGCATTTCGGCCCATTGGTAGAGCTGCTCAAAATAGTCGGAAGCGTAGTAAGGCTTTTTGTCCCATTTAAACCCAAGCCATTCGATGTCTTCTTTTATCGAATCAACGTATTCGATATCCTCTTTTTCAGGATTGGTATCGTCGAACCTCAGGTTACACAATCCGTTGTAATCTTCGGCCAAACCAAAATTAAGGCATATGGATTTGGCATGACCAATATGCAGGTATCCGTTAGGCTCGGGTGGGAAACGTAAGTGTATCCTGCCCTCATTCTTGTTGTTGCGCAAATCTTCTTCGATAATCGTTTCGATGAAGTTTAATGACCTTTTTTCGTTTTCAGGAAATTCCATGGTGTTCGTGCTAGCATTTGAAAAACAGGTGCAAACTTACTGAGAAAATGCTTAGGTGTATCCACTTTGCAGTGAAATATGCCTATTTCTGTTTCTTGCCTGAGGAGACTGTATCGCAATTGTTAAAAATATTTTAACATATTGTTAATCATGTAGATATAGAGTGTACGCAAGTGTACATTGTTGTTGCAATGACGAACATGTTTAGATTGGTTTTTTAGCACTTGCGTGAGCAACAGAGTTTGTAAAAAACACAAAATCAACGTTTAATGATCTTTGGCACGTTGTTGGTTACAGGCTTAGTGCAACCATTATTGTTAACTAATTAAAATATAAAAGTCATGAAAACAAGAATTGCAACCATTATTTTACTGTGTTTATTTGGAATGACCACAGTTATGGCCAGCCAACCGGTGCCAGCCTCCAAAGCGGTAAGAGCTTCTGTAGTTGATCTCGTAAAAAAGAACATGAAATACCCTGAATTTGCCATTGATGACAAAACCCAGTGTTGTGTGGTTTTGAGTATGGTTATTCAGGACGATGGCACTTTGAAAGTTGATCAGTCGAACAGTGTTTCTCCTCAGATGCAAAATTTCGTAGTGAAAACAGTTGAAACCCTGAAAGACGAAAAACTTGCCAGGCATTCAGGTGAAAGGGTTCTGATGAAAGTTACGTTTGAATTAATATCATAGTCGACGCAGCAACCACTTCATATAAAGCCAGGGCTTAGGCCTGTATTTAAAATCCGACCATGAAAAGTCGGATTTTTTATTTTCATACAATTGCTTACCTTTGTTTCCCTGAATGAATCAGTACATGAAAAAAAAGGTAGCTGAAACAAAATTTTCCCTAAGACTCGCCGGGGCTTACAACACAGATTTTCGTCTTATTTTTTTTGCTTTTGTAGTTGGATTGGTGGCCGGTTTAGTCGGGAGTTTTTTCAGGTTAATTCTGGAGCAAATTGATTTATGGCGTTCTTCAGTTTTTGTGTTGGCGAAGGCTGACGGAGGGATGCACTGGGTATTTGCTATTGCTCTGGCAGTTGTTGGTGTTACCGTAGCCTTGTTCATGGTGAAGAGATGGGCTCCCGAAGCATCAGGAAGTGGTGTTCACGAAATAGAAGGGGCGTTGGACGAGGTTCGGGTTTTGCGTTGGAAAAGGATTATTCCTGTAAAATTCATTGCATCGCTTTTTTCGTTGGGAAGCGGATTACTTTTAGGTCGTGAAGGGCCTACCATTCAGCTTGGTGCCAACATCGGGAAAATGGTAAAAGATGTGTTTAAACTCCCTAAAGAACATGATAATCCTTTAATTTCGTCGGGTGCGGCCGCCGGGCTGGCGTGTGCTTTCAATGCGCCTTTCTCCGGAATTGTGTTCGTGTTAGAAGAAATGCATGGCCATTTCAAGTTCTCGTTTTATTCGGTTGCGGCCATCATGGTGGCTTCGGCCACGGCAGACATCGTAGTTCGTTTGCTTATCGGTGTTGACCCAGTGATCCGGATGATGGTTTTTGGGCAGCAGGCCTTGAGCACTTTGTGGCTTTACATGGTGTTGGGGTTGGTTTTAAGTGTGCTGGGCTTTTTATTTAACCGGCTGCTGGTCTTTTCGCTGGATGTTTTTACTCCTTTGGTAAACAAGTCGCTTTTGGCATCAGGACTGGTAATTGGAACTACCATTGCCGTAATTGGTATATGGTTTCCCGAATTGATTGGAGGCGGCTATACAACTGTGGCCGAATCGCTTGAGTTTACTTTTGGGGTTAAAATGCTTTTGATTATTTTGGTGGCTCGTTTCTTTTTAACGCTTTTCAGCTATGGTTCAGGAGTGCCGGGAGGTATTTTTGCTCCATTGCTGGCTCTGGGCGTTTTGTCAGGCATGGCCTATGGGTTTATGGCACAGCATTTTTTCCCTGATCTCGTTGACAATCCTGCTGTATTTGCGGTGGCAGGCATGGCGGGCGTATTTGCTTCCACGGTCAGGGCGCCACTTACAGGCATTGCTCTGGCCATCGAAATGACCTCGAACTACGAACTTATTTTGCCCCTGATCATCACTACCCTTGTTTCTTCGGTAGTAACCTCGCAGCTTGGTAATCAACCTATTTACACAACACTTTTAAAACGAACCCTTGCCCAAGCCTGAATATTTCGGTTTCGAGGAAAACAGAACGGTTTAAAACGCTTTGTAAATTGGTCGATTTTAAAAACAAACTTGTTCTTTTTAAAATAATTAGTAATTTTGCCGCCCAGCAATTTCACCAAAATCAAAAGTCATGTCGCACGATTCGATGGTCAGCATTTTCTCCGGTCGCCAAAGCAGGTATCTAACCGAAAAGATTGCTGCCAGTTACGGTATTCCAATGGGTAAATCAATTGTCCTGGACTTCGCAGACGGGGAATTTCAGACCTCTTACGAGGAAAATATCCGCGGTCGCGATGTGTTTATCGTACAATCGACTAACCCACCGGCTGACAATTTACTTGAGTTGTTGATGATGGTGGATGCAGCACGTCGTGCCTCTGCAAGAAAAATTATCGCCGTAATCCCTTATTTTGGTTACGCACGTCAGGACAGAAAAGATAAACCCAGGGTGAGCATAGCCAGCAAATTAACGGCCAACTTACTCATTGCAGCCGGAGTAACCCGATTGATTACCATCGATTTACATGCCGACCAGATACAAGGCTTCTTCGATGTTCCCGTCGATCACCTCTATTCCTCCAACATTTTCCTTCCTTATCTTAAAGAGCTCAACCTGCCAAACCTGATGATGGCCTCACCAGACACGGGCGGAACACGCCGAGCCGCAAGTTATGCCAAAGCCCTTGGAACTGGTTTTGTGATTTGTTACAAACAAAGGGCAAAACCAAACGTGATAGAACAAATGGAGCTTATTGGCGATGTGGAAGGAAAAGATGTGGTACTGGTGGATGACATCATCGATACGGCCGGAACCATCACCAAAGCAGCCTCGCTCATCATGAGCAAGGGAGCAAGCAGCGTGAGGGCTTTTTGTACTCACCCAATCTTTTCGGCAGATGCGTACAGCCGGATAAATAAATCTGTTTTTGATGAAGTAGTGGTTACAGACACTGTTAAGCTTACCCAACACAGCGATAAAATTACCGTGCTTTCTACTGCCGACTTGCTGGCCGAAGTTATTAAACGTGTTCAGAATTTTGAATCCATCAGTTCGTTATTCGATCTGAAACAAATATAAATCTTAATTATTAAATCATGAAAAAAGTATCATTGAGCGGTTCTCTGAGAGAGAACGTAGGGAAAAAAGATGCTAAAAAACAGCGCAGATCGGGCAATGTGCCCTGTGTGCTTTACGGCGGAAAAGAACAGGTTCATTTTGTTCTGGATCAGCTGAGTTTTGGCGAAATTGTGTTTACTCCGCATGCTTACCTTGTGGAGCTGAACATCGACGGAAAAATGTACAACGCTGTTTTACAGGATGTACAGTATCATCCGGTAAGCGATTCGGCTTTGCATGCCGACTTTTTGGAAGTGACCGAAGGGAAACCTGTTATTACAGCGCTCCCCATTCGCCTCAAAGGGAACTCTCCCGGTGTTATGGCCGGCGGTAAACTCCAGCTTAAACTGCGTAAAATGAAAGTTAAAGGGCTGATTGAAAACCTGCCTGAAGAGGTTACAATCGACATTTCTAAATTGAAAATAGCTGAGGCTATTAAAGTAAAAGCAGTTCAGCTCGCTAATGTTGAGTTTTTAGATGTGCCTAACTCAGTTGTTGTGATGGTTAAAGCCGGTCGTGGTGGTGCAGTTGCAGTGGCTGATGAAGCTGAAGAGGAAGCAGCCGGTGATGAAAACCAAGCTGCTGAATAGTTAAACACAAGTCGGTTTGGTAACTGATTTTATTTGAATGAGTAAAGGGATAAAGTATTTAACTTTGTCCCTTTAATTTTTAAACCTGATGGAGTTTTGAAATACCTGATTGCCGGACTTGGAAATATTGGGGTGGAATACGCCAATACACGCCACAACATTGGTTTTGTGGTGTGTGATGCGCTTGCCCGTGATCTGGGAGCAAGTTTTGTCGTCGACAGGCATGCCTCACGCGCCGAGGCTAGATTTAAAGGCAGGACGCTGGTCATGATAAAACCCTCCACCTACATGAACCTTAGTGGGAAAGCGGTAAAGTACTGGCTTGAAAAGGAAAAAATTCCAATCGAAAATTTGCTCGTTGTGGTAGATGATATTGCCTTGCCCACCGGGAGTCTGCGCATGAAACAAAAGGGAAGTGATGCAGGCCATAACGGGCTGACCGATCTCATATTAAAGTTGAATACCAATGAGTTTCCACGTTTACGTATTGGCATCGGTGATAATTTCAGAAAGGGCATGCAGGTGGAGTATGTGTTGGGTCAGTGGTCGCGTGAGGAGGAAAAACTCATGATTCCCCGTGTGGAAATAGCCGTCGACATGATAAAAAGCTATGTAACGGTTGGCATCGAGCGCACCATGACGGCCTATAACAAGAAGTGACTCAAGTTTTACAGTTATTCCTATTTAGTGAAAATCAGATAATTAAATTATTATCAAGTATAAATGACATTGATATACTGTTAATTATGGATCCCATTCCTATTCAGAATTTTTCTCTGTGGTCCTCTGTGACTTCTTTGTGCACCTCTGTGTAACAACTTATTAGCTATGTCACGAAGCTATGTCACGAAGGTCAAATTTAAATGATATTTTATTGACTCTCAGCTATAAGAGCTTGAAAAATTACAGAGAAACTTGAGTAAGTGAGAGATTAGAATTGAATTCCTTTTTCACGCACCACCTTGTTGAAGGCTTGGTAGAGTGCCTCTACGTTTTGGTTATTGTTGATCACGATGTCGGCCATTGAAATACATTTACTCAGGTTCTGCTTATTGGGGTCTGTGGTGGTAAACTCGCGTTTTTCGTTCGACAAAAACGTTTCATAGCTTATGTGATCCGTTTCGGAGGCCCTGAGGGAGATTCTTTTATACCTGATTTCAGGGTCGGCGTCAACGGCTACCAGAATAAATTTCCCTTGTTTTTTAAGAAAGTCAATTTCGCCGGGTGTCCTTATGCTTTCAATCACAGCGTTTTTTTCTTGTTTGATGGCCTCCGCGTACAGCTCTTCGATGATAAAAGCCGGCGAATGTTGTGCGCGTAATTCGTTGGCTATCTGTGTCATGGTATCCCGATTGGGTATCAAACCCCGGCGTTCGATTTCATGAATCAGATAAGAACGTACCGAATAATGTACAAACCCCTTTTCGTTGGTCAGATACTCAACCAATGTGCCTTTGCCTGCGCCAAGTGTGCCGGTAATCCCAATTACAATCATGAATTCTTTTTTTTGTTGTTGCTTTCTTCCTGTATCGCTTCAATCCACTTTCCCATCTCAACAGGTCGGTAGTTTTCCATGTGAATCATCAGATCTTCGATTGAGTTGGACACAATCAGGTTTTGCCGGTGTTCGGGTCTGATAAAACCTGCTTCCACGCCATGATCAATAAACTCAAGCAATCGATCAAAATACCCGTCTACATTGAGCAACCCCATGGGCTTATCTGTGATGTGAAGTTGGTTGTAAGTAAGTATCTCCGACAATTCATCCAAGGTTCCAAATCCTCCCGGAAGCGCAATAAAAGCATCAGAAAGTTCCAGCATGCTGGCTTTTCGTTCGGCCATGCTTTCTACTACCACGAAATGTGAAAGCCCGTCATGTGCTACTTCTTTGTTGATGAGCAGTTTTGGCATTACCCCGATTACCTCGCCGTTTTTTTCAAGTAAGGCGTCAGCTAAAATCTTCATCAGGCCAACCTTAGCGCCTCCATAAACCAACCCCAGCTTGTTATCAGATAAAAAGTTCGCCAGATCAATGGCTGCTTTTCGGTAGCTCGCACTGTTGCCGGTACTTGAGCCGCAAAATACACAGATTCGTTTCATGTGGTATTAATTTTTATTTTATCGGTCACATGGAATACGCCATAATTACAAAAATATTCTCTACTAGTGGTGATTTCTGAATCATGGCTATTTCATATACACTTGAAATTTCGGATGACAAAATTAGCTTAATTTTGCCACATGAAGTTTGTCGACAGCCACACCCACTTGTATCTAGATCATTTCGCGGAGGATCGGTTCTCTGTTATCGAAAAGGCCATACACCAAGGCGTTAATTACATGCTGTTGCCTGCAATCGACAGATCTACCTTTGAGTCGATGAGCAAGCTGGCCTCCGATTTTCCGGAAAATTGTTTGCCTATGATGGGACTTCATCCCACCTCTGTTGACGATCAGGTAGCATCGGAGCTGGCTTTTGTTGAATCGGAACTCGACTCAGGTAAATATATTGCCGTGGGTGAAATTGGTGTCGACTTGTATTGGGACAAAACATTCGCCGAAAAGCAGACGGAAGCTTTTCGTCACCAGTTGCGGCTTGCAAAAAAACATCACCTTCCGGTTGTAATCCACACACGCGATTCGTTTAACGAGGTGTACAGCGTGGTTATAGAAGAAAAGGAGGAATTGTTGACCGGTGTATTTCACTGTTTTACGGGGAGTTTTGAGGAGGCCGAAAAAATTTTTGGACTGGGATTTAAGCTGGGGATTGGCGGGGTGCTAACTTTCAAAAATGCAGGCTTGCAACAAGTGGTGGCGCGGTTGCCTCTGGAGGCGATGATCCTCGAAACCGATTCCCCGTATTTAACCCCGACTCCCTTTCGCGGTAAGCGAAACGAAAGCAGTTATATTCCCCTGATTGCCCAAAAACTGGCCGAATTAAAGGGTAAACCACTACAGGAGATCGCCGAAATTACCACTTACAATGCCAAAAAATTGTTTAAACTGAAGTAAAATGAACACCCAGACTTCCATTCTGATTATTTATACCGGAGGTACCATTGGAATGATGGCCGATCCGGCTACCAATGCCTTGGTTCCTTTTGATTTTCAAAATATCAATGAGCAAATTCCCGAGCTGAAGAATATGAATTATCAGCTAGGTTTTCATTGCTTTGACCCCATTTTGGATTCGTCGAATATGAAACCGGAGGTGTGGATTGAAATTGCCTCCATCATTGGCAAAAATTATGAACAGTATGATGGTTTTGTGGTGCTGCACGGCTCCGATACCATGGCTTATACCGCTTCTGCCGTGTCATTTTTGCTCGAAAACCTGAACAAACCAGTGATTTTTACCGGATCGCAGTTGCCGTTGGGTGTTTTGCGTACCGATGGCCGGGAAAATTTTATCACTGCTATCGAGATAGCTGCTTCCACTGAGGATGAAACCCCTTTAGTGCCGGAAGTTTGCATATATTTCGAGAATAGCCTGATGCGTGCCAACAGAACCACAAAATACAATGCCGAGCACTTCAACGCTTTTGTGTCGGCAAACCTCTCACCTCTTGCCGATGTAGGGATTTATATCCGATACGATAAGAATGTAATCCTGAAACCGAATTTTAAAAAATTGAAAGTTCACCAGAAGCTTGATACCCGGGTGGCTGTGCTGAAACTTTTCCCCGGTATCAGCAAAGCTTTCGTGGAAGCGTTTCTGGCCATAAAAGATGTTAAAGCCATTGTGCTGGAGACCTTTGGTTCGGGCAATGCTCCTTCGGAAACCTGGTTTGTGGAGGCCTTGCAACAAGCCATTAACGCTGGTTTAATTGTGGTAAATGTAACGCAATGTTTGGCCGGTTCTGTTAATCAGGGAAAATACGAAACAAGTTTGAAACTGCGTGAAATGGGCGTAATAAGCGGCAAAGACCTGACTACCGAGGCAGCACTCACCAAATTGATGTATTTGCTTGCCGCCGGACTAACTACCCAGGAGGTCAAAAGTATGCTGGCCTTTCCGCTTCGTGGCGAAATGACTGTATAAAAAAAGCCGGACGATTTTAATCAGTCCGGCTTGAGGGTGTAAAACGGGAAGTTTAAAGGCTCTTTTTTACAAGATAGAAGTCAACTTTGTCATCAGACACCATGTTGTTTCTTTCTTCCATTTCCTTGAGGTTCTTTGGTGGCGGAACAATCACTTTTTCGCCTTTTTTCCAATCAAGCGGCAACGCTACTTTGTATTTATCAGCCACTTGCAAAGCGTACAAAGCCCTGAGAATTTCATCCATGTTGCGACCAACATTCAGCGGGTAATACATGATCAGGCGGATTTTTTTGGCCGGATCGATAAAAAATACGGCCCTTACAGCGGCTGTTTCGCTTTCGTTGGGTTGCAACATGCCATAAAGTTTTGAAACTTTCATGTCGATGTCGGCAATAATCGGAAAGTCGAAATACACTCCTGTACGTTCTTTCACGTTGTTTACCCAGGCCAGGTGAGCGTGAATACTATCGATGCTTAAGCCCATGAGTTCGGTGTTCAGGGCATCGAATTCGCCTTTTCTCAGAGCAAAACCACTCATTTCAGTTGTGCAAACAGGCGTAAAATCGGCAGGGTGCGAGAACATAACCACCCATTTGTCGGGGGCAAAGTCTGAGAATTTAATAGTTCCTGCGGTGGTTACTGCTGTAAAATCAGGAGCAACATCCCCGATACGGGGCATCTGATACATTACTTCATTTTCCATTTCTTCTAACATTTTAATTTGATTTAATAGTGATAAATTTATTTGTTTAAAAAGGCAGAGTACATCCATACAAGTTTTTCCTGCTCACGAATGTAATCGCTCATCAAACTGTTGGTTCCTTCATCGTTGGCCTCGCCGCTTAAATCGAGCAAAGCACGTTGTTTCTGAATAAGGATCGAAAAACTGTCAATCAGGTTTTGTACATTTTCAACTCCGTTGTGTGTTTGTCCGGCTTCTTTTATTACGGCGGTTTTTATGTATTCGCTGTATCTGTATTCCGGATGGTTTCCTAAAGTGAGAATTCGCTCGGCCAACTCATCTATCTTCAGGATGAGGTCGTTGTACAACTCTTCAAATTTAACGTGCAGCTCGAAAAATTTCTCGCCTTTCACGTTCCAGTGAAATCCGCGCACATTGGCATAGAAAATTTGATAGTTTGCCAGCAGATCATTTAATTGCTTACTTAACACTTCAGCTTTTTCGTTATTTATTCCAATTCTATTCATTGCTTTTTTTTTAATTATTTGATGATGCAAATATACGTCCGTAAAACATATATGTCAAATCGAATGATTTTATATGCTTATAGAAAATATCTATATTTGCATGAAATATAAAATGGATTGCAATCATGATTTCACTAATACAGATGCAGTATTTGGCTGCTATTGATACTTACCGTCATTTTGCTACGGCGGCTGAGAAGTGTTTTGTAACCCAACCCACACTTAGCATGCAGGTTAAGAAAGTAGAAGAGGAGTTAGGGGTTAAAATCTTCGACCGCACCCGGCAGCCGGTTATTCCAACACAAGCCGGTATTGCCATTATCGAGCAGGTGAGGAGGATACTTAAGGAGGCAGAAAAGATAGATTTGCTTGTGCAGGAAATGCAACAGGAGGTTTCAGGCGATCTGACATTGGGGATTATTCCTACAATTTCTCCCTATTTGCTGCCTCTTTTTGCCGGAGCTTTTAAGCAGAAATATCCGGCAGTGCATCTGAAAGTTCAGGAGGTTGTTACTGAACGTATCGAAGAATTGTTAAAAAAGGACTTGTTGGATGCTGGTATCCTGGTTACTCCTCTGCACAATCCGGGCATCATTGAGCAGCCTCTTTTTTACGAGGAGATGATGATTTACACCAACATGCAGCATCCGTTGAGCACGCAGCCCATTATCAATATAGGAGATATTGCTACGCCTGAAATGTGGCTTTTAAGTGACGGGCATTGTTTTCGTCATCAGGTAGTTAACCTGTGCCAACTTCATGATTTAAAGTCTGATGTGTTGCCGTTTGAGTTTGAGGGTGGATCGCTCGATACCATGATGAAGATTATTGACAAAGAAGGAGGTTACACCTTGATTCCTGAGTTGGCAGGCCTTGAAATAACAAACGACGCTGCACATAAAGTCCGTCGTTTTTCAGGAATAACGCCTTTGCGTGAAGTCAGCCTGGTGGTAAACAGGCGGTTTGCGAAAACCAATTTGTTGCAGAATCTGGCC
>Ga0180009_10001301_pt1 | contig 30973 bp, 27 predicted proteins | sample OS_PC_MetaG_FD_123537 | JGI IMG/M metagenome (GOLD analysis project Ga0180009, IMG submission 123537) | Groundwater microbial communities from the Aspo Hard Rock Laboratory (HRL) deep subsurface site, Sweden - OS_PC_MetaG | ecosystem: Environmental > Aquatic > Deep subsurface > Groundwater...
AGCATAGTAGACCTGGGCGCGCTGGCTGCGAAAACCCACATTCACCTGCATCGGTGGGAACACAATGCGGTTCTTTAGTTTCATGCCACGAATGGTTATGGGCTCTAAAATTTTCATTGGCAATATCCCCCCTCAACATTCTTTTAGATTAATATAGGGGAATTAGGCTTTTGAGTCAAGATTAATAGATCTATTTTATGTTACTGATTTTTAAATTTTGATATCCACTAATAATCCCATTCAGATCTCGATCAAATCATAAAAAATAGTCAAAAAGGAAATACTTGACAAAATTTGCCCTAATTTTCTAAAGTGAGACTGTCCATCAAACGATTTTACCGAGTAATTTTCTTCAATTAAAAATACTTTCCCAAAGGCCTTACTGAGGAAATCATATCCCAGTGGGATAAAATTGAGGGTGAACGTAAACAAGCCACAGAAACCCAAAAACATTTTACACCGGCAAAGGTAGTCTCACATCATATTCCATTCTAATAATTATCCGAAGGAGGATAAAAATGACTGATTTATGGAAACCTTCCGGCCTTGCGATCGGTAAGCTAATCGCAAATCGGGAGATAACTTCTCAAGAGGTGGTCAGGACTTTTTTTGAACGTATTGATAGAATCAACCCAAAGATCTCAGCATATGTGACCCTGTGCCAAGAAGAGGCCTTAACCGAAGCCAAATCAGTTGACGAGAGCTTAGATAAAGGCGAGAAACCCTCCAATCCCTTATTCGGCGTGCCTGTCTCAATCAAAGACTTGATAGAAACTCGAGGGGTATTAACCACTTATGGTTCTACTTTTTTTAAGGATAATGTCCCGGAAATGGACGCTGTGCTTGTGGAAAGATTGCGATCTGCTGGGTGCCCCATTTTAGGGAAAACCAATACCCCTGAATTTGGGGGTAAGTTCGCAACCGATAATCTGCTATTTCCGCCTACCCGTAACCCATGGAACCTTGAACGTTCTCCTGGTGGTTCTTCCGGAGGGGCTGCAGCCCAAGTAGCCTCGGGGCTCGGTCCTTTGGCAGTGGGAAACGACGGAGGAGGATCCATCCGGGTGCCGTCCTGTTTATGTGGGGTATTCGGCATCAAACCTCAGTTTGGTCGGGTTCCATCATGGCCGAGGCATGATGCCTGGAGCACATTGAACCACGAAGGACCAATAACTCGGACTGTAAGAGATGCATCTGCAATGCTTGATATTATGGCAGGCCCTGATGACAGGGATCGCTCAAGTTTACCTGCTCCCGGTCTTAGCTATCTTGAGGCATGCGAGGGAGATATAAACGGATTACGTGTGGCCTGGAGTCCGGACTTGGGATACGGACGTGTAGATCCGGAGGTAAAAACCATTTGTGAGGAAGCTGCCTATACATTCAAGGATTTCGGATGTACGGTGGAAGAAGCCGCCCCGACTTGGGAATGTCCAGATCAGATTTTTTTAAACATCATCGTTCCACGCATGGCGACCTGGTTGGAAGCCGAATTACCGGAAGGCTTCCAGGAAGCAATGGACCCCATGCTTCAGGTCTTTCTTCCCCTGGCCGATCAACTTACATCCCGAGACGCAATGAGAGCCCATTTTGGGCCGGATGTCATTTGGGACGTATTAGAACCTTTTTTTAGGACATACGATTTGTGGCTGACACCAACTGTGGCTGTTCCATCATACCCATTAGGGATTTTCGGCCCTGAGGAGATAGCAGGTGAACCTGTAGAAAGTGCGCTTTTACCTTTTTTCACTTTTCCCTTCAACTTAACCGGACAGCCGGCGGCAAGCGTACCGGCAGGCTTTACTTCAGATGGGCTACCTGTTGGACTTCAGATCATCGGACGGCGTTACCAAGATCACAGGGTACTAAGGGCAGCCCGTTGTTTCGAGGAGGCTAGGTCTTGGCACGATCGGTGGCCTCGGATCGCCAAGTAATACAAGAGAGTAACATCCAATAATGAAAACGTATTTTTCAGTCGATTACAGATTTAATTTTTTAGCTTCCATTTTTTCATATCAATAATAACGGAGGAATTAGAGTCATGGATTGGCAAGAAGAGTATAAAAAGAGGCTTTGCTCGGCAGAGGATGCCGTGAAGTTGGTTAAATCGGGAGACCGGGTTATGATACCTCTTATGAAGCAGCCCATGCTTTTGCCCGAAGCCCTCGTGGCACGAAAGGACGAGCTCAGGAACGTTGAGGTCCTGATGACATCCCCAATGCGAGACTTCGGGTTTGCCGCCGAGGGGCTGGAAGAATCTTTCACGCCGCTTGTCGAGTTATTTTTGGGGGTGCACATGCGCGAAGTCTCGGACCAGAAAAGGCTGGACTACCTGCCTGGCCTCTTTTCTCTCCAATTTAAACCACACCATGACGCTCGCCTCTACAGGAGAGACGTAGATGTTTTCATGACCGTGGTCACGCCCCCCAACAAGCAGGGGTTTTGCAACCTCACTGCCCATATGTGGAACAAAAAGACTTATATGAAATATGCCAAGAAGGTTATTGCCGAGGTGGACGAGGACCAGACCCTGGCCCACGGGGATACCTGGGTCCACGTTACCGAGATAGACGCCTTCGTGGAGCATACTCCCGATCGTCTTTCCAAGCAAGAGATCGAGGAATATATCAACAAGATCGAAGATCCTGAGCGACGGCAAAGGATGGCCTTGCTTTTAAACGGTTTTGAAGATGCGTCTCTAAGGCAGAATCTGGGGGTCTTTGAGGAGATGGTTAACAAGGAGCTCGATGAGGCCTTGGGCATCTTTGGCTTGAACGAGCCACCGGAGCACGTAAAGCGTATCGGCGAATACGTCTCTGATCTGATCAAAGATGGGGACTGCATCCAGATAGGGGTGGGCACCCCCGCCGGTTACCTGCCCATGATGGGCGTTTTCAACGACAAAAAAGACCTTGGACTCCACACCGAGATGTGCGCACGGGGAATCGGCAGACTCGTCCGAGACGGCGTGATCACAGGTGCTCACAAAAAGCTATTTCCCAACAAGGCGGTGGCCTCCACCTGGAGCGGATGCGATCCGGTGGACCTGGCCTATATCGAAGATAACCCGAAGTTTGCCCTTTACGACGCGGAGTTTGTCGTTAATCCCTTATCCATCTCCCAGAATGATAACCACGTATCCATCAACAACTGCCTCTCAATAGACCTTACCGGACAGATCAACGCTGAGACAGTCTTCGGCCCCCACATTTACAATGGCCATGGAGGTCAACCCGAATCCCACATGGGAGCTGTTTATTCCAAGGGAGGCCGGGCCATTACCCTCATACCGTCCACCGCCCTCGGGGGAGGTGCTTCACGAATCGTGCCCCATCTGGAAGAGGGTTCTCTGGTGACCATACCTCGCTATTTCGCCGACCATGTGGTCACCGAGTACGGCGTGGCAAGACTCATGGGCAAAACCTGCCGCCAACGAGCCGAGGAGCTGATAAACATCGCACATCCCGATTTCAGAAATGAGTTGAGAAAACAGGCAAAGGAGTTATTCTACCCATAGTATAATAGATTGAGAGGGAGTTATAGATATGGAATGCTTTTTCCCTTGACACACTACTCCATATCTCCTATACTCGCCCGACCAATAAACAAGTTCTTATTATCTTATCCGTATATTAACAAGACCACTCCAATGTGGCATACTGTTAACAGTCACAAATTGCCCTTTTGTCCTTTTGAAAGTGAACAGGACTAAGGCCGTTCTCGATACCTTTAACTGGTCGAAACGACTCGGTGTCGTTTCTCTTGTTCCGATTACACATCAGTATATAACCATTCCTCACTCTTCAAGGCCGGCGTATGGGGGAGAAAATGGTCAAAAACATTTCCTTAACGCTTAATCCGCCGGAGGCGGACAAGGGTTTAATTCCCCGCCGCTTGCGGCGTTACAATGCCTTTGTAGATACCCCGCTGCTCTGCGGCGGGGTAGTTCATTCCAGGGAATTATTTTATTGTCAATCCTAAAGGATATATCAGGGAGCGGGGACTGAAGTGTTACTCCTCATAAAGGGGTTAGTCTCTGGAATAGACAACATCTATAATACAAGTGAAAGGAGGTGAAAAAGAAGGAGCGAGAGTTATTGTTTGAAAACGTGAAATTGAATACCTGAAGATCTATAGAACAAGGGAGGAGATAAAAATGAAAAAGATTCTATTTATTGCGCTGGCCATTGCGCTGGCTTTTGTTATTGCCAAGGCTCCTTCTGCCGAAGCAGCCTCAACTGAAACCCTGAAGCTTGGGGTTATAGCTCCCATGTCAGGGCCGGGAGCGCCCTGGGGTATTGCCCTGTTGAGGGGGGTGGAGATAGCGGCTGAGGAGATCAATGCGGCAGGCGGCATCAAGGCCGGCGGCAAGGCATATAAGGTCAAGGTCATCTCCGGGGATGACAAGTATACGGGCAAAGGCGGGGTGGATGCGGCCATGAAGCTGGTCCATCAGGATAGGGTGAAGTATATCATCGGCTCTATCAGCTCTGCCTCGACCCTGGCCTTTCAGGCCATCACCGAACCTGCAAAGGTGCTGATCTTGCCAGATACTTACTCGAATAAGGTTCTAGCGCCTGATAAGCCGTACACCTTCAGGATAGTGATGACCAGCCACGAGATTTCCAAGGTCCAGTATAACTGGATACGGGAAAATAAACCTGAAGTAAAGAATATTGCGGTGATCTCCCCTAATGATGCCAGTGGCTGGGCGGTGAGCGAGCATGTGAAGATGGCTGCCGAGGCCAACGGCTTCAAAGTGGTCTTTTATGAGTTCTACGAGAGGGGCACCACTGATTTTTACCCCCTTCTAACCAAGATGCTCCCCACGAAGCCGGACTGGTTCGATACCGGTGCCTCACCGCCGGGAGATCATTCCCTGATGGTGAAGCAGTCAAGGGAGATGGGCTTTAAAGGTGGGTTTTCCACTACGACCGGAATAAATCCTGACCCGCTTGTCAAAATAGCGGGCAAGGAGTACGCTGAGGGCTTTATGGGTCCGAACCTGGACTTCGAGGGGCCTTTTGCCACCAAAGAGGAGAAGGAGTTTGAAAAAAATTATCTTAAAAAATACGGGCCGCCGTTTAACCCCATCGCCCTTGCTTTTTATCCACCTCTGTATGTTCTCAAGCAAGGCATCGAGCAGGCCAACAGCATAGACAGTACCAAAGTCATGAATAAGATGGGAGAGCCGGGCTGGAAGTTTGACTGGATGGGAAAAGAGGCCTGGTGGGGTGGAAAAGGGTACTACGGCATAGACCGCCAGGTTATCGCCAATATTAGTATCTCCGTAATGAAAGACGGAAAAGTTAGCGGCATCGCCCGTTTTTGGAGCGACGTGGTGAGCGAACTGGTGAAAAAGGCTAAATGATCTTTTCACTGGGCCATCCTGTTTAGCATTTTTAAACCGTGCTGAACAGGATGGCCTCTCTTATGGGGGAAAATCCGCCCTCAAGGGGCAGAATAAGTGAAAAAGGAGTGATATGGGCGCAGAGCAAATCTTTCAATGCTTCGTCAATGGAATCATGTCGGGGTCTATCCTGATCCTGGTGGCCCTGGGGTTGACCATGATCTTTGGCATCATGCACATCGTCAACTTTGCCCACGGTGAGCTGTACATGCTGGGTGCGTTCTGTTTGTGGATTTTTTTCGCAGAGCTGCAAGTACCCTATATCCTGGCGCTCATACTGAGCATGATCATTATTTCCGGCCTGGGAATGGTCATAGAGAGGTTCTTGTTTAAGCCTTTTCGGGGAGATCTGGCCCCCAGTTTCATCATTTCTCTGGGGCTGGTGATGCTCCTTCAGACCGGCACTTTACTGAGTTTTGGGATAGAAGATAAGGCAGCGCCCACTCCTTCTGGTTTCCATGGGTTGATACATTTTGGTGGCGCTGTCCTTTCAAAGGAGAGGCTATTCGTGATCCTGATCTCTGCAATTCTGATGGCAGGCGTATGGCTTTTCATCCAACGCACCAAGCCAGGTCAAGCCATGCGGGCTGTTGCACAAGATCAGGATGCCGCTGCCCTCCAGGGAATAAGCATCGATGCGACTGCCTCTCTGGCTATGGGCGTTGGCTGTGCCCTGGCAGCAGCCGCCGGCTGCCTGATGGCCCCCATCTTCTATATCAACCCTTACATGGGTGCGGTACCGATCATGAAAGCGTTTGTGGTGATTATTCTGGGGGGATTGGGAAGTATTGGCGGTGCCTTTATCGGGGGCTTTATCATCGGCTTTGTGGATAGTTTCGGTTCAACGTATCTAAGTGCTCCCATTGCCGCCATGATGACCTTCGGAATCCTTATCTTGGTTCTTATATTCAGACCCCAGGGGTTATTTGGTCATGCATAAAAAGTATATAAATTATATTGTTGTTTTGGCTGTGGTCGCTTTATTGTTTTTGTTTCCGCAGATAATCAAAAATCCCTATTATATAAGGGTTTGGACCAACACTTTCTACCTCATTGTTCTAACCGTTTCCCTCCGTATGATCCTGATGACCGGACAGGTCAGTATCGCCCATTACGCCTTCATGGGCATAGGGGCTTATACTTCTGCCCTGCTGGTGACCAAGGTGCACTGGAACTTCTGGCTGACCCTTCCTCTGTCAGGAATCACGGCGGCAGTGGTTGCCATAGGTCTGGGTTACGTGACCCTTAGAATAAAAGGATCGTACTTTGCCATCGCCACCGTCGCCTTAGGCGAAGTCATAAGGATGGTGTGGGTGGAATGGAAAGGCTTTTTTGGTGGCATGAACGGCATTATGGGGATCCCATCGCCCAGCCCCATCGGCGGCTTGAGTTTCGGCTCCATGCCTTCGTACTATTACTTTGCGCTCTTGTTGATGCTCTTTGCGCTGGCTATTTTGTATAGAATGGACAATTCCAGATATGGCATGACTTTTCGCTCCATTGCCCTGGCCGACAACCTGGCCGAGTCCGCAGGTATCAACATCATGAACTACAAAGTCTTTGCATTCGCAGCAGCCTGCTTTTTTGCCGGCTTGGCGGGTGCTTTCTATTCCTCCTTACAGCACTATATCAGCCCCATGGACTTCACCGTCTTTGAGTCCATCATGCTCATTGTCTTCCTCGTTGTCGGGGGCCGGGGCAACATACTCGGACCCATTTTAGGCCCTGCCGTCCTAAGCTGGCTACCGGTGTTGCTGGAGCAAATTCCGGGCTATAAACCCACTGTGCTGCCCATCATTGACGGGGCCTTTTTATTGGTGGTGATGTTGTTCATGCCAGAAGGGATAATTGGTATTCAGGCTCGGGTGCGGTCAAGTATCAACCGAATCCGCAAACCAGAAAAAGAGCCGGTGCCTTCCGAGGAATTGGCTTAGCAGAGGTGAGCTTGTGTAACAGGGGGCTGAAATGGGTTTTCAGCGAGAGGATTAAGAGATACCGCATGAATTGAAAAGAGATGTGATATTGAGGATTTCCGTTTTAGGGGGTGTGATTCATGGCTCTTTTGGAACTCAAGGGGCTTACCAAGTATTTCGGGGGCCTGACTGCTGTCAGCGAGTTGGATTTTTCAGTGGAAGACGGGGAGATTGTGGGACTGATTGGTCCAAACGGTGCCGGCAAAACAACGGTTTTTAATCTAATCAGCGGGGTTTTTGCCCCCACTGATGGCGAGATCCATTTCCGGGGTGAGGACATCACCGGGCTCAGGCCGGATCAGGTGGCCAAGAAAGGGTTGGCAAGAACATTCCAATCCACGATTCTTTTTGAGCTCTTCCCATCGGTCATCAATGTCGTTGTTGGCGCCCACCTTCATGCTGGTATGAACTTCTTCGGAACGCTTTTCAACACCAGGCGCACTCGCCATAAGGATCAAGAGACTCTGGCGAGGGTCATGGATATCATCAACCTTTTGGAGCTGGGAGATTGGGCCATGGTCCCGGCCCATGATCTGCCCCACGGCCACCAACGAGCTTTGGGCGTGGCCATCGCCCTTGCAACGGAGCCGAAGCTGCTCTTGCTGGATGAGCCGGTGACCGGGATGAACCCTGAGGAAACGGGTCACATGATGGGCCTCATCAAGAAGATCCGCGATGAGCGGGATCTAACCATCGTGCTGGTGGAGCATGACATGCGGGCTGTCATGGGACTCTGTGATCGCATCAGTGTCCTGAGCTTCGGGAAAAAGCTGGCAGAGGGCACACCTGAAGAGATACAGAATAACAAAGAAGTGATCGAAGCCTATTTGGGAGTAGAGGAAGATGTTTAATGTCAAAGACATCAGGGTCTATTATGGGAAGGTTGCGGCCTTAAAGGGCGTTTCCATGGAGATTGAAGAGGGGCAGATCGTCACCCTCATTGGTGCCAATGGAGCAGGGAAGACTACCCTCCTCAGGACTATTTCGGGACTCCACCGGCCCTCCACCGGCGAGATCTGGTTTGATGATAAACGTATCGATCATTCCTCCTCACGTGATATTGTTCGGATGGGCTTGGCCCAGGTGCCGGAGGGAAGACGGGTCTTCCCCTTTATGAGTGTTCTGGATAACCTGAAAACCGGCGCTTATACGCGCCAAGACAAACAGGGGGTGAAAAAGGACCTGAAGATGGTTTACAGCCACTTCCCGGTACTCAAGACAAGGGCCAGCCAGAGCGCGGGGACTCTTTCCGGCGGAGAGCAGCAGATGCTGGCCATGGGGCGGGCCCTGATGACCAGGCCCAGGCTCCTGCTTCTGGATGAACCCTCCCTGGGACTTTCTCCCCTGATGGTGAAGGAGATAGCCAAAATCATCCGGGATATTAATGACGAAGGGAAAAGCATCATCCTGGTGGAACAAAACGCGGCTTTGGCCCTACGTTTGGCTCATAAGGGCTATGTCATCCAGACAGGCTCTATTGTTGTGGAGGGCACGGGCCAGGAACTCCTTGATAACGAGGCGGTGAAAAAGGCGTACCTCGGAGGCTAGAATCCCTCACCCAGTTTACTCCAGTCATAAATTGCTTCGCCTTTTATACATGACGACATAAGTCTTATGCAGTTTGTTATTCCGGGCTTGACCCGGAATCCAGGTTTCTTCTGGATTCCTGCTTTCGCAGGAATGACGAGGTCTGCTCTGATTAATGTCGCTATGTATAACATAGTATGGCCGTGATACCAGAGATTGGAAGTTTTGGAATGATGGGCCCACTATCCCGCCAGGTACACCTTTTGAACGTATTCGGTATGGGACATCTCCTCAGGGCTTCCTTCATGGGCTACTTTGCCTGAGTCTAGGATGTAGACTTTGTCTGCCAGGCCGAGGGCCATATGCACATTGTGTTCCACCAGAAGAAGGGTGATGCCGTGGGCGTTGAGGCCGTAAATGATGCGCTCTATCTCATCGATCACCAGAGGCGCCAGGCCCTGGAGAGGTTCATCCATGAGCAGGAAACGAGGTCGGGCCATCAGGCAACGGGCGATAGCCACCATCTCCTGCTCTCCTCCGCTAAGGGTCCGGGCTGCGTAATTCCTCCGTTCCTTTAGTACGGGGAAATGCTCGAACATCTCCTCCAGGGTTTGTTTGACCTCCTTGTCCTTCCGAGAGTAAGCCCCCATTTTCAGGTTCTCAAGAACGGTCATGTAAGGGAAAAGCCTTCTTCCCTCAGGGACCTGAGCAATGCCCAACTTAACAATCTTGGGAGGGCTAAGGCCATCGATGCGCTTCCCTTGGAACCAGACCTGACCACTGGTGGGCCGCTTAATGCCGGATATGGTTCTTAGGATAGTGCTTTTACCGGAGCCGTTGGCCCCAAGGAGACTGACGATAGTGCCCCGTTCCACCTCCATGGACATCCCCCGCACCGCCTCCAACGGGCCGTAATGCACGAAAAGATCTCTAATGCTAAGAAAGGCTACGTCGTCGTCCAAGGTATGCCTCGATGACATTCCGGTTCTCCCTCACCTGGGCAGGAGTACCCTCAGCGAGTTGTTGACCGTGGTTCATCACTACAATACGGTCACAGGTGGTAAAGATAGCCCTCATATTATGCTCAATCATCACAACGGTAGTTCCCCGGCCCCGAATGCTGCGGATTAGATCCATGATGGCCGCTACTCGCTCAGGATTGAGGGCGGTTACCGGTTCGTCCAGGAGTAGGAGCTTGGGTGCGGAAGCCAGTGAAATGGCCATGGCGAGGGTTCGCTGGTAGCCATAGGACAGATTCTGAGCGGGTGTGTCCCTGAGATGTTCCATGCTTACAAAGGATAGGATCTCCAATACCTTGTCGTCGATGATCTTCTCGCTCCTCCTCTGCAAAGGGGTACTAAGGATGACACCGAAAAACCCCTTCAACCCTCTTCGGGCCAGGAGATGAAAACCAATGCGGACATTGTCCATCACCGTGGCGTTCATGAAAAGTGTGTTGATCTGGAAGCTGCGGCCGATCCCTTTTTTGGCGATTGCATGGGGCTTGAGGCCGGTGATATCCCTGCCACGCAGGAGCACCTTTCCACTGTTAGGACTGAACACACCGGTGATGACATTGAAAAAGGTGCTTTTCCCTGCTCCATTGGGGCCGATGATTCCGAGGATCTCTTTTCCTTTTACCTGGAGGTTGAATCCACTGAGGGCTAAGATGCCGCCGAAGGATTTGGTCAGGTTATGTACTTCCAAAAAACTCATTGAAAACATCTCATGGTGGGTTAGATAAAAAACGCGTTCAATCTATCAGCCTTGAGATACCGTGTCAAACGATAGGGGTGGTTGATAGCAACTTCCTCGAGTTCTCTCTCCTGGATCGTGCCTATGTGATCCAGCTTAATGGGGATCAAACCTGTCGCATCCGTCTTGACAGGTGAGAATACCGGAACGACCTATAGCCTCCTCCGTCATCAGCCCTTCGAGCAAGGAGCGATCATGAGGTGTGTTGGCCAGAAATCGGCGACCGTCTTCCAGACGGCCCATGACGATTCCCACTTCCGGGGCACCATCATGATCGTGCACGACAGTATAGGTCTCAATCACACCGCGACCCTCAGCCTCAAGTGCAATAGTTTGTGCCTCCCCCCCTGGAGCGGCCCCATCCAAAGACACTGCCGTCAAAGATGAAGGGTCCTTTGGTGTTCCACTGTAGACGCCTGCGGAATGTTTGGATAGGTACATGCCGTTGCCGGTCACAAGACCCTTAGCTTCCGGAGCAGCTCGAAGTTTTCCCATCATTGTGGCAATGGCGTGCATGGAATAATTACTCGCCGGCCCCCCGGCATAAGGCAGCCCTCCGGTCACCGTCAGCGGACGGGGGTCATCTTCAGTGATTCCCAATTCATCGCAGGCGATCTGTACAGCACAGGGGAAGCAGCTGTATAGGTCTAAAAAATCCACTTCATCCATGGTTACCCCAGCTTTGGTCAGGGCCGTTTTTGCGGCGCAGTTCATGGCGGGAGATGAGTGGAAATTTGGTCGTTCACTCACAAACCAAGGATCTTCCATGGCATCACCTCCACCCCATAAGTAGATCCAAAGATCCTGGGGAATGCCGAAGGCACGTGCGGCCGATACCGTGGTCATTATTACCGAGGCCGATTGATTCACGCTCATGATGGCATTCATTCTCTTGGGGTATGGGAAACAGATCATGCGATTTTCTGGGGTGACCGCAGTAATTTCTTCGGCCGTATGGGCCTCGGGAAACCAGGCATACGGGTTCTCCGCGGCAACTTGCGTGAACCGACTGCAGAGCCGACCCATCTTCCGGCGATGGGCATCTAGATCCAGCTTGTGCCAAGCCCGCAAGGCATTCTCGAATAGAGGATAGATGGATACGGGTTGACTGAGCCCATAGACCCTCTCAAGTTCGCTTTCCCCTTCACGCTCGTTACCGAAGTTAATCAACGTTCTAACTTCACCTCGTGGCCATGGGAGTTTGATTCCATCGCGTCTGGCGGCACGGCGCGTGAATAAGGCTTCAGCACCGGAAAGAAGTGCCACCCGCACCTTTCCCTCGGCGATTTTTTGAGCTGTCGCATTCACCAGCTTTTGGGGTATGTTGCCACCTTGAGCCGTAAATATCTCTTCTTTTGGATGGGCATCTAATCTTTCTGCCAGGAGCCGCGGCAGATTCTCATATCTCCAGCTCATAACATTGACAATAGCCAAACTATCAATAGCGTTCAATAGGCGCTTTCCTCCTCCTGCATCCTCAGCGGCAAGTCTTGCCGTCTCTACCATCATGCCCAGCGGATCCAGCATCTTTTCCAGTTCAAATTCCCTCTGCAGGAACTGACCGGCCCCTACAAGTACTGGCGTTCGATTTTCAGACATATCTCCTCCTGCAAAAAACAGACTATAGTGCTTGCCGAAATATGGGACTTTTGTCAAGAATATTTTATCTCTGGTGTCACATGATTATCTCTATGTTGATGAGTAACGATGTCATAGGTGGAGCCTTGCAAGACTGATTTTAATGTGATTTTTATAGTTGACACGCCGTGACCTTTCTATCATATTCCATGATTAAAAAGTCAATTCCTACCCTTTGATGGAGACATGGAAAATACCTGAGGTCGTGTTGGAGCAAACTTTTAAAATCATAGAAAGGACGGACAAGATGAAGTATCAAGGAGAAAAGCTTTACTACAAGAGTGACTGGGAAGAAGATTATAAGCGCAAACTGGTTTCACCGGAGGAGGCAGTTAAGGTGGTCAAATCAGGGGATTTTGTGATCACCCCACTTCCTGTCCAACCGTCCATCATTATGGAAGCTCTGGCTGCGCGAGCCTCTGAACTCAAGAATGTGACCGTTTCGGTAGCAGCTCCGGCTCTTGACCCTGGGTGGTTTGCTCCTGAAATGGAGGAGTCCTTCAACGTCTTTGTGGAGCTTTTTATTGGATCGAGGGTGCGTAACAGTGTGGATGAAAAAAGAGCCAGCTATTTACCTGATCTCTTCTCCATGAGATACAAGGGGATAGATGAAGGAAGACCTGAGAGTGCAAAAATGACTGATTACATCTTCATGACACTCCTTTCTCCGCCAGATGAGAATGGCTTTTGCAGTTTTGGTGCCCACATGTGGAACAAACGCTCTTACGCCAAGAGGGCGAGATGTGTTATAGCTGAAATTGATGAGACCGCCATACGAACATATGGTACCAATTATATACATGTTTCGGAAATTGACTATTTCGCCAAACCGCCCGACGAACCGGACCTAAACGAAGAGGAACAGCAGACCCTCTATAAGATGTTTTATAAAAAGACGCCAGAGGAGGTGGATTCAAAATTGTCACTAGCCACCCCACGGGTCCTTCGTTTGGTGATAGACATCGGGAAGGCCATGGGCCTGGAAGCTGGGGGTGATTTTGTTGCCCCTCACGTGGGTCTGGATGAACCTACCGAAACCGCCATAGGCATTGCCAAACACCTTAAGGAGGTTATTCGCGATGGCAATACCATCCAACTCGGTGTAGGTCGCCCCGGTTCCTTTATGGTCACGCTGGGTGTATTTGATGACAAGAATGACCTGGGCATTCACAGCGAGATGGGCTGTCCTGGGATGGCCCTTCTGGTCAAAAGGGGTATAGCTAATGGTAAGTATAAGACACTTCACCCTGGAAAAGCGGTCTTCTCCACTTTTTCTGGATGCGATGCCGATGATATAGAGTTTGTAGCCAACAACCCTGCCTTCGAGCAGTATGACTCGGATTACGTGGCCAACATCAGAACGGTATCCATGCACGATAACATGGTATCCATAAACAACGGGCTACAGGTGGACCTCACCGGGCAGATCTGTTCAGAGACTCAGTTTGGGACACGGATGATCAACGGCCAAGGAGGACAGACAGAGATGCATATGGGGGCCTTCCTGGCCCGGGGCGGGCGTGCCATAACGCTCCTTCCCTCCAAGGCCCTGGGTGGGATGTCCACCATAGTGCCCCACCTGGAAAAGGGATCTCTGGTAACCATTCCGCGTCATTTCGCTGATACAATAATCACTGAGTACGGGGTTGCCCGTCTATTGGATAAGACGCACAAAGAGAGGGCTGAGGAACTCATTAAGGTGGCCCATCCTGATTATAGGGATTATTTGCGGGACGAGGCAAAGCAGCTTTTTTGGCCCTGATGGATCACCTTCATTTCAGTAAAAGGCAATAAAACCTCAATTGAGCGAAAAACGCTCAATTGATAGCCGTTAGCACTCAGCAATTAGCTATCAGCAAAAGAATAAAATCACATATTATGCGGGGATGTAGATTGGGAGGGACCACCGAAAAACAGTGAAGGGTGAACGATTACCATGAGGAGAAACCATGGAATTTAGATTCAATGAACAAGAAGAGGCATTTGAAAAAGAGTTGGAAGATTTCCTCAAAAAAGAGCTACCTTCGGATTGGGCCGAGAGATCCATGCACTGGCCAGGGGGATACGGCTCTCATCGGGCAGATGAGGAATCAATAAAAATCATTCAAGCCTTTAAACGTAAACTGGCGGAGAAAGGTTGGCTCACCATAGCGTGGCCCAAGGAGTATGGCGGGGAAGAACATTCCTATATGGAGCAGGCCATCTTTGATGAACGGATAAGCTATAACAGGGCCCCGGGTATGGGCATAGCCACCGGAATTGCCGGCCCCACCATCCTGAGATTTGGCACCGAAGAGAACAAACAGGACTGGATCCCCAGAATCGCCAATGCAGAGATAGAGATGTGGCTTGCCTATAGCGAACCCAATGCAGGCTCTGATCTGGCAAGCCTGCAGACAACGGCCGTAGAAGACGGTGATGATTATATTATCAATGGCCAAAAGACCTGGAGTACCATTGCTCATCTGGCGGATTATGCATGGATGGTGGCCCGAACGGATCGGGATGCCCACAGGCACAAGAGTGTCAGCTTCTTCATCGTGGATAATAAGAGCCCCGGCGTCACAATCCGTCCTCTCATAAATATCGTAGGTGTTCATTCATTCAATGAGGTCTTTTTCGATAATGTTCGTGTTCCCAAAAGGAATTTGATTGGTGAAAAAAACATAGGATTCTACTATCTCATGACGGCCCTCGATTTTGAGAGACTCATGGTGGGCATAGGAAGTTTCAGGCGGGTCTTCGAACAATTATTGGAATATATAAAGCAGACCCAACGCGATGGCACACCTCTGGGTAAAAGCCATATGGTGCGCCACAGACTGGCAGAAGTCGCCATCAAGATTGAAATCGCCTACATGTTTTTCTGGAGGACTGCCAGTATGCTCGATAAAGGGCTTGTCCCTAATGTCGAGTCTTCCATCCTGAAGTTGACAACAACAGAACTAAGCAGGGAACTCGCTGATACGACCATGGCGATCTTTGGACCCTACGGCCAATTGTGGGAAGGTTCAACGTGGGCCCCATTCAGAGGATTGGCACCCCGAGGTTATCTTGATTGTATCTCTGCCACCATTGGGGCAGGCACTTCTGAGATCCAACGCAACATAATCGCAATGAGGGGGCTCGGTCTACCCAGAAGATGAGTCTTTTTCGTAAGGCTTATAAAAATAGGTGAAAGGAGAAAGGGATTATGGATCTTGAACTCACAGAAGATCAAAATATACTAAAGTCTTCAGCTCAGAATTTTCTAAAAAAGGAATGCCCTCCATCACTAATAAAGGAGATGAAGGACGATGAGAGGGGCTACCCCCAAGAGTTGTGGGACAAAATGGTTGAACTGGGGTGGTTGGGGGTGATAATCCCCGAGGAATATGGGGGTATCGGAGGCGATTTCCTTGACTTAACGATTATCCTCGAAGCCATGGGTGAGGTCTGCTGTCCCGGCCCCTATTTTTCAACAGTGGTGTTAGGGGGGTTAGCAATTTTATCCGCTGGTTCGGATAAGCAGAAACAGATGCTTTTGCCCAAGTTAGTTAATGGGGAACTGATTCTCACCCTTGCGCTGACCGAACCGGGTGCTTGGTATGGCGCTTCAGGCATTAAAATCCGCGCAACTGAAGATAAGGATGAATACATTATTGATGGCATCAAGCTCTTTGTGGAAAACGCCCATATCGCTGATTATATATTATGTGTCGCCCGGACCGACGAAGATGTAGGGACTGAAGAGGGACTCACCCTGTTTCTGGTGGATGGTAAGAGTCCAAGGGTCCGTTGTACTTTACTGGAGACCCTGGCCTATGACAAACAATGCGAAGTTGTTTTCGACAAAGTGAGAGTGCCAAAGGAAAATATTCTTGGAGAACAAGGACAAGCTCGGGATATTTTGAAAGATTTACAGGAACAGGCAGCCGTGGCCAAATGTGCCGAGATGGTTGGGGGGCTTCAGGCCGCATTTGATATGACGGTAGCCTATGCTAAAGAGCGTGAGCAGTTTGGTCGACCAATCGGTAGCTTTCAGGCCATCCAGCATCACTGCGCTAACATGGTAATAGACGTGGACGGCGCCCGGTTCATAACTTACAGTGCTGCGTGGAAGATTGCTGAAGGGCTTCCGGCGAGCATGGAAGCGTCTATGGCCAAGGCCTGGACCAGTGAAGCTGCCAGGAGGGTGACCCGCTTGGGTCATCAGATCCACGGTGCTATCTCTTTTTGCGAAGAGCATGACCTGCACCTGTACTACCGAAAAGCAAAAGCAGGAGAAGTGGCTTTTGGAGATGGGGACTACCACCTGGAAAAAGTGGCCCAACAACTCGGTCTATAGCCAAATCTTAACCCTATAGTTGCATTAGATATGACACTAAATCGATGCTGTCTCGACGAAAAACCTTGCTGTCAACGGCTGATCCTTGATCCTTGATACTGGATATCCCGCTAAAAACAGCGGGATCTTCGACTGGCTAATATGTGTTTCTGGATTCCACTCATGATGGCATGCAGGTTATCAAGCATCGAGCAACCAGCATCCAGCATCGGCCCAGTAAAGGGAACTGTCTCAAGCATATCTACAATGGCAGTTTAATCGATTTTATGCATCGTTAATTTAAGCAGGTGATATGAAGAGAAAGACGCATTTAAAACACATGACCCATAGGAGAGAAAATGAAGATTAAGGATCTAGCCAAAAAACACAGGCAATATATCATTGATATGAGAAGAGAATTTCATATGAATCCTGAAATAGGCTGGCAGGAGGTAAACACCTCTAAAAGAATTAAAGAAGAGCTCGATAAAATGGGCATATCTTATATTCCAGCTGCTAAAACAGGCATCATCGCAACTATTGAAGGAAAAAATGACGGAAAAACCGTGGCCTTGAGAGCTGACATGGATGCTCTGGAGGTAGAGGAATTAAATGAGATTGACTACAAATCCCGGAACAAAGGTGTGAGCCATGCATGCGGACATGACGGGCACATGGCCATGCTTTTAGGGGCGGGAAAAGTATTAAGTGAAATAAAAAATGAATTGAATGGTACTGTAAAACTCATCTTCCAGCCGGCTGAGGAGGCGTTGAACGGCGCACCAAGTATCATTGAAGACGGCGGACTGGAGGGGGTGGACAATATATTTGGTATTCATCTCTTGGGAATGCTTCCGGTCGGTTTGGTTTCTGTTGGAAAAGGTCCAAGACTCTCCTCTGCCGATCATTTTTTTGTAGACGTCATAGGAAAAGGCGGTCATGGGGGTATGCCTGATCAGACGGTAGACGCAGTTGTGGCGGCTTCAGCCATCGTGATGAATCTACAGTCCATTGCCAGCAGAGAGATCAGCCCGGTTGAACCCATTGTCATTAGCGTGGGGAAATTTCATGCAGGGACAAGATTTAACGTAATCGCTGGGTCAGCTCAGCTTGAAGGGACCACCAGATGCTTTAATAGTGAAATAGGCAAAAGGCTTCCTGATATCATGGAAAGAATAATCTCGAATACGGCAAAGTCTTACAGGGCAGAGGCAAAACTTGAGTATGTAAAAGGTGTGCCGCCAACTGTAAATGAAGCTAAAAGCGCGGAACGTGCAGAAAAAATGATTTCAGACACCTATGGCAAAGATGTACTTTTCGAACTGCCACCTGTAACAGGGGCAGAAGATTTTTCATTTTATTTGGAAAAAGTTCCAGGGGTGTATATCTTTCTTGGTGCAATGAATGAAGAAAAGGGAGTCAGCCAAGCGCAGCATCATGAGAGATTCAATATTGATGAAGATGCGCTCGAGATTGGAGCGGTCCTGCATGTTCAATACGCTCTGGATTTTTTAAATGAAAATTAGACCTGAAAAGAATAGCGTCTGAAAAGGAGGATTAACCAATTGGATCTCACAGAAGTTAATGAAGCACTTAATTATTATATCAGGCCCCAGACTTTTCCAGTGGCTGTCAGGATGTGTGAATCGGGTGAGGAACTCCCAGCAAAAGCAAAAAGACCCAAACAGGATCTGGGTTCTACCATAGCCGTGTGTCAGGGGATCAGTTTGGCAAGGCGCTATGGGTGGACCATAGCCATAGGCCAGGATGATGAAAGTTGCCCCCATGGCCTTTTTGTTCTTGGTTACGTGCCTGGCAGGAGCTACCTTGATGGGAGCAGCGCTGAAGCCGCAGGAGTGGGGCCCAAAGAAGAATTTGCCAGGGTTGGTCAAAACTTGAGTCGGCTGGAGTATGGCAAATATGATTATCTGTTAGCTGCGCCTTTACACAGGGCCAGTTTCGAGCCACACCTGATAGTGATATATGGGAACCCTGCCCAGATCGCCAGGTTAGTTCAGGGGGCAGTTGCCCTGAGAGGTAATGCCCTTAATACCCCGGCAACAGGTGGTATAGCTTGTTCTTCCCTTATTGCCCGTACAATGCTCACTGACGAATGTCAAATTATTCTGGCTGGTGCTGGAGATCGTTATTTTGCCCTGACCCAGGATCACGAACTTGCCTTCACCATACCCTTGAGTAAGGTTGAAGTAACCCTGGAGGGTCTGGAAAAAGGACACAAATCTGGCCTTCACAGATATCCCACGCCATCATCTCTTCGATTGGAGGGAGTACTCCCCGATACCTATTGCAGGTGGACTGAACTGTTAAGAAAAGAGAAGGAAGACAAGTAAATCACCTTTGCCTCATCAGTATCACCCAGACCGCCTTGACATTGGATAAATAATCAGCTAGTCATGTCATATAATAGGTGGGTCGATAATACCGTAATCGAGTCAAAACTCGATCCGGTGTTATCTGTTATTGGTTATTCGTTAATGGTTTTGAAAAAATGATAATCGGAATTATATCTTATATACAAGAAATTGTAGAATGATGGTTTACGTCAGCACCAATAACTATCAACAAGTAACTGATAACGACCAATTGAGCATTTTTCGCTCAATTGGGGTAATGTTATAGTCGAACCATAAACATGCATAGGAGGTAAAGTATGAGTCAAAAGGCAAAAGAGTTAGTGGAACGTTTCAATGCATTAAATAATGAACTGATCTCGTTTGTTGAGAATTGTTCGGATGAAAATTGGAAAAAGGTCGTTTCAGGTGAAGAATGGACGGTAGGCGTGGTAACCCGTCATGTCGCCGGAGGTCACTATGGTCTACTTGACTTTGCTAAAAACATTGTGGCAGGCAATGCACTCCCAGAGATAAGCATGGAACAGATCGACCAGATGAATGCAAAGCATGCACAAGATAACGCCCATTGCACAAAAAAAGAGGTGCTGGGCATGCTTCGTAAAAATGGCTCATTCATTGCTGAATTTGTTACCGGTCTAAATGATGAAGATCTGGCCAAAACTGCCCACTTTTCTTTAGCCGGTGGTGATATCAATACTAAACAGTTAATTAAAATTATTATTCACGGTGGTACAGAACACCTCACCAACATTAAGGCTGCAATCTCTTAAGATTACATCTTTATGCTGAGGCTGTCGAAAACTTATAAACATGATTTCGAACCTTATTTTGCTCTTATAAATAACAGCCTTTAACTATAGATTTATTTTTCAAAGATCTCGTAATGGGACTTTTTGACAGCCTCACTATCGTTGTGGAGATTGATAAGATCAAAAAAATATTCCTGGAGGTTGGTAACATTTTAGCTCTTTGAAAAAACAACCCGTATTTGCTCCAGCCCGTGGAGGTCTCTTTCAAAAGCCGCCTAACCCTCCCTCATTCCATGGGACGGCCTTCGACCCGAGCTCAGGCCGAGGGTCAGATTGGTGTTGAAATTCTTCCCGGGATAGCCCCAGAGGACGTCCTCCTTTGCCCCCCACATCTTCTCTGCCTTTTCCATAGCTTTATTAAATGCCCGGGGGCGTTCCACGAGCATCGGAAGTATTTTTATGAGGCGGTTTTTGAAAGAGACCTCCACGGACTGGACTTGAATGGCTTTCAAAGAGCTAAAATGTTACGGAGGTTGTAATCTGAAACTCCATAATAAACCAGACCATATATAATAGAATTATCCAAAATAATCCACAGGAGGTAAGTAAAATGAAGATTGAGAAGATTGATCACGTTGCTATCCTGGTAAAGGATTTAAACAAGGCGGAAAAGTTCTTTTCCGATTTATTCGAGATGAAATTCTCCAAGCTCGGAGAGGTAGAGGAGGTTGATGCCAGAAGTATGATGGAGTCCTCTGGCATAGAGATACTCGAACCTCTTACTCCGGACGGGCCAACCGCGAAAACCCTGGAGAGGCGTGGAGAAGGGCTAACGCTTATTTCGCTCAAAGTGCCTAACCTTGATGAAGCGATGGCTGAAATGAAAGCACGAGGGATCAGACTTGTGGCTGAAAGGCACGAAGATGTGAGACTGGCCATATACCATCCTAAAGATACATACGGGGTTATGATTGAATTGATCGAGTATGATGCAGAGCATCCTTTGCTTAATGCCATGAGAAAATAACGGAACGCCTCTTCAGGCGGATTCTTTAATCTTTGATCATGATCTCTCCGCCATTTGAGATTTTATTTCAACGATATTGAAACCATAATGAATAAAGGTATTCGAAATATTTTCTCCGAGGTTCCTGAAACATATGAGTTGATCAATCATATTCTGACATTTGGTTTCGATATCTTATGGCGTAAACAAGCTGTAAAGATTGCTGTCAAAGCAGGCGGAGACAGGTGGATAGACGTATGCACCGGTACCGGTGAAATGGCTTCATATCTTTACCATTTTGCAAAAAATGGAACAGAAGTCTATGCCACTGATTTTTCTTTGCCCATGCTCGGAAAAGCTACAAAAAAGCCTGAAGGATGTTGTATTAAATTTCTTCTTTCTGATATAAAAAACCTGCCTTTTGCTGATGAGACCTTTGATCTTATTACGATCTCTTTTGCTACCCGTAATATTAATCTCAGCGAGAATATATTGATCAGGACTTTTCAAGAGTTCTATCGAGTCTTAAGAATCGGTGGCTATTTCGTAAATCTGGAAACCAGCCAACCGTCATTTTACCTTATCAGAAGAGTCTTTCATAAATTTGTGAAGCTTTCTGTAACGCCAATTGGAAGCCTTATATCCGGATCAAAATCAGCGTATACCTATTTGGCCAATACAATTCCTCAATTTTACCAGGCAGAAGAGTTAAAAGATATCATGCATCAGGCTGGTTTTAAAGATATCATCATCAAAAAGCTCATGTTTGGGGCGGCCGCTATTCATAGAGGGGTAAAGTATTAAGCTTTTGATATTATCCTGAAGATTTTAGAGTTTAGTATTTGTAATTCTCAATTAAATCAGATAGAATGCAAATGAACTTTCTGGCAGCGGATAATGAAATATAGACACTATAATAATGAAAGGAGGTAAAAGCGAAAAATGACTTCAGACAGCCCTTTGAAAGAGAAGACCATTCTGATTGTAGATGACGAGCCTGACGTACTGGAAACGATGGAAGAAGAACTAGACATGAGCTATATTGACAAAGCTTCTGATTATGATACTGCTATGCAAAAGCTCCGAAGTTTCACTTATGATATCGTCATTCTCGATATTATGGGCGTAAACGGTTTTGAACTCCTCAAAGAGAGTGTTATCCGAGAATTTCCTACGGTCATGCTCACAGCTCATGCCCTTTCACCGGACTCATTGAAAAATTCTATAAAGCTCGGCGCCGTTTCATTCCTACCCAAGGAAAAACTTCCTGAACTCAAAACATTTCTTGAAGATGTGGTTTTAGGTGAGGGTAAACCGGTGTGGCAAAAACTATTTGACAGACTGGGCAGTTATTTTAACAAACGATTCGGATCTGATTGGCTAGAAAAAGACAAATTTTTAAAAGAATTTGAAGAGGAATTAAAGAAGAGTTCACAAGATAACCCGTGACCCATAAACAAGATCCCCAGATTGACACACTGGGATCTCTTGTCTGAAGGAGAAATGGATTGCCTTCAAGGGCTTGGGACTGATTATTTACGGTCCCAAGCCCTTTATTAAATAGCTATCCCCGCAATTGATTTATTTCCCCGCCTACCAGGGAGACGATACTTTATATGATGGGTCAACGGGTGGCATCTTCTCTTTTAGAATATCTGAGTAATTCTTCATAACACCAACCGTTGGGTGTTCCTCCCATCCCGAAATACCAGCCTCTCTTTTAGCAAATGCCTTATACATCTCCCAATCAGCTTCACGGAAGAACATCATCTGCTGGGCCTGGAGAGACCCCTCAGCATGAATCTGGTGAGTATCATGCCGCCCTCCCGTCATATCTGTTACGAGTCTTATGGCACGAAGACGGTCTTCAGTCGGTATACCCGCTTTGCCACTAAGGTACTTTTCTAGATAGGGACGTAATTCAGGGTTTATCCAGTCTCTATATGAAACAGGGTCAGCAGCAATTCCTCCGGTGATATCCTGAAGGAACTTGGTAAACTGGTGAAAGTTTTCCGCATACATGTACTTGGCTATATTTGTATACATTCCATTTGGATTTGCCAATTCAGAATCCGGTTCCAGCTCAGGGAACATACATGCAGCCAGGCTCATGACCTTGAAAGCCTCTGTTACTTGTACCAGCCAAGACAGCTTAGTACGAACATGAGGGTACTTTTCTAAACCATTGTATTCGGCCATCAATGCCCCTAGACCTGTCATGATTTCCATCATTGGCACCATTCGACAACACGCAAAAAGACGATGAAAAGTACCAAAGAGAATGGCAATGTCTCTGGAAAATTGCCATTCTCCGCACATAAACACCTTTTCCCAAGGCACAAAAACGTCATCAAAGACGATCATGCATTCACCATCACCGACGCCTAATTTTGAGCCGACAGGAAAATCCCACAATGTCTCTTCGGTGCTTGGTCCCCTGATTTCAGGATCCGCTGCAATGAGAGTAATGCCTTTAGCGTTTAGAGGAGTTGCGAAAACCACGGCATAGTCTGCATCTTGCTCCCCATGGGTTCGGCAGGGCAGAACAATGGCTTCATTGGCTGCAGCTGTACAGCTTATGTGATACTTGGCTCCCCTCACTACGATTCCATCCTTTTGTTTATCAACTACCCTTACATAATAGTCCTTATGCTGTACCTGCTGAGAGGGGTGAAGGCTCCTATCTCCTTTAACATCTGTCTGAGCCCCGGTAATGCCGATATCCGTCGTTTGTAGATATTTGCGGTAAGCCTCGACCCGCTCAGTGTAGTTGGTGTCTAATGCCTTGTCCATTCTTCCAGCGAGAACCCTTGATGCGGCCAGGGCATCAACACCCATACTATGAAGACCTCCTGCCCCGTATCTTATACCCTCTATATAAGCTTCCCTCTTTCGCAACAGGTCTTCAGAAGTCCTGGGTGGAGTCCACAGGAAATGGACTTCTTCCCCCTCTTCATTCTTCGTGACGTAAAGGTCACGACGTTTAGGATCGTTAGTGAGGACATAATCCATAGCGCCAAACTCAACAACCCTCCTCAGAACAGGATGCGAAGTGACATCTTTCACCCTCTCACCTAAGCAATAGATTACTCTATCATCTCTTAAACTCTCCAGATACCGGTCAACTGTTCTAATCATGGTAACCTCCTTTGTTTTTCTTTTTTAAAAGTTTCAATTCTTACTTAGGCTATAATCCCTACGTAAGAAGCTCCTTGGGTTTCAATAAAATACTTTTTCAAAACGGTAAATTGTTACTTCGGTTTATTTCGTAACTCGGCCAGATGGACATGCCCCTCCCCAATCTGAAGAGATTCAGGGTGCCGTTCATATTCTAGAATCACCTCAGCAGCGATTCCAGCGCCTTCAATGGCTGCGTCACTGCAAACTTTGAAAGCTTCCCTTGACAAGGGGTCGCCCTTACAGTAAGGCTCTCGCAGCTTAAGACAATCAGTGGTCCCCAGACGTTCCTTGAAACGTGCTACAATCTGATAATAGGCCCCGCACCCAATCAATCTGAGTCTATCCAGATACATCCGAACCTTTTTTTCCGGAGATAGATCAGGATTTGTCAAGATCTCCTTGTACATATTCTCCCAACCACCGCCCGGGAAGTCAGGCCCCTTGGGGCTGTATCTCGCACCGTGGACCATGGCAAATGAAGCAAGAGCCCCGGCCAATGTACCGCAGGTATTGAAGCCAAAGGCGCAGCCATTCTCATATAAGGCTCCGGCAGGTGCATGGAATGGGTTCAATATACTACAGATCCTGAGGAACTCATCTTCTCCGATGCCCGTATCGAATAGATCATATATGGCATGAAGAACACTCGGTCTGCTTCCCCAACCCTCTCTCATATACTTTCTTGCCAGATCTCTTGCCTGTTGAACTCTATTTCCCAGATTGGTTGCCATTTAAAAACCTCCGTCATTACAAACACATCAACTTTTTTCCCCGGAGGGTAGATGTGCTGTGGCTGTTGCAACGCAGGATTTTTCCTCATCCTGATTGGTGGCCAAGAGATCGCAGTCAATGCAGTATCTATCCCCTTCCTGGTATTTTTTTACGACTTTACCTCGAATGGTGAGAAAATCCCCCTCAGGATTATGCCTTACAATCTTGGCATCAAGCCTGTGTAGCCATCCATCGTCACCAATCCAGTTGGTCATCATATGGCCCATCCAGGAGACTCTTTCCGGACCATAGTCGTATGCCCCAGGGGTCCCTATAGCCTTGGCCAATTCCTCTTCCCAGTGTACACGCTCTGGCACATCAGGAATATTGTGTGAGTTAGGAATAGCCAGACCTGGATGTTTGGAGAACAACTTGAAGGCCAGTTTGTGGGCACGTACATAGAGTCCTCCCCATCCCTGGACATAGGCTAGGAATCCGGTCACTGTCATGGGGCCTTTCGCCACTGGAGGAAGTTCATCTCCAACTGAAACATCTTCCCAGTATCGAGGGACCGATCCCCTTACCTCTTCACTGGCGTACATCTCTTGAATCTGGGCGATCTCTTCATCTGTATATACCTTCCTCTCTTTAACTTTTTCGTACTTTTTCCCACGCTCTCTTGCGGTACCACGTTCCGTGCGGAAACACCAGGAATCACATTCTGCCAGCTTGTCTCCCTGTTGGTTAAAGAAATCCCCATGATATATCTGTTGTATGGCCCTGAGGGCAAAGTTGGTGTCATGTTCCACCAGATCCTTAAGATAGACCTCAGTATGCATCTTTGTGCCCACGACTATGGGAAGATACCATCTCCAATTGGTGCCAGCAAACATGGCGTGAATTCCTGGCAGTCCCCCCACATATCCGCTGATCACACGGTTTGTGGCATATAGGATAGTTTGTGGGGCAATGATACACCCGTAATGGGTTTTACCGGCGTATTCGGGATCAAGCCAAAGGGGATTATCATCCCCGATGCCATGGGCGTAATGACGGATAGCATCGGCATTGATCTCTGTAATCCAAGGCTCAACTGTTTTTGTAATCTTGATTCCGATCCGCTTGCGCAATTCGTCTAAGTCTTTATCTGAAATAACCGGGAAGTGCTCCTCTTTTTGGGTAATATCTATCTTTTCAGCGTTCATCACCAACTCCTCAACCCTAATGATATGATCTTTTCCTTTTCTTACTAATACGGCAATAATCAAATAGACACGAGCTACAATTGTTTGATTTTCACTACAGAGACGCCAAGATCGCAGAGATAGATGTCTCTTTTTAAAACATGGATCCTCATCACTATCCATTGACGTAGATTTGCCTGAGGGTTTTCCGATTCACCTTCCCGGCAGGGGTTTTGGGGATCTCCTCCACAAACTCAATTGCTCTGGGATATTCGTGTGCGCTTAGTCTTGTCTTGATAAAATCCTTGAGTTCATCTTCAAAATCCTTCCCTTTTCTACGTCCCACCAAAAATGCCTTAACAATATGGCCACGCATTGAGTCGGGTATTCCGATGACAGCAGCTTCTTTAATATCAGGGTGTTTAAGGAGTGCATCTTCCACCTCTACGGCGCTAATGGTCCACCCTGCCGAGATGATCACGTCATCGGACCTCCCCTTGTGCCAGAAATAACCGTCTTCGTCCATGATTCCGGCATCCTTGGATCGGAACCACTCGCCCCTTCTCTTTACAGCGATCTCTCCCAGCGTTCCAGGAGGCACCACCTCCCCTTTATCATCAATAATGGCCACCTCCCAGCCGGGGACAGGTTTGCCCAAAGAACCGCGTTTGACATGAAAGTCCTTGAATCCTGGATAACTGGCAAGAATCACACCCGTCTCGGTGGTGCCGTACATGCTGCAGATGGGGACTCCGAATCTCTCCATGATGAGATCCTCAGTAGCCGAGTCGAGGGGTTCTCCGGTAAATGAGAGTTTTTTGATATTGTATCTATAGTTGTCCATCAATCCCGATTTTATCAACATCCGGTATACCGTGGCGGCTGCCGCAAAGTTGGTGATTTCAAACTCCTCCAGGGCCTCAAGAATTCTCTGGCTATTAAACTTTCCGGAATAATGGCCTGTAGATATTCCCAAAGACCACGGCGAGATGGTCCCGTGCCACATTCCGTGGCCCCACGCCGGTGATGAGGGACAGAAATAACGGTCTCCCTGGCGAAGGCCCAATCCGAAGAGGGCTGCCAGGGCCAATGTAACCACAGAACGGTGGGTGTGTTTGATGGCCTCGGGAAACTCCCGTGTGGTACCAGAGGTATATTGAAAAATAGCCAGATCATTGGTTTTGGTTTTTGGTTTATACGATTTAGACTCTTTTTCGATCTCTTTAAAAAGTTCGGGACCGGATATAAGTACTTTGAGTCCATGAAATGCAGCACCGAGAGAAGCCTTTTGGGGATGGAGCACCAAAATTCTAGGATCGCAATCGTTAATTCTCTGTGCCAGGGCCTCCGGTCCGAAAAGAGTGAATAGAGGGACCGCTATAGCCCCTCTTTTGACTGCCCCGAAAACACAGGTGTAGTAGGCCAATGATGGCTCCAGCATAACACATACCCTGTCACCAGCTTCCACACCTTGGTTCTCAAGGTAGTTCGCAAAACGCGAGGTCCATTGAGATAGTTCCTTAAAGGTGTATCTCTCCATATGTCCGTCCGCAAATTTCAGTCTTACCGCCGTTCCCTTGTCAACATGCCGATCTAGACACTCATGGGAGATATTCATATTCTTCTTATCCCCATCGAAGAGATCCCAGAGCAAACTCCAATCAAAGTCTTTCATCACCTCTTTATAGGTAGAGTATTCGGTTAATTTTTTCATCTTGACCGGCACTCTCTTCTCTTTAACCGAAGGATCGGATCTCTATCTCTCACCCTTCCTTGCCTTCTCCACGACGCAGTGAACAGGTTGGTCTTCATAAGCGATGTCCAAGCATTTGTTATCGGAAAGACATTTGGCCTTGGACCGATCGCCGGATCTCCAACGCTTGATGAGGTACGGCTCCCTGATCAGTGGCCTGCTCAGGGCGATGTAGTCCGCCTTTCCATCCTTGATAATCTGCTCTGCCACCTCAAATGATCGAATCCCTCCCACCAGGATGACCGGCACGGATACGGCCTCTTTTATGGAACTGGCCTGTTTTATAAAGTAAGCCTCTTGTTCGGCCTTTTTAATCCCCTTTCTAATGGGGCATTAAATCTTCTCCGGCATCTCTACATCCGCCGCTTACCTCGATGGCGTCGATTCCCAGTGTGGGAAGTTTCTTGCAGACCCAGATGGTGTCGGAAAGGCTTAGCCCCCCTTCAACAAAATCCTCACTGTTGATCTTTACAAGAAGTGGAATCTTATTCCCAACCTCTTGTCGTATCCTCTGTGTAATCTCAAAAAGAAGTCTGGCGCGGTTCTCGATGGGACCTCCGTATGCATCTTTTCGTTTATTCCAGTATGGTGAGAGAAATTGATTATTAAGATACCCATGGGCCGAATGGATCTGAATGGCATCGAAGCCAGCCTCAACACACCTACGAGCGGCTTGTCCAAATGCGTTAACAATCCCCTCGATCTCTTTTATGGTCATCTCTTTAACCTTGTTGTCGAATCGGTTTATGAAAGACGATGGTCCTATGATTGGCAACGGCATCCATTCCTGGTTTGTATTCCCCCCTGAATGGGAAAGCTGTATGGCAACCTTTGAACCGGACTTGTGAACCTCCTCTGGGATTGACCGGAGCGAATCCATTAGGTCGTCTTCATAGACCCCTGTCTGCCGAGGGGTCGCCTTTCCGTTCTCTTGAACATAGGCATGGCCCATGACGATCAGACCTACACCACCTCTGGCAAGATTCACCGTAAATTCCACAAGCTCTTTCGAACAACTGCCTTGGTCGGAACTCATCCCTTCCCATGTCGCTGAACGGATAAAACGATTTTGAATAGTCATTCCATTGATTTCAGTCTCATCAAAGAGAACAGACATTGTAACCTCCTAAAAATGATTTTATTATCTTAGTGTTGATCATGTTCAGATATAATACGGTTATTCTATGCAAATTTGCTGTTATTTTCGGACATAATCTCTTTGGGTGTCAAGGGAATGTGTGAAGATATTGTAAAGAATTGCCGAACTGTGGTATCTTCATTGTAAAAATATGTAAATTTGTAACTGTTTAGTGTTTTTCAAATATTTCGGGGCCTCAGCAATCTCTTTCCAGGGGCGAAAACTCTATCGGTATTGCAATACTAAGTTGCTACTAAGGCGGGCGGGGTGGATGCCCTTTAGTAATGCGAAGATCTCTTTCTGGCATACTATGGCTATAGTGAGCCGCCCGCCAAGCTATTTCAGTATGCAAATTAAGTCTTTCTGAACCAAGTTCGCCCCCTCCAAGAGATCCCCGAGCCCCCACTTTATCAAACACGTTTTCAAAGCGGTAAACTGTTACGTAAATTTATTTAGCCAGAAGAAATATTCAGGAAAAGAATGAAGAACGATCTAATCTAGAAAGGAGAAGAATAGTATGATTAAACAGATTTTTTTGATCAAAAGAAAACCCGAAATGAGCTTTGACGAATTTAAAAAACATTATCTGGAGGTTCATGCTCCATTAGTGAAAAACTCTTTTCCAGAGATTCGAAAATATGTCGTAAGCCTAGTCCTTCAGCGGGGTAAAGAGACAGCATATGACGCCATAACTGAGATCTATTGGGATGACCTTGAGACCATCATCAAAATTGCAAAAACCGATACTTATAAGAACGATATCGTTCAGGACGAAGAAAGATTCATGCAACGCGATGCGCTGCAAGTGATCCTCACTGAAGAATATCCTCAAAAATAGGCGCCTTTCTATTTGAGTAGGTTACGTGCAATGACAAGTCGCTGAATCTGGTTGGTACCATCAAATATCTGCAATATCTTGGCGTCCCGCATCATACGTTCTACAGGGTAATCTTTCACTACGCCATAACCGCCTAAGGCTTGAACAGCATCTACGGTGACTTTCATGGCCATGTCTGATGAGAACAGCTTGGCCATGGCACAGAACGCAGAGCCAGATTCGTCGTTTGATTCCAAAAGCCTTGCTGCTTCATACGTAAGGGAGCGAGCTGCCGCCAGACTAGTGGCCATATCCGCGAACATAAACTGCATCCCTTGGAACTCAGCCACGGGCTGTTTGAATTGTACCCTTGATTTGGCGTAAGACAAGGCATAATCCAGGGCCCCTTTCGCAAGCCCAACGCCCATGGCCGCTGCGTCGAGTCGGGCCTTGTCTAAAGTCATCATGCATATCTTGAAACCCCCGCCCTCCTTCCCCAGCAGGTTTTCAGCAGGAACACGTACGTCCTCCAAGGTTAATTCAGCCACATTCGAGGCCCTTAGGCCCACCTTGTCCTCTATGCGGCCTGGGTTCAGACCCGGTGTCCCCTTCTCCACTAAAAAACAAGAGATCCCTCGAGCCCCTTCTCCGGGGCCAATGACGGCGAATATGAAGTAGAGCATGGCAACAGAGCCATTGGTGGCAAAGCATTTTCGGCCGTTTATAATATAATGGTCCCCATCTTTCACCGCTCTCGTCTCTAAGCCGGCTACATCTGAACCGGCGTTTGGTTCAGTGATTGAGAGACAGGTGACGCCGTTTTCTTGGATGAGCATGGGAATGTATTTTTGCTTCTGTACTTCAGTCCCCGCCAGCAGAAGAGGACTGCGGTTATTGGCTATTCCGCCGAATGAGTGGGCTGTGGCGGTATTGAACTTGGCAATCTCCTCCACAACCATGGTATTGGTGATCATGTCCTTCCCTAGCCCACCATACTCCACAGGGAAAAACATGTACGTAAGACCCGCCTTGGCGAACTCCTTCAATATATCCCACGGAAATTCTTCGGTTCTGTCCACTTCAGCTACCTTTGGAGCAAGCTTCTCCCTGCATATTCTGTTTACTGTTTCTCTTATCATCTCTTGTTCTTGCGTAAACTCTACCATGACTTATCTCCTTAAACGTCCATTTTTTGACCTCCATACAAACCCTCCCCTTATGGGGAATTCTTATGGGGGTGTTTTAACTTGGACTCCTTTAAAAGGTTCTCTTTCTCCTTACCCATGTTCTTAAAAATATATTCCGTTTTTGTAAACTAGTGTTGTGTACCATAATTAAGTTGTCATCTCGACCCCTTCGATTAACTCAGGGTAAACTCCGGGAGAGATCTTATAAGGACTTAAATCCACTAAGATTTCTCGTTTCACTCGAAATGACAGTTTATTAAAGAT
>Ga0180009_10001302_pt1 | contig 30954 bp, 30 predicted proteins | sample OS_PC_MetaG_FD_123537 | JGI IMG/M metagenome (GOLD analysis project Ga0180009, IMG submission 123537) | Groundwater microbial communities from the Aspo Hard Rock Laboratory (HRL) deep subsurface site, Sweden - OS_PC_MetaG | ecosystem: Environmental > Aquatic > Deep subsurface > Groundwater...
AAAAGGTCGGCACGAATGGTTGGATGGGCGCTGAATAACACCAAAAAAATCTCCTCGCCCCTGCCCGCCCACCGCGTGGTAAATCGCAAAGGACTCCTCACTGGTAAAAATCATTTCTGGGGAACGCAGGTCATGGCCGATTTACTTAGAAGCGAAGGATTACAAATTGAAAATGATCAAATCCTTGATTTTAAGGAAAAACTTTGGTTTCCGGAGGGTTAACAACAAGCAAATTGCAATTTACAGCAAGCTCCTTATCGCTTCAACAACGGGTTCACTATTTGTTTGTAAACCATTCTGTGAATAAACTATTCTACCCTGCTTGTCGAGCACAAGTTTTCGGTTGGTGTGAGAAAATGACCCATTTTCCAGCATTTCGTAACTGATGTTGAGCGTAACCGAAAGTTCCTTCACCTGACTTTCCCCTCCATGGAGAAGAATCCAGTTGTCGTCTAGCCCTTGCGATACGGCATAGGATTCCAATCTTTCCTGCTTATCACGCACATAATCAAAACTCACCAAAACAAAGTTGAATTCATTTCTTTCTTGTGAGCTAAATTCTTGCTCTATCATTTTAAGATCATTCACCATCATTGGACACGCATATTCGCAATGTGTAAAAATCATGGTAAGAACAACAGGTTTTCCGGTCAATTGGTTCAATTTTAATGGTTTACCCTTATGTGACGTCCAATCACCATCGAGTTGGTATACCGAAGTTCCCGGAAGTTGGTCAATCAAATCTTTTGTTACTTTTTGCTCGTTTTTGGTATTGCAACATTGCTTTACCTCCTCTTTTTTTTCATTGCATCCTGCAATTAAAAAGCCTGTCAACATTATAAATAGTATATTCTTCATGTTATTGTAGGTTTTATTTCGTTTTAACACATCTGAATCCAAGTTTTCTGACGGTAAAATGCCCTTTCAAACTTCCCCGGAAGGCAAAACGGATAAATGTTGAGTAATCGGAAGCATCGCTGGCATTCAAAGAAGCACTTCCACAAAACAAACCTTCCGGGGTTTCTTCCATGTTTCTTGAGTCTTCATTTGATTGCACGCTGTTGAAATCGTAAACCCATTCCCATATTTTGCCGTGCATGTCCCAAATGCCAAATTCGTTTTTATAATGTGGTACCGTATCATTTTCGGACAGAGTACGTCGACTGTACCAGTTGGCAATAATTTCCTGCAAACTGCTGCTGTCGACACTTCCTTGTGGCAAAGCACTAGCCGCATATTCCCACTCACTAAGCATCGGAAGTCGCTTGCCCTGCCATTCGCAATAAGCTTTAGCGGCAAACCACGACACGTTAACAACAGGAGCGTTTCCAACCAGAAAACTGTCTTGATTGAATAAATCAGTTGCCCAATGCGAAAGGTAGTCTTCATCGGCGAAAAGTCGCTTAATCTCCTCACGCGACCAACTTGGATTAGCATCAACGAAAGTTGAGAACTCTGCATTGGTAACCGATTTCTCATCGATCCAGAAGCTATCCACCTGTATTTCATCCACCTTGCCTTTGATGAAAGGCTTGTAGCTCCCGGATGGAATCAATACCATGCCTTTGTTTTGCGACGATACAGAACTCACCACAAAACAAAGCATGACAAGAAAAGCCAATTCCTTTTTAAACAACATTGTTATTATTTTTTGTTGCGCCATTCCTTGACTTCAGCAGCCTTTATCAATCCATCACCATTGTCAAAGTTGTTATGAATATAAGTTAAAATGCTGGCCACCTGATCATCGTTGAGCGAAACAGCCGGCATGATGTTGTTAAACTTCTCTCCATTGACAAGGATTTCTCCTTGCAACCCATTCAAAATAACGCTGATACCTTTATCTGGAAGTGCTTGAAGATAGTCGGAATTTACCAAAGGAGGGAATGTTCCGGCAATGCCGGTTCCGAGTTCCATATGACAGGCCATACAGTTTTGGTTGTATAGAATTTTCCCGGCAGCCAGTCTTTCCTCCAAGGTCTTCTCCTCAATTACCTCATCTGATGAGGTTTGCTTACCGGAGCTAATGCTCTGAATGGAGGAACCTTCGGGTAGATACACTTCTTCTTTTTCTTTTCCCGTGAAAACTTTATGGTTTTCGTCACCTACAACTTTAATCTGCGCCAGCGCACCTTTATTAAATGCCCTGAAAATGCTGTGATCGACGAGGTGAAGCGTTCCGGGCACCTCGCACTTGAACTCAGCGATGGCAGATCCACCGGCCGGGACCAAAGTTGTTTGTAGGTCATGATTTGTCAATGTGCCTCCTTCGACATATACTTTGTCAAAAATTTCACCAATCACATGGAAAGAAGAAACCAAATTTGGCCCACCATTTCCCATATACAGGCGAACAGTTTCCCCAACTTTTACTTTCATCGCGTTTTCTCCTGAAGAAGCTCCAACAGCTCCGTTCATGACCACATAATCTGGTCTTTCATCTAAAGCTTTCTGCATATCAAAATCCTGATGCCCTTTTTCGCCAAATCGGCCTGTAGTATAGAATTCACTTTGCATCACGTAAAATTCATGATCCACCGGGGGAAATCCCTCCAGAGGTTCAACCAGAATTAACCCATACATCCCATTAGCAATGTGCATTCCAACAGGCGCGGTAGCGCAGTGATACACATACAGGCCTTGGTTTAACGCTCTAAAACTAAACTGCGCACTTTTACCGGGAGCTATAAGCGAGGCTTCAGCACCTCCACCCGGACCGGTAACCGCATGAAGGTCGATGTTGTGCGGAAGCATGTTGTCAGGGTGGTTATGGAGATGAAACTCAACCAGATCACCTTGTCGAACACGTATGAATTTACCCGGGACTTTGCCTCCAAAAGTCCAGAATGTATAATCCACACCATCTGCCAACCGCATGGTTTTCTCAATGATTTCAAGCTCAACAATAACTTTGGTATTGTGTTTAGCCTCAATTCGGGGAGGAACCAACGGCGCATCGGTCAATGTTGCTCTAATTTCACCTGTAACTTCTTTGTTGTAGTCAAGGGTATATTTTTCCGCATCGGTTGCACATGAACTCAGCAACCCAATGCCAGTTAATAGAATCAGAGCTATATAGATTTCAAAATTTGCTATAAATGATTTCATAAAATTGATTTTTAATTAAACATATAAGACCTTTTTATCCTAATTATAAATAAAAAATTTTCTACCAATTTTTAACTGCTGAATGTCCGGCCATTAGCTCGTCGGCTAGTTCCCGGATGGTATTTTCATACAGTAAGTGACTAAACCCATCACGCATGGCACTAAATTCTGCATGTATCGGACAAGGGTGAGCGGCAGAACAGGTTTTGAGCCCCAAACCACATCCCGTCAACACCTGCATTCCATCGATCGCTTTAACGATTTCAATCAGACGAACATTCGCCTGGTTTTCGTCAATATAAAAGCCGCCATTCGGGCCTTTCACTGAAGAAACAATATCTTGTTTGCTCAGTGATTGCATGATCTTTGCCGTAAATGGTTCCGGTGAATCAATTTCAGAAGAAAGCTCACGGATACTCACCTTTAACCCATCGTTCATTCTGGTGGCCAGATAAATCAATGCCCTGATGGCGTATTTACATGCGTTAGATAACATATAGTGCTATGGATATTGATTACAAAGTTAGGCATTAAACTCTTTTTCTAACAAAATTGTTTTTGGAAAAAGTATGTTATTTTCAAGATGAATATGGAGATGAAGATCTCTTTCAAAAGCCTCGAGTTTGCGCAAGGCCACCAGATAAGTGTTGCATGCCTCTTCCGGTATGGTATAATTATCCGTTAGTTCGGCCATTTCGCGGAAGCGGTCGCCTTCGGTAACATGCTCGTGCATCATTTCATTTAGCAAATGCTCGATAGGCTCTGCTATTTGGTTTACAAAGTTTTCTGGCTTTTTTCGGCACTGGATAAGCTCCTTTATATAGGGAAAAAGTATCACCTCCTCTTTTTCCATATGGCGTAATAGTGCGTCGGCAGAGGCGAAAAACAAATTTTTAACTTCCACCAGTTCGGGATGATTTCCGCCATGTACGTCAGCAATTTTTTCGAGATAGGTTTGTAAAACCGGAACTTCACTTTTCACGTAGCGATGATGTGTATTAAGAATAAAATCAGCGAGAAAATCCAATTCCCAGTCGTTATAATTATGCACCGTTCCGCTTTTCGTTTGTTCTAAAACATCCAACTCCTGAGTTATTCGATCCAGATCAATTTGTTTCTCCCGACAAACAGCATCCAAAGCAACCTGACCTCCACAGCAAAAATCAATGCCATGATTGCGAAACACCTCCGATGTGCGAAAATCCCGAGTTACTATTTCTGATATTGTACTATTTTGATAATCCATTGTATCTATTTTTTATCGATTAGACTGCAAAAATACTAAAATAAGAATAAAAGACTTATTTATCTTAATTTATTTTTAAAAAAATTCGGTATATGACTGTAAATAAAATAGTGCTCCAACTATATTATATAGGATGCCGTTAATATGCGATACCAAAAATTGTTATTCAAGTAATCACAAATGCGGTTAAGGAATTCTTCCTGCGTCAGTTTACAGTCAATTTCATTTATAATAACTTTATAGGCGTGTGATTTTTGTTTTCAATTTTTCATTGACAATTTGATTTTCTTCAAAATTCAAAGGAATTATTGGACTATTTCTTCATATAAACCGAACATAGACTAATTACCTACACCACAAATTCCAAATAATTATCTTTTGTTATGCAATGATAGTTATCTCCATAGTAATCTACCCAAGCTTTTGGGGCTTTCAGTCGGGGTTTTTTGTACCTTATTTCAAATGCCACCAGACTATTTCCGGTTTCTTCCACAATATCAATTTCGGCTCCTGAGTATGTCCTCCAGAAAAAAGTGTTAACATGTTTTTGCGCATACATTAGTTTCTTTTTCCGTTCGGCAATAATAAATCCTTCCCAAAGCGACCCTGCATCATTTCTGACCTGTAAGGTTGACAAATTGTCAATCAGCACGTTACGAATACCATTGTCATAGAAATAGTATTTCTGTGACTTACTAATCTCATTTCTAGGATTTCTACTAAAAGCATTTACGCGGAAAATTATAAACGACTGCTCCAGGAGGAATAAATAACGTTCTACCGTTTCACGGTTTAATTTCAAATGGTTACAAAGCTCATGAATGCTTACCTGAGAGCCAACCTGATAGGCCAACAACCTGAGCAAATCCCTTATTTTTAAAGGATACCTGATGTTTTCCAACTCCAAGATATCCTTATAAAGATAAGAGGTAGTTATTTCACGTAAATACGCTTCTTTTTCTTTATGGTTTTTGAGAGTTATCACTTCGGGATACATACCAAAGATCATCCGTTCCTCCAACTGGTCGTTAAGCTCGAATGCATTTTGATCCAAAGCCAGTTCACCCATTGAGACAGGCAAAAGTGTATGAACTTTTTTTCTGCCAGTGAGCGCCTCAGTAACCCGATCGGAGAGCAAAAAAGAAGAAGACCCCGTAACCAGCACTTTCAATTCCGGAAGCTCATCGTGCAAAATCTTTAAGTTAATGCCAATTTCAGGGACTCGCTGACCTTCATCAATAAAAAGCAACTGATACCCACTTACCAGAGATTGCAGTAACGCTAAGTCCCTACTTGAAAGAACATCAATATATTTCAGTTGATCCGCATTGATTATCAAACTTTTCAATCTCGTTTCTTCGATAACCATTTTAGATAAAGTAGTTTTTCCGGCTTGCCGCGGACCATACAAAACGATCACTTTGCCAGAGTTTAACAAGTCATCAAGAAGCTGCGTTTTAAGTATCCTCTGTATTTTCACGACGTTAATTTTGTTCAAAAATACAAATATTTACGGTTAACCGTAAATTTTCAGTACAAATATTTACGGTTAACCATAAATTTTAATGATATGGGTAGTGATAGGCTCCAGACCAGAACAGAGAAACTTATGCTATAGATGAGCGATTATATGACTTATACTCCTCGGTTCATCTTCATTTTTCTACCATTCATCTGTCGTTGTATCCGATTGGGTACAGATTATTTTTATTCACCTGCTGAGCATCCTATTTTCGCCATCAAATTAATCAACACATAAAAATCATGAAAAAAAGTTTAATCACCATGACCCTTGTCGTCATCACCCTTTTTGCCTTCGCAGGCACTCGCAGTTTTAACAAAGCAATGAAAGAAAACCTTGACTTGCTGAGGACTCCGCACGAACAAATGAACTACCCGGAACTCGGGGACAAATTTCAATCGTTAGCCAAACAGAACAAAAACAGGTATGAACCTTTGTACTACGCGGCTTATTGCTATATTCTGGGTAGTTGGTCGATCGAAAATCCTACCGAAAAAACCGACCTCCTCAACAAGGCCAAAACTGAAATAGAAAAAGCTTTGGTATTAAGCCCAAAAAACGATGAATTGTTAGTGCTTGAAGCGTTTTACTACCAGGCCATGATTATGGTTAACCCACGCCTATACGGCCAGTCGTATTCGGGTAAAGCGGCCTCCTTGCTCTCAGAGGCTCAAAAAATTAATCCGGAAAATCCACGGGCAGCATTCCTTATGGCTCAAAATGTTTACTATACCCCGTCCGAATATGGCGGTGGTAAAGAAAAAGCGCTCCCACTGTTTGCCAAAGCTTCACTGTTATTTGAAAACCAAGATTCATCTGATTTTCTAAATCCTGTTTGGGGAGCTAAAACCAACAATGAAATGTACCGTAAGTGCAGCTACTAGCCTTTCTGTATGGCGAAAAGAGCGGAGCTTATTCCTCACAGAGGATTCCCGTTCTTTTCGTTTTTTTCTGTCGCAATAAATAAATATTTTAGCCAAATCTAGCAGCGTTATAATGAAGCACTTTAAAAACATGTTGATCGTACTGGCAGTAAGCATCGCCATTACCTTTATTTTTTCCGTATCAACCGGCACTACCAGTTTTAGCCTTCGGCATTTTATCGTGAACGTGATCTATGGTGTAGTCATCGGCGGTTCGATTGGTTTGTCGGGGTTTGTATCGCATTTTGTAGTGAGCCGACTTGATGTTGAATCAAAACCGCTCCGCACCTACGTTGTCTTGCTATTAGCCATTTTTGCCTACATCACCATTGATGTATTTGCGGTAAATGTACTGTGGTACAGGTATGTATACAACATGCCATTCGAACGGATATTTGCTTCAACCGGCATCTTAATCACTTCCATTATTACTATTTTCATCGGGTTGATTATCTTCTTTATTATCCTGTCGAAAATTTACATGAAAAAGTTTATTACAGCACAAAAAGAAACCCAGCAAGCGATTAAAGAAGCCGACCTGGCCAGGTTTGAAACATTGAAAGCGCAAATTAATCCGCATTTTCTGTTCAACAGCCTGAATGCCCTAAGCACGCTCATTCATATCGACACCAACAAAGCCGATGAATTTGTATCGAAGCTGTCGGGCATTTACCGGTATGTGCTAAACCACCAGGATGCTGATTTGGTTCCTATTGAGAAGGAGCTTGCTTTCGCCGAAGATTTTGCTGATTTGCAGTCCATCAGGTTTAATCAGAATTTCACACTTACCATCCAAAATATTGAAGGCCGCGAAAACACCATGATTATCCCGCTTTCGTTGCAACTCCTCCTTGAAAATGTGTTTAAACATAACATCGTTTCTCAAAATAAAAAGGTGCACATTTCTATTTCGTTCGAGGATAACTACCTGGTTGTTAGCAATAACAAAACCATGACCAAAGAGGTTAACGCTTCATATGCCGTAGGGTTGTCGAATATCACAAATCGATACGCTGTGGTTAGCGACCGGCAGTGTGTGATTGAAGACACAAAGGAATATTTTACCGTAAAAATACCTTTAATAGATGCGGACTAAAAACATATCCGGTGGCTTGGCAACGCCACGACTTCATTTCCGGGACAACCGGCATTTGTTCACCCATAAATATTTGCTATGATAAACATTCTGATTGTTGAAGATGAATCGTTGGCCGCTAGTCGGTTACAATGGCTTCTGGATAAAATTCGAACCGAATATAAATTGATTGGTGTAGCCCATTCCATTAAGGAGGCTTTGAAACTTATTGAGCAAAACACCATCGATCTGGGGTTTTTCGATATACAGATTGAGGATGGATTAAGCCTTTCCATCTTTGAACAGACAAAGGTTACTTTCCCGGTTATTTTCACTACCGCTTTTAACGATTATGCCGTTAAAGCCTTTAAGCTGAACAGCATCGACTATTTATTGAAGCCCATATCCGAGGCAGAATTATCTCATGCATTGGAAAAATACAAAACAGTATGGAGCAAAAAGGAAGCCCCCATCTCAAACTCCATCATCGACGAAATGCGTCAATTGCTTCAGGGGAATTTCAAAGAGCGCTTCACTGTTCAGATTGGAAGTAAAATCGAAATCATCAAGACTGACAACATCGGCTACTTCTACAGTTTGAACAAAGGAACCTATGCTAAAACTTTCGACAACAGAGATTTTCTGCTGGATGCAGCGCTTGACAATATTTTCCCGCTCCTAAACCCAAAACAATTCTTCAAAATTAGTCGCCGCCATATTGTTAACCTCAACGCCATTCAACATATTCAAACTTATTCGGCCACACGATTACGGGTCTTGCTAAACATAAAAACTACCGACGAATTTATGGTGAGCCGCGAAAAGACGAGTGCTTTTAAAAAATGGATCGACAGCAACTGACAAACGTAGATAGTTAGTCCTGTTAATCATCCCGGGTCTTTAAGTAAAGTTTAAACCGGAATAAATAAGCCAATTGATGCGTTTTTTTTATTCAACGTTAAAATATTGGCTAATTTTGCGACATCTATTAAATTAATTATTATTAAATCTAAATAAGAATTGAAATGGCTATCGCAAAGCAACAAGTGATTGATTCCTTGAAGCAGGTTATTTTCTTCGCCAAGCAGAACAACATTGTCGATCTGAATATGGTAGATGACTTGGTAGTAGGAGAAAAAGAAATCAGCCTGACGGTAATTTTTCCGAAACTGGAAGACCCGTCGGTGAACATTGTTTATAACTCGGTGGTTAAGACACTAAAAGACGCTTTTGGCTCAGACATGACCATTAACGTTAAGCCCGTAGCAGAAAAAGACCGTGGACTAGGTCCGCTCTCAGGCGTAAAGAACATCATTGCCGTTATTGCCGGAAAAGGAGGTGTTGGCAAATCAACTGTAGCCGCCAACCTGGCCGTATCGCTTGCCAGAGAAGGATATTCCGTTGGCATTCTGGATGCCGACATCATGGGACCTTCAGTGCCCATACTATTTGGTGTGGAAGGCGAGCAACCCGGTGTGATTGAAAGATCAGGAAAAACTTACATGGTACCTCTTGAGAAGTTTGGCGTAAGAATCCTGTCATTGGGGTTTTTCGTGCAACCCGATCAGGCCTTAATGTGGCGCGGATCGATGATAAATAATGCTTTCAATCAGCTGATGAAAGATGCTGAATGGGGGAATCTTGATTTTTTGGTCATCGACATGCCTCCAGGCACAGGCGACATTCAACTCACTCTTGGTCAATCGTATAATGTAAGGGGAACGGTTTTGGTAACCACACCGCAACGCGTGGCCACAGCCGATGTCCGCAGAGCTGCCATCATGTGTCGTCAGGATAAGCTGACCATTCCCCTTTTGGGCATTGTCGAAAACATGTCTTATTTTATCCCCGAAGACGCACCAGATAAAAAATACTCCATTTTCGGACAGGGACAAACCGAGCTGCTAGCCGAAGAACTGGGAATTCCAATATTGGCAAAAATCCCCATCGTTGGTAAAATTGCCGAATCCGGCGACAATGGAAATCCTATCGCCCTGAATCTCACCTCGCCCGTTGCCCAAACATTCAGAACACTCGTCCAAAATCTTAAACAAGAACTTGAAAAAGAATAACTTATTAAAATTCATCTATCATGACGTACAGTAAAGAGGAAATGAATCAGAAAGTAATTAATGTGCTCGACCAGGTTCGCCCGTACCTGCAAGCCGATGGTGGAGACATCAACTTTGTGGAATTAACAGATGATCTGGTTGTAAATGTTGAATTAACAGGGGCTTGCGGCACTTGTGCATTCAGCACCATGACCCTGAAAAATGGTGTAGAAGCTACGCTCAAGAAAATTATTCCCGAAATAAAAGAAGTAGTAGCTGTTAATTTGTAATACAGAATAATACCAAAATGCCCGTTGTGACGAGGATTATGACAGATACTTCGCCACGATGGGCATTCTGCGTCCCATACCGAACGCTTTTGGAGTAACCCTCAATATGGGAGGAGTTTGATAGCGTTTGTATTCGTTGGTATTAACCAGTTTCAGGATGCGGGCAACCAGCTGGCTGTCGAAACCCAAAGCCACAATTTCTTTCGGCCCTTTTCTCTCCTCAATATACAAATACAAAATCTCATCCAGAACAGCATAATCAGGCAATGAATCAGAGTCTTTCTGATCGGGTCGCAATTCGGCCGAAGGAGGTTTAACAATGGTATTCTCCGGAATAATTTCACCATTCTTATTGATGTAACGCGCCAATTCAAACACCTTGGTCTTGTAAACGTCACCAATAACCGACAATCCACCGTTCATGTCGCCATACAAAGTACCATAACCCACAGCCGCTTCACTTTTGTTGCTGGTATTAAGGAGGATATACCCAAATTTATTGGAAAAAGCCATGAGCAACACGCCACGAAGTCGTGCCTGGATGTTTTCTTCTGTCACATTAAAAGGCATTCCTTTAAAATAAGGTGCTAAGCTGTGTTCCATGGCATTGAAACCCTCCTCAATTGAAACAACATGATAAGGCATTCCAAGGTTCAAAGCCAGCTTTTCGGCATCGCCTAACGAATGATCACTTGAATACCGTGAGGGCAAAAGCAAATTGTATACATTTTCAGCACCCAGAGCCCGTGCAGCCAGCACAGCGGTAACTGCCGAATCGATTCCTCCCGACAAACCCAGAATGGCTTTTTCAAACCCCAGTTTACCAAAGTAATTTCTAATCCCCATTACCAATGCATCATGAATCAAAGCTATTTCATCCGAATAAGAATCCTGTATATTCGGTGACATCTCAGCAAGCTCGCTAATGTCCACGATCCTGAAATCCTCTTCAAAATAATTCAGCTCATGCTTTAAAATGCCTTGTGAATCAAAAACCACCGAACCTCCATCAAACAGCAATTCAGTCTGAGCCCCCACATGATTCACATAAACAAGCGGCAAATGGTAGTTCATGGCATTCCGGCGCAGGACATCCTTACGCACCTCGCGTTGTCGGTAGTTAAAAGGAGAGGCGGCAATATTTATCATCAAATCAGGATTTTGTCGCATCAATTCGTCCATTGGGTTGGCTACATACAAGGGATTGTCCTGTACATTCCACAAATCCTCACAAATAGTCACGGCCAATCGCTTGCCTTTATAATGAACCACCTCAAAAGAAGTGTTTGGTTCAAAATAACGGTACTCATCAAAAATATCGTAGTTAGGCAACAAAGTTTTATGAATGAGTTGTTTGATTTCTCCATCCGCGATAAAAGCCGCTGTATTAAAAAGTGGTTTCCCTTTTGGGGCCTCATTATAAGTTGGCAAACCAATTATGGCAGCAATGCCGGTGCACTCAGGTGCGATTTCAGCAAGAGCCTGATGACACTGCTGTATAAAATCACGGAATTCGAGAAAATCGCGCGGAGGATAACCCGAAACTGCCAGCTCAGCAAAAACAATCAGATCAGCTTGTTTATGGCGGGCTTCTTGGATTGAACGGATAATTTTCTCCTTGTTAGCAGAAAAATTTCCTATATGATAATTTAATTGTGCCAGTGCAATTCTCAAGATATCAATATTTTAAAGAAACAAATTAAAAAATAATGGCCAGATTCAGCTCCAAGTAACTATTTCGGGCTGAGTTTTTTTCTGTCGGGTTGGCCGCGTTATCGCCTTTCAAAACACTCAAAAAGGCATTGTCGTATTTCAAACCTGTGCGTAAGTAGGTATCTCCGTTAATCGGGATTTCAACACCTGCGCCCAGTATCAGCGATTCTCTGGTTAGGCGGGTATCACCGGTGACGTCATGCGTTCTTTCTGAAATAACATCACTGTTATCCGGCAAAAACGAATCATCGCCTTTTGCCGACAACCTGAAAGCAATGCCCACTCCTATTTGGCCGAAATACCGAATCCCGTTGATCTCATTCGTTTTCATGGTGAGCACAGCGGGTAGCTCAATATACCGCATGCGGTACTTACGCGTCATGATGCCAGGCGTAAGTTCGGTTGACAAATTGGGGATTTGCTCATCCGGATACTCAAGTTTTCCATTCAGAAAAACCATATCAAAACCGGTGGTAAAGGCATAATTCTCCATGATAAAAAAGTCGGCCACAAAGCCCCACGAAGCTCCGGCAGCAACGCCTTTGTTCACATAATTTACTTCGCTGCTGCCAAACCAGCCTAAATTACCTCCGGCTCTAAAACCAAATTGAAAAGGTTTATGCTGGGCATTACCTGCCAGCGTTGTAAAAAGCATTATCCAGAGTAGTATCTTTTTCATGTTCGAGAAGTTTATACAAAGATAGAGATTCAAATAAAATTTTGCCGTTAATTAAAAATATTATTTACCTTTGACTTATAAACAATAAAATACTAGACCATGAAAAAACTGACTTTATTAATGCTTTTGTTATTCGTCTCAGGGATGATGTTTGCCCAGTTTCACATTGGACCTCAAATAGGTTACACGTCCTCAAAACTAACAACAAATACCAGTGACATTAAATCCACCTTCAAAAGCAATTTCCTTTTTGGAGCATTTGCCCGTTTTGGTGAAAAAATTTATGTTCAACCTGAAATTAATTGGCTCACCCAAGGAGGTATTTGGGAAGCTACTACAGATGGAACTGATCTGGGAAAAACCGAAATGACTTACAAAACAATTCAAATACCTGTAAGCGTCGGATGGAGACTAATTGATCTTAAACTTGTGAATATCAGAATTTTTGGCGGTTTATCTGCCAATATTGCCACTGACAAAAAAATGAAGCTCGATGGGATAACGCAAGATATTAAGGACGCTGATTGGAACAACATGGTATGGCAATATCAGGTTGGTGCAGGAGTTGACGTGCTCATGTTTGCTCTGGACCTGAAGTACATGGGTGGATTGAACAACCTGTATAAAGGTGACATTCAATATGATGGCAAGACCCTCTCAACCAAATCGAACCTCTTTATGGTAACACTGGGCTGGAAGATTTTCTAAAAATAGAGAATAACCTGAGTCGTAAAATGTCAGTACTTTTGTGCTGACATTTTTTTTAACATGAAACTACCTCTTTATCTAATCATCCTCACTCTTGCATTGGCAACAGTTCTTGGATGTCAACAAAACACAACCTATAAATGGGTAATTCCTTCAGGAGAAGGAAAACCTGTCCCCATCGAAATAAAACGCTATGGACAAACCCTGTTTTCGCTCGACACCACGCGATTTGCGGAAGAACTTAACCGCATACAACCCGATTATCAGGTATTTATTGGCAACAACTATAACCAACCTGAACTACTCAATCAACTTTACAACTTTGTTACCGACACAGTATTAATAAAAGTAAACAAAAAAACACAGGAGGTTTTCCCTGATTTAACCCACCTTGAAACCACCATCGGCAAGGCCTTTGGTAGATACGATTACTTTTTTCCCGATAAGAATCCACCCGTTGTATACACCTATGTTTCCGGTATGCACTACGAGAATCCGGTAGAAAAAAACCAGGATTTGCTCATTATCGCCCTCGATGTTTTTTTGGGCAGCGATTACGAAGCTTATAAATACCTTGGGTTACCAAAATACCGAATCAACAGAATGACTCCGGATTACATACCTGTGGAAGTAATGAAAACCCTGTACAATGTGGAGATTAATCCTGGATTTCGGCAGAAAACATTGCTTGAACGGATGATAGGAGCTGGAAAAGCACTTGTTTTTTTGGATGCCACGCTGCCCGAACTCTCCGACACACTGAAGATAGGCTACAGCCAGAAACAGTGGGATTGGATTGAAAACAACAAGAAGCATGTATGGGCATATTTAGTTGAAAACCAATTATTTTACAACTCAAGTTACGATTTACAGATTGAGTTCATGCAGGAAGCCCCTTTCACCACAGGCTTTGGCAACGAGTCGACACCACGGTTGGGCGTATGGTTGGGCTGGCAAATTGTAAGAGCATACCACCAGAACCATCCGGAAGTGAGTTTGAGCGAGCTTATCAACAACGCCGACGCGCAGGAAATTCTACAAGAATCCGGGTATAAACCTTAAATACAATTCTTTCGCTCGTTTTGGGTACAATCAGTAAAATGTCTACATTTGCTATGAATTAACCCTAACAATCCGACTCATGTTAGTTAAAACATACGGGAGTGCCATTCAGGGAATTGATGCGATGGTGATTACCATTGAGGTGAATATTGGAAAAGGACGAAAGTTCTATCTGGTTGGTTTACCTGACAATGCCGTAAAAGAAAGTCAGCAGCGTATGATTGCCGCTCTCGGCAATACCGGATATCGTTTTCCGGGTCAGCGCATTGTGATCAATATGGCACCTGCCGACATAAAAAAGGAAGGCTCGGCTTATGATTTACCGATCGCCATTGGCATATTGGCAGCTTCCAGACAGATTGAAACAGAGATTCTCGATCAATTCATCCTGATGGGTGAGCTTTCTCTCGACGGCAGTCTGAACACCATAAAAGGAGCACTTCCCATTGCTTTAAAAGCCCGAGAACTTGGTTACAGAGGCGTTATTCTGCCATTAAAAAACGCCCCAGAAGCGGCGGTTGTGGAGGGCATTGAGACTTACGGCTTTGAACATATCAGCCAGGTGATTGAAATGCTTGAAGGCAAAAGCCAGGCACAGCCCATGGACTCAGGACTTAGTCAGACGATAGAGTCTGAACTAAACCATTACTCCTTTGATTTTGAAGATGTAAAAGGTCAGGAAAATATAAAGCGTGCGCTTGAAATCGCGGCGGCCGGCGGACACAATGCCATCATGATTGGCCCTCCCGGATCGGGGAAAACCATGCTGGCCAAGCGGTTACCTTCCATCCTCCCTCCTATGTCGCTGAACGAGGCCTTGGAGACAACAAAAATCCATTCGGTGGCCGGCATATTGGGCGAGTCTACAGGACTTGTCGCCACACGTCCGTTTCGGTCGCCACACCATACCATCAGCGATGCGGGGTTAGTTGGAGGAGGCTCGTACCCGCAGCCCGGCGAGATTTCACTAGCCCAAAACGGCGTTCTTTTTCTAGATGAACTTCCCGAGTTTAAACGATCGGTGCTCGAGGTCATGCGGCAACCCATGGAAGACCGCGTAGTTACCATCTCAAGGGCTCGCATCACCGTGACCTATCCGGCCAGTTTTATGCTTATCGCTGCCATGAACCCCTGTCCCTGCGGGTATTACAACGACCCGTACCGCGAGTGTGTGTGCTCACCGGGAGCAGTAAAAAACTACCTCAATAAAATATCCGGACCACTTCTTGACCGCATCGACCTTCATGTGGAGGTCACACCTGTTCCTTTTAAAGATTTAACGGAAACCCCAAAAGGTGAATTAAGTTCGAATATCAGAAAGCGGGTAATCGCTGCTCAAAAAATTCAGGAAAAACGCTTTGAAAACCATGCGAATATTTTTACCAATGCCCAAATGTCATCAAAAGACATCGATACCTACTGCCAACTTCAACCCGAAGGGGTGGCTCTTCTTAAAACGGCTATGGAACGACTGAGTCTCTCGGCACGGGCATTTATCAGGATTAAAAAAGTAGCCCGCACCATTGCTGACCTTGACAATTCAGCCGATATTAAGTCTGAACATCTGGCCGAGGCTATTCAATACCGAAGCCTCGACAGAGAAAGTTGGGGACAATAACCTATGTTGTATGCATCGGTGTACGCCTTATCTTTGTCTAATTTATGCAAACAGTAGAAATGAAGACGATTAACTATTCACTGGACGACCTTAATCAACTGAACCATAACACCATGATGGATCATCTGGGCATTCGCTACACGGAAGCTACGCCCGGTTATATAATAGCTACCATGCCTGTCGACCACCGCACACACCAACCCATGGGACTTTTACACGGGGGCGCTAGCGCAGCCCTGGCTGAGTCGGTTGGAAGTGTCGGCTCAGCGCTGCTTGTCGATCTAGACCAGGTTTCAGTCGTTGGCGCACAGATTACAGCAAATCATTTACGCAGCGTTACCGAAGGAACGGTAACAGCCACAGCAAAAATTATCCATCAGGGAAAAAATACCCATGTCTGGAATATAGATATTACAGACGAGAAGAACCGAATGATTTCCACCTGCCGTTTAACCAATTTCATCATCAGAAAATGATTGAAAAAGAACATGTTGCCCTAATAGACATCCTACTGCAAAAAAATACTCCTTTTGCTGCTTACCGACTTCCGAATTGCCCTCTGAGTAAAATAATAAGTCAGAAAAAAAGAGAAGTAAAACAAATCGACTTGTTGGATATTGACGAATTCAAAGGCATGGTGATAGCTCCTTTCGAGAGTGCCCACACCGGTAGCGCCTATTTGATAGAACCTGATTTTATTATCGAAAATGGAATGCCTACACCTGAGTTTTCCCGGTTTCTGGACTCACTACCCTTTACCGATTTTCCTGATCTTGAAATCGAAAACCATGTTATCAATCACCATGCCTACATCAACAATGCAGATTATTTAATCAACCTGCTACAAAAAGAGGAACTTCATAAAGTAGTCCTTTCGCGTGTGATTTCGATGCCTATTAAAAAAGGCCTATCCTACCAGCTCTTGTTCGATCAACTTTCAATAGCTTACCCGGAAGCTTTTGTTTACCTTTTTCACCTTCCAGAGAAGGGAATTTGGTGTGGGGCTACTCCTGAGTTACTACTTTCGGTAAACCATACTGAAGCCAGCACGATGGCGCTCGCCGGCACTCGCCTCTACGATCCGGAAACAACCAATACTCACTGGCTTGAAAAAGAGACTCACGAACAGTCCATTGTCAGTCAATTTATTACAAGCATTCTTTCGGCCAACGGCATACAGGAATACCAAACTGAAAAACCTGTCACACTGCGTGCCGGTCACCTCGAGCATCGCCTCACCCGTTTCACAATCCCAAGAAATCACATAAACGGAAAAACGGGTAAAATTATCATGGGGTTACATCCCACTCCGGCTGTATGCGGATTGCCTAAGGGAGATGCTTACCACCTGATTAAAAGAGCCGAACAACACCAGCGACGTTTTTACACAGGATTTCTTGGCCCTTGGAATTTAGATGAACAATCGGATTTGTTTGTCAACTTAAGATGCGCCGAGTTTGCAAAAAAAAGCGTGAATTTATATGTAGGAGGTGGACTAACAGCCGCTTCGGTGGCTGAAATGGAATGGGACGAAACAATCCTCAAATCACAAACCCTGTTGACGGTAATCGAAAAAATGCAGACCTTTGCCCCATGACCACCGATAAAAAACCAGTTGCGTTGCTGGCCGAAATTCTTGTCAGGTGCGGATTGGAATATCTTGTTCACAGTCCGGGATCACGCAATGCGCCTATAATCATTGCTTTCAGCAGGCAAAAAAAAGTCAACACAGAAACCGTTACAGATGAAAGAAGTGCGGCCTTTTTCGCACTCGGGATAGCTATCGAAACCGGAAAAGCGGTGGCCATTGACTGCACATCAGGATCGGCAGCACTAAACTACGCCCCTGCCATTGCCGAAGCCTACTATCAGCAAACCCCTTTGCTGGTGCTCACCGCTGATCGGTCACCCATGCATATCGACATCGGCGACGGACAAACCATTCGCCAGGATAACCTTTATGCCAATTATATAAAAAAGAGCTTTAGCCTGCCGACGGTAATCACATCACAAACTGCAATAAATGAGGTGGCTAAATTAGTTCACGAGGCTTACGCTCTGTGCATGCAAGCTCCACGTGGACCTGTCCACATCAATATACCGCTGGACGAACCTCTATATAATCTGGCTGATTTTTCAATCGCAGAAGAAATCCTCAACCAAAAAGTCGATGTCGAAGTAACGCCAGCTCCAATACCGGGTGAGTTTCTTTATCAATGGAAGGACAGCAAAAAAATAATGATTATCGCCGGGCAGTCCGATCCTCAGCCAGACATAGAAGCAATCCTAGGCAGGTTGGTGGGTAACAACAACCTGACCATCCTTACCGAAACCACTTCAAACCTGTATCATCCCAACTTCATCGACACCATCGACAGCACGATCACGACAATAAAACCGGATAAAATCAGTCAATTTACACCCGATTTACTGATTACTTTTGGTGGAGCCATCGTGTCGAAAATGATCAAAGCTTTTTTGCGGAAAAATCAACCGAAAAACCACTGGCACATCTCTCCCGATGGGAAACCATTAAACACGTATTTCTGCATAACGGGTTCATTGCAGGGCAATACAGCACAGTTATTGAATGAATTATCAAAAAACTCACCGTCTGGAGAATCAAATTTTGGAAGACTATGGCTCGAAAGAAAAAAATCCGCCGAGATGACCAGAATCAATTTTCTGAGGGAGGCAGATTTCAGCGACTTCAAAGTTTTTGAAAACATTCTGAACCAATTGCCTGCCGATTGCAATCTGCATCTTGGCAACAGTACTCCTGTAAGGTATTCACAACTTTTTGGCAGTGCACCACACCTTGTTTATTACAGCAATCGCGGTGTTAGCGGAATTGACGGCCAAATATCGACGGCAGCAGGTGTTTCAATGGTCTCCAAAAAAGCCAACGTTCTGATTACCGGAGATCTGGGTTTTGTTTACGACAGCAACGGATTGATGCTTCTCAACAACGGCCGCAACCTTAAAATAATTGTAATCAACAACCATGGAGGAGGAATTTTTCGCTTTATCGCCGGCCCTGACACCGTTGAAGGCTTTGAAACCTACTTCGAAGCCCGACATGCCCTCAATATGGAGCTCCTTGCCCGCGCTTTTCAATTAGACTATTTTAAGGCAGAAACAGAAAGCCAGGTTTTCTTAGGCCTGGAAGCACTTTTTAGTTCCTCAGACAAACCTGCAGTGCTTGAAATCGTCACTCCATCGGTTAAAAATGCAGATATCTTGCGCTCCTATTTCGTGCAATTAAAAAACGTTTGACCGTCAAAATAATCACATAATCAGCAGGAAGCACAAATTTGCAACAAGAAATTTGACGGAAAAAAACTCCAATAAATCAAATATCAACAATCATTTTTCTGCGGTTAAAAAGATATGAAATGGCGATCCGTTGCTTTTTCCTATATTCGTTGCCTGAAATAAAACCATATAAGTTATGACTAAACCGAATTGGAAACCGATTAAAATGTTTGAAGAAATCAGACTAGAATCGTGGAATCATATAGCCAAAATCACCATCAACAGGCCCAGGTATTACAACGCGTTCACACCGACTACGACCACAGAAATGGCCATTGCATTGGAGATTATCCGTGAAGACCAGGACATCTACACCGTGATTTTAACAGGCGAAGGCGACAAAGCGTTTTGCAGCGGGGGCGATCAAAACGTGAAAGGAAAAGGTGGTTACATTGGCAAGGACGGTATACCTCGCCTCAACGTGCTGGATGTGCAACGCAAAATAAGGTCGATGCCTAAACCTGTTATTGCTATGGTGAACGGGTTTGCCATTGGTGGAGGTCATGTGTTGCACGTGGTTTGCGACATGACCATCGCCTCCGAAAATGCAAGATTCGGACAAACAGGACCAAAAGTAGGCAGCTTCGACGCCGGACTTGGTTCATCCTATCTGGCAAGTATTGTGGGGCAAAAAAAAGCGAGAGAAATCTGGTTTTTAAACAAACAATATTCAGCCGCTGAGGCATTGGAAATGGGACTGGTAAACAAAGTTGTTCCTTTCGACAAGCTGGAAGAAGAAACCATTGACTGGTGTTTGACCATGCACAAAAGAAGCCCCATGGCTTTGCGCATGATCAAACTGGGCATGAATGCTGAGCTAGACGGACAGATTGGTTTGCAAGAGTTTGCAGGAAATGCCACCCTGTTGTATTACCTCACCGATGAAGCTCAGGAAGGCAAACACGCCTTTCTGGAAAAACGTGATCCGGATTTTCACAAATATCCTAAGTTCCCCTGATAAGCAGCATGAGCGAATTAAATCCTTCAAAATTTTTTTCCTGGGTTAAGGCAGCACGACTGCGGACTTTACCACTAGCACTTTCGAGTGTGATGTTGGGTAGTTTTCTTGCCATTAAATCAGGCACATACTCAACAACAGTAATTGGTTTTTCGTTGCTCACAACCTTGCTTCTTCAGATTCTTTCCAATTTCGCCAACGATTATGGTGATGCCGAAAAGGGAACGGATAACGAAAATCGGCTCGGCCCGGTGCGAACAGTTCAAAGTGGTGAAATCTCAAAACCGGAAATGCGAAGAGGAATTTTAATCACCGGGGCATTATCACTTATTTCAGGGCTTTTACTCATCTACTTCGGCTCAAAATCAAGCTTCATCCCGGCCTTGATTTTCTTTGTTCTTGGGTTGGCCTCCATCGCCGCCGCCATCAAATATGTGGTAGGGAAAAATGCATATGGTTACCAGGGCTTTGGCGATGCGTTTGTCTTTATTTTTTTCGGTCTTGTGGGCGTACTGGGAAGTTACTATTTGAACACCCATAGCTTGCCGCTTGTCATCTGGCTGCCGGCGATCACCATTGGGCTTTTTAGCACAGGTGTGTTAAATTTAAACAATATGCGCGACACTGAAAATGACCAGCTTAGCCAAAAAATTACCGTCGCTGTGCGACTTGGTCGCCGAAAATCGGTTGTATATCACATTAGCCTAATCACCATAGGCTGGTTATGCGCTATTATTTTCAGCGTCTTAACCGACAATGGAGTTTCCCAATACATTTATGTAATCACTCTTCCAGTGTTTATCGTTGATCTGATAAAAATTGCCAAGATCGAAAACCCAAGAATGCTCGATCCCTATTTAAAACGTCTTGCCCTCAGCACATTGGTTTTCAGCATGCTATTTGGAATCGGACTGCTCATGTCGTAATGTATTTAATTTGATGATTTAACAAGAAAAATGATAGTTGCACGCTATATCCCATACAGACTGATCTTTAATTTCGAGGCAGGGACCTCCCGTGGCGTGCTGACTTATAAAGATTCGTGGTTTATAATCACATGGAACGATGATAATCCGGAGCATTTTGGCATAGGCGAATGCAATCTCATCCAAGGATTAAGTCCTGATCCACTTACTGATTACGAGAAGGTTTTGAAGGATGTTTGTACTCAAATCAACCATATCGACAGTCACCTTCAAAAAAAATTGGTTAACTTTCCAAGTATCCGGTTCGGATTGGAAACCGCACTTCGGGATTTAGAAACGGAAGGAAAAAGGGTCTTGTTTCCCTCCGATTTCACGCGCGGAGCAGATTCGATAAAAATTAATGGGCTTATTTGGATGGGCAATCGTCAGGAAATGCTGAAGCGCATCGAAGAAAAAATTGACACAGGATTTAAGTGTCTGAAACTCAAAATCGGAGCCATCGATTTTGAAGAGGAACTTAGTCTGCTCAAGCTGATACGATCACGGTTTTCTGCCGACATGCTTGAACTCCGGTTAGATGCGAACGGCGCTTTCAAACCAGCAGAAGCCCTCAGAAAGCTGGAACAACTATCGAAACACCACATCCACTCGGTGGAACAGCCCATAAAAGCAAAGCAATGGGAAAATATGGCCAGACTTTGTGAGGTGACTCCAATACCCATTGCACTGGATGAGGAACTTATTGGAATTGAGCATGTAACCGCACTTGATGAAATAATCCGGCTTATTAAACCACACTATATCATTCTAAAACCGAGTTTGATTGGAGGGCTAAATGTTGCAGAACAATTCATTGCATCAGCCGAAAAGCTAAACACAGGATGGTGGGTAACTTCGGCTTTGGAATCAAATATTGGACTGAACGCCATCGCCCAATGGACCTATTTGCAACACAGCAACAGGCCTCAGGGTCTTGGAACAGGACAACTTTTCAACAATAATTTCTCATCACCATTGGGTATTAATTCCGGGAAGTTATACTATGACCCTTCAAAATCCTGGAACACGGATGCTATAACCCATTCGATTTGAGGCATGAACATACTTTTCGAAAATACCCGCTTCAATATGGCTACTTTTCTGGAATACAGCAGAGAAGAATTAAAACTGAATGAAATTGAAGAATGGAAAAAGGAGGTTTTTAGCTTTTTTATCGCATGGCATAACCAGTCGGAGACTATTTCGGTAAACACGTCCGGATCGACAGGCCAAGCCAAAACCATCGTCATCGCCAAAAAGCACATGATCGTGAGTGCACGAGCAACACTCAAGTATTTACACGTTGAACCTCATGAGCTTGCCTGGCTATGTATGCCAGCCAGGTACATTGCAGGTAAAATGATGATTGTCAGGGCAATTGTCGGCGATTTAGATTTAGTCATTACCAAACCGCAATCAACTCCACAAGTACCATCCGCTAGAATAATCGGAATCGCAGCCATGGTTCCTGTTCAGGTTTACAATTTGCTGCATGCCTCCAAATTAAACAAAACCATAATCGAGCAAACGATTCAGAACCTGATAATTGGAGGGTCATTTATACACCAAAATCTTGAAAACGAGTTAGCTGCCTTCAAGATGACAAAGGTTTGGCATACTTACGGCATGACAGAAACCTTAAGCCATATCGCCTTACGGCAGATAAACGCTGAGCCGACCGAAACACATTTTACACCACTACCCGGGGTCACGCTAAGTAACGATTCAAATAATTGCTTGGTAATCGATTACCCGAAATTGGGACTAAACCAGCTACATACCAACGACATCGTGATGATAGAGCGTGACGGGACATTTTGTGTGCAAGGAAGAATCGATTATGTACTTAACATCAAAGGAATTAAAATAAATCCAGAAGAAATCGAAAAAAAGATTGAAGCCGTTTTGCCATACAACTGCTGCTTAACCAGTCGTCCGGACGAAGTGTCAGGTGAATCGCTGATTCTGTGTATTGAAGGGGAACCTCAGTTAGTAACATCCATTTGCTCCATATGGAATTCACTAGTTCGGGTACTTCAGAAGCATGAACTTCCAGCCGAAATCACATTTTTTCAGCCTTTTTCACGCAACGAAAATGGTAAATTAGATCGTGTCGATATTAAAAATAAAATACTTACCTTTACCACAAGTTAAAGCTTATATGCACCATTTAAATAAAGTCAAATTTATGTTAATAATGAATTAACGAATTAGTTGCTGCATTTAAAAAAATGGTGTTAAATTTGAAAACTAATAATTGTACTCATCATGAGCTCTGGTAAAACATATAATTTCAGCGAGAAAGTGATTCTTATTGTGGAAGATACGGAAACAAGTAATCGCTTTTATAATGCCGCACTCAGCCGAACAAATGCCACACTACTTTGGGCGCTAAACGGTGACGAAGCATTAAAAAGAGTTGCAGAACACTCCAGCATCGATGCCATTTTGCTTGATTTGAACCTGCCCGGGATGAGCGGATTTGAGGTACTAAAAACCATTAGAATCACTAATAAGGAAGTGCCTATTATCGTTCAAACAGCTTATGTTCTTTCAGGCGAAGAAGCCACCTGTTACGAACTGGGGGCTACCGACTTCATCTCAAAACCCATCATGCTCGATCATTTGCTGGGTACACTGAACAAATATTTATTGGGCAACTAAATCTTTTCTACAATCAATCTGGCCTCTTCCAGAGTTTTTTCAATTTGCCGATCCGACTTGTTTAATATGTTGAGTACTGTAGGGTCGTGTAGTATATTCCTGCAGAGAATGATATCTTCATCTATCAACTTGGTTTTTTCTGCTTTTGTAAGCGATTGCAGTACGGTTATCGGGTGAAATCCGGCTCTGTCAATCCAATCGCGTAAACCCATGTTAATGGGGTAATCCCACGATATCATTTTTAATCCGGAGCAAAGACCATATTGGAGGGCATCGACTGTAAACCTTGTGTTGGTAACAATCCAACCCTCGTATGTCATCTGTGAATCAGTACTTTGCTGTTTCCAGGCCTGGCGCATGTCCACAAATCTCGATTGGATATAAAGTGCAACTTTTACATCACTTTTCCGGCGTATGTCATTATGAAACTTGCATTCTGCCATTATCCTGCTTTTGTCCTTTTCAGCCACCACATCCAATTCATGATCAACACATGCCCCCTTGGCCACAATGCCTACCTGAACCTTATAACCTTCCGACTTAAACAGCTCTCCAACTAACTGCTCAAAAGGATGGCCTGTTGGACCAAGCTCCATGATTGCCTTTTTAAGCCGATACCTTCCTGCGGTCTTCGACGACTGTGAGCGCAAACGTGCATAAGCCATTTTATAAAGCGCATGGGTGCTCATTCCGTCAACAAATTGATTATGAATATAATTTGTAACCCGCTCAATCTCTTCCTCTGTTGCACCCACCCGTCTCAAGGATGATTTCAATTTGCTTTCATCAAACGCTGTAATTTCTCCATTCCTTTTGGTTACACTTTTCATGTTGATGTAGTTTTAGCATGTGAAGATACAAAAAAAAGCCCAAACCAAAACTGGCCGGGCTTCCAAAAAAAATGAACAATTACAGCTATATTTTAATACAATAAGTGATCGCTATTTGATGATACTAAAGTACACACAAAATAATGGATTTCAGCAAACTGCATCACAAAATCAATGAAAAAACCAAACAACTCGCTCTGCTCAATCCGCAGACCTTGTTTTAAAACGATTGCACAATACAAATGAAACCCTCAGAGACTTCAGTGTTTGCGCTAGTTTTTTATAAACTTATTGGCAATAACTTCACCACCAGCAAGATTTATGCGGAGGATATACAGCCCTGAAGGCAGATTTTCTGTCTTTACCTGTACCTGTCGTTGCGAAGCAACTGGCAAATTGGTAACAACCTTGCCATACACATCAAAAATGGAAACCTCCAGAATCGCTTCTTCCGAGTCTATCATGACATTATCCTTCACCGGATTAGGATACAGGTTGAGCATGCTTTGGCTATAGTTCTCATTTACATCCAGATAAGTACCCTGATGCAATTTTTTCGAGGTATAAATATGAAACTCACCATGTTGAAGCGTAATAGGCTCATTTACATCGGTAACAACCAATGAATCGCTGCTAAAGAAGTCGTACCACACCCCGTTATGTTGAAATGCTGGATTTATATCACCAGTCTCAAGATCGAAATTCCCTACGATAGTTACATTCATGTCACTGTGATTCAAGTGAATAGATTTCAAGTAGTTGTCGCCTCCATTTATTTCAAAATCGGTGGTACTAAAGGCTGGTTCATTTTTCTTTACATCTATTAGTGCTTTAAAAACATTGTGGACTCTAAGACGTTTGGCATCGTTGTAGTACGACCATTTAACAGGTTTTGGGCTCAAGCGGCAGTCATCGCTAATGGTACCATTCTCACATGTGTTGATAGAATAATCATACCCTAACTCACCAAACTGCCAGATCATTTTTGGGCCGGGGATGGTAAAAAAGAAAGCAGCCGCAGCCTCTACCCTACTTAAACCGGTAGCCAGATCTTTGGTAGAGTAAGTGCCCGAACTGGCTCCATATGTCAGGTTTTTGTACATAACACGTTCCTCATCATGACTTTCCATGTATCCCACTACATGAGGTTTCGACCAACCTCTGTTCTTATACGAAATCCATCCGATATCGCTATCGTTGCTATAACCCATGGTGTTTTGTGCGTAAGCCCAGTTCAGGTTTCCCCAAAGCAGCATACCATAATCGGCAAGCATCTTTTCTTCAGAATTGTCGGTCAGATGCTCCAAAATAACCAAGGCATCATCTTTCGTGTTCCATATCTCATTGGCCATCCGTTTCAGAATGTCGATACGAGACTGGTCGTAAGCCCATCCGTCGCCGGGTTTATTGGTAAACCCTTTGGTGAAATCGAATCTAAAACCATCAATTTTATACTCTTCAATCCAATATTTGTTTACCCTGTCAACAAAATCTTTCGTAGCCTGACTTTCATGATTAAAGTCACTTCCCCAGAAATAAATTGGATTTGGCGAGGTTTGGTTAAACCATGGATTATTGGCAGCGGGGCGGTCATTTTCACCATCCCAGTACATCATGGCCAACGGGCAGGTTCCGTAAGCATGATTTAACACCATATCCATTACCACTGCAATGCCGCGTTTATGACACTCATCCACAAGGGATTTAAACATATTCTTTGGACCATAAAATTTCTCAACGGCAAAGTAGTAATTTGGGTTATACCCCCAACCGATGTTTCCTTCGAACTCGCTCACCGGCATGAATTCAATAGCCGTAACGCCCAGATTGGCCAGGTAGTCGAGGGTATCAATTACACTTTGGTAGGTGCGCTGTGTGGTAAAATCGCGTACCAGCAACTCGTAAACTATCAGTTTTTCAGGATCAGGTGTTTCAAAGTTTTCAACCTCCCACTCGTAGGGCTGTTGTCCGGTTTGAAATACCGTGGCAATGCCAGTTGTTTTGCCGGTGGGATAAGGAATAAGGTTTGGGTAAGAAGAGGCGGGTATCTGATGATCATACCAAGGGTCGCTAACCTGATCGGCATAGATATCACCCACACGGATAGAGCCATCGATCAGGTATTGAAAAATATATTGCTTGCCTTCTTCCAACCCACTAATTTCTATCCAAAACCGCAGGCCGTCAGGTGTTATTTTCATTTCATAAGCTTCTTCAAGCTCCCAGTCGCTAAAGTCACCAATGGCGAAGATATACTCTTTTTCAGGAGCATACAGACTTAACACCACCGTATTGCCATCGATATAATTAATGCCATCCACTAATCCATCGGGTCTTTGTTCGATAACAGCAGGCTTTCGAACATAAACATAGAGGCTGTCAGAGGCCATCTCCGTGGCATTAATCGCAACCACTTTTACCCAATGTTTTCCGTAGGTGTCAGCCTGAAAAGCGGCAAAAAAGGAAGCACCGGTATCGGCGTAAATCCTGTTGTTATCCAAATATATAAAGGTGGAATCAGCCTCACTGCTACTTCCGGAGACTTCAATTTGATCGTTGAGCTCAACTACCAATGGTCTTTCAGATGGCAGGGTGATCAGCACATTGAGGCCACCCTCGCTCACATCGTAAAATATGTCGCTTCCATCCTCGTTTTTGCCTGTAGCAGATCCATCGGTATTTCGAAAAACGAAAGCCAACTTTAAAATTGTTTCTCCCGAAGGAACTCCGTAATAATCACGTATGTTAGGCCCGATATTCAATTGCCACAGATCCTCCCCAACAGGAGACAATTTACATTCCGGCAAATTGGTCGTCCAGCCGGCCTTTACATATTTCCAATCCGATGGCGATGTGCTCAGGTTAGTAATCACACCTGTATGGGCATAAACATCGCTTGAAGTTCCGGCAAGTCCCCCACTGCCTAGTTGGGCATTAAAAGTTATGATTACCTCATCCTGATCGGTTGGAAAAGGAGGCGTAACCGTAATAACCTGAGCTCTTAAAAAAGGGGAGAAAGAAAACACAAGAGCAAAAAGAAGCACAAACTTTTTCATAAGTATAATTGTTAGAGATATAGCAGCTTTCAGCAAACCTTCCTTTTGGTCACATAACTGTATACCGGAATTTTTTAATTGTTACAAAACTACGAATAACTGCACCACATAAGCGATCAAATACAAATTTTCGCCTAAAATTACAATGCTTACCAGTATAATTATCTTATTGTCACTATGCAATCGTTTGAAGCCAGAATCCTATTATAAGCAAACAAGTATTCGACAGAACATACCTTAGATGCCAAACCACGATAAAAATGTTTACGGGAGTTTTGAATTATTACAATCATGGACAGAATTAAGAATACAATTAGCAAAATCAAAGAGAAAAAAAAGAGGCTGACATAAAGCAGCCCCTCTCAATTTTTAGTAAAAAAGCCTATTGTTTAATAAACTTAGAGCTTTGCACACCGTTTTCGTTCATAACGTTTATAAAGTAAACACCAGCTTCAAGTTCAGATACGTCAACACTAATTTTATCAGTATTGCTTAGTGCTATTGTTTTAACCAATTGACCTGTTAGGTTGAATATTTCAACTTTTTCTGCTTTGCCCAAGTTATCCAGAGTAATATTGGCATGAACAGGATTAGGATAAATCAGGAAGTGTTCTTCAATACCTTCTTCAATACCAACACCATTTAGCAGCATTGCGAAATCAGTACATGAACCATCTTCATTAAAAGCTTTGGCTTCACCTTTATCCCAGGCACCGCCGTTAAACACAAAGTTCAAAGCACTTACATCAGCGCCAGCTTCAATTCCATAGAATTCAGATGGAATGAATGTCCATGCCCAAAGATAAATATCCTCATAACCGAAAGGAACAGCGAAATCGGTACAAGACTCGTCAGCATTAAAATCTTTTCCTTCGGCATCCCAAGTACCATTGTTAAATACACAGTTGATCTGGGTTACAACTGCACCCTCAGCCAAACCATAAAAAGAGGCAGGAACAAAGGTAATCGACCAGGTACTGTCACCATTGTGGGTAAGCTTAGGGGCCTGGCCATTCGCACCAACACCATCAAAAGCAACAACGTTTGACCATGCAGCTCCATCAAGGTTGACTCCTGAATGCATCATCACTGAATCAGCGCCAAACAAAGCATCTGCCGGACAGCTTAATCTTGTGTCGACAGTTAAAGTAATTGTGTCATAAATGGTGGCGTCGCCAGGAGTAATGGTTATTGCAGCGGGAACGTATGAGCCTATGTAGGCAAATTTTGGTCTTTCGCCATTTGCACCTACTCCATCAAAGGCAACAACGCTCGACCATGCAGCACCGTCAAGTGTAATACCGGAATGCATCATCACGGAATCAGCTTTTAAAAGTGCATCAGCAGGACATGATTTGCCAACATTCAGAGTAAGGGTAATTTCCTCGAATGCACCGGCATTCCATGGAGTCATAGTAACCTGACCCATGGCATAGGTGCTCATCGCTACAAAAACGACAAGCAACAAAAATTTTTGAGTAAATTTTTTCATCATACAAATTTTTTTAGTTAAACAATATTGTTTTTTGAATTAAAGTGTAAAGTTAGATAAAAACAGATTAAGTGTGGAACAAAAAAGGTTAAAAATTTTTAATTACTCCTCAAATCTTCCATTTTATCGGATTTTTCAGTATTAAATCGTTTGCAAAAGGGATACTACCCGGCAGAATGGCAAAAGAAAGGACATCAGAAATCGCCTTTTTAGCTGGATTCGCGGATAATAAGCTTCGTTTTTAGCACGTGTTTCCTGGGTTCATAGTCAAACACATTGCTTTTTATCCTTTCAAGCAGTATACTTGCGGCCTTTTTTCCGAGCTCGTAGCCAAACTGATCAACCGACGACAGTTCTGGTTCGCATATCTCGGCGCTTTTGCTATTCTCGAATCCAATAACCTTCAAATCATCAGGAATATGCAATCCCAACTTGCGGGCGACTTTTATCACACCAACAGCAGTGAGGTCGTTTACAGCAAAAATACCGTCCGGACGATCGACTTTTTTGAGAATACTGGTCGAAATTTTCATGGCTGACTCCAACGTATCGCAAGCATAAAGCAAATTGCTGTCGAACACCATGTTGTGGTGTAGTAGTGCATTTTTATATCCCTCGATTCGTTTTTGGCTCAAAATCAGGTTTTGCGGCGAGGTGTAGCAGGCAATGCGTTTACATCCCCTGTTAATTAAATGGTTTACTGCATTATAAGCCCCTGAATAATCATCGACCATGACTGAGTCGGCGTGAAAATTATCCAGTACCCGGTCGAAGAAAACCATCGGAATTTCGTTATCAATAACTTGTTGAAAATGGGAAAAGTCTTTTGTTTCCTTGGCAAAGGAAACCAACATACCATCCACCCGGTTGGCCAAAAGCGTTTGGGTGTTCAACACCTCGCGCAGATACGACTCATTCGACTGTACCACCAATACATTGTAATTATTTTGGTAAGCCACCTCTTCAATTCCATTTATGATGGTTGAGAAAAAGAAATGCTGAATTTCAGGAACAATCAAACCAATGGTATTGGTTCGGCTATTCTTCAGGTTCAGGGCAATCAGGTTGGGTTTATAACCCAACAGTTTCGACAGCTCCTGCACTGCCTGCCGTGTCTTTTTGCTGATATCCGGATGGTCTTTCAGGGCTCTGGAGACAGTAGATGTTGATACTCCGAGCTTCTCGGCGATGTCCTTAATAGTAACTTGTCGTTTCATAGCACACTAAAATTGTAAGGTCACAATAACGCTTCACCAAAATATACAATTTCAGGACAAATAGAATTTCAAAAACAGAATCTAAGTCACCATTAAAACTACTGTGTTTCTCAGGCATCTTTTACGTATGTAAAAAAACCTTTAAAACTTGCTGAAATTGTACTTTTTACTTGGCGTACAAATATAACAATTTCGTGGCAAGTGCTGCCAAACCGAATAAAAAAGTTATTGTGACCCTTAATCGTCCGTTTTTGCTTATTACCGAAACTCAAAGCCGGCACATTAGTCAGGGTCAGGTAGGCGAAACCAAAACGCCTTTTCCCCTATTTCAGAAACCTTACAACCATGGGCTCTCCATTCCATTTCACTTCTACGGAAGTTATTTCCTTTTGATTACCGACTTTAACAGCCTTTGCTTTTCGGATATCTTTACCTCCGTTTCCAGCTTCTTTTTGAATAAAT
>Ga0180009_10001303_pt1 | contig 30922 bp, 24 predicted proteins | sample OS_PC_MetaG_FD_123537 | JGI IMG/M metagenome (GOLD analysis project Ga0180009, IMG submission 123537) | Groundwater microbial communities from the Aspo Hard Rock Laboratory (HRL) deep subsurface site, Sweden - OS_PC_MetaG | ecosystem: Environmental > Aquatic > Deep subsurface > Groundwater...
TGGAGGTCTCTTTCAAAAGCCGCCTAACCCTCCCTCATTCCATGGGACGGCCTTCGACCCGAGCTCAGGCCGAGGGTCAGATTAGTGTTGAAATTCTTCCCGGGATAGCCCCAGAGGACGTCCCCCTTTGCCCCCGACATCTTCTCTGCCTTTTCCATAGTTTTATTAAATGCCTGGGGGCGTTCCACGAGCATCGGAAGTATTTTTGTGAGGCAGTTTTTGAAAGAGACCTCCACGGCCGGACTTGAATGGCTTTTAAAGAGCTAAAATGTTACATTTTTTTAAGTTTTGAGTAGATCCTTGAGGCCGGCAAAAGGACTGTGGGTTAATGACTGTTCCTGTTGGTCGCCCACTTGTTCTCCATTGCCGGCCATATGATCCAGATAGCGGCTGTGTTCATTGTCATGACAATAGATGCAAAGGTTCTCCCAATTGCTGCCGTCTGGAGGATTATTGTCATGGTTATGATCCTTGTGGTGCACGGTGAGCATGTGCAGATTCTTGCGGGTAAATTCGCGACCACAACGGGCACATATCCAGGGGTGGATCTTCAAGGATTGCTCTCTATAACTTTTTTCACGTTCATCTTGAGCATTACGGGCCTTGGCAATAATGCGATCCATCTCTTCTTTGTTGGTTTTACCACCTGGCGGTTTGTGTGGGCCCGAGTTTTTGAGTGCCATTATATAATCCTTTAAATGATCGGTAAATGTAATCTCCTTTTCTAAAACATTTTTACGCTTAGGTCAGCATCATAAAAGGGACTTAACACTATTTGCTATTTCACCATATGGAGGATCTCCATAACATCCTCTGGTCCTTGGATCTTGCGTGGATTTGTGTGTAGCCAGCCATCGTGCATGGCGTTTTTTGCTATCACCTTAAACTGATCCGCTGCTACACCCACTTCATGAAGCGTCCTTGGCATGCCAAGGCCAGAAATAAAATCGTGAAGCAGATCGCCGGCTTCGGTGTCCGGTCGGCCCATGGCCTCAGCCACCAATGCCTGACGTTCTTTATTAACAGAGGCATTCCAGCTTAAGACTGCCGGCAGCATGATGCAGGAGGTATAACCGTGTGGTACATCACACGTACCTCCCAAGATATGGCCGATGGCGTGGCTTGCGCCCATGGGAACGCCTGCTATCACGGCTGTCATGGACAGCCAAGTACCCATCTGACATTTCAACCTGGCATCCAGGTCGTTTGGATCGGCTTTAACCCTCGGCAGGCCATCGCCCAACAGGCGCAAAGCCTGCATCGCTGTTCCATCACAATAAGGGTTTGCTTTAGGGGAACATATGGCCTCCACTGCGTGGTCCATAGCACGGACACCGGTGGACAGCCAGAGCCATTGGGGTGTATAAACGGTGGGAGCCGGGTCGAGGATAACGGCAAGCGGCACCAACAGGGGATGACGATACCCCTCTTTTACCTTAATGTGATGATCGGTACAACCGCCAAGGGGGTTGAACTCACCACCAGACAGTGTTGTGGGGATCGTGATCTGCCGTACAGTTGGTCCTTCGAATTGGGGTTGGTATGTTTTTCCATCTTCACTGGTGACCATTCGAAATCCATCAAGGCCTTCCACATCAGTGACGTTATGGCGAAGACAGATCTGTACGATCTTGCATCCATCTGTCACCGAGCCGCCACCGAATGTCACCAGGAGATCGGCGTCAGCCGCACGAGCCGCAGCCGCAGCCTCCACAACAGCATCTCTCGGGGTATGGGGCGGGATCGAATCATAAAGACCCGCATATCGATCACCAAGGGCGGCAATGACTTTCTGGATCTCATCCGTTTCGCGGTTCAAGGTCCCACTTACCATAAGAAACACACGGCGGGCACCTCGACGTTGGGCTTGTTCAGCAATGGCATGCCCCGCCGGCAATCCGTAGATCACCTCCTCCATAGCCGTAAAAGTAAATCTCCCACTCCAAATCATTGTTCATCTCCTATAGTTCTCAAACAATCTACGCACTCAAGGCTTCACTAACCTTCTATACCAGCTTCGTTACACATCTATTTAAGCTTTATACTTATATTGTAATAAAAAATGAAGATTAAAAGTAAAAAACTAACATTCATTTAGAAGAACAGAGAGTAATAGTAAACTATATTTTGATGATTGTGGAGAAACGCGAATTTTGTGTAGAAAAAATCAACAGAAATATAACATTTTGAAAATACAAATAAATGTAGCTTATTATATGTCTGCTTATGGAATAAATTCAATCTTACTGTTGTATATTTCTACAGTTCTTATCTGGGATCACAAGTTTTATTATTAAAATTTTAGATTCTTTAAGAGAATAAATAATTAATTATTTTAGGCAGTTAGTCCTTTTATTTGAATTCTTCGTCCAAACGGCACAGCTCTTGCTCTTTTATCAGGGCAAAATATTAGTGAAAATCAAAAAAGGAGTGAGAGAGATGGTAGAAAAAAAGAGAGAAGATAGAAGGAGTCAAGTGGGATATGGTTCATCATACCGTAAGGGCCGAGAACAAGATTTGGAAACCAGCCCTGGGATCAGTGCCGTTTTGGCAGGTCAGGTCTGGATGGTGAAACCTGACGAAAAAGCCAAGACTGCCAACCCGTGTATCTGGATGCAGTCGGGGGTGGTGGAATTCAAGGATTGCAATAATTTTTATGACTGCACAACATGTAAATATGATCTGGGAATGGAGAAGAGAGTTGAGAATAACAAAGTTATCAGCTGGCAGGATGCCATGAGAAAGAGAGGAGAATTGAATAGGATCTGCCGACACAGCCTGACAAATCGTATTGCAAAGAGGATGTGCGCCTATGATTATGAGTGTTCAAGATGTGATTTTGATCAATTTTTTGAGGATGTCTGGAGCGCCAGAACGGGCAGCGTCCCATATGAAGTGCAGGAGGTTAAGGGCTTCAAGGTCCCCATGGGATACTATTTTCACAATGGACATACATGGGTTCGGATTGAGAGCGGCGGCTATATGAGAGTGGGAATGGATGACTTTGCTCTGAAACTCCTTGGGAAGGCTGATGCCATGGATCTTCCCCTGATGGGTAAAGAACTTGACGAAGATAATGTGGGCTGGGGCTTAAAACGGAAAGAAAACTTGGCAGATGTTCTCTCGCCCATAGATGGTGTAATCGTGGAGGTCAATTCAAGGGTAAGGGAGAATCCGAGCCTTGCCAATGATGGACCCTATGAAGATGGATGGCTGTTTATGGTTCGCACCCCCGATATCAAGGCAAGCACTAAAAAACTCATGGCTGATTCCGGCAGTATGGAATGGATGGGGAAAGAGGTGAATAAACTTGAAAACATGATAGAGGAAGTGGCCGGTCCATTGGCAGCAGACGGTGGGTATCTAACAGATGACATATATGGAAATCTTCCTGATCTGGGTTGGGAAAATCTGACAAAAACCTTCCTGAAAACCTAATATCCATGGGACATTAATCATTATCGGAAAAATCCACAACGGTGGCAATGAGAAAGCGATTTTAATGTAAATAGATTATCCTGAGCTGGAAGGAAATGCAAAATGGAATCAATCGGTTTGGTACAAAGATCGGAAAAGAGAAGCCATCCCTGTATCTGGATGCAAGCAGAGGTGGTGCCCCTAAAGTTTTGTAAAGTCGGTTACCAGTGCACGTCATGTCGTTTTGACCGGGTCATGAGACGCACAGCCGATGAGAACAGAAGACTTGCGAAGGAAGGGAAGATTATCCAGGGAAAGCGTGGTAAGATTATATTATGGAAAGAGAAATTGAAAGCCAGGCCATCTTCGAAAAGTCCATGCCTTCATCACATGAAAGGACGCATTGAATTCAAAGCATGTAACAATGAATACAGGTGCGCTAATTGTGACTTTGATCAATATTTTCAAGACCAATATTCGGTCCATGCAGTGGTTAACCCTGTTGATGTTCTGGAGATCGAAGGGTTCAGAGTACCCCAGGGGTATTACTTTCACCCAGGACATACCTGGATAAAGGTAGAGAAAGACTCTACAGTCAGGATAGGCATAGATGAGTTTGCTCTACGGCTGCTGGGACCCCTTGATAGCATTAAGGCTCCCCTCATGGGTAAGGAGGTGAAACAGGATCGGGCTGATATGGAACTGTTTCGGGGGAGACATCATGCAAAGGTCCTCTCTCCCGTCAGTGGCGTTGTAACGGCTATTAACCCCAAGCTCAGGGATGAGGGAAGCCTGGCCAATAAAGCTCCCTACTCAGAAGGCTGGGTCATGAGTGTTCATTCTGAGAGCCTGCGTCAGGATCTGAAGAATCTTATGATCAACATGGAAACCAGAGATTTTATGGAAAGACAGGTGGAGCACCTTCATCGGGTGATAGAGGATGTGGCGGGGCCCCTCGCTGCTGACGGTGGCTTTCTGGGAGATGACATCTATGGTCATATGCCTCAGCTTGGATGGGGGAGGTTAACCCGGATTTTCCTCAATACCTGAAATGGTTAACATTTTAGCTCTATGAAACTCATTCAAGTTCGGCCCGTGGAGCAAATACGAATTATTTTTTCGCCGGCCTTTTCATTTCATCTTCCAAAAGGGTTTTACAGTAACGGCAGAGTTGATCCGATTTTCCATCCACATCCTTCACTGTGCGACAGTAATGCATGATGCAAAAATGATCCGGACAATGGCGAAGATTAAAAGTGTGCCCCAGCTCGTGAATAACCTCCTTTGTGATTCTATTATGATAGATATGACGGCTGCCCATAAGGGAGAGGCCTTCCTTTAGCCGATGTGTTGACACAATACATGCCTTTCCACCCAACTGGGCCTCCCCGTAGACATGTGTAAGGATGGGGATAAAGAGGTCAACCATGGTAATTCCAACCACTTTCATGGTATTTATGGGACTCAAGCGCTCCAGTTTCTCTAATATAGAGGTGGAATGGTACTGGTTTCGGACAGGGTCCAAGGCAAAGTTCACATCTTTAAGGAGGGGAACAATCTCTGTAGGGTGGGTGAATATCCGATTGATTTCCCTGCTGATCTGATTGAGGAGTGATGTATCTTCCAGATCACCAATGGGAGAGATGACGATAATATGTTCAGGTGGAACATTCAAGCCGGCTTTGGAATCTTGTGACGTTTTATTTTGCTGTATAGTGTAGATCGATCAATACCTAGAATTTCCGCACTCTTTGAGATATTCCATTGGTTTTCATTGAGAATTCGAGAGATGTGTGTCTTTTCCGCCTCATTGAGTGAATTATTAGAAGCTGGGGTAAGATATTCAGAGCGGAATATGGGTAGATCTTCAAAGAGAATCTTGCGCCCTTTACCCACGACCACGGCCCTCTCAATGGCGTTTCCAAGCTCCCTGACATTACCCGGCCATTCATAAAGCATCATCTCGTCCATGGCTTCACGGCTGATGTTATCGATGGGTTTATTGGTCTCTTGAGAAAAACGACGGAGAAAATGATCAACCAGGAGCGGGATATCCTCTTTTCTTTCACGAAGGGGGGGCATCTGAAATGAGATCACATTCAAGCGGTAGTAAAGGTCTTCTCGAAATCTTCCCTCTTTGATCTCCTTATCAAGATCTCTATTAACAGCAGCTATGACACGGAAATCCACTTCAATGGGTTGTGTTCCGCCCACCCGGTAGAATACGTGGTCTTCCAGCACTCGAAGGAGATCAATCTGCATTCTCATACTGATCTCCCCAATCTCATCAAGAAACAGGGTACCTCCATGGGCCAGTTCCAACCGTCCCTTCTTTGTCTCCTTGGCATCTGTGAAAGCCCATTTCTGATGACCGAACAGTTCGCTCTCCATGAGATGTTCCGGAATAGCTCCACAGTTGACCACCACAAATGGACCCTCACAGCGAGGACTTTTTGTATGAATAGCCTTGGCTGTTAAACCCTTCCCTGTACCGGTCTCACCGGTGATCAAAACCGTCGAATCTGTGGGAGCTATGTCCTCTATAAGGTCGAAGACAACCTGCATGGGTCTGGACTGGCCTATCATGCTCTCGAAACGGGTCCGGTCCTTATAAAGTTCTTTCAGATAGAGGTTTTCTCTGGCCTGTGCCTGGTGATCGATGATCTTCTCAATCAAAACACCCAATTCATTGGGATCAAAAGGTTTAAGAAGATAATCATAGGCACCGTTCTTCATGGCCTCTATGGCCGTGGAGATGGAACCATAAGCCGTGATCATGACAACATCCACATCGGGATCACTCTCCTTAATCTGCTTCAAAACATCAAGTCCACTCATACCTTCCATCTTGATATCAACCAGAAGGATATCAAATCGGGTATCTTTACATCTTTCTAAGGCCTCTTCTCCGCTGACAGCAGTCTCCACCTTGTGACCATCCCGTTCAAGCCAGTCTGCCAGTGACTTACGTATGATCAGTTCATCATCAACTACGAGGATCTTAGTGTTGCCCATGGAGACCTCCCTGTTGTTCAAGTGCAACTGATCTTTGTTGGAGTGGAAGCTGGACCTCAAAGGTTGAGCCTTTTTCTATTTCTGACTTCACGTTGATAGAACCACCATGATCCTCAATAATGCCGTATGCTACGGAAAGACCAAGTCCTACCCCTTTGCCTGTCTTCTTCTTTGTGAAAAAGGGTTCAAATAGTTTGGATAGATTTTCAGATGATATGCCTTCGCCTGTATCCTTAAAAGTGACTATGATTTTCCCGTCTTTTAAGGAGTACTTGGTCTCTATACCCAGGACGCCACCCTTTGTGGACTCCATGGCTTCGGCTGCGTTGGAAACAATATTCATAAAGACCTGCTGAAGATGATCTTCTGATCCCTCCATGTCTGGAAGGTGGGGATCCAATCTCTTTTCAACCTTGACCCCATTTATCTTAAGCAGATTCATATTCAAGAACAGTGTCTTCTCGATGAGTTGATTAAGGCTCAATGGTTTCAGTTCCATTTTTGATTGTCGAGAGAAGGCCAGCAGATTTGAGACAATTCTGCTTGTTCTCCGGGTTTCAGTCTCCATGAGGTCCAAATATTCTTTGAAATGTCCTGTGGTTTGTTGATCAACGGCCCCTTCTTCAATGATCCGTTTGATTAGCATGGTCAGATTCAGTATGCCGGCGATGGGGTTATTGATCTCGTGCACAACCGAAGCGGAAAGTTTGCCCAGAGAGGCCATCTTGTCCTGGTGGAGAAGTTTTTTATGTGTCTCTTTCAATTCTCGGGTTCGTTCCTCAACCATCTGCTCCAAACGCCGGGTGATCTCTTCCTCTTCCTTTTTACGTTTGGTAATATCACGACTTATCTCGATGAACTTAGAGATCTTTCCATCCTTCTCCCAGATGGGAAAGATGGTGAGCTCGGCATATCGAGTCTCACCATCCGAACCCATGCGAGTGAGAACCCTTTGAGAGGGCCTTTTATTACGTATGACATCTTCCAGAGGGCACATAATATGACAGTTGCTACTCTTGTGGGTAATCCTCTGGAACACCTCGTAGCACTTTTTACCGATGACCTCATCAGGTGAATAGTTCATAAGCCGCAAAAATGATTCGTTAACCTCTACAATCTTTCTTTCAGGAGTGATAACCAAGATAAAGTCCTGGATGCCATTCAAGATGGTCTCCATCTCCTCGTTACGCAATCTCAATTTATTCTCTTCCAAACGAATGGCCTTCCAGAAGACCTCAAAGACATGGTAAGACAGGATACGAATACGATGTGGCCTGGTCTGGAGAATATCTTCCAGGATATTCTGTTCAGGGGTCATAAGGACAATAAGGTGGATATCGTACTGTGGTTCGTAAAGCTGGTGATAGTCACTTACGGTTATGAGACCCAGTTTTTTGGCGAACAACATCCCTGGGCTTTGAAGGTCGGTATCAGCCACAGCCCGAAAACGAGCGTTTACGGCCTTTTCTCCATAATCAAGGGTACTCTTTTCAAGAAATTTTTTGCAATAGGTTCCGCCTCCAACCAGAGCAATATTGATGATCGAAGGCTTTTCATTTTCCATCATTTGAAACTCCCCATTTTGAGTTTGATCATTTTAATCGAGATATTCCGTATAAGACCGATTAAACAGATCTTCTTCTTTAAGTGAAACCAAGGCAATCATATGATCCGACGAAATTATTCTCGTCTAAATTCTATCATGTGGTACAGACAGTTTCAAGGGCCTTTCCATGTGCTCTTTTGCGGTACAGAATAAATCAATAAAAGTCAAAATGCTGGTTGAAAAGGTCTCTGAGGAATAATTTCAGGATCTTCTACATATGAAAGATTAGGCGTAAACACTATATCCCCCAAGTTATTTAATAATCTTTCGGTCGTTCTTTCACATGAAACGGGATATCAAAGGCCTCTGAGAGTGCCTTAATTGCGGTTTCCAGATACTGGCCCTCTACTACACAGGACACACTTGAGATAGAGGTACTAATAGCCAGTGAACTGATTCCCACAGAGGCTATGGACGAGAACATGACACCATGGATGCGGGGTTTTTCACGTAGGTGGGGCCCAAAGACTGTAACTACGGCTACATCCGGGGTATAGGAGACCACTCTGGCATCAATGTTAAGTTTTATCTCTTCCAATACGGATATAGCTTGATCGAGATCTTTTTGGTCGATAACCAGAGAGAAATTGCCACAATCATCCAGATCAAAACTCTCTACCAAAAGTTCGATGTTAACCCCATTTTCCCCCATGGCTTCCATCACGGTTCCCGCAACGCTGGCATGATCCGGCACGGACATGATTTTTACCAGTGCACGACCATCGCTCTGCATAATACCGCCTATTTTTATTTTGTCCAAAGACCTTGCTCCATGCCTCGAGATTATAATTCCAATTTAGCTTAAGTTGGGGTGACGTTTGTTACTTTTGGGTGTTGGAATTTTAAAATTTTAATTGATCCACACCGAACAACGGCCAAGTCTTTTATAAAAAACCTTCGCAATATTTTCTCTTATGAGATCAGATCTATTCCCATTTTCTTCTATCTTCGATTTTTTTGTGGCGATCGGGAATGGTGCCCCTGGGGACAATCTTGACAATACCCTTCACAGCAAGAATATCCTTTATATCTCGTTCTATTCTCCCGCCAATGATTTCGGGTTGTGAGACTTCCTCTTTCAACTCAATCACAAATGTCATGATATCTTTATGCTCGTCACGGCTAATAACCACCTGATACTTGAACACATCTGGATAACGTGAGATGACTTCATCTGCCTGCCATGGGTGTATAAATGTGCCCCTTACTTTGGTGGCCTGATCGATTCTTCCTATTATTCGTTTCAACATGGGACCGGTTCTGCCGCAGGGACATGGCTCTTGAGATAACATGGAGAGATCTCCGGTGGCCATCCGGATCATGGGATAAGATGTACTAAAATTTGTTGCAACGATTTCTCCCGTAGTTCCAGGCTCTACCTGACTGCCGGTATTGGGATCTACAATTTCAACAAGGATATTGTCTGGCACATGCAAGCCAGTCATGTACTGGCATTCGTAACCGATGCAACCCAGAAATACGGTTCCGTATGCCTGACGTATGGTCATCTCCAGTTTTTCCTGTAAACGGGAGCGCAAGGATTCCGGTAGCATCTCTGCACTCACGAACCCGGTTTCAAGATGGATATCCTTCTTCAGATTAAGGCCCATCCCTTCAGCACGTTGGGTAAGGGTCATCAGAAAAGCAGGAGTACCCATGTATCCATTGACCTTGAGTTTTTGAATGATCTTGGCCTGCATCAACGTGTTGCCGACACCTGTTGGAATGACTGTTGCGCCAATCATCTTCACACACTCGTCTAATATGAAGGCAAAGGGCCACATGTGATAGTTAAAGGTATTGATGATGCGATCTCCTGGTTTAAATCCTGCTCCATAAAGCGCCTCGGCCCATGAAGTATCCTGATACTCCCAGTCACCAGGCTGCCAAATAAGGCCGGGATTGATATAGATTCGCCTAATCCTATCAGGATCGATAGTTTCGAATCCCCCGAATGGAGAATCGGTTTTCTGTCGTTCTATCAGATCGCTCATATGAAGGATCGGGAGCTTTTCCATATCTGTCAGACCATGGATATCAAACGGTTCTATACCAGCAGAATGAAAGATCTCCTTATAGGCTTTAGAGTTCTGAAAAGCATGTTCAATGGTTTTCAAAAACCTCTTTTCCAGATCCATCTTCCGTTGTGCCCAATCCATGGTCTCACGAGATTTATTCAAAAAGCCACCCATATTTCCTGAATTATCCATTTTGACTCCTGTAATTAAACGTCTCGGAAATTATGCAACCTATTAAAATATAGAATATTTATTTGCCTTGCCCGTTCGACGACGCATTGGAATGATGGAATGGTGGAATAATGGAATATTGGTCTACAAAAAATGTAGAATCACTTAAAATTTTTGTAGGCATGGCTACTATCATCATAAGATTTAAATATTTATATAAAAAGCCCCTATCCTTTAAACCCATCATTCCAATCTTCCATTTATCCATTATTCCAATTGTGAGCGAAGCGAACTAAGTTCTTACCAGGTTGAAATGGTGTTGACTAATCTTTTTTAATGATGGATGGAACCTCAAAGCATGACTGTATTGATTGAATTGTTGTTTCCAGTTGATGGGAAGGTACGACTCCGGTTATGGATGCAATGGTACAGCACAGACCCAAAAGATCAATTTGGCTGTGTTCAAAAACGGTGAGTAGTTCACTGGCTATACCGTATCGGTCACCAAAATGGGGACCATTCATGGAAAAAATGGCTACAGGAGAGATGCTGTCTATCATCATCTCAGGCACTAATGGGTTTAAAATCTCAGCATAGGATTGGTTTTCGGATGTGGGTAGACAAAAAGCCAACATGCCTCTTCCTTCTTTTTGCAAAGGGCTTGTGACTATGAAGGTGAAATGGAGACCTGTTTCTGCAAATTTTCTAAAAATTACGCTATATTGACCTATTTCATTAAAGTTTAATTTTATCTTTAAAAGTTCTTGCTTTTCATGATATTCAAGCCCATATACTTTAGGCCTCTGTTCCTGATAGGAGGCTACCACTTCCTTATATAATTGTTCTTTTCCCTTTTGGGCCAGTTTCCAGTCAGTAGGGGTTCGATAGGCACTGAAACTGAAAGGTTCAAAGAGGACGCTGCTGGCCCTGTTAAGTTCCTCTTCCTTCAGTACCACGGAGATAGCCGACGGGGAATTGGCCATTGAATCAGGTTTTAATCCCTCCTGGCCAAATGCCTCAAAGAGAGATCCGGCGATTTCAGGGTTCTTCTTGTGGGGAAAAATGGAAAGAATTGCACTATTAGGGCTATAATTGAATATCTTTCCGAAGGTTTTTTCAATAACGTGGGAGACCATCTCTTCATTGTTGGCGTCCAACATGAGGTTCAAGCCCCATGACTGGTTATCATGGATACAAGTAATATAGGGGAGATTTATTTTTTCTTCAGCAATGAATCTAAAGAACTGAGCAGGAGAATGTTCTTTTTCATCAGGAAAGAACGTAGATATCCGGACTACATCTTTAAGGATCTTAAAACCACCAAGCTTTGTTGGGGGCGGCATAACGAACTCAGCTCCTTAAAGAAAGCTTCTATTCAAGAAGGCTACTGACCACCTCCCAGAGGCTCTCGGTATCTATGGGTTTAGGAATATAGTCATCCGCCTCGGTTGCCATACCATCTGCATGGGAATACCTGGTACTTGGAACCGCTTCCCCTACGGCCGTTAATAGGACAACAGGAATATCTCGGGTCTCCTCATTGGCCTTTAATTCGTTACATAGGACGTATCCATCTTTCCTGGGCATCATGATATCAAGGATAACCAGATCCGGTCTGCGTTCCTTTATGGACTCTTCTCCTTCAATTCCATCATATGCCATACCAACTTCACATCCCTTACTCTCCAACATCATGGCCACGGTTTCCACCAGATCAGGGTCATCATCAACTACCAGTATATATTTTTTGGACATAGTAAACCCTCCTTTTTATTGTTATTAGTCGATCTTTATTTATCATTTGTTTATAGTAAAACTGTTCAACTATCCATCTACTTTTGGTCTAGGATAAAGACCGCTGCGTTCAACAATCTCAGGTACCTTCTCTTCCCATTCTATGGCCATCACATGAAATCCCCTGACGCCTTCAACCTCTTTTAGACGTTGAATGGTCTCTACACAGATATTAATACCCTCTTCGGGTTGTTTCTCTTTGGGGACCCCACTCATTCTTTTCACAACTTCATCCGGTACATCCATACCCGGAACCCTGTTTTTCATATATTTGGCCATGCCCACTGATTTAAAAGGTGTTACACCGGCTAAAATATATACCTTCTCATGGAGACCCCTGTCTCGAGCCTGTTTCATCCAGAGTTCGAACTTATCCAGGTTATATATGCACTGGGTCTGAATGAATTCAACCCCGGCCGCTATCTTCTTGGCAAGACGGGGGACACGGATCTCAAAGGGATCGGCAAAAGGGTTGGCCGCTGCACCCACAAACATCTGGGGAGGTCGATTAATGTCGTCTCCCCCCAAAAATTTTCCTTCATCTCTCATGAGCCTGACAGTCTGAATCAACTGCATGGAATCAAGATCAAATACATTTTGACCCTGGGGACAATCACCAAATTGCTGATGGTCGCCTGAAAGACATAAGATGTTGTAGATGTCAAAAGATGCAGCTCCCAAGATATCACTCTGGAGAGCAATCCTATTCCTATCTCGAACAACCATCTGCAACACCGGCTCCAGACCCATCTGCTTGAGGTGGATAACCGAGGCCAGGCTGCAAAGGCGAGTAACCGATGTCTGATTGTCGGTTATGTTGATGGCATCCACATGGTCTTTAATCATTTTCGCCTTTTTTTTAATAACCTCCGGATCGCTTCCCCTTGGGGGACCGCATTCAGAGGTGACCGCAAGATGTCCTTCTGCAAGTATCTTTTCCAGTTTGCTCGGTGTCTTCGTCTCTGTCATTCTCTAACATCCTCCCTGACCACTTTTCTGGGGCCACCGGCTCGTTCGGTGGACCAGTCTTTAATGGGTGAAAGCTGTTCATAGTCTTCGAGCCTATCGAGCTCTTTAAGTCTGTCAATGATCAACTGCCAGGCACAATCAAGCTCTTTGCTGATTTCGCATTTCCCATCTGTGGACCCCCCACATGGACCGTTAAAAAGCCCTTTTGCACAGCGGGACACAGGGCAGATACCCGCTGTTCTGGCCAAGATACATTGGCCACAGCCTTGGCAGCGCTCGCTCCAGACTCCCCTCTCTTCGGTTACACCCATGAAGCAGGTATCTAAACCCGGAAGGACAGGAGTCTTGAGATATTTTTCCGCCATAAATTGTACGCCTACACCACATGCCAATGAGATCACCACATCATATTGATCAATGATATTGCGGATCTCTTCAAGATACTCGTGATCGCACTGTCGCTCTAAGGTAACCTCATCTATTTTGACATCTTTCCCCTGGTTCATGAAATACATGCGGAGGGCTGAAGCAAGTACGGCCACCTCTTTTTTCCCTCCTGCCTCACACACGGTCACACATTCATTGCAACCTAACATCAGTATCTTTTTGTAATCCTTGGCCTCTTCAATAATCTCTTCAATGGGTTTCTGTTTTCCTACAATCATACTGAAGACCTCCTATCCGATTGTGCCATGTAAATTGATCAAATGAATCTCATCTTGGAAATTCTGTAACTTACTGAAATAAGATGGTATTTTCGATCATAATATTTACGCCCCAGACGTGGAATAATGGAATGATGGAATATTGGAATGTTGTTTTGAAAAGGAATATTCATAATTTATAAGGTTTTTTCTATGCGAAGATGAATTTCTCCATAATAACAATCAGCCATTTCTCAAAAACCCATAATTCCATCTTTTCATTATTCCGTTATTCCAATTGTGAGCGAAGCGAACTAATTTGTTTCTTAATGCTTAAATTGTATCAGATCTCGCATTCCGGTTTGATCTTCAGGCCGCCATCTTCTTACGGGCCTGCTTGATGGGATTTGGTCCCATCTCCATAATCTTGTCGGTCATCTCTTTGGCTATCTGGACAAATAGGGGAGCCTCACTTGATGAGAGGTTATACATCTGTACCCTTTCTCCACCAATACCAATACCTTCCAAGATCTCTTGTGCTTTTTCAACCCTCTTGCGCGCTCGAATATTCCCACTGGTGAACTGGCATGACCCTTCCAGACAGCCCACTACATAGACCCCGTCAGCCCCTTTCTCAAATGCTCGGAGTAGATGGATGATATCCACTTTCCCTGTACATGGAAGTTTAATGATTTTGATATTCATGGGATATTGGAGTCTCATGGAACCTGCCAGGTCCGCTGCTGTATATCCTCAGAATTGACAACAAAATGTAACTATAATAGGTTCAAAACTTTCCATCACAGGACTCCTTCCAGCAAGGCATCCACCTTGCTCAATACCTGGTCATCTTCATACCAGTTGAGTTCAATGACCTTTGCGGGGCACTCTGCCGCACAGACTCCGCATCCACGACAAAGGGCAGGATCAATTTCGCTCACACCATCTTTATTAATTCGGGGCACGTCATAAGGACAGGAACGAACACATATGAGACAGGAGGCGCACCTCTCCTGATCCACCTTTGCTGTCACCACTGACAGGGTGATCTCTGGCTGGGAAAGAAATGTTACAGCCCTTGAAACAGCAGCCATGGATTGTGATATGGATTCAGAGATGAGTTTTGGGCTGTGGGCGGTTCCGCAGACAAAAATTCCCTCGCTGGCCATATCCACCGGTCGGAGTTTAACGTGAGCCTCCATGAAATACCCATCCTGATTCCTTGCCACTTTAAGTATGGAGGCCAATTCTTCAGTATCAGCGGCCCTCATGCCTGCACTCAGGGCCAGTAGATCGGCGGATATCCTAATATCCCTTTGAAGCACATGATCCCTAAACGTAACAGAGAGACCTTCGTCAGTGGATTCGACCTCTGGAGGTTCTTCACGATTAAAACGGAAGAAGAGGACTCCTTGCCGCCTGGCCTCCCGATAATATTTCTCCAAAATACCATATGTACGAATATCCCTATAGAGGACGTAAACATTGGCCTCTGGGTTAAGCTCCTTGATATGGAGGGCGTTTTTAACGGCATTCTGGCAACATATGCGAGAACAATTCTGAAACTCTTCATTTCTGGATCCCACGCATTGGATCATCACTATATTCTGCAGATCGTCGGCCCCTTTCTCCTCCAGGCGTTTCCCTAGCTCTATCTGGGTCATAACCCTATCATCTTGCCCGTATAGAAATTCCCTTGGTTGATATTCAGCGGCCCCAGTTGCCAGTATAGCCACACCGTGATCGATCTTTCTCTCATACATCCCGGGGCCCACCATGATCTCGGTGGTGAAATTTCCTTTAAACCCACTAAATCCCACCACAAGGGATTCAGTTAGTACTTCTATATTTTCATGGCGATTAACCTCGTCTACCAGGTCAAGAACCAATTCCTGAATATCTTGTCCTTCAATGGTGTGGGTTAAATCCCTTGCAAGACCACCAAGCTGGGCCTCTTTCTCTACAATAGCCACTTCAAATCCCTGATCTGCTAGATTCAAGGCTGCACTCATACCCGAAACACCACCTCCTATCACCAGGGCTCGCTCGTTGATGGAGATGGTTTTTGCCATAAGGGGTTTTAATAGGATCGCCCTTGCCACGGCCATCCTGACAAGATCCTTGGCCTTGTCTGTGGCAGATGCTGGAACATCGCTATGGACCCAGGAGTTATGATTTCTGATATTTGCCATCTCAAAGAGATAACGGTTGAGACCGGAGTCCTGCAAGGTCTCCTGAAAAAGGGGTTCATGGGTCGTGGGGGAACAGGCTGCCACCACCACCCGATTAAGGCCCTGTTCACTGATCACCTCCTTCATCTTTTCCTGGGTATCCTGGGAGCAAGTGAAGAGATTCTGATCTACATAGACAACGTGGGGCAGGGTAGAGGCATACTCGGCCACTGCCGGGACATCCACCACACCACCGATGTTAGTCCCGCAGTTACAGACAAATAAACCGATCCTGGGTTCTTCTCCTGAGACATCCTTCTCCTCCGGGATCTCTTTGCTTTTAGTTTCGGTCCCACGTGCATCGCTAAGATCCCTGCTTGCTGCACAAGCTGCAGCACTGGCCTCAATGACAGCCTGAGGTATGTCTTTAGGTCCCTGGAAGGCACCACACACATAGATTCCTTCCTTTGAAGTGTTTACGGGGTGGAAGGGCTCTGTTTGACAGAAATCTTCTTGAGAAAGATCAATGTCCAGTCTTTTTGCCAGATCTATCAATTCAGGGGATATCTCCATACCCACTGAAAGGACCACCATATCAAAGAGCTCTTCTTTAATCTGTCCGTCTTCGGTGGAGTATTTCAACAAAAGATCATCACTATCCTCAAGGGGATCGATGGTATGGACCCTGGAACGAATAAAACGAACTCCGCGTTTTTCCCGGGCATCATCATAATATCTTTCAAAGTCTTTTCCGTAGGTCCGCATATCCATAAAGAAGATGGCGCAGTCCAGATCTTTCCCTGCGTGTTCCTTGGCAATCACGGCCTCCTTGATGGCGTACATGCAGCAGACCGACGAACAGTAGGTGTGATCACATCGGTTTATGTCTCTGGAACCGACACACTGAAGCCATGCGATCTTCTTTGGTTCTTTTTTGTCGGAGAATCTCACAAGATGTCCCATGGTGGGACCAGACGCAGACAGAATTCTCTCAAATTCCAAGGAGGTGACGATGTTAGGATGTTTAGCATAATTATAGGTCTCTAATCTCTTGGAGGGATCGAAGGGGCGAAAACCAGATGCCATGATAATAGAACCTACATTGAGTTCAACGGTCTCCTCCTGTTGTGCGTGTGTTTCTATTGTTACGGCTTCGGCCTTGCAGGCCTCAACACACTGGAAGCATTCACAGCAATAGCCGCAGTTAAGGCAGCGATTGGCTTCAGTCTTACCTTCCTCTTCCTCATAACCTAGCTCAACTTCTTCAAAGTTGCCCTTTCGTTCATCCACAGGAAGTTCCGGCATCTTTGCGCGGGTTTCTCTGGTCTGATCTTCGGGTATTGGACGGTATATCGGGTTATCTGTCGAAACGGGTTCACGCCCTTCTGCCATATCCCGACCATCTAGATACCTAACAATGGATTCGGCCGCTTCCTTCCCTGCAGCAATGGCACCGATTGCTACCCATGGGCCGGTCTGTAGATCACCACCGGCAAAAACACCTTCACGGTCGGTGGTATAGGTTATGGGATCGACTTCGATGGTTCCCCACCGGGAGAACTGGAGGCCGCTTATATCCTCCAAGGGGGAGATATCCGGGCTCTGTCCGATGGCAGGGATAAGCTGATCGATCTCTAAATCATACTCACTCCCTGGAATGGGAATGGGTCTTCTCCTTCCCGATGAGTCAGGTTCCCCCAACTCCATCCGGATACACCGTAATCCCACCACTTTTCCATCCTTTGTCAGTATCTCCTGAGGGGCCGAAAGATAGGTAATTTTTACGCCTTCGGTTTCTGCTGCCTGAATCTCCTCTTCCCAGGCCGGCATCTCGGCTCGACTCCTGCGGTATACGATGTTAACCTCCTTTGCACCAAGCCTGACTGCAGAGCGGGCCACATCAATGGCCACATTTCCACCGCCGATAATGGCCAATCTCTTTCCCACCCATGTCTTGCCGGTCAGATTCACCTCTCTTAAGAAAGTCACACCCTGTCGGACCCCTTTGGCCTTTTCTCCGGGAATTCCAAGTTCGATTCCTCTGTGAGCCCCCAGTGCCAGATAGACAGCCTTGTAACCTTGTTTGAAAAGATCATCCACGGTCAATTCAGAACCCAAAGGCGTGTTGGTCTTGATCTCCACCCCCAGGTTGGTAATAATCTCGATCTCCTGGTCCAGGATCTCTCGTGGGAGGCGATGGTCGGGAATGCCGACCCTCAGCATACCGCCTGGCTCGGGCAAGGCCTCAAAGATCGTAGATAAGAACCCTTTTCTGGCCAGATGATAGGCTGCGGATAGTCCTGCCGGACCAGAACCCACAATGGCCACCTTTTCCTCCCTTTGAGGCAGACATTCTATCTCTATCTGTCTGGGATCAAAACGATCAGCCGCCAATCGTTTGAGGTCCCGTATTGCCACCGGTTCATCAACCTCGCATCGGCGGCATGCATCTTCACAACCGTGTGGGCAGATCCTGCCAAGTACCCCTGGTAAGGGCAAATCTTCCATGATAATCTTTAGGGCTTCTTCATACTTACCCTGTCCCACCAATTGAACATATCCCTGAACATTCAAGCCTGCTGGGCAGGCCAGGCGGCATGGAGCTTTGTCTGTCTTCTGGATGGCAAAGGCACTGGGTATGGCCTGGGGGTATCTCTTGTAGGTTGCTTTCCTGTCTTTTAAACCCTGATCGTATTCGCTGGGCAATATGACCGGGCATGCAGACTCACAATCTCCACATGCAGTACACTTGAGTTCATCAATGTAGCGTGGGGTTTTACGGATGGTTACCTTGAAATTCCCCTTGGAACCTTCTATTTTATCAACCTGGGCACAGGTGATCAGGTTGATATTAAGATGCCGGCCGACCTCGACCAGTTTTGGAGAGATAATTCACATGGCACAGTCATTGGTGGGGAAGGTCTTGTCCAGTTCGGACATAACACCACCAATGGCTGATGATTGTTCAAGGAGATGTACATAGAAACCGGAATTTGCAAGATCGAGAGCAGATTGCATCCCTGCAATACCGCCACCTACGATCATAATAGAACCCGATAGGTTTTTGGATTTATTATTAGGCATTATAACTCCTCTTCAATTTAGATTTTTGCTATATTGAGAATCTGTGGGAGCCTATCTTCCCAACCCACGGTAGATATCAAGACACCAGCCATTCCCATCTCTTTGATGCGGATGACCATCTCACCCGCAATCCTTATACACTCCTTTACTTTATCAGGAGCCTTCTGGATACCTCTGATCATATCAGAAGGGATAGAGATACCTTTGATGTTACGATCAATATACCGTGCCATTCCTGCCGATTTTAGGAGTAACACGGTAGGAATCACTGCAATCTGACTCGTATCAAGACGCTTCATGAATTGTTGGAAACGGCGCAGATCAAATATTGGATTGGTTATGATATATTCCACGCCCAAATCTATTTTTTTCTTGAGATTCTCCAGTTCTATCTCCATGAGGCCACCAGGAGCACCTGTATTTATAGTTGATCCTATACAGAACTGTGGAGCCCCCCTCAACTCAATGCCTGCCATATCTTTTCCGTTTTGAAGTTTTTGAATAGCTTCGAGAAGTTCCATGAGATCTAGATCATCTACCCCCCTTGCCTGGGGGTGATCTCCATGTGTGATGTTATCTCCTGATACGGCCATGATATTCTTTACGCCCAATGCCCCTGCAGCCAGTATATCCGCCTGGAGGGCCAAGCGGTTCCTATCTCTACAACAGACCTGAAAAACGGTCTCGATGCCCTCTTTTCCAAGAAAGGCACACCCTCCCAATGAACTGCCCTTCAATACGGCATTGGCCATCTCAGGTACAACAATGGCTTCCACGCGCCCCCTTGCCATATTAGCCTTCTGTAAAAGTGGTGAGAAGTCAGCTCCTTTAGGCGGTTCAAATTCTCCTAAGACAACGAACTTACCGGATTTAATCTTTTCCTTTAACGGCATGCTGTTTAACCTCCAGAATGGTGTGGATAGTAATATTTTTTTTGAAAACTTTTTGCAACAAGAAATTGATTGACCCTGTTCAGCATTATGGAAAGTTCCTAAAACAAACTAAAATTCCTGTAACATTTTAGCTCTTTGAAAGCCATTCAAGTCCGGCGTGGGGGTCTCTTTCAAAAGCTGCCTCATAAAAATACTTCCGATGCTCGTGGAACGCCCCCGGGCATTTAATAAACCTATGGAAAAGGCAGAGAAGATGTGGGTGGCAAAGGAGGACATCCTTTGGGGCTATCCCGGGAAGAATTTCAACGCTAATCTGCCGTCCCATGGAATGAGGGAGGGTTAGGCGGCTTTTGAAAGAGACCCCCACGCCGGATCAAACGGGGATTTTTTTCAAAGAGCTAAAATGTTACAAATTCCTGAAAAGGTTTGGAAAACCAGTAAACTTGCAGAACGAATTAGCCCCTTAATCATTTATAACAGGGAGCAAGATCCTGAAACTGGTTCCTTTGTCTGGAACACTTTCCACATCAATGGTACCATGATGGGCTTCAACAATCCCTCTAACGATGGCAAGGCCCAATCCGGTACCCATGACCTGACGGGTTTTTGGGTGTTTCACACGGTAAAATTTATCAAAGATCTTGGGGAGTTCCTCTGGAGGGATCCCAACGCCTTTGTCCATCACTTTAATCTCCATATATTCGCCAAGGCACTGGGCTGTAACAACCACCTCTCCTCTGTCAAGTGAATAATTTATGGCATTGGTAATAAGATTGTTGAAAATCTCTTCAAGGCTCTTGGGGTCTGCCTGTATGGGCTTCATATTCTGGCAGGAGTATGTGAGGGTGATATTCTGTTTTTTGGCTTTTGGTTCCATCAAGGCAATGGTATCCTCAATAATCTGGCCCACATCAACTGGAACCTGATGCTGAATATGTTTCCCTGCTTCAATCTTAGCGATATCAAGCAGGTCGTTGATCAGTTCCAGCAGGGTGTCGATCTTCTTTATCCCGCGGCTAAGAAACTCTTCTTGTTTTTTTTGCAGAGGACCGGCAAGTCCTTCAAGAACTACACTGTTCTGTTGTCTGATGGCCGTAAGAGGACTACGGAGTTCATGGGCCACCATGTTGACAAAATTTGATTTCATTTCATCAAGCTGCTTGAAGGCAGTGATATCTTCCAGGACCGTCACATTCCCCACAACCTCTTTGTCCGGTCCTAGGGCCGGAGCAGAAATGGCTCTGAGCACATTTTTACCTGCTTTGATCTCCTGGGAGATGAATTCGTTCTCTGATACTTCACCCGACTGAATCTGTCTAAGTGTAGAAACGAGAGATTCATCGTTGATAATCTGTTTAATTGGTATGGGATTTTCGATCTTATCGGATATCTCCAGCAATCTCATTAGAGCGGGATTATGGAGAACCACCTCCAGATTGCGGTTGTTTACCATAACCCCATTGGCCATACAATTGATGATGGTCTTTAGTCGGCTTTTCTCAAGGTTTAGGTCGTAAAGATTTCGTATATTCTCTTCCTGAAATTGTCTGGCCTTTTGCTCAAGTGTTCTCTTTTCAGTGGCCCTATTGATGGTCAAAAGAAACTGATCGATCTGAAAGGGTTTTGTGATAAAATCATATGCGCCTTTCTTCATACATTCCACGGCCGTGTCAATGGTCCCGTGGCCGGTGATGATGATAACAGGTATATCCGGGTATTGGTCGCAAGTCTTTTCGAGAACCTCTTCCCCGCTCATGATCGGCATTTTAAGATCGAGTAAGATAATGTCCACAGGTTTTTCAGCCAGGGTATCCATGGCCTGCTGCCCGTTTTCCGCTGTTAATACTTCATATCCTTTTCCGGTTAACACGCGACGGCAACCGTCCCTGACGACTTTTTCATCATCCACCACCAGCACCTTGATTATCTCATCCATCATTCATCCAATCCCACGAAAACGGATTCTTCAACAGGTTGCTCCACAAAGCCAAGAGGAATCTCAACAATAAAATTAGTTCCGCCACTTGGAGGACACACCACCATGATATGGCCACCGTGTAACTTTATAATATTCTGAGAGATACTCAGACCAAGCCCTGTTCCCTTTCCAACGGGTTTTGTTGAGAAGAATATGTCGAAAATCTTTTCCCTGTGTTCTACTGGTATACCTGGTCCCGTGTCGGACACTGCGATAATAAACTGGTTTTTATTGTGGTCATAGTGGGCCTCAATCTCCAACCTCCCTTTCCCTCCCATTGCATCGGATGCATTGATGAAGAGGTTTGTGAAAACCTGTTGCAATTGAACCATATCACCGAGCATCTCCGGCATGTCATGTTTGATATCCTTATTGACCTTAATATCTTGAAATAGGGCCTGGTTGATCAATATATTTAAAGACTTATCGATCAGACCTTCTAAGCTGAAAGAAGATACCTTGCCAACGGATTGTCGACTGAATTCAAGTAATTCAGATACGATCTTTTTGCAACGCAGGGTCTGGTCGATAATCTCCTGGGTATCTTTGACGTTTTGGTGGTCGTCTTTTATGTTCTCCTTCAGCAATTCGGCGTATATGAGTATCCCTGATAGGGGATTATTTATCTCATGGGCCACTCCCGCGGCCATCCTCCCTACGGAGGCTATCTTTTCGGACTGAACCAATTGAAGATGTGCCTCTTCCAGATCCTTCCTCATCTTGAGAACCTCCCTCATATCCGTAAATACGCCAACACTGCCAACGGCTTCACCGTTAATTATAATGATAGAAGCAGAAAGGGTAACAGGTATCTCTTCACCATCTTTTGTTGTAACGGTCATACTGGTGGGATTCAATTTCCCGTATGGACCGTACTGGTTACTCCGCATCTTCTTCATATTCTCTCGGGCAGTATCTATGGGATAAAAACTGGTCAGGTGCTTAATCTCTTTTGCGGAATACCCTGTCAACCGTTCCATTCCCTCATTGAATATGAGCAGATTTCCTTTGGTATCCACAGCTACAATGCCGTCCACAGTACTCTTGATTACATTTTCCAAAAAGGTATTGGATTTTTGGACCTCTCGCTCCAGTTTGATCCTTTCGGTTACATCCCTTGATGCCTCCAGAAGTTGAACGACTTCTCCCTTCTCATCAAAAATGGGTGCAACGGTAATCACATCGTATAGTGTGTCTCCCTCCTCATCTGTATGTTCTATAATCGTGCTGAAAAACCCTTTCTCTTTTATCTCTTCCAGCTTATCTTCCAGGTAGCAGAGTTGACCCATCTCCTTACAAGGTTTATCGAGTCCGTACCTAAGTTCATAACAGTGCTTTCCTGATATATCATCACCTGCGATGTTGAAATATTGTCTGAAAGTCTGATTTACAGCATCGATGGTCATATCCATGTTGACCACCATAATTCGATAAGGAAGGGAATCCAGTATTAACTGGGTATCCTTCTTCCGTTTCTCTTCGTATCTCTGGCGGTCCCTTTCCAGTTCCGTTTTTTCTGACTCTATCTGCACGAGATCCCAGAGTAGTCTTGCAGCCATATGGTCCATAACCGAGATGCCTGATGGTTTTGAACGGAGGATCTCTGCTCTGACTTTCATTGACCCGGTAAGTTCAATGATAAGATTGATTCCTTCGAGGTTGAAGAGTTCTTTTAGATTTGTGGTTGCAATGAGATTCAACTCCTTTGCATATCGAAAACCGGGCGATTCAGGATTCAGATCCGATACCCCCAGAATCTTCATATTCAATCTGGATAACCGGTCGTCGTCCAAAATTTTGAGTAGGTTAAAGCAAGCTTTCCCTCCACCGACGATAGCAACATTTAATGCTGTTTTAGCCTGTTGACCACGTATGATAGGAGTGGATTCATTGATTTTTTCTAGTTCAGATTTTAGGGGGCTAGTTTCCAATGTTATTACCCTGTTATTTGGTCCTGTTAGTTCCCCTGAGGCGGAGGGACACTTTTCTTTCTAGATCAATAATAATACTCCTCAAGGCCGGGCTTTCAGGCACGGGCCCTGAATTATTCCATCCCTTAAAAAGGGCATTTTCCTTCTTCTCCTCAAACTCATCAAGGCTGGAGGCCATGGATTTCCATAAGAATAACTTTTGAAGTATGTGACGTTCCGGTGCTGTTAGATCAGTCTCCGTGTCGAACGTTTCCCCATCTATTGTTGTAATAACCATGTATTTTTTTGAGGTTGGGATGTTGATTTTATCTGTAAAAGGTATCTTAATGGATAAGGAGCAGGGAATTCAAGAAAAAAACCCGGAAAGGTCACAGGATACATGGGGGGTAGATGGTGAATCCCCATCGTGGAGGCATGATTGGTTGATTTTCAAATTAGTTATGGTCTTAGTCGTGTTGGACTGCCAAGATGTTCAATCAGACTATAGGTCTGGGAAGTACGCCAGCCCTCTCGGCAATCTCCGGCACCCGGTGTTCCCATTCAATAGCCATGAGGTGCACGCCGGCTATTCCTTTCATCTCTTTAAATTCTTCAATCTGTTCAAGGGCAAATTTGATGCCCTCTTCACCCACTTTCCCTTTACCAGCCCCTCTCAATCTCTTGATTAAGGACTCAGGGACATCCATACCTGGAACTGACTTGGCCATGTACTGAGCCATACCAACGCTTTTCATAGGGGTGATACCGGCCAGGATAAAGCATTGTTCATGAAGTCCCATATCCACGGTCATCTTCATGAACTCCCTGAATTTCTCCATATTGTAGATGCACTGAGTCTGAATGAAGTCGGCACCTGCTTTGATCTTCATGGCAAGACGATGGATTCGAAATTCAAAAGGATCTGCGAATGGATTGGATGCTGCCCCTATGAAAAGCCTTGGTGGACCATCAATCTCCTCGTCATTCATGAATTTTCCTTCATCCCGCATCTTTTTTACCAGGGCGATGAGCTGCATAGAGTCGATGTCATACACATTCTTGCTCTGGGGATGATTTCCGAAACTCTGGTGATCCCCTGAAAGACAAAGCATATTTCGTACTCCCATGGCATAGACTCCTAGTATATCACTCTGTATGGCCAGGCGGTTCCGATCCCGACAGACCATCTGGAAATTGGGTTCCATCCCTTCCTGAATAACGATGGTGGAAGCGGCCCAGCTTGACATCCTAACCACGGCTGTCTGGTTATCTGTGATATTGACGGCGTCTACCATTCCTTTAAGGTGGGCAATTTTCTCCCGTAGATGATCAATGTTGGCACCCTTAGGTGGTCCACACTCGCCGGTAAATGCAAAGTGACCGGCCTTCAAGATCTTTTCAAGATTACTCCCTGATTTTAGATCGTTTATTGTACCAGTTCCTCCCTCACACTCTTGCGGGGCCCTCCATCCCTGGCGGTGTGCCAGTCCTTGGCGGGCTTTACTTCCAGCAGATCCTCCAGGCGACCTTGTTCAATCTTCTTTCTTACAATCATATCCCAGACGCAGTCCACATCCTTAGAGATCTCACACTTGCCCTTAGCCGAGCCGCCACACGGGCCATTGAGCATGCTTTTAGAGCAGCGGGCAACTGGGCACATGCCATCGAAATAGTGGATTATACAGGTCCCGCAACCTGCACATCTTTCTGCCCAGATCCCATGTTGTACCGCTCCTCCAAAGAACGTGGTGTTCACAGCGGGGAGGAAACGCTGGTTCGGATAGGCTTCAGATAAAAATTGGGGGCCTACGCCGCAGGCCATGGAGATGACTGCATCATAGTTATCAACAATATCCTTAATCTGATCAGTGTATTCGGGATCACATTGCCTTTCCAAAGTTTTTTCATCAATCTCCACGGAAAGGCCCTCTTTTTTCCGCGCTATCTTCAAAGAAGATGCAAGGATACCCACTTCTTTGGACCCTCCAACATTGCACACCGTAACACAGCCTTTGCAACCTAAAACCAGAATCTTATTACAACCCTTGATCATATCCAGTATCTCATCAATGGGTTTTCGATCGGCAATTATCATAATTCACCTCTTTCAAGCAGCCTTTTTTATCTTAACAGGGCTCGGACCTAACTCTTTGATCCTTTTCACCATCTCTACGGCTATCTCGGCGAACCTAGGGCCTTCACCTGCAGAGAGGTTGAACATCTCCACCCGTTCCGGTTCCAGTCCCAATTCATCGAGAAGATTTTTCACATACTGGACCCTTTTCTTGGCCTTTAGATTCCCGGTTAAATAATGGCATTCCCCTTCTCGACAACCTGCTACATAGACACCATCCGCCCCATCTTCGATGGCCTTCAGAAGATGGATGATGTCTATCCTTCCGGTACAAGGTACCTGAATAACCTTGACATTGCTTGGATAAGAAAGTCTCATGGAACCTGCCAGGTCCGCAGCCGAGTAAGCTCAGTACTGGCAGCAATAAGCAAGAATCTGAGGTTCAAAATCAGACATGTCTCCTCCTATCATATAGTTATTTTATCCTTGAAAACTTTTAACTCACTTTGAGCCATTAACTTATTAACCAACTTGAAAAAGGGCGTCAGTCTTAGCAATGATCTGTTCATCCGTAAAATGATGAAGACTGATAGCCTTTCCCGGGCATTCCGCTACACAAGCACCACATCCCCTACATTCTGCCGGATCAATTATGGCATAACCCTCTTCACCAATCCTGGGGGCATTATAGGGACAGGTCCTTACACAGGTGAGGCAGGCAGCACAACGATCAAGATTAACTGAAGCCACAACACCTCCAACTAATATACTCTCTTTGGAAACGATTGTCATGGCCCTGGATACTGCTGCCTTGGCCTGTGTAATACTCTCATCTATGGGTTTGGGATAATGGGCAAGGCCTGCCATAAAGAGACCCTCTGAGGCAAAATCTACGGGCCTCAGCTTCATGTGGGCTTCAATGAGGAACCCTTCCTTATTTACAGGGACTTTAAATAATTCAAATAACTCTCTGTTTTCATTCGGGAGAATCGCTGAAGCCAGAATCACCAGATCGGGGGATAACTGGATGGGTTTCCCCAAGACATGGTCCATAACCTCCATAGAAAGTCTTTTTTCATCATTGACAGAGAGACGGGGCTTGTTATCCAGATTATAACGGATGAAGATCACACCGTTTTTCCTAGCTTCACGGTAGAGGTCTTCTCGAAATCCATAGGACCGAAGATCCCTGTAAAGGATAAAGATATCCATTTCAGGTTTAATCTTTTTAAGAGCAATGGCGCTTTCAAGACTGTGGGTGCAGCATACCTTGCTGCAATAGAGTCTTTCGGGAATCCTGGACCCTATGCATTGAATAAATACTGCGGTATCGGCTTCCTTGATTCGAGGGTCATCTTTTTGAAACGCCTCATCGAATTCCAGGTGAGTCATAACTCCCTGATGCTCACCGTAAAGATACTCATCAGGTTTATATTCTCTACCTCCTGTGGCCAGAATGGTGGCGCCATGCTCAATCACAGCGGAAGATCCCTTGCCGTTTGTGGGTGCCAAGGATGTGGTAAAGTTTCCAATAATGCCCGTTGTGGAATCAACCTCTGTTTCTAAGAAGACCTGGATCAGAGGGTGATTCTGAACATTTTGGATGAGACTCTGCAAATAGATGTTTATCTCTTCTCCTTTCCAGGTTGTACGAATTTTGCGAGCTACACCACCCAGTTCGGCGGTCTTCTCCACCAGGTAGGTCTGATATCCCTGTTCTGCCACTCCCAGGGCTGCCTCCATGCCGGCCACTCCTCCTCCCACAACCAAAACACTCCCCTTCACATCCAGCATGGTCTGCTGAAGGGGCTCCACAAGGACTGCCTTTGCCACAGCCATACGGACCAGATCTTTGGCTTTTTCGGTAGCTTTATGAGGGTCGTTCATGTGGACCCAGGTGTTCTGATCACGGATATTGGCCATCTCAAATAGGTACTTATTCAAACCTGCATCCCGAATAGTATCTTGAAAGAGAGGTTCGTGGGTACGGGGAGAGCAGGATGCCACAACCACACGGTTAATGTTCTTTTCCTTAATGACCTCTTTCATCTTATCCTGGGTATCCTGGGAGCAGGTGAAAAGGTTGTCCTCCACATGAACCACATTGGGGAGGGTCTTGGCATACTCTCTGATTGCGGGAACATCAGCTATTCCACCTATGTTAATACCGCAATTGCAAACAAACACCCCAACACGTGGTTCACTACCAGAGATGTCCAGTTCCGGGGGCAGCACTTTGGTTCTGGTCATCGTACCCCTCGCCTGTGACAGGATCTGGGTTGAAACGGCTGCCGAAGCCGAGGCCTCCATCACCGAGTGGGGTATATCTTTTGGACCCTGAAAGACACCGCAAACATATATCCCTTCTTTACTGGTGCTGACCGGGGTGAAACTGGTAGTCTTGGCATACTGGTGTTCGTCCAGATCAATATCAAGTTTCTCAGCAAGTTCCAGCATCTCCTGAACCGGAGCAAGACCGATAGAGAGTACCACCATGTCAAAGATCTCTTCTTTAGTTTCCCCCGATTCCGTGACATAGCAGATCCTCAGGTTATCGTTTTCAATAGGATCTGTAGAGTGAATCCTGGATCGGATAAAACGGACACCAATCTCCTCCTCTGCACGATTGTAATATTTTTCAAAGTCTTTGCCGTATGTGCGCATATCCATAAAGAAGATGGCCGTGTCCAGGGGTTTTTGGCTATGCTCTTTGGCAATGACAGCCTCCTTGATGGCATACATACAGCAGACCGCTGAGCAGTAACTATGATCACATCGGTTGACATCCCTGGATCCCACACACTGGAGCCAGGCAATCTTTTCAGGTTCCTTGTGATCCGAAGGCCGGACCATATGGCCTTCAAAGGGGCCTGAAGCTGAGAGGATACGTTCGAATTCCATGCTGGTGACCACGTTGGGATGCTCACAATAGCGATATGTTTCATACTGGTGGGGGTCAAAGGGAGTAAAACCAGGGGCAAGCACAATAGCCCCCACTTCAATAACGTGCTCCTGTGACTTCATGGAATGATCAACGGCATTGGCAAGACAGGCAGAGACACACTGGTAGCATTCAGAGCAGATTCCACATTTGAGACAACGTTGAGCCTCAGCCTTTGCCTCATCTTCAGTAAAGCCCAATGCGATCTCTTTGAAATTACGCTTTCGATCCTGAGGAATTATCTTCCGGATAGGTGTCCTCGGCAGGCGGGGCTCATCTGCTATATCGGGCTTTTCATAGGACCAGTCTTGCTCTCTACCCTCTTTGAGGTCTATACCGTTCAGATACCGATTGATGCTCTCTGCCGCTTCTTTTCCGCAAGCCACGGCCTCGACAACGGACTTGGGCCCGTAAAGGGCATCTCCACCAACAAAGACCCATTCTATGGGGGTCTGTAGGGTAACCGGGTCTGCCTCCAGTCCTCCGCTGGAGGTGACCGAAATATTCTCATTTTTGGCGAAGGAGAGGTCCCCTGCCTGCCCAATGGCCACGATGACCGTATCCCCTTCGATTGTGGTCAGATCCGTTTCATCGTATTGGGGTTTAAATGCGCCCTTTTCATCAAACACGGCTGTACATCGCTTGAATTCTACGCCTGTAAGCTGGCCATCTTTCTCCAGGAATCTCTCGGGGCCAAGACTATTTATAATGGTGATTTCCTCCTCAAGGGCTTCATCAATTTCATAGTCCCAGGCGGGCATTTCGTCCCGCTTTTCTAGACAGACCAAAGATATATCTAAAGCCCCTGCACGTTTGGCAGTAAGGGCCACGTCGATGGCCACGTTCCCACCACCAATGACGATAACCTTTTTCCCCACTTCAACGCTGTTTCCAAGGGCCACATCCCGCAGAAAATCAACACCTTTTAGCACACCCGGTAGGTCTTCCCCTTCCACATTCAGTATCCGACTTAGATGGAGACCGGTAGCCAAAAACAGGGCCTTAAAACCATCTTTTTTTAGACTGTCTAGGGTGATATCTTCACCAAAAGTGATCCCATTCTTTATCTCAACGCCCATATCCTTGATTACTTGTATTTCAGAAGCTATTATATCTCTAGGAAGTCGATACTCCGGGATTCCCACGGCCATCATTCCGCCTGAGACAGGGAGCTTTTCAAATACTGTCACTTTGTATCCCTCTCTGGCCAGGTAGCAAGCTGCAGTCAGACCGGCTGGCCCCGCACCAATGATGGCCACTTTTTCTTCTCTAACCTCCTTAACTTCGGGAACATATATTGCCTCGTTTGATAGATCCAGATCGGCTATGAACCGATGCAGATACTCTATAGCGATGGGTTCGTCCAGATCCCCTCGTGTACAGATCACCTCACAGGGGTGATGGCAGACACGACCGCATATGGCGGGGAATGGATGGGACTCTTTAAAAAGTTCCAGAGCTTCACGGTATTTTCCCTGATTGATCAGTGCAATATAGCCTTGCACACTGACATGTGCTGGACAGGTGGCTTTACATGGAGCCGTACTTCTCTTTTCAATTGCAAAGGCGCTGGGCATGGCTTGGGGAAAAAGCTTGTAAGCGGCTTGGCGATCCCGCAATCCTTCATCAAATAGATTAGGTACCTCGATTGGACAAACTTTGGCACACTCCCCACAGGCGGTACACTTTTCCAGGTCAACATAGCGAGGCCGTTCCAAGAGTTTTACCTGGAAATTTCCTGCCTCGCCAGTAACGTCTATTATCTCCGTCATAGTCAGGAGATCAATATTGAGATGTCTTCCGCATTCCACCAATTTTGGTGAGATGATACACATGGAACAGTCATTGGTGGGGAATGTCTTGTCCAACTGGGACATTACCCCGCCAATGGCAGAATTTTTTTCTACCAAGTAGACCAGGTAGCCTGAATCCGCCAGATCAAGTGAGGCCTGAATGCCCGCAATACCGGCCCCTACAACCATAACTGCCCCTCTTGGGCTATTTTGTTTCATGAATCCATCATCTCCTATCTATATTAATGAGATTGCAACAAAGACTTTCTTTTTTATCCACAGAAAAACTTACCTCGCATGGATATTAACTCATTTTTCTCTATGTTATAAAAGAAAGATTATAATACATAATTTAGGTGATACCTGTGAGCTTGAATGACCCAAAGTATCACCTTTGTGAAATATTTTACATGCCATAATTGGTAAAAGGGTGTCAAGAATAAA